>Ga0070733_10000376_pt1 | contig 37205 bp, 30 predicted proteins | sample Coa_R1_9_FD_66450 | JGI IMG/M metagenome (GOLD analysis project Ga0070733, IMG submission 66450) | Surface soil microbial communities from Centralia Pennsylvania, which are recovering from an underground coalmine fire - Coalmine... | ecosystem: Environmental > Terrestrial > Soil > Unclassified ... | reverse complement strand
CTCCGCAGGCTCCTTCTTCTCAGTCTGCGCCAGAGACGGCAACGCGTTTTCCGCCAACAATACAGCGAAGAGGGCGCTTTGGATCCCGATCCTCCACCACATGCTCGACCTCCGGGATGAATGAGTCCCCTCGTCACCCCATTGTCCGATCCCCTGCCGAGAGGCGCCACGATCAGGGACCGGTGCGATTGCGAGTGACGGGACCGATCTGCGGCTAAGATTGAGCAAAAGCCGTGCCGAAGGGGGATAGCGCTCTTAAGGATAAAGCACATCGGGCGTCTCAGGCTCTATCGAAGCCGACGAGTGGTGCAGAGGGACAGGAGGCGCTCTTGAAAGGAAAACTTTTGCACCCTGCGCGCAACCGATTGCACGCCGTGCAATGCGAGGACGTCGTTCAAAACCCCTAGGACGTCAGACCAAACTCTTTAATTTTGTACTGCAGGGCCCGATAACTGATACTGAGATCTTCGGCCGTCCTCTTCTTGTTCCACTTATTCTCAATGAGGGCACGCAGGATGGCCTCTCTCTCAATCTCGGCCGTTTTCCTCTTGCTGACCTCCTTCAAGGAGAAGCTTTCGGTCTTCAAAGGATGAATCTCCTGACGTTTTGCCGACAACGGAGGAAGGCAGAGTTCCTTCAGGATATAGCGCTCGTCGCGCAGCACGACCAAACGACGGATCATGTTTTCGAGTTCTCGGATGTTTCCGGGCCAGAAATAATCCGTAAAGGCATTCATCAGCCGTTCCGGAATCTTCTCTAGATCGCTGTTATACTGAGCTCGGAACTTTTTCAAGAAGTATTCGCACAAGATCGGGATATCCTCTCTGCGTTCCCGAAGCGGCGGGACGATGATTCCGACCACATTCAGACGATAGTAAAGGTCCTCTCGAAACCGGTTCTCCCGAAGGGCCTCTTCCAGGTTCTGGTTGGTCGCGGCAATTACCCTAACGTCCACCCGCAGATCCTGCTTTCCGCCGAGCTTCGAGAACTCCCCATCCTGGAGGACATGGAGAAGCTTCGCCTGAAGGTTGGTACTCATTTCTCCAATTTCGTCCAAAAAGATACTCCCGTTATTGGCAAGCTCGAATTTCCCCATCTTCGCCTTGAAGGCGCCCGTAAAAGCCCCCTTTTCGAAACCGAACAGCTCACTTTCCAATAGCTCGGTGGGAAGCGCCGCGCAGTTGACCCGGATGAGCGGATAGGCCTTTCTGGGTGAATGGTTATGGATCGCCCGCGCAATGAGGTCCTTTCCGACGCCGCTCTCTCCCTGAATGAGAACGGTGGCGTCGGTCCCGGCGATCCGATGGATCATCTCCCGAATACGGAACATTTCGTCGTTGATGGTAATAAAATCCCCCTGCCGGTCGGTCGGGTCGACCTTCTCCCTCAGGGTTGCAATCTCTTTGACCAGATTGGCTTTTTCAAGCACCTTTCCGATCGTGATCGAAAGCTCCTCGTTCTCAAACGGTTTGGTCAAATAATCCGAGGCGCCCATCTTCATCGCCTTCACCACGGTTTCGGTCTGTCCCGATGCGGAGAGAACGATCACCGGAAGATTTTCGCTGAATCGCCGGAGTTGACCGAGGGTTTCGATCCCGTCCATCTGGGGCATCAAGATATCTAGAATCACCAGAGATGGGATCATTCCCCTTCTCAGAAGGTCGAGCGCCTCCTTGCCGCCGGGTACCGATTCGGTCCGGTAGCCTTCTGAGGCAAGATAGCGTTCAAGGAATTGGCGAACAGATTCCTCGTCGTCCACGACGAGGATCGGTCCGTCTGTCTCTTTCCACAGGTTCTCCATGGCTCACCCCATTTGCGTCAGTATCGGCGATGGTTGGTAGTTTAAATGTGAAGGTCGATCCCTTTCCTATCTGACTTTCGGCCCGGATCTCGCTTCCATGTTTTCGGACAATGTCCTGCGCGATCGAGAGCCCGAGCCCAAGCCCCTCGAAGTACGTCGCGTCTTCCGAAGTCGGAGATCTAACCTGATAGAACCGCTCGAAGATTTTCTTTAACATTCCCTCGGGAATTCCGATGCCGGTGTCTGAGATCGACACACTCGCCGAGCGAGCTGAACCGACCAGTCGAACCTCAACTTTTCCTCCCAGAGGCGTGAACTTTACGGCGTTAGAAAGGAGGTTGACGATCGCCTGGACGAGCTTGTTCTTGTCCGCCATGACCCGTGTCCGGGTTTCATACGCCCTGAATCGAACCTCAATCTCTTTCTCCTCGGCCCGGGGTTGGACCGTCTGCAGACCCTCAGAGAGGATTTCGCGCAGATCGACCGCTTCGAGGGAGAGTTGATTGCGCTCGGGCTCGCGTCGGACAGACCTCGAAAGTTCATCGATCATCGCCAGCTGCCGGTCAATGTTCTTCAGCGCGATTTCAAGATATTCCCGCTGGAGGGGATTAACCTCCCCCGCCTTTCCTCGAAGGACCATGCTCGTATAACCTTTGACGGCGACGATCGGCGTCTTGATCTCATGCGAAACGTCCGAGAACAATCGGGTCTTTTCCTCATCCCGTCTCTCGAGCTGCCGTTTTGTCGATTCGAGGGCCTCCTTGGCCTGGCGAAGGTCGTCAAAAAGACGAGCATTCTCGATCGCCACCGAGGCCAAATCCGCCAATCCCTGGATGAATCGAATATTTCCCTGGGTAAAGGACAGGGAGGTCGCGGTATTGTCCATATAGAGCAGACCCACCCATTGGCGCTGGCAGAGCAGGGGGACGGCCATGAGTGAGCGCGTTTCCAAGCGCTTGAGGATCTTCCGCGGGAACAGCTCGGTCGAATTCCCCTCAGTCAGAATCAGGGGCTCGCCTTTCCCAAAATATCCTTTCACCACGGAGGGATCGCTCATCAGTCGGGTCACGGTCTCGACAAAATCGCTCGAATGGCTCTTGCCGGTCGTGACCACTCTGGCCCCTTCCTCCTCATACAAGATCAAGAGACTGCGCGAGAAACCGTTCATCCGGGAGGCCTCTGCCAAGATCCCGCTGAGGACGCGGTCGATCTGGGGGGCCGAGATCAGCGAACGGGCGACGTTGTAAAGGCTTTCTGCCTCCGAAAGCCGCCCCTTCTCAAGCCCCTGCCGCACCGTATGTTTCAGTTCCTCCAGGTCGCAAGGCTTGATGAGATAGCTGAAGGCCCCCCGGCGAAGGGCTTCCATGGCCGACTCCAGGGAAGCAAAACCGGTCAATACAATCGTCACGGGGCGCGGCCAAAGCTTCTGAGCCTCAGCCAGGATCTCCAAGCTATCCTGTTTTCCCATCTTCAGATCGGTGAGAATGAGATCAAATGGGATCTTACGCATTTTGCGAAGCGCGGCGGCCCCATTCCGTGTGACCACCACGTCGTATCCTTCCCGACGGAGGAGTCCCTGAAGGGATTCACCGACCCATTGGTCGTCATCGACCAAGAGAATTCTCGCGGGCTGTCCTGCCTCTTTAGACCAAGCCGCCATCCCCTATCTCCACCGCCTGACGGACCTCGCTCTCTCCCGTCCGATGCCGAGGGCCAACTCCCGACGAAGATCGATCAGAGCGACCCCGGCGGAAATCGGTGGTCGAGGCGGACGAACTCGCCCGCCATCCAACCACACTCTCGGCGGATTCGAACCCGATGATCTCGGCTCACGAGATCCTGAGGGAAGATCCGTGCGCTCCGGGCGGTTCATCGGGGCAAGCCGCAACGAGGTGAGCCTACCCCAACCTTCTTTGCCGTGCAAGGGGTTCCAAAAACCCCGATCCCCCTTCTTTAGTGCACCCGCAGAAACCTGCCGAAAAGGATCCAGCGAGGTGCGACCTGAACGGCCTTATTTTACGAATAAATAAAATCCGGGGTCAAGAAATTTCGATTTTAGACGATCCTTTTCCTCAAGTGCGCAAATTATTTCACGAGGGCTTCTCGGGAATCCTTCGCCCGGGGGGTCTCGAGAGAAAGGAGAATCTCGGGCCCCATCCCCCGTGGCACCGTTCTTGCTCAACCCGCACTTATTCTTCAATTCAAGATCCGACAGTTGCCGGCTCCCCTTCCATCAAGAGTCGGGCCCCTCGAAGGAGGGAGCTTGAGGGACCGTGCAAGAAAAGATGGACCTCCGAACCCGGGCTCTGAGGGCCGAGCGGTTCCGAGGATCGACGCTCCTTCAGACCGCGAATCGATCCGAACCGCGGGAAATCAGAGGTCACAGGAAGAATACACGAGGCATCACGACGATTGGGTATGCATCAAGGCCACTCGCCGTTTCCCGGCGTTACCCTCCTCTTTGAGTCGTTTTTCTTTTCCTGGCATGACATTAGAACCGCAATGCAGGTTCCCCGGATGAGCGCAAACCTCATTATCGAGCAAACCGCCCTGAACCGATAACGTGGAGGAAGGATGATGATTTCAAAAGACATGGGACTCCTGATCCGGTCGCAATTGCGAAGCCCTGTTTTCGGCTTCCTTGCAATACTCTTATGCGCCTGTAGCGGGAGCTCTGGAAGCTCCTCAGACCCCAGCGGTATCGTGTCGCCGACGTTTGCCGGCCTGACCCAGGTGGAGGCCAGGAATTCCGGCTCGGTCGATCTCTTCTGGCAGGCGGCCCAGGATCCTGCCACCCCGGCAAGCCAGATCACCTACCTGATTTACCAGGGGTCGAATTCGACCTTAAGTTTTACAAAACCCAACTACACCACGGTCGGCGCGACCACGTATACGGTGAATCAGTTGACCCCGGGGGCTACCTATTGGTTCGCCGTTCTTGCGCAGGACTCCGCCGGAAATCGCAGTTCACCCGCCTCTTCCAAGGAGATGGAAGTCACTCTACCCGCGTTCACCCAAGCGTGCATTGGAGGAAGCCAAGCCACACCCCTCAGCACCAATTCCGTCGCTCACCCGGCGATCAGCAGCCTGGGAAACAGCCCGGTGATCGCCTGGGATGAACCCGATCCCTCCAGCGGGCTCAGAAGAATCCATATCAAACAGTGCAGCTCGCAGAAGTGGTCCGATATGGATACCTCGGGTCTGGTCATCGTAAACCCGGCCGACCACCAAACCACCCCCGCCATCGCCGCCTCGGGGAATACCCTTTTTGTTGCCTGGCTGGAAGGGGGCGCCTTAGATGGTAACTTCAATCCAGCAGACGCCATTCTTTATGTGAACCGCTGGAACGGCACTCAGTGGGATACGCCGATCAATCTCCTGAGCGGAAAAATGTATGCGGCCCTTCGACCCACAATCGATGCCTCGGCGGGAAATCCGGTGGTGGCCTGGGACTCCAACAGCGGGGCACCGGCGCGCCAGATCTTTCTCAAGAACTGGAGCGGACAGGGATGGACGGCTTCGGATTGGACCCTTATCGGCTCCAACGGAGACAATGGGCTCAATGTCACCCCGAGCGATGAGGCCGCGGCCCCCGCGCTCACGCGCGACAGCAACACCACCTATGTCACCTGGAAAGAACACGTCTGCACCCAGAGCTGCAGCAGCCCGACCCCGACGATCATTGTGCAGGTCTTCGCGGTCAGTTGCACATTAAGCTCCGCGACTTGCACCACTCTTCCTCCCACCACACCGGCCCAGCCGTTAAACACCGACCCGACGCAGAGCGCTTTCTTTCCGATCATTACCCTGGCGGGCGGAACGCCTTTCGTGGGTTGGTATGAGACCTGTGGAAATAACCCGCCCTGTGACGGCGGCTACGATGTGTGGGTCAAATCCTTCACTCAAGGGACCGGATGGACTCCGGTGGGGAATCACCTTAACACCACTTTCACCCTGCAGGACGTGGATCTGCGGGCCATCTCCACAACGGTCTACGCCGCCTGGTCGGAATTCGCCGTCAACACCAACCATCGGATGATCAATATTGAGCATTGGGACGGTGCCGCTTGGCAGCTCGATAATATTGCGAACGCCAGCAGCTCGGCCGATGCCGTCTCTCCGGTCCTGGCCGATGTCTCCAATTCCCTCGTTGTGGCTTGGCTTGAAACCGTCTTGCCGCAGAATGCGGGAGGGGCCTCCAGCCCGAACCAGCTCTTCGCGATTCAGAACTAGCTCAGACGGGGCGTAACCCAGTGGGTCGGGTTACGCCCCTTTTCCCTCCGACCCGTTACCGGCAATTCGATTCCCATCGACCTGTTGTTCAAGACAACTTCCTTTAGGCCGACCAAAAGAACTAGGGAGTTCCTAGGTCTTTTTCCCGGTTGAAGAGCTTTTGGAAAGGGTTCTACAATACGGTACAGGATGTTTCCCTTCCAAACCCGTGAACGCGAGCTTTGAGCGGACCTCTTCAAAGCGCCCTTTGACAGAAAAATCAGCGTCCTGTATAATCTCCTGACCTCATTTTACGACTGGAGACGACCCTCAGCATGACGAGTTATATTCCGGTCCTGATCTTTATCTTGGCGGCGGCCGTCTTCGGCCTGGGGACCCTCATCCTGAGCTATCTGGTCCAGCCCCACCTTCCCAACGATGAGAAACTGTCGACCTATGAGTGTGGATCGGAACCCATTTCAGATGCACGGAATCCCTTTCCAATCCGATACTATATCATCGCGATGCTGTTTGTGATTTTCGACATCGAGGTGGCCTTTCTTTACCCCTGGGCGGTTATTTTCAGCAAAATCGGGCTTGCGGGTCTTCTGGAGATGATCATCTTCGTTCTTCTTTTCCTGCTCGGTTATGCATATGCATGGAGGAAGGGAGGCCTCGAGTGGGACTGACCAGCGCCGTGAACAAGGGGGGCCTCACCGGGGGCTTCGAGGCCAATGTCGTTACGATGACCTTGGATAAGGCGGTGAACTGGGCCCGTAAGGGGTCCCTCTGGCCGATGACCTTTGGCCTGGCCTGTTGTGCGATCGAGATGATGGCCGCCGTGGCTTCGCGCTACGATATTGACCGTTTCGGTGCCGGCGTGTTCCGAGGATCGCCCCGGCAGTCGGACTTGATGATCGTCGCCGGAACGGTCTGTCGCAGGATGTCCCCCGTGATTCGCAAGATCTACGATCAGATGCCCGATCCGAAGTATGTGATCTCGATGGGATCGTGCGCGACATCCGGAAATATTTACGATTCCTATGCGGTTGTTCAAGGGGTCGATCGGATCGTTCCGGTGGACGTCTATGTACCGGGTTGTCCTCCGACCCCCGAGGCGTTGCTTGAAGGCATTCTGAAGCTTCAAGAGCAGATTATGAAGAAAAAGGTCTTTGTAAAATGAAGCTCGTGCCCGGCATGACTCTCGCAGAGGATCATGCCATCGCGCAGAGGATCAGGCTGCGCATACCGGAAGGCTATCTTGCCAGCACCGTATTTCGAGGAGATCTCTCTGTTCACCTCCGTCGCGAGTACCTGCTGCAGGTCTGTCAATACCTTCACGACGATCCGGACCTGGATTTCGATTACATCGTCCATATCTCTTCGGTCGATTATCCAAAGGATCCGGAGCGATTCGAGATGGTCTATGAGTTCCACTCGATCAGAAAGAAGCAGTGGGTTCGACTGAAGGCCCGCCTGCCGGAGGACGACTGTACCATTGATTCGGTCGCTTCGATCTGGAGAGGGGCCAACTACATGGAACGGGAAGTCTACGACATGATGGGCATTCGGTTTAATCATCACCCAGATCTGCGTCGGATACTCCTGCCCGACGATTACGATGAAGGATTCCCCTTGAGGAAGAATTTCCCGGTCACCGGAAGAGGATGGCGGGACCGGTTCGAATTTCTCGATAAATGATCGTTTCCTAGCCCCAGGAGGGCGCGATCCGGGTCGCCCCCGGTCTTCGTGCTTCGAAACCATGGAAGAAAAAACGACCACCCAAACCAGCGCGTCGACCCAGTCCCTTCCCCTTCTGCGGACGGAAGAGCTGATGTTGAACATGGGGCCGCAGCATCCCTCGACCCACGGCGTGCTGAAGGTCGTCTTGACTCTCGAAGGGGAAAAAATCGTCAAGTCGGATCCCGTCCTAGGGTTCCTTCATCGGGGTGTCGAGAAACTGGCTGAGACCATCACTTATCAGCAATTTATTCCCCACACCGACCGGTTGGACTATGTCTGCGCGATGTACAACAACTTCGCTTATGTCCGCGCGGTCGAGAAACTGCTCGGAATCAGCGTCCCGGATCGGGCCGAATATCTCAGGACCATCGTTGCCGAAGTCCAACGAATCATCGGCCATCTCTTTTGGCTGGGAACACAGGCACTGGACATCGGTGCCATCACCGTCTTCTTCTATACGTTCCGGGAACGCGAGGTGCTGCTCGACATCTTCGACGAGCTCTGTGGGGCACGGCTCACGACGAGCTGGTACCGGATCGGCGGGGTTGAGCGGGACTTCACCCCCAAGATCACGCATGACCTCTATCAGTTCCTGGAGACCTTTCCCGAAAAAATCGCCGAATACAATATGCTGCTCGAAAACAACCGGATTTGGCTGGCGCGGACCAAAGATATCGCCGTCATCTCGGCCGAAGACGCGGTGAGCTTCGGTCTGTCGGGACCGCCCCTTCGCGGATCCGGGGTCGACTACGACCTGAGAAAGGTCGCGCCTTACGGCGCATACGACAAGGTTCAATGGCGCGTGCCTCTGGGGAAAAAGGGCGACACGTATGACCGATACTGGATTCGGATGGAGGAACTCGGCGAGTCCTCAAAAATCATCAAGCAGTGTCTCGATCAACTTCCGGAGGGGCCCTACCTCGCGGATGTCCCGCAGGTCGTCACCCCCCCCAAGGAGCGCGTCTTTACCGACATGGAAAGCATGATCTATCAGTTCAAGCTCTTTGCGCAGGGGTTCAATGCACCGCCCGGCGATATCTACTGCGGAACGGAAGCGCATAAAGGAGAGCTGGGGTTCTACATCGTGAGCGACGGGAGCGGACGGCCCTATCGCCTGAAGATCCGGGCCCCCTCCTTCATTCATATGGGGGCATTCGATTGGATGGCCAAAGGATACATGATCTCCGACGTGATCACGATATTCGGGACATACGACGTGGTCATGGGGGAGTGCGATCGCTAAATCGGACATGAAGAGCTCCGGTCTTTGTCTCAGAGTCTGCCCAATTCAATGAGTTTTCAGGAAAGAGAAGCCGGCCGAATGGAAGAAAAAGAGAAGATCGAGAAAATCAGCATCCCCACCGCGCCGGAGCCGGAGGCCTCGCACACGGAGGCGGCTCCCTGGTGGATCAAACCCGCCCCTGAGAAAGTGGCGATCACCATTGACGGAAAGACTCTCGAATTCGAGAAAGGGGCCTCCCTGTTTAATGCCTGCAAGCAGGCCGGCGTCATGCTCCCGGCGATGTGCTATCACTATTCCTTTTCTCCCTTCGGTTCTTGCGGGGTCTGCCTCGTTGAAGTGGAGGGAAAGGGGAACAACGTTCGCGCCTGCACGGCCAAAGTAACCTCCGGCATGGTCGTCTCGACGGGCACGGACAAAATTAAAGAGGCCCGTAAGAAGGCGATTGAGAAACACCTGCTGGTCCACCCTCTGGACTGCCCGGTCTGCGACGCCGATGGTAAATGCGAGCTGCAGGATCTCACCTACGAATTGGGTGTCTATAACATCGCAGAGCCCAAGCGAAAAGAGATCCCGGAGGACACGCGCAGTGTCGTCCTCGATTTCAACATGAACCGCTGCATCCTTTGCGGACAGTGTATTAATGTCTGCAAGGAAGTCCAGCTAATCGACGCCCTCTGCTTTTACAAGAAGGACAAGCAGACCCATGTCGGGGCGCACGGGGGTGAAGCGCTCTATTGTGAATTCTGCGGCGATTGTCTGGCCGTCTGTCCGGTGGGAGCCATCGTCAGCCGCTTTTCGAAATACTCCTTCAAGCCCTGGCAGCTTAAAAAGACCGAGACCACCTGTACCTATTGTTCCGACGGCTGCTCCTTGAGCGTTGAGAGCGAACCGCAGAAGGTCGTTCGGATCAGCTCCAAGCTCTCCTACCGGTCGAAATTCGGGATGGAAGCCGCCCCCGGGGCGGGGCACGAAGGCCTCTGTGTCCGGGGACGTTTCGGGTTTCAGCTCTTCCAAAATCCAAATCGGCTCTCCCGCCCCTTGGTTCGTAAGGGCGACAGCCTGGTTGAAACCTCTTGGCTGGAGGCGATGCGCGCTGTCGCCACTCGCTTCTCTGAGATCAAGGCAGCACACGGCCCGCAAGCCATCGCCGGTCTGATCACGGCCCGCTGTACAAATGAAGAAGTTTTTCTTTTCCAGAAACTGATGCGTCTCGTCCTGAGGACGAACAACATCGACAGCAGCGCCCGTTATGGATTAATGAATGGCATCCTCGCGATGCAGGACGCATTGGGTATCGGAAGAAGCATGGTCGATTTTAACGATATTGCTTTGGCCAATTTCATCTTGCTGATCGGAACCGACATCACGGAGACCCACCCGGTCGAGAGCGTCAGGATTAAGGATGCCCTGAGCCGCAAGACCGCGAAGGTCGTCGTGATTGATCCGGTGAAGACCAAGATGGCCATGCTCTCCTCGCTTCATCTGCAACCCAAGGCCGGATCAGAGGGCTGGGCCATTGCGGGCATGGTCAAATTAATCATCGAAAAGGGTTGGACCGATCCGGGTTTTCTTCGGGACCACCCATCGGCCGTTGCGGCCCTTCGGGAAGCGCTCGGGCAATTTTCCCTTGAGGAGGTTCGGCAGCAGACGGGGCTTGAACCGGACGCGCTCGCCGAGGTCGCACGGATGCTGGTCCGGACTCCAAAAGGGGTCATCCTCTTTGGGGAGGGGGTCCTCTCGCGCGCTGAGGGATACGACCAGGTCCTGTCGATCATCGATCTCGCCCTCACGAGCGGCCTTTTTGGGAAAGAGGCTTCCGGACTTCATCCGGTCTCAGAGGAAAACAACGAGCAAGGGGCGGTGGATATGGGGGGGGTCGCCGAATTTTTACCCGGTCAGCATCCTTATGCGGACCCCGAGGCCCGAGCTCGCCTCTCGAGGATCTGGCGGGAAGAATTGCCGCTTGACGAAGGGGCGGGTCTTGCCCAAATCCTCGATCGGGCCCGCTCAGGAGCGATTAAGGCGCTCTATGTGGTCGGGGAGAATCCGCTCGCGACGCTCCCCGGCTCCTCGGGGGCGGCCGAGGCCTTGCAGAACCTGGACCTCCTCGTCTGCCAGGATCCTTTCCTCACCGAAACCGCCCGGATCGCCGATGTGGTGCTCCCCGCGGCGATGGCCGTCGAAAAGGAGGGGACCTTTACCAATATCGAAGGGAGGATCTGCCAGGTCTCCCCTTCCTACGAACCTCGCGGGGAAAGCCGCCCGGATTGGAAGATCTTTTGCGAGCTCTCCCGGCGGATGGGGATGCCCCTGCTCTACAAGGGCCCCGAGGAGATCCGCCAAGAAATTTCCCAGATTTTGCCCGGTTATTTCCGCCCCGCTCGGCCGGTGATTCGGTCCCTCGATCGCTATCTGCAAAACCAGTATGACGACAAGACCCGGGCCCGCTATCGCCTGGTGAAGTCTCAGGGGGATTCGGGAATGCGGCTCTGGATGGGACAGGTCATCTATCACTCCGGGAAGCTCAGCCTCCGGGACGAAGGATTGATGAGAATCTTCCCCCAGCCCCGGCTACGGATCAGTCCCGCCGATGCCCAAACGCTCGCCCTGGCCACCGGCCGGAAGGCCAGACTCTCTACGCGCCGCGGCGAAGCCATCGTCACCGTCGAGATCAGCGACCAGATCCCCCCGGGGCTCCTCTTCTACCCCGAACACTTTAACGCTGACGGAGTGAAGGACCTCTTCGAGTATGCGGTCAACCCAAAGAGCGGGGTCATCAGTTTCAAACTCGGCACCGTGAGCCTTGTACCATGCGAGGCGGAAGCGGAATCCACCGTCCAGGCGAGGGGAAACGATGCCAATTCTTAAGAAAGTTCTCGACGCGGTTTTCTTCCGCGAGATCTTGGGCGCCCTGAGGCTGACTTTCAGGCATATGTTCGTCCGGGAAGTCACCTTCCAGTATCCCCACGTCAAGAGGGACATTCCGGACACGCGCAGGGGCGCCCTTTGCCTGCTTCGCTATGACGACGGAACCGAGCGCTGCGTCGGATGCGATCTGTGCGAGGCCGCCTGCCCGTCTCATTGTATCAAGGTGGTCTCCGCCGAGCGCCAAGAGGGCGGCGTCCTTGTCCGCTTCGCGAGGGCATTTGATATCGATATGACGAAGTGCGTCTTCTGCGGATTTTGCGTGGAAGCCTGTCCGGTCAATGCGCTGGGCATGACCAAGATGTACGAATACTCGAGCGAAGACAAGCGGACACTTCTTTTCAGAAAGGAGAAACTCTATCACATCGGGGAGACTCTCCACGACGAAGCGAAGCGGTATTTGGTTGCACATAACCAGGAAAAACCCGACGAATTCAGCCGCGCATATCGGTACAAGTTTCCATCGTATTTGAATCCGTCCAAATCGGGAAGCTAACGGCGGGCTAGACGGAGCCTCATTCAATCGCTCGGGCGTACACCCGGATAGCGGCGCAGCGCCCCTCTCCGGAACCCGGCCAACCGCGCGGAAGAACCATGCAGCCATTATTTTTCTATTATTTTGCAGGGGCCACGGTCATCTCCGCTGTCCTGACGGTCGGACTTCGAAACCCCGTCTATGGGACCCTTGCGCTCCTGTCCGCCTTTCTTCATGTGGCCGGGCTCTTCATCCTCCTCAACGCCGAGTTTATCGCGGCCATTCAGATCATCATTTATGCCGGGGCGGTTCTGGTGCTCTATCTCTTTGTTCTGATGCTTCTGAACCTCAAGAGTACGGAAAAGGTGGTCCAGAGGCAATGGGGGGTCGCGATTTTTTTTGGCGCGGTGGTCCTCACGGAGATCCTCTTGGCGCTCTTCAAGTCGCCGGCAGCTGCTCCGGACGGGTCGACGCCGGGCGCCAATGTTCCGGCGGCGGGAAACACGGAAATGCTCGGACTATCGCTTTTTAACGACTACCTCCTTCCCTTCGAGCTGGTGGGGATTATCCTTCTCGGGGGCATCATCGGGGCGCTCGTGCTGGCAAAACAGCACCCCGCGCGCTAAAAGGCTAAGGAAGGCGCGAAGTTCGGGGGGTTGAGGCTGGACCGCCTAGGGGAGACCTGATGGTCGCGTTGAGCAGCTTTGTCATCCTGTCGACGACGGTATTCGTCATCGGCCTCATCGGCGTGATGATCCGGAGGAATTTTCTGATCATCCTCTATTCGATTGAGCTGATGCTCAACGCCGCCAACATCAATCTGGTCGCCTTCGCCCGATATACGCATACACTCACCGGACAGGTGGTGACTCTTTTTGTGATCACCATTGCTGCCGGGGAGGCGGCGGTGGGCCTGGCCATCATCATCGTCCTGTTTCGGCGCCGTTCCTCGACGAATGTGGACCAGCTCAACCTGATGAGGTGGTAGTGATACCTGTTCTCTGATCTCGCGACGCCCTCCTGCGGCGTCGTTTTGGGACAACTGCTTGCACACAATTCACTCTATACAACCCGCCCTGGCCATTGTGGTGTCGCTGTTCGCAGCCGGTCTCGTCATCGTCTCGGGAGGCCGGCCCAACCTGCGCGAGAGCTGGTCGATTGGGGCGGGGGTCCTGAAGTTTCTCCTGGTGGTCTCGATGGCCCCCGCGATCTTCTCGGGTCAACAGATCGAATATACCCTCTTCAGTTTCCTCCCCGGCCTTGAATTGAAGCTGCGGGTCGACGCCCTGGGCCTTCTGTTCGGAACAATTGCGTCTTTCCTCTGGATCCTGACGTCATTTTACTCGATCGGCTACATGCGATCCCTTTCGGAACATGCGCAAACCCGGTTTTACACCTGTTTTGCGCTGAGTCTGGCCTGCGCGATCGGGATTGCCTTTTCCGCTAACCTCCTGACGCTGTTTCTCTTCTATGAGCTGCTGAGCCTGGTGACCTATCCGCTTGTCGCGCACAAGGAAACCCCGGAGGCCTATGCCGGAGCTCGAAAATACCTCATCTATCTGGTGGGAACGTCCAAGACATTCCTACTGAGCGCCGTCATTCTGACCTATATCGTCGCCGGAAACCTGGAGTTCTCCCCTCACGGCCTTCTGAGCGCCGTTTCCCAACAGGTCCATCCGGGGATTCTCATCGCCATCTACATCCTGTTCCTTGCGGGGTTCGCCAAGGCGGGCATCATGCCGCTGCACGCCTGGCTCCCCGCAGCGATGGTCGCGCCGACCCCGGTTTCGGCGCTCCTGCACGCCGTTGCGGTGGTGAACACCGGCGTCTTCTGTATCCTGAGGGTGATCTTCAACGTCTTCGGCGTTGAAACGATGCGCCAGCTCCATCTCGGGATTCCGACCGCCTTCTTCGTGTCAATCACCATTTTATTGGCCTCGATCTATGCCTTGACACGGGACAATCTCAAGGCCCGGCTCGCCTACTCTACCGTGAGCCAGCTCTCTTACATGATCCTCGGAGCCTCTCTGTTGACCCCTGCCGGCATGACCGGGGGAATCCTTCACATCGCCAACCATGCCTTTTCCAAGATTACGCTGTTTTTCTGCGCCGGTTCGATTTATGTCGCCTCGCACAAGACCAATATCAGCGAGATGAAAGGAATCGGGCGAAAAATGCCCCTGACGATGGCCGCGTTCGCCGTCGGCTCCCTCAGCATGATCGGGGTCCCTCCGGTCGCAGGATTCGTGACGAAATGGTATCTGGCCGTCGGAACCATCGAGGCGAACCAGATTCCCATCCTGATCGTTCTCCTGACGAGCACCCTGCTCAATGCCGCCTATTTTATCCCGATGACCTACCACGCGTTCTTTTCGGCCCCGAGCATCAGCTCCGACCATGGCGGCAAGGGAGACGGCGAGGAGATTCATGAGGCCTCTTATTTCGTCGTCATCCCGCTGTTGATCACGGCCGTCGCCTCCGTGCTCCTCGGGATCTTTCCGAGCTATTTTTTATCACTCGCCAGGGAGGTGATCCGGTGAATCTTGAAGAGCTATTGGAGAACCCTGTGAAATGGAACTGGATCAAGCGGCTCTTTTATGCCTCGCTGGTCCTGGTCGTCGCGGCGGATTTCTTGATTCCGCGACACCATGTCTTTTTTTTCTGGGATGAAATCCCTGGTTTCTCGGCCCTTTATGGTCTCGCTTCCTGTGTGGCGATCATCGTATTCTCCAAATTCTTGGGACATCATTGGCTAATGAAGCGCGAGAACTATTATGACTGAATGGTTCCATCCGGCGATCCCCTTTTTCCTGGGGGCCGGGTTGATTCCCCTGGTCAAGGGAAGGATCAGGACCGCTCTACTCCTTTTTATTCCGGCAGTCGCGTTTTCCGACGTCCTCTGGATGGACCAGGGAAACTACGGTGTCGTTTCGTTTCTGGGACAGGAACTGGTCTTCGGGAAGGTCGATCGTTTAAGCCTCGTCTTCGCCATCGTTTTCACCCTCATGGGATTCATCGGAGCGCTTTACGCCCTGCACGTAGAGGAGAGCGGCCAACACGTCGCGGCATTCACCTATGTCGGTAGCTCGCTGGGCGTGGTCTTTGCCGGGGACTACCTCACCTTGTTCATCTTCTGGGAGCTGATGGCCTTTTCGTCGGTCTTTCTGATCTGGTATCGGGGGCAGGGTTCTCTGGCGTCAGGCTTTCGCTATATCTTGGTTCACGCCTTCAGCGGCGTCTGTCTCCTGGGAGGGATCGTCCTTCTTCTGGTCAATCAGGGTTCGATCGCGTTCGAACCGCTCCAAGGCGGCGGGCTGGCCGCCGGCTTGATCCTCATCGGTTTTATGATCAACGCTGCCGTCCCTCCTCTGCACGCGTGGCTTCCGGATGCCTATCCGGAGGCTACGGTGACGGGGGCGGTCTTTCTCTGCGCCTTTACCACAAAAACCGCCGTCTACGCCCTGCTGCGCGCCTTTTCGGGGACGGAGATCCTCGTCGCCCTCGGCGTGATCATGACCCTCTACGGCGTGGTCTACGCCGTATTGGAAAACGACATACGCCGGCTGCTCAGCTACCATATCGTCAGCCAGGTCGGTTACATGGTCGCCGGCATCGGGATCGGGACCGAGATGGCTCAGAACGGCTCAGTCGCTCATGCCTTTTCCCACATCCTCTATAAAGGCCTGCTCTTTATGGGAACCGGCGCGGTGATCTTCACCACGGGTCACCGGAAGGTAACGGAGCTGGGGGGCCTCTATAAAAAGATGCCTCTGACCCTGCTTTTCTACATGATCGCCGGGCTTTCGATCTCGGGAGTCCCCCTGTTCTCCGGGTTTGTCAGCAAATCGATGGTCACCGCTGCGGCCGCGGAGGATCACCGCGCGTGGCCGGTTCTTCTGCTGACTCTGGCCTCGGCGGGTACGTTTCTGAGCGTTGGCCTGAAACTTCCCTACTTTATTTTTTTTGGGAAGGATGCCGGCATCCCCGCAAAAGATCCGCCCAAAAACATGCTGATGGCGATGGGACTGGCCGCATTCCTCTGCATCTTGATCGGGGTCTACCCCGCAACGCTTTACGACCTTCTTCCCTATCCGGTGCACTTCGCTCCGTATACCGCGGAACACGTCGTCTCGATGCTCTCGATCTTGCTGTTCACGGCCTTGGGATTCTTTCTCCTTCTCAAGAAGCTCGCCCCGGAGCCGTTCATCACCCTCGATTTCGACTGGTTCTACCGGATGGGAGGACGAGGCTTCCTGTGGGTTGCACAGCGCCCGGTCGCCCTCTATGAGGACTATGCCTCGAACCTTCTCGATGGGCTCTTCGTCCGACCGGCCCTGCGTGTTGCTCAGTTGTGCTTCCGGGTGGACACCCAGGCCATCGACGCTGCGGTGAACGCGGTCGGCCGGTTCGTCTTCTCCGGAGGGGGGTTCTCAACCCTGGTCGAAAAATACGTGGTCTATGGATTTTTAAATTTCGTCGCCTACTCCAGCCATATCACGGCCCGGCTCTTTCGAAGGCTTCAAACCGGATCTGTACACGACTATGCGCTCATCATCATCGTCGGCATCTTTATTCTGGTCAACCTTTTCCAGCTCTTAACGGGAAGCATCCCGTTCATCATGCTGGTGCTTAAGTAGGATCGGAGAGTGGACGCAGAAACACTGAAACAGATCCTGGCCGTTGATCAAATCGGAATTCCGATCCTCAGCCTCGTCATCTTCCTTCCCCTGACGGGCTTCGTGGCCGTCGCGATGGCCGAAAGCGAGGGGATGATCCGGTGGATCACCCTGATCACGGTCTTGGCCGACTTTCTCCTCTCCCTGGCAATGCTTCCGAACTTTGTCATCGGGGTCCCCGACATGCAATTCGTCGAACACCTCCCGTGGATCTCTCCCCTGGGAATCGGGTACCACGTCGGGGTGGACGGAATCAGCCTGCTCCTCATTTTACTGACGACCTTTCTCGGGGTACTCGTCATCGTCTTCTCCTGGAAGACGGTCAACACGATGGTCAAGGGCTACATGCTCTGCCTGCTTCTGCTCCAGACGACGATGATCGGGGTCTTTGCCGCCCTGGACCTGATCCTTTTTTTCCTTTTCTGGGAGATCATGCTGATTCCGATGTATTTTCTAATCAAGCTCTGGGGAGGGGCCAACCGGGAGTACGCCTCCCTGAAGTTCGTGGTCTACACGCTCCTGGGAAGTGTATTAATGCTCGTGGGATTCGTCATCCTCTATCTGAACTATCATGACTTCGCAGAAGCGCAGCGGCTCTCTCCGGCCTACTCGTTTGATTTTCTTCATCTGCTCTCGGCCCCGCTGAGCACCGAAAAGCAGCTTCTGATCTTCCTGCTGATCTTCTTCGGTTTCGCCATCAAGGTGCCGATGTTCCCGTTCCATACCTGGCTCCCGGATGCCCATACCGAGGCCCCGACGGCGGGGAGCGTGGTCTTGGCCGGGGTCCTCCTCAAGATGGGGACCTATGGCTTCATTCGCTTTTCGCTCCCGCTCCTCCCCGAGGCGTCGCGCCTTTTCGTTCCCTTTATGTCGGTCCTCGCCGTGATCGGCATCGTTTACGGCGCATTCTTGGCCCTGGCCCAGTTCAAAGCAACGGGGGACATGAAGCGCCTGATCGCCTACTCCTCGGTGAGCCACCTGGGCTTCGTGGTCTTAGGGCTCTTCTCGCTAAACACACAGGGGATCCAGGGGGGGGTGATTCAGATGCTGAACCACGGCATCTCCACCGGGGGACTTTTCCTGATCGTGGGATTTTTGTATGAGCGGCGCCATACGCGGCAGATCTCGGAATATGGAGGTCTGATGAAGCGGTTGCCCGTCCTGGCCTCTTTTTTCCTGATCATCAGCCTCTCTTCGATGGGGGTCCCGGGGACCAATGGCTTCGTCGGGGAGTTTCTGATCCTGACGGGAGCCTTTAAGCGAAACTGGCACTATGCCGTATGGGCAATGGCCGGAGTCATCCTCGGCGCTTCTTACCTGCTCTGGCTTTTTTATCGTCTCGTCGTGGCCGATACCGATAACCCGAAGAATGAGGCCCTCCCCGATCTGGACTGGCGGGAAAGGGGCATCTGCACCGCCCTGCTCGTTCTGATCCTCTGGGTCGGACTCTACCCGTCGATCTTCCTGGACATCATCGAAGGACCCGTGAAACACGTGATCGGGCGTCTTGGAGAATCGGGCGTGATGGTCGAGGGCCCCTCGGGGCTGGAGGCGCTCTTTGCAAAGGATCCCCCAAGAGACACCGGCGCAAAGCTCCCCGCCGGCAGCGGGGCCTTGATCGATCTATCCACCAGGAGTTCACCGTGAAGGAACACCTGCTGTCCCTGATTCTCTTCTCACCCATAGCGGGCGCCGCGGCACTGATCTTCGTCTCGAACCGTCATCCCAAGGTCATTAAAGGGATGACCGTCCTGGTCTCTTCAATCTCCCTGATCGCCTCCTTCTACCTCCTTCTTGCGTATGACTCGACGGCGGGCGGATTTCAATTCAAGGAGGCCTACGAGTGGTCGAAAGAGCTCGGGGTCTCGTTCTTTATCGGCGTGGACGGGGTCGGGGTTCCGATGGTCCTCGCCTCCTCGCTGCTGATGTTTGCAGGAGTCTTCGTCTCCTGGTCCATCGAGGATCGCCTGAAGGAGTTCTATGTCAACCTCTTGACGCTCGGGGCGGCCACCATGGGCGTCTACATGTCCCTCGATCTGTTCTTCCTCTTCTTCTTCTATGAGCTCTCTGTGATTCCCATGTACCTGTTCATCACCATCTGGGGTCGGCATACCAAGGGGTATCTCGAGATGAAGGACCCGAAGAGGGACTCCGTTTCGTTTCTTTTTAATTTCAACCAAACCAGCAAGGAATATGCGGCGATGAAGCTGACTCTCTATCTGTCGCTCGGGGCCGTGGTTGCGCTGCTGGGTCTCCTGCTGGTCTATACCACCTCCGGGCTGCACACCTTCAACCTGATCGAGATCGCCGAGCATGGGCAAATCCCTCAAGGCCTCAAGAATGTTCTTTTTCTTCTGATCTTTTTGGGATTTGCCCCCATCGCGGCCATTTGGCCCTTTCACTCATGGTCGCCGGTCGGTTATGCGGCAGCCCCTCCCGCTGCAAGCATGATGCACGCGGGGGTGTTAAAGAAGCTCGGCCACTTCACCATCATTCGGATCTGCTTCTACCTCTTTCCCGAGGCGACGCAGCAGTGGATGCCGATCGTGGCGATCCTTTGCGTGATCAACATCTTCTATGGTAGCCTCGTCGCTTTTCTTCAGAAGGATATCAAATTCGTCGTCGGTTACTCGTCGGTCAGCCATATGGGATACATTTTCCTGGGCATGGCCTCCCTCAACATCATCAGCCTGACGGGCGCCGTCCTCTTTCTCTTTGCCGATGCAATGGCCATGGGCCTCCTCTTCGCCCTGGCGGGCTTTATTTATAGACAGACCCATACCCTGGATATCCCTTCCCTGGGAGGCCTCTCCCTTAAAATGCCCTTTGTCACCGGCTGTTTTATCATCGGCTCGGCGGCCTCCTTTGGGATGCCGGGTGCCATGAACTTTATCGGAGAGCTGATGGTCCTTTTGGGAGCCTGGGCCGTCTATCCCGTTGAGGCCGTCCTTGCCGTTCTCGCCGTCACGATCACCTGGAGCTACTACATTCGGATGATCCGCGCGATGTTTTTCGGAGAGAGCGCCCCGTCCATGGCGGCGGTTCATGATGCCACGCGCTTCGTGGACCGTCTCCCCCTGGTCGCGCTGGCGAGCGCGTCGGTCTTCTTCGGAATCTTCCCCGGGCGATTTATCCAAGTCATTCAAGCCGGGGTGATCCCCATTCTCCAGCGCATCGAGCATGTCGCGCCGCTGATCACACAGGCGGGAGGCCTGTTGAAATGACGATCTCCACCTCGAGCGGTCCGGTCGACCTCTCGCCGATGGCCCCGGAGCTGTGGCTCACACTCCTCTCCTGCCTCCTGCTGACCCTGGACATCACTTGGCCGAAGTTCCCCAAAAGGGGCCTGACGCTCATTTCGATCATGGGGATGGGATTGATCATCCTTGAATTGATCGGTTTCTGGATCAAGGGAGCGTCGGGAGCCCTCTTCGGAGGCATGTTCGTCCTGGACTCGCTGGCCATTTTTTTCAAGATATTCATTCTGATCGCCACGATCCTGACCGCACTTGCCTCCATGGATTACCTCAAACGAATTCCGGCCTTCCGAGGAGAATACGACTACCTTCTTCTCTTCGCGGCCCTCGGGATGATGTTCATGGTCTCGGCCAACGATTTTCTCTCGTTCTTCATCACCCTGGAATTCTCAACCTTTGGCTTCTATATCCTGGTGACGTATCTTCGGGAGGATGCGAGGTCGAACGAGGCGGGGATTAAGTTCTTTATTTTGGGGGTCCTGGCCGCCGCCTTGACGATTTACGGGATCAGCTTGATCTACGGCGCCACGGGAACCATCTACTTTAGCGAGCTCGCGAAGGCGCGGCCGGAGATCTCCGTCACCCTGCTGGTAGGCCTCCTTTTCGTCCTGGCGGGACTGGCATATAAGCTGGGAGCCGCGCCCTTTCATGTTTGGGTCCCCGACGTCTATGAGGGGGCGCCGACCCCGGTGACCCTGTTTCTCTCGATCGCCCCCAAGGCGGCCGCCTTCGCCCTAATCTTAAGGGTGACCTTCGACACCTTTCAGAGTCTTCAGGGGGACTGGTCATGGTTTATTGCCAGCTTGTCCCTCCTCTCGATGACCTACGGAAACCTCGTCGCCATTGCCCAAAAAAACATGAAACGGCTGTTGGCGTATTCCGGAATCGCCCAGATTGGCAATGTTCTCATCGGCCTGGCCGCAGGAAGCAAAATGGGGAGCGACGCCATCCTTTTTTACCTTTTAACCTATTTATTCGCCAATGTCGGCGCATTCACGGTGGTGATCGCCTATTCAAACCTCGCCAAAAGCGAACAGGTCGATGATCTGGCCGGGTTGGCCCGTCGATCTCCTCTCCTGGGTTTCGGCCTCCTGCTCTTCCTCCTGTCGCTGGCGGGAATCCCTCCCCTCGCGGGATTCGTCGGGAAGGTCTATATCTTCGCTGCGGCCATCAATCAACATATGATCTTTCTGGTCAGCGTCGGGCTGGCGAATGTGGTCATCTCCATGTACTACTACCTGTCCGTCGTCAGGCGGGTCTACAGTGTCGAGCCGGCCGAGTCAAGCCCGATCCCGCTCTCCCTTTCGCTTCGCATCGTCCTCTATAGCTGTATCGCCGGGGTGATCCTCTTGGGGGTCTACCCGCAGCCCGTCATCAACCTGACCGTGGCGGCGACCGGTATTTTTTCCCGAGTGCCCTTGCGTTAATCGCCTCCCCTCCCCGCCGGGAGAGATCTGTTGCGGGCGGCCCGGATCGTGAGAATCATCCGGATCCACCGAACCCTCCGGCCGATCTCTGATTCCGCCCTCCCCCCATGCGGTAGGCAATGCGCTCCTCTTGGAGAGAGTACGCCTCGGCGATGATCGCCTCGCGCGACCTGAACAGATCCCCTTGCGCCAAATGGAGTCGGCGGATCAGCCGATCCATCGCCTCCCCATGCCCCTCGAGCCCGCCGTCCGCATGGATGTGCCGAACGTCCAGACCCGACGCGTCGAGATGCCGCGCGACCAGGATGGTTCGGTGGCATTCAAGCGGATGCTTTTCGGCGCACATAAGCGCAATCGAACATCGGATTGCGCCTTCTTCGAGGCGGGCTAGGCCCTGATGGAATCGTTTCGTTTCGGCCAAGAGCCCGTACTGGACCCTCCCCTCGCGATAACAGGAGGCATCCTCACTCCTGGCGCCAAGCTCCTTTCCGAGAAACTGATAGGCGATCCCGCATTTTCGCAGCGACGCCTCCAGATCATCTCGGTTAAATTGCGGATTCCTTCGGCTGTACGGTGTCGACCTGACATCGACGAGCGCCGTAATGGCATGCTGTTCTAAGAGCACGATGAAGTCCTCCACCCGATGAGCGGAGTGTCCGATTGTGTAGACTGTTTTTCTCATCACTAAACCCAAAATGGCCCTCTGGGAAGCGGACGCACCGAGACGATCGGGTTCGTTCCTACACAGCTTACGCATCGACGGACGCCCTCGCCTTCTGCGCGACGCTGTGCTAGAATGAAAACAACCGGGGAGGATGACGAGATTTCAAACCTGAGCGGCTCCGTCAGCGGGCTTAAACCCCGCCAGATCCGACGATTGCAATTGCTTTACCGCCGCCGGATCCCCCTCCCCCTGCTCTTGAGCGCCGAACTCGCGCGTCAAATGGCCGAGCTTTCCCGGGAACTGGGTCGGCAGGTGGGGATCCTGGTCGACCGCTCCGGAAACATCGTCTCGGTCATGATCGGGGATCATCGTGAAATTGTCCTTCCGGACCTTTCGCTCTTCGGTTCCGGACGGCGAGGGCTGCGGGGCATTCGCTGCCTCCATACACACCTCAAGAACGAACCCCTGAGCCAGGACGATCTGACCGATCTGGCCCTTCTGAGGCTGGACCTCATCGGCGCGCTCGGCGTCACGGCGGAGGGCCTCCCGGGAGATCTCTTTCTCGCCCACCTCCTCCCCCCCAATCCGATGGGCAAGGTCTACGAGATCCATCCTCCCCAGCCCTTCCAGCAATTCTCGATGGACGTAAGCACTTTCCTCTCGGCGCTGGAGCAGTTCGACCGCGGCCGGGAGAAGATGCATCTTCAAGAGAGTCGCGAGCGGGCCATTCTCGTCAGCGTCTCCACGCAGAGCCGGCTGGATCAGGAAGAATCGCTTCAGGAGCTCTCCGCGCTCTCCCAAAGTGCGAGGATCGCGGTCCTGGAGACGATCATTCAACGATCAACATCAATACATCCGAAGTATCTTCTCGGCCAGGGAAAACTCAAGGAGCTCATCATTAAGTCGCTTCAACAGCGGGCGAGTCTGCTGATCTTCGACCAGACCCTGACCCCCCTTCAAGTCAAGGCCATCGGTGATCTGACCGAGATCAAGGTCATCGATCGGTCCCAACTTATTCTCGACATCTTTGCCCAGCGCGCGCAGACCCGAGAGGGGAAGGTACAGGTGGAGCTGGCTCAGCTTCGCTATCGGCTTCCCCGTCTCGCTGAACGAAGCACGGCGCTTTCTCGACTCACCGGCGGAATCGGAGGAAGAGGCCCGGGAGAGACCCGGCTGGAGGTCGATCGTCGGCGCGTCCGAGAGAAAATTTCGCGCCTGGAAGTGGAGCTTCAGGCCCTCGCCCGTCAACGGTCGCAGCGTCGGGGCAAGCGCATCTCGAATCGGATCCCCATCGTTTCGATCGTCGGCTACACGAACGCCGGAAAATCAAGCCTCCTCAATGCCCTCACGCGCAGCACCGTCGAAACCCGGGACCGCCTCTTCTCGACCCTCGATACCTCAACGCGGCGACTGCGATTTCCAAGAGAGAGGGAGATGATCATCACGGACACCGTCGGATTCATCCGGGATCTCCCCCAGGATCTCTTCGGTGCATTCCGATCGACCCTCGACGAGCTTTCCGATGCTCACCTTCTCCTTCATGTCGTCGACATCTCTCATCCACAATTTGAACAACAGATGGCCGCCGTGGACCGGATCCTTTCCGATCTGGATCTATCCACCAAACCCCGACTCCTCCTTTTCAACAAGATCGACCGGGTCGAACCCCGGCTCGTGGAGACCCTCTGCAGGCGCCACCACGCCTTGGGGATTTGTGCCAATCGCCCGGAAACACTCTCTCCCCTGCTCAGGGAACTCGAAACAGGGCTGTTTTCGACGAACGCCCCGGCCTTTTCAGGGGGTCCGGACCGACGGTCGCCCCCGCTCGGCTCGCCCGCCTTTTAGTGTTCTCCCGGTTTGAGTTCAGGTCTCTGCGCAGCGGCGCCGCGAGGCTCTGCGTGCATCTCCCGATCTTAAGACCGCGCTCGGCGCGGGATCGGCCCCGCGGCCCGCTTTGCCGGATCCGCGTGGCCGGACAGGGTGCTGGGAGGGAGCGACGCCTCTTTTGACGGGCGGAGGGACGAGAGCGAAACGAGAGGTCAAGGAGAGGCCCCTTTCTGGAGCGACGCGAGGAGGTTCACGGGGCGAATTTTTTGTAGCGAATTCGATGGGGCTGATCGGCGTCTGTCCCCAGCCTGCGGTGCAGATCCAATTCATAATCCTGATAGTTTCCCTCGAACCACACGACGCGGCTGTCTCCCTCGAAGGCAAGGATGTGGGTCGCCACGCGATCCAAGAACCATCGATCGTGGCTGATGACCAGAACGCAGCCGGCAAAATTCAAGAGGGCATCCTCAAGCGCCCTGAGCGTTTCGACATCCAGATCGTTGGTCGGCTCATCCAACAAGAGGAGATTGGCGCCCCCCCTGAGCAGCTTCGCCAGATGCAGCCGGTTTCTCTCCCCCCCGGAGAGTTCCTTCACCCATTTCTGCTGGTCCGCACCTTTGAAGTTAAATCCCCCTACATAGGCCCGAGAGGATATCGCACGCGCACCCACGGTGAGGACATCGGCTCCTCCGGAGATCTCTTCCCAAACGGATTTGGAGCCGTCCAGGCTGTCTCTGGACTGGTCAACGTATGCGAGTCTTACCGTCTCCCCGACGCGAAGCACACCACTGTCGGGCGGCTCGATTCCCGCGATCATCTTAAAGAGGGTGCTCTTCCCGGCCCCATTCGGCCCGATGATCCCCACAATCCCGCCGCGCGGAAGAGCGAAGCTCAAACGGTCGATCAAAAGCTGCTGACCATATCCCTTGGTGAGGTCCGTCGCCTCGACCACCAGGTCGCCGAGACGTGGACCGGGAAGTATCACCAGTTCCTGGGTCTCGTTGCGGGCGACCGATTCCTGGGAGGCCAGCGTCTCATAAGCGTTGAGGCGGGCCTTGCTCTTGGCATGGCGCCCTTTGGGAGGAGTGCGCACCCACTCGAGTTCGTGTGCCAGGGCGCGTCGGCGGGCGCTTTCCTGTTTTTCCTCGTCCGAGAGACGTTTTATCTTTTGCTCGAGCCAGGAGGAGTAGTTCCCTTCCCAGGGAATCCCTTTGCCGCGATCGAGTTCAAGGATCCAGCCGGCGACGTTGTCGAGAAAGTATCGATCGTGGGTAACGGCCACCACGGTTCCAGGAAATTCCTTCAGATAACGCTCCAACCACGCGACCGACTCGGCGTCCAGGTGATTGGTGGGTTCATCCAGAAGCAACAGGTCGGGCGCCGACAGCAGGAGCCGACAAAGGGCCACCCTGCGCCTCTCCCCGCCGGAGAGCTTCCCCACCTCCGCTTCCCAAGGGGGAAGGCGAAGGGCGTCCGCCGCGATCTCGAGCTGCCGGTCGAGATCCCAAGCGTTCGCCGCGTCGACCGCCTCCTGGAGCTTTCCCTGCCGCTCGATGAGGGCCGCCAGCTGGTCGTCGGACATCGGCTCCGAAAATTTTGCGCTCAGCGCGTTATATTCTTCGAGGAGCTTCATGCTCTCCGATGCACCCTCCTCGACGTTTCCGCGGACGTTTTTCTTAGGATTCAGCTGGGGCTCCTGGGGCAGGAACCCGATCCGGATCCCCTTCGCGGGTTGGGCCTCCCCGGTATATCCCGTGTCGACTCCCGCCATTATCTTAAGGAGCGTCGACTTCCCTGCGCCGTTGAGGCCCAAGACGCCGATTTTTGCACCGGGGTAGAACGAAAGTGAGATCTCCTTGAGGATCTCCCGTTTAGGTGGCACGACCTTCCCCACCCGCTGCATCGTATAGATATATTGGTAGGTCGCCATGGGCTCCCTCCCCTCACATTAAAGGTCAATCCGCGAGTCTGCCCGGGATGGTTCCTGAAGCCCGGGACGGTCGCTGAAGAGACGACCCGAGCGGCCTTTGCAGAGCGGGGATCGACCTGTTGCCCCTCACTCTTGCGGGCCGCCAGATCACTCGCAAATGGCCCCCTTCGAGGCCGACTGTACCGTTTTTGCGTACCTTGCAAAAACCCCCCTCACATACTTGGCTTTCGGAGGGGACCACTTTCGAAGGCGCCTCTTCATTTCGGCTTCGGAGAGTTCGACGTCGAGCGTCCGTTTCTCCGCGTCAAAGTGGATCAGATCGCCCTCCTTCACCACGGCGATCGGACCGCCCACCGCAGCCTCCGGTGCGACGTGCCCGGCCATCAGTCCGTGAGTCGCTCCGGAGAATCGACCATCGGTCAGAAGCGCCACCTTATCCCCCAGCCCCTGCCCGACGAGGGCCGAGGTCAGGGCGAGCATCTCTCTCATGCCGGGTCCGCCCTTCGGGCCCTCGTAGCGGATCACCACCACGTCACCGGCTTTGATTCTTCGCCCCTTTACGGCCTGGAAGGCGTCCTCTTCGCGGTTAAAGACCCGGGCAGGCCCATGGTGGGTCAATTTCTTAACCCCGGCCGTCTTCACCACACAGCCCTCCGGCGCAAGATTCCCTTTGAGGATCGCGATCGTCCCGGAAGGATTGAGCGGCAGATCGATCGGGTGAACCACATTCTGTCCTTCCGGGAATCGTATCCCTTTAAGATTTTCGGCCAGCACCTTGCCCGTCATGGTCATCGCATCCCCGTGAAGCAGTCCCGCATCCAAAAGGACCTTCATCACGACCGGAATTCCTCCGACGGCGTCAAGATCGGTCATCACAAAGCGTCCTCCGGGGCGCATATCGGCGATGTGGGGCGTTCTCCGGCTGATCCGGTTGAAGTCATCGATGGATAAGCGCACCTTGGCCTCGTACGCGATGGCGAGAAGGTGAAGAACGGAATTGGTCGATCCACCGATGGAGACGCAGACCGTAATCGCATTTTCCAACGCCTTGCGGGTCAAAATATCCCGAGGACGCAGACCCAGCTCCAAGAGCCTGATGACCGCCTCCCCGCTCTTTCGGGCGGCCTCATCCCTGCGCGGATCATCGGCGGGAATCGATGCGCTTCCCGGCAGGGAGAGACCGAGCGCCTCGATGGCGCTGGCCATCGTGTTGGCCGTATACATACCCGCGCAGGAACCCGCTCCCGGACAGGCGACCATTTCCAACGATTCGACCTGGGCGAGTGAGACCTTCCCCGTCTCAAAAGCGCCGACGGCCTCGAAGACATCCTGAATCGTGACCGGCTTGCCCTCGAACTCGCCCGGGCGGATTGTACCCCCATAGAGAAAAACCGAAGGAAGATTCAACCGGGCAGCCGCCATCACCATCCCGGGAAGGCTTTTATCGCAACCGGCAATGGTGACCAAGCCGTCGAAGCGCTGTGCAAAGGCGACCAACTCGACCGAATCGGCGATGACTTCTCGGCTGATCAGCGAGGCCTTCATTCCCTCGTGCCCCATGGAAATCCCATCACTGACCGCGATCGTTCCAAACTCGATCGGAGTTCCTCCGGCACCGCGGACCCCGCACTTCGCCTGCTGCGCCAGGCGATTTAAATGGATGTTGCAGGGAGTGACTTCGTTCCAGGAACTGGCGATTCCGATATGCGATCTGGCCAGGTCCTCGTTTCCCAAACCCATGGCGTGGAACATCGCGCGATGGGGAGCCCGCTCGACCCCTTCGGTCACCTCCCAACTTCGCGGCTTCAGCTTTCCATGTTCCTTTCGATCCATCTGCCCCCCTTTCCGGCGTTGCCAGAGTCCAATCCGATGCGCATTCAATCGGGGCCATTATAATCGAGCCTGACGAACGACACAAGTCCGTTTCTCGGATCCGGACCTTTGAAGGGGTACCGATTCGACTATTGACCGCAGCAAGAAAAGATTGCTATGCTACCTTTGGTCTTTCACGCGGGAACTGGGAATGAAATTCTATTCAGGCGTTTCAACCAACCTCGAAACCGATCGGGCCGTTCGAACACTCCATGAGGAGGCGAGTTCAGTCATCGGCGAGTCGCCTGATCTCCTCCTGCTGTTCTTTTCACCGCACCATCGCAAGAACATCTCGGAAGCCGCCTCCATTCTCATGAAAGAGCTCGCGCCCAAAATCCTGCTGGGGTGCTCTGGAGAAGGGATTATCGCAATGGCGGTGGAACTGGAGCAGCAACCCGCCATTTCTCTTTGGGCGGCAAAGCTTCCCGGCGTCAATCTCTTTCCGTTTCAGCTCTCCTTTGAGGAAGAGCCGAAGGGTATCCGCCTCCTGGGCTGGCCGAGCCCGTTTCCCTCGTCGGATGAACACCCGTTTTTCATTACCCTCGTTGAACCCTTTTCCACTCCAGCCCATGAGTTTATCGATTTTCTCGAGCGTAAGTATCCCGGGGCCCCCGTATTGGGGGGGATGGCGAGCGGCGGCCGCATTCCCGGCGAAAATCTTCTTCTATTCAATGGGGAGCCCGTTCAGGAGGGGGTCGTCGGACTATGTGCCCACGGGGCCATCCGTCTCGAAACGGTCATCTCCCAGGGGTGTCGCCCGGTGGGAGAGCTTTTCAGGGTGACCCATGCGGAGCGTAATGTCGTCCATGAACTGAGCGGAAAGCCCGCCCTCCAGCGCCTCACCGAGATCTTCGAACGACTGACGGAGGAAGAAAAATGGCTGGCCCAGCAAGGTCTCCAGATCGGGTGCGCCAGCGACGAACAGAAGGATCAATTCGGCCGCGGCGATTTTTTGATCCGAAGTCTGGTTGGAATCGATGAAGAGCACGGCAGCCTGTCGGTCGGCGATCTGGTCAAGGAAGGCCAGACCGTCCAGTTCCACGTTCGAGACGCCCAGAGCGCCAGGGAGGACCTACGGCTGCTCCTGGAGGCGCGTAAATTCAGACTCCTGGGAAGCCCTCCGCAGGCCGCGCTTCTGTTCTCATGCAATGGGCGGGGAACGCGCTTCTTCGGTCAGCCCCATCAGGACGTCGAGGCGATCCAGGAAAAACTGGGGAAGATTCCGCTCGCCGGCTTTTTTGCTCAGGGGGAGATCGGGCCGGTGGGTCGAAGGAACTTCTTGCATGGATTCTCGGCCAGCGTCGCGCTCTTCTGCCGCGAAGCCCGTAGGGTCACCCCCTCAGAAGGCGGGAGGCCTCGCCCGGTCTCCTAACCTCGGACGGGAGACCCGTCCCCGGGAAGCGCCATGAACGATCGTCGATCGGAGTGGTTTGTACCCCGGTTCGGCCCAACCCGTTTTCGCATCGGCGTGGGTCTTCTCTTCCCTCCCTATACCGCCATGGTTTTGTCCTTCACCCTGATCGGCTCAATGGCCGCGGAGAGCATCCATTGGGACCGCGTCGGGGCCGTTCTCGTCATCTATTTCTGCGCGCTCGGAATCGGCGCACATGCCCTGGATGCCCTGGGAAGCAAGGGAGTAGGGCCCTGGGGCGAACATTTTTCCCGCCGGGTTTTATGGATTGCCGCCATCGCTTCGGTTTGCGGCGCATATGCCGTTGGGGTTTACTATATCATCTTCTACACGCCGTTTCTCTGGGTAATCGCCTTTTTGGAGGGTTTTTTCCTCTTTGCCTATAATCTGGAATGGTTCAATGGATTCTTTCACACCGACGGTTGGTTTGTTCTCTCATGGGGCGTCCTCCCGGTCTTGGCCGGCTACGTTCTGCAGACCGACCGTCTCTCCCTTCCCGCCCTTCTGCTCGCGGGCGCGGCCGGGATGATGAGTCGCGTTGAAATCACCGCATCGCGCCCCTATAAGAGATTGAAGCGGCTAAGCGCCCCGAGCGCGACGGATACCGAACTGATTGAGAGGTATGAGCAGATACTGAAGGGCATTAGCTGGGGGACCCTTCTTCTGGGAGTCGGGCTGTTCCTCCTGCACTGGCGATAGGCGCCCCCCGGGGGGAGCGTTAGCCGGTTCCATCGTTTCCCCTGCTCCTGCGTATCCTTTTGAACACCCGGGGGAATCGAAGAAAAGCCGCTGGAATCGGGAGCCTTTACGTGAAGCTAAGGACGGGACTTTCGAGCCGATACCAGGGTCGCCCCCTGGAGGGTCAGCGCTTCCGCCCCGATCGAAACGAGTCCACTCTCCCTCATCAAACCCATCAGATCCTCGACCCACGAGGTGCGGCGGATTAACTCCGGAAGTTCGAAAAAGACTTCTCGCCAGTTTGGATAAAACCGGCCGCCGACGGATTGGAGGAGTTTGAAGTAGAGCTCCCAAACCGAAGCAAGCAGAGGGCTCTTCGGATAGGTGAAGTCGTGAAAGAGAAGCAATCCCCCTGGTTTGAGCATCGAGGAACTCTTCGGAACGAGTCTGGACAGGTCGGCGTATTTGGCCAGGTAGGAGGAGACGATGCAGTCGAAGGGCTCGTCCGATTCAAATTCCTCCGCCCATCCCTCCTGAAACCGAAGGCGGCTGCCGCCGGATCCTCCCAGCTTTTCGCGCGCCCTACGCAGGTAGTCCGCCGTGATGTCGACACCCACGACCTGACACGCGGGATAACGGCGGGCGATTGCAAAGCTGAGGATTCCCGTTCCACAGGCAAGATCGAGTACACGCCCGGGGCCGTCCAACCTCTCGATGATGGTACGCTTCCACCTCCGGTCTACGCCGAACGTACAGAGTGAGACGATCTGGTCGTACGAATCCCCGGTCGCAGAAAAAAACCGCCGGACATATCCTCGCTTCTCATCGAGTGTCATCATGGCAGGATTTTGTCTTTCCCCGCAAAAGCCAGGCATCGGCCGGGCTCTACTTGGTCCCAATGATGACCGTCGATGGGGCGATCGCGACCTCGAAAATCTGCAGGTCTCGAAACCCGGCCCCCTCCATCCACGCCAATTCATCGGAAAGGCGGTGCGCATCCCCCTCCGGGGTAATCAGCCCGATCTGTAGGGAGAAGAGCGCGGCTTCCGGAGGCTGGGTTCCTTCCGCATCTTTTGTAAAACCGTGGATGATCGCCCTTCCTCCGGGAACCAGGGCGGCATAAACCTTCTTGATCAATCGTTTCGAGTCGGCCGGAGAATGCATCTGGAGGAGGTTGGCCAGCAACGCCAAATCGTACCCTTCTCCGATTGGAGAGAGCAAAACATCCTTCGCCTTCGCCTCCACACGGTCCTCAAGGTGGTATCGACGGATGTATTCCCGGGTGATCCGGATTACGGGGGGGATGTCGATAATGAGTCCCTTCAGTCCGGGATGACCCTTCGACCACTCCAGCGTGTAGGTCCCGGGCCCTCCACCCACATCGAGAAGGTACTTCACCCCGTGGAAATCGATCCGCTCTTCCAGAAGCCTCGCCGCCGCAACCGCCCGGGGATGCATCCCATGGACAAAGTCTTCCAGCTTGCGGGGGTTCTTATGAACCAAATCCATGATCGATAGAGAGGATTGTCCCTTCTTTACCAGTTGATCCAGTTGGGTCCAAGCCCCCCAGAGGTCCTCCGACAGGTCGATCCAGCGGGTCAGGGAGTAGTCTCCCTGACGGGTCAGATAAGGGGCGACCGCGTCTGGGAGTGAGAAGATCTTTTCTTTTTTTTCCAGAAAACCGAGGGCGACCAGCCCGTTGAGGAGGCGGTCCACCCCCCTGCGGTTTAATCGAAGGAACCGGGCAATCTGCTCGACCCGCTGCGGTTTTTCATAAAGGCGGTCAAAGAGTCCCAGTTTGTTGGCCACCATTAACGCGCGGGCTGGGCCCACGCCGTTAAGAATTTCCCGGATCCTCTTCTCCATTACGACGGTGTTCTCCCTGGAGGAATTTACACACTATAGCATGCCATACGTGCGTTGACAATTGATCGAGCGGTCCCTTTTTTCGGGCGAGCGATCTGCGTCCTGAAATTTATAAGTAGACAAAAACAGGGACATTCGATAAAATTAACCAATATGAAATGGCGTTTCTCGGCTGTTTTTGTTCTGACCGCGGCCTTATGGGTCCTGCAATCTCCTCGGTTTTCTTATTCGGGTCAGATCTACGAGTGGACGGACGAACATGGAAATCTGGGATTCACGGATAACCCGGCCAACATCCCCGAAAAATACCGGGAGAGCGCCGTTCTGGAATCGGAGGCTCCCTCCTTCAAGACCGAGATCGAGTCATCCCCCAATGGCAACACTGCGCCTGCGCACAACTCCCCTGATACCGACGACGCAGGACACGACCGCTCCTATTGGGAGGGCCGAATCAATCAGGTCCGTGATCTGCGCGATAACCTGTCCCAGAGCAAAGGTGAGATCGAACGGGAGATCGCGGCGATGAACAATCGCCTGATCTATAGTCAGCCAGAGCAGCGGGAGCGCCGCGAGGCTCTCCTCGGCGAACTGGCGCAGATCGAAAGCAAAATTAAAGACGCCGACCATCAATTAAACGACGTCATTCCCGAGGCCGCCAGAAAATTAAATGTCCCTCCCGGATGGCTGAGGTAGAGACTTCAAAGGAACGGTGGCGGGCACACCATGAAAATTCTATATGCTGGATTGTCTGACACCGGCCGGCTTCGACCCAGCAACGAAGACTCTTTCGGACTCTTTCCCGAAATCGGGCTCTTCGTCGTGGCCGACGGCATGGGAGGCCACGCTGCGGGGGAGGTTGCCAGCCGGTTGGCCGTCGAGTCGACCAGCGAATTCATTAGGAAGATCGTCGAAACTCAGGGAAAAGGGGGTGGAGATGACCTCGTGCGTGGAATCAAAGAAGCGAATCATCGGATTTACCTGTCCAGCATCGAGGACCCTTCGCTCCAAGGAATGGGAACGACTCTGGTCGCCCTCTTTTTCAATGGGGATCAGGTCTCGGTCGCCTCGGTCGGCGACAGCAGGGGCTACTTGATCCGCAACGGCCGCATCGAACAACTCACCCGAGACCACTCCCTGGTCAATGAATATGTCGAACGCGGAGTTCTCACCCCAGAGGCGGCTGAACACCATCCCCTCAAACACGTCATCAGCCGTGCCCTCGGGACGGGAGCGGAGGTGGAGGTCGACCTCCTGGACATGCCTCTGACGGTCGAGGACCGCTACCTGCTCTGCTCCGATGGTCTCAGCAACAAGCTCACCACCCCGGAAATACTGGATATTGTGATTCGTTCGCAGGATGACATTCAAATCGCCACCCAACGGATGATCGAGGCCGCCAACAAGAAGGGGGGTGAAGACAACATAACCCTGATCCATACCCTGTGCAAGCGAGACACCCTTTAATCCACTGAACGGAATCGGCGGGCGGAAGCGCCTGGAGGGTGTAGCCATTCGAGTCGTCGGGTCCGCTTGGGCGACCCAAACGGGTACCGGCAGGCAAAGCAAAGAATGTCACCCAACCCCATCCGCAGCTCATCATTTTGTGTCGGAGGACAGATTCGCTCTCGCCGAGAGCTGCTGGTCTTCGACGAGCAGCCGCAGGTGCGTGGTACCCTCGCAGCCCTTCTCGCGCCGCACTTCTCCCTGGATATCGCAAAAACGTGGGAGGAGGCGAGGCGCCTCGCGATCCGACAACAGGCCTGGGCGGGTCTGATCGGCATCACGGGCCCGCTCCCCGCTCTCCAAGAACGGATCAGTTCCCTCCGGGACCTCCCGATTCCGTTAATTCTATTGGTTCAAGACGGCGCGGCGAGGAGTTCGGTCGTCGATCCCACAGGCCCTCTCAGACATCTGATTCGACGACCCTTCATTCCGGCAGCCCTTCGAGGCCTCATTCGGGACGTCCTTCTGGCCGAACAAAATGCGCAGGCCCATCTCCCAGGAGGGGCCGCGGACCGCACAGCGGGTTTGTCCACTCCCCATCGCCTTGAGGCCTTGGTCATCGGAATCACCCACAGACTCAATACCTTGCTGGTGTCGATGAAGACGCTCCACCAGCTCTGGATCGGGACGGGAGAAACCTCCGGGGAGCAGGAGGAATTCGATCGTTCGGTCCGGCTGCAGATGAAGCAGATGGATGAACTGCTTGAAGACCTGACCACGTTCTTGGACTCCCGGCCCGCCGAGCCGAGCAGCATCTCGATTCCGGCCCTCCTGGGCGATCTCCTGGAAGAGCACCCGGACCTCTCCGGACGCATTCTCTTGGAGCTTCCCGAACGAACCCCGGCGGTCTGGTCAGATCCTCGGGTCCTTGCTGACGTGCTCTGGCTGCTTTTCGCTTACTTTTTTAAGTCCGGCGCAGGATCCGTCGAGCTCAAGGGCGTACCCGGGAGCGCTTCTCCTCCCTCCTCTATTCTCCTTCTTGAACTGATCGGTCATTTTCCCGAGCCCCGGTCGGAGCTACAGAGCAAGGTCTTCGAACTCTATCTTTTTTTGGCCCAGGAGAGTCTCCTTCGTTTGGGAATCGAACTTCACCCGTCGGCCCAAGAACCCAGTCAGCATCGGATGGTCATCCCTCTTCCAGTTCGGCCACCCCGCCAAGGTTCTCCGATCGAGAGGCGGGGACGGGCCCAGACATCTCCCTTTAGAGGATTCCCCATTGAGGAGCGCTGATGCTTAAGCGGATATTGATCGTGGATGACGAACCGAGCGTCCGGGAATCTCTCAAGGTCCTTCTCAAACGCGACTATGAGCTCTATAGCGTCGGGGGAGGGGAGGAGGCCCTCGACGCCGTCAATCACTACAGTCCCGACCTTATGCTCTTGGATCTGGTAATGCCCAGAGTCGACGGAATGGCGATCCTGCGCAAGTTGCGAGAGCAGGGACGGACCTTTCCAATCATCATGCTCACCGCAACGCGGATGCTCAAGACGGCCGTCGAAGCGATAAAGAGCGGGGCCACGGACTATCTGACCAAGCCGTTTGACGTCGAAGAGCTAAAACTGGTCATCCAAAAGGCCCTGGACAATCAGGCCCTGGAGGAAGAAGTCAAGTACCTCCGTTCGGAGGTCGCAAGACGCTACAGTTTTAAGAACATCGTCGGAAAAAGTCCCCAGATGCAGGAGATTTATCTGCGCATCCAGCAGATTGCCGACACCCGGACCACGGTCCTGATCATCGGAGAGAGCGGAACCGGCAAGGAGCTGGTCGCCAAGGCCATTCACTATAACAGCAACCGAAAGGATAAGCCCTTTATCGCGATTAACTGCGCCGCCATACCGGAATCCCTGATCGAGGCCGAACTCTTCGGTCACGAAAAGGGGGCGTTCACCGATGCGGTCGCGCGGCGAATCGGTCAATTCGAGCTGTCCAATCACGGGACCCTCTTCCTCGACGAAGCGGCCGATCTCAGCTTGGCCACCCAGGCCAAGATCCTCCGGGTCCTCCAAGAGAAGGAGTTCAGCCGCCTCGGGGGGACCCAGATTCAAAAGGTTGACGTCCGTCTGATTGCCGCGACCAATAAGAACCTGGAGGAGGAAATCAAGCGAGGAGGATTCCGTGAGGATCTTTATTACCGGATCAACGTCGCCCGGATCAATCTACCGCCGCTGCGATCCCGGCGGGAAGATATCCCGATGCTCTTAAAATATTTCCTCGATAAAAAGGGGGGAGAAGAGGGAAAGGACCCCAAAATAGTAACGCCCGAGGCAACCGATCTACTGATCCGGTATCATTGGCCCGGGAATGTCCGCGAATTGGAAAATGCGGTGGAACAGATGGTCAGCTTTTCCGCCACATCCCGGATCCAACTCGAGGATCTCCCTCTCGCGATTCGGGACGGTGTCGAAAAGGCACCGCGCCGGCCATTCAATAAGGAGGAAGTACTCGACGGCAAAATTTCGCTGGAAGAGGCCGTCCAGGTGTTTGAACGGGAGGTGATTCTCGATGCGCTCCAGCGCTCCCGGTTTGTTCAGACCCGGGCGGCCAGCCTGCTGGGAATCACACGAAGAATGCTCAAATATAAGATCGACACCCTCGGCATCGTCGATCCGCTGGTGGAGCGCTCTGGAGACTGACCGGAACCCGAAGAAACCCAGGATATCCAAGACCGCTCCCCTCAAATCAACCCATGGCGCTCCAGATATCCCCGATCGACCTTGGGCCGTTTTTCTTCTTGGGTGCGATCGAGAAAACGCTCCAGGTACCTCGCGATGAGGTCGCATTCGAGATTCACCCGCGCCCCGGCCCCTTTGATCCCCAAGGTGGTCATCTTGGCCGTGTGGGGAATAATACAGACCGAAAAGCCCCGATCCGACAGACTGTTGATCGTTAGGCTTACGCCCTCGACGGCGACGGAACCTTTGACCACGCAATAGCGAAGCACTTCCCGAGGAGCCTCGATCGAGAGGATCGATGCGTTTCCGTCGCTCTTTCGTTCTCTGATATACCCGACGGCGTCGACGTGTCCTGTAACGAGGTGGCCGCCAATGCGGTCCATCAGGCGCATCGAACGCTCCAGATTCACTCCCTCTCCCACGCTGAGCTCGCCAAGGGTCGTGACCCTAAGGGTCTCCGGAGAGATTTCAACCGTAAAACCGTTCTCCGCAAATGAGGCGACCGTCAGGCATGCGCCGTTCGTCGTAATACTGTCCCCGATCGAAAGGTCGGCCAGAGTCTTCTGCGCGAGGACCGACAGGACTGAGCCAGAGGGTCGCCGATCGACCTTCTGAACCACACCCATCTCCTCAATGATGCCGCAAAACATGGATTGATTATACTCGAACCTTGCCGGGGGTTCAAGAAATAGGGGTTCTGGGTCAGGGCTACGCCAATGTTTTAGATAAGTAGTGGTGATTGAGGTCTTTTCATTTTTCTTTGGACTTTGTTCCTGCAAATGGGTTAACCTTCGGGTGTGGAATTTCAAAGGGTCCATCAGGGCCTCCTGAAGGAAACATCGTTCGGCCGATTCTCCGGGGGAGCGCTGGGAAGAGCTGATGCGCCGGCATCACTACCTAGGCTTCTCGCGCCGGGTGGGGGAGTCGCGATGTGGCCGAGCGCGCCGGAGAGTGGTTTGCCCTGCTTGGCTGGCCTGCGGCGGCCCTCAAGTGCCGGCCTCGAGACCGTTTTATCGGCTGGCC
>Ga0070733_10000375_pt1 | contig 37307 bp, 24 predicted proteins | sample Coa_R1_9_FD_66450 | JGI IMG/M metagenome (GOLD analysis project Ga0070733, IMG submission 66450) | Surface soil microbial communities from Centralia Pennsylvania, which are recovering from an underground coalmine fire - Coalmine... | ecosystem: Environmental > Terrestrial > Soil > Unclassified ... | reverse complement strand
CGGGGCGGAAGCGACTTCACAGATGCAGGAATACGCGTTCAGAACGCACCAGCAGGGCGTCCCCAAAATCGCCAGCGAGTTTGAGCCCGCGACAATCGATCCTGCGGCGATGCCCATTCGCGTTGAAGAGTGGCAGGTCAAGGAAGGGATCCTGTATCGCGTGGTCGGAATTTTGTGGGGTGGCACCCAACCTGTGAAAACTCTTCAAATCCGGTTTAACCCGGAAGAGGATTACGTCGCCGTAGATAGTCTTCTGCCAAAGAAAGCGGATTCATGGACATTCTGGACGCACGCCTGGACTCCGAAGAAATCTGACAGGTATGTGATTCGGCTACACGTAAGTGATCCACAGGTGCGAACGCGCCGGCTCGATATGGGTTTCTACGCGCGCACGGTCGATATTTCAGAAGTTTGATGCGCTGCCGGCTGGCGCTGCTAATTCCCCGAGAGCCTCTTATGAAGATCTACGATGGGAGGAAAATCCGAGTCGCCATGACTCCAATCTTTTTCCGCTTCGGAAAATTCCCGCCGCGCGGCGGCCGCGTCGCCGCGATGTTCGGCGACCAACCCCAGCGCATAATGAGTGCCACCATAATATTTGTCATGCCCGGCCATCTGTGACGCGGTGAATTCCGCGAGATCCCAGGCACCTGCTTTATGCGCCAAATGAAACACCCATTCCAGGGAGAATAAGGTTTCCGTCCATTCGTCGGGCCCGGCCAGCCGCCTCAAGACCGGTTCGATTTGTTGCAAAAGTTGAGTGGCCTCTGACAGTTGTCCATTCTTCAGCATGATCTCGCCGCGCAATCCTTCCACGTAGGGCGCAAATGGTGCGGGATTATTCATGCCTTGAAGGGCTTGCTCGGCAGAGGTGAGTTCGGTTAGCGCCTGATCGGTATTTCCCATCGCCAACTGGACTCGCCCCGCCATCGCGTGGCCCGCGGCGCGCCCCATGGCCGAGCGGCTGTTGGCCACATCACGCGCGGCTGCAAGCGCCTCCTGCAATCGCCCCTGCGAGAGCAAAAACTCAGGCCATGCTTTGCGGTTATATTCACCAAGGTCCACGTAGGCCGGCAGCGAGAACGCCTTCTTCAAACTCGCTTCCGCCGATTTTGTTTGTCCTTCGTATTGATAAGTGAGTCCGAGGAGGCTCTGGTTGTGCGCGTAGTGCCAGTCCAGTCCGGGAGGAATGTGCTCGGCTGCAATTTCGACATTCTCCAGCCGGTCAGCTTCCAGAAATTGTTGAATGGCCTCATCGCTACGGCCAATGCGCCTAAGAATATGGCCAACCATGTGATGCGCGTGGGGAATGGCGGGCGCGAGGCGGGCGTAAGCTTCCACCTGCTCAAGAGCCATCTGCATCAGCCCGAGGTTTTCGTAGGTGTGTGCAAGATAATGGTGGGCGACAAAATTATCGGGCGAGCGAGCCAGAGCCGCCTCATAAAGAGCAATAGAGGTGACTCCACCGCCCTGCCCGTGACCGTAGGGCGTGCCCTCCTCCACCATGCCGCGCAAGATCCACAGCATCGCATCCGCGGGATCGACGGCCAGGGCATCCTCAACTGCTTTTCGATACGCCGCGTATTTGCTTGCGTCCAGTGGATTCGCCACGAAATCAAGTTGTCTGGCGCGGATTTCAATTCGCCGCTTCTCACGGTCGCTCACATGGTCCGCGAGATCTGCGGCCCTGGCGTGCGCGGCATTGGCCTCATCTGTATCTTGCAGACCAAAATATGCGTCGCTCAGCCCGATCCAGGCCATGGCAAGTTTCGGATCCAACCGCAGTGCCTGATGGAATGATCGCGCGGCATCAATCCACTCGTAGGACATGACCAGCGCCATGCCCTGATCGTAAAAAGCCTGCGCATCTTTTGAGGAAGTTGTGACTGGGTCGTGAAGCGTGCCCACGCCGGGAAGTAAAGCAATCGGCCGCGTCAGCAATTCCCGCGGGGCATATCCAATCATTTCCTTTTGGGTCTGCGCAGAAGCGCCCTTATCCGCAGACAGGGATGTGCCCAATCCCAGGAGGAGGATTAGCGCTGCTGCGCGAGTTGTAACTACTTGCCGCATGCGGGCGCAGACGCAATCTTGCTGGTCAATGGCAGCGCAGAGAGATGGTTGGCTACAAGCTGCGAATTCAATGCGGGTAACTTATTCGTGTTCAGCTCCCGCCAGGAATCAAGTGCCTTATCCAGCGAATCGCACAATTCCTGTACGGATGCTTTCGCGCTCTCAGATGGCGCGCTGTCGCCGCTTTCGATCATCCAATAGATGCGGGACAAATCGCGATTAATGGGGCCCACAGCAGGGGCGGTAGGGCTTTGTGGAGAACCCGCCTGCAGTCCCGCCGTTTCATCGGACAAGGACTTCAGCGAAGTTGCCAAATCATTTGATTGTGAGCTGCTGGAAGACAGCGATTTTTGCGTGTCGCTCATGGCGGAAATCAGGGTGTTCATTTGCCCGAATGAATCCTTGCTAACGGTCATGCCGCGCGTAGCTTTCTGAGCCCAGGCAAGCTGCGATTCCAGGTCAGCTTGAGATGCGGGCACGCGTGGATCCATGGTCACGACAAAAGGCTGAGAATATTTTCGTCCGCCAACGTTTAATACCGCGGTGTAATGCCCTGGAATTGCCAGCGGGCCTTGAGGTTGGATGCGCGGAGTTTCCCCGGCGATGGCGTGATCCGCCAAGGTGTATTCCACGTAGTCCAGAAAATTTCCGTAATAACTGTAAGGAAGCGCGTCCGGATCAGAATAACGCAGGTCCCAAATGAAACGCGTTGGGCCCGGAGACTTCGGCAATACCGCAGGAGGCGCAAACCAATAATCCGGCACATTTGGCGGCAATGTAGGCATGGCCATTGCTGTACTTGAATAATGCCGCACTTGATTGCCTTTCGCGTCGAGAATGTCGAGCCAATAGTCCCCGGATGGCGCGTTCTTCAAATAATAATCAATGATCGCGCCATCGGGGGGATTCGGGCCGGCAGCGACTTCGCGCGGAGGAGGCGTATCCTGATAGACATCCCAGCGAGCTCGCACGGCGTTTGCCGGGCGGAAGAGCGTGGCATCGGCGTTGGCCGCGCCCGCATTTGCCTGACGGAGCGGCGTGATGTCATCAAGTATGTAGAGCGAGCGGCCATAGGTGGCCAACACCAAATCATCCCCGTGAACAACCAAATCGCGCATGGAGCTTACCGGCAGATTCAGTTGCAGCGATTGCCATTGATCGCCATTGTCCAACGAGACCCAAACGCTGGTGTCCGTGCCCGCGAAGAGCAAACCTCTTCTCTGCGTATCTTCGCGCACGAATCGCACGATTGAATCGGCGGGCAAACCCGATGTGATCTTCTGCCAATTTTCACCGCTGTCGGTCGTACGGAAAATGTAGGGAGCGGGGTCCGGCCCTGCGGCCACTGCGGCATACGCGGTATTTGCGTCAAAATGAGATGCGTCGATGATTTGAACGCTTCCCAAAGGCCCCGGCTGGTTTGTTGCGCGGGCTGGATACAATTTTTCCGGTGTTACATCCTTCCAATTCGCGCCCTCATCTTGTGTTAACTGGATTCGCCCGTTGGTCGCGCCCGACCAGATCACTCCAGCGCGGACGGTTGATACCGCGAGTGTATTGATTGCGCCGCCCCTTCCACCGCGTCCTCCCCCGCCGGTTGCAGCAGGCGGTGGTGCCCCTGGGGGTATGGGAGCACTGGTGAGATCCGGGCTGATTTCCTTCCAGCTCATTCCGCCATCGGTTGTTTTCAAAACGTATTGAGTGCCGAGATACAAGGTGTGCGGATCCTGCGGCGAATAAACCAGAGGCGCCATGCTGGCTTCGCGATATTTGGCGCTGCGAATGAACACCGTGGGAATCTGTCCGGTCACACGGTCAAAACGCACCACGCTGCCGTACCAGCTATTCGAGTAGATGTAATTTTGGTGCAGCGGGTCCACCGCAATGTAGGCGGCCTCAAATCCACCGATGGAAATCCGTTCCGCATCGCTGATTTCACCGAAGGAACTGCGGCTGGGGATGCCGACAGTGCCGCTGTCTTGCTGTGATGCATACACCATGTACGGATACTGATTATCCGTTGTCAGGTGATAGAGCTGACCGGTCGGCTGGTTGTACCAGGAACTCCAGGTCCTGCCGCCGTCTTCGCTGATAATTGCGCCCTGGTCCACGCCTTGAATCATGAACTGAGGATTCTCCGGATTCACCCAGATGGAATGGAAGTCGTCGCCGCTGGGCGCGCCATTGAATGCGTACCAATTTTTGCCGCCGTCGGTCGAGCGGTACATCGAAGTCTGACCGATAAAGACATCGTCGGGGTTCCGCGGGTTCACAAATACCTGGCCAAAGTAACCACTGCTCAAAATGCGTGGATCGGAAGTGGTCTTCGCCCAAGTGGCTCCGCCGTCATCGGAGCGAAAAAACCCCTGATCCACAATTGTGTACACGCGACGCCCGCCGGTGCCTGACGCCACCGCGATCCCTATGCGCCCCAAGTTTTTGTCGGGCAAACCCGTTTCATTCAAGGGTTGCCAGGTTTCGCCGGCATCTGTGGATTTGTAGATTTCCTGCACGGGGGCCGGCGGAGCGGCGCCCCGGCCGCCACCAGGTCCACCGCCCCTTCGCTGAAATGCGGCGAACAGAATGGCTGGTGCGTCGGGCGCAAAGCTCAAATCAATGACACCGCTTTGTTCGTCTCGGTACAAAACTTTCTTCCAGGTTGCTCCTCCGTCGGAGCTCTTGAAAACTCCGCGTTGATCCCCAGAGGTTCGGTCTCCCAACGCCGCCACGAAAACAATTTCCGGATTTGCAGGATCGATGCGTATGGTGGAAATAAAGCGGGACTTCTCGAGCCCGGTTTGTTTCCACGTTGCGCCCGCGTCGGTGGATTTCCACACGCCATTGCCCGGGGTTTGTTCCCCGGTGCCAACGTACACAATCTTGGCGTTCGTCTGCGCCACAGCCACGGCTCCAACGGAGGCCACGCGTGCATCATCGAAAACAGGTTTCCAAACTTGTCCACCGTCCCCAGTCTTCCAAAGGCCACCGCCCGGCGTTCCCGCAAAATAGTCGCCGGTGTTCCCCGGGACGCCGGTCACACAGGTCACGCGGCCCGCGCGAAACGGCCCGATCAGGCGCCATTTCAACTGTGAATACATTTCCTGTGGCACCTGTTGTGGGAACAGGGCGTCCGCAAGGCCAATCAATCCCGCGGCAACGGAAATAGCGGCCAAAGCAATTCGGAAAACAGGCTTCATCTTAAGATTCCTCCGCAAGCCCGCAAATCTTATCACTTCCCATCGCAAAATCTGCAGGGCACAAGATAACTATAAGAGCCCCGATTGGAACATCGCGCGTTCGTCGTGCGTGGATTCTTACTAGAGACGCTCATCGTGTCATGCGAGAATGGAACCCTATGGAATGGCTATACGTCAACTTATGCTTGGTGATGCGCGATATTGGCCAGGTCAGCGATCACCAGCCATCGCCCATGTATCCTAGTGCCCGCTGATGCATCAAAACAGAGGAGATAGTGTCTCCTTCGGAAGGAAGGCTGCCCGCCGGCAAAAGCCAGGGTATAGATTTTTGGCACCGCCGGTCTTGATCATAGTATGTGGATAGTACGGCTCGCACTCAATCGGCCATACACATTTATTGTGTTCGCGCTGGTCATAATATTGATCAGCCCGCTGGTGATTACGCGTACGCCCACTGACATTTTTCCTGAAATAAATATCCCCGTGGTCAGCATTGTTTGGAATTACCCGGGCCTTTCCGCGACGGACATGGAGCAACGCATCGTGTCAGGCTTCGGGCGCTCGCTCACCACCACGGTGGACAACATTGAGCATGTCGAATCGCAGACAGAAGAGGCCCGCTCGATTATCAAGGTTTATTTTCAGCCCTCTGCAAAGATAGCCACAGCCATTGCCCAAATCACGGCAATCTCAAACACCGCAATCCATAATATGCCGCTGGGCACATCTCCACCGCTGGTCATCACCTATTCCGCCTCAACCGTCCCTATCATGCAACTGGGTCTGAATGGCGAGGGCCTCTCGGAGCAGGAATTGAACGACCTGGCGGTGAACTTTGTGCGAAACCGGCTAGCGACCATCCCCGGCGCGGCTACCCCCTATCCATATGGCGGAAAGCAACGGCTGGTTGCAGTGAACGTGAATATTCCTGCGCTGCAAGCCAAAGGCCTTTCACCCGTGGACGTGATCAATGCCGTCAGCTCTCAGAACCTGGTCCTGCCCTCAGGCACAGTGAAGCTCGGCTCCTTGGAATATCCGGTAGAGATGAACGGCAGCACGGAAACGATTGCAGAGTTGAACGATTTGCCGGTCAAAACAGTGAATGGTGTGACGGTGTATCTGCGGGACGTGGCTTTCGTCAGTGACGGCTTTTCTCCGCAAACCAATATCGTGCGCATGGATGGCGAGCGCAGCGTTCTGCTGAGCGTGTTCAAAACGGGCGGTTCTTCCACGCTCGATATCGTTGCCCACCTGCACGACCTTGTGCCTCATATATTGTTGACGCTCCCGCCGGCACTGAGGATTAACCAGCTTTTTGATCAGTCCATCTTTGTGCGTGCCGCGGTGCAAGGAGTTGTTCGAGAGGCCCTGATCGCTGCCTGCCTGACAGCGTTAATGATTTTGCTCTTCCTCGGAAACTGGCGCAGCACGTTGATCATTGCCATATCCATTCCGCTTTCCATTCTCATTTCCATCTGCGTTCTCAGCGCCCTGGGAGAAACCATCAACATCATGACCCTTGGCGGATTGGCGCTGGCTGTGGGCATCCTGGTGGACGATGCGACAGTGGAAATCGAAAACATCAATCGCAACCTGGCCCAGGGCAAGGAAACAGTTCGCGCCATCTTGGACGGCGCTCAACAGATCGCAGTACCGGCGTTCGTGTCCACACTCTGCATCTGCATTGTTTTCGTGCCCATGTTTTTCCTGACCGGCGTGGCGAAATTTCTGTTCGTGCCGCTGGCGGAAGCGGTGGTCTTCGCCATGCTGGCCTCCTATCTGCTTTCGCGTACGCTGGTGCCGACCATGGCCATGTATTTGCTCCGGGGCCACCACGGGGAGGAGCACGCCACCGGGAACGACCCATTCTCCCGGATTCAGCGCGGATTTGTGAACGGATTTGAGCGCATGCGCCAAGGCTACCGCAAGGCGCTGCACACCTGCCTGGAGCACTCCTGGACTTTCGTAACACTGTTCATGATCCTCTGCTTCGCTTCGGCTCCTATCGCGATGGTATTGGGCCGGGATTTTTTCCCCAGCGTAGATGCGGGCCTTATCCGTCTGCACATGCGCGGCAGAGTGGGTGAACGAATCGAGGAGACGGCGCGCGAGTGCGACCGCGTAGACAACCTCATTCGCACGGTAATACCAAAAGACGAGCTGGGACATGTTCTGGACAACGTCGGCTTGCCCTACAGCAGCCTCAACATGTCCTATAGCAACTCCGGCACCATTGGCACCTCCGACGCGGAAATCCTGATATCTCTGAATCAGGATCACAAGAGGCCCACGGCTGATTACATTCGAGAGCTTCGCGGACGCCTAGCGGAATCGTTCCCGGGGACACAGTTCTTCTTCCAACCCGCCGATATTGTCAGTCAGATTCTGAACTTTGGAGTGCCGGCGCCAATCGACGTTGAGGTGACTGGCCACGACATTCAGCAAAACTATAAATTGGCGCAGCAAATCTCCAATCGCATGGAGTACATCCCCGGGGCAGCGGACGTCCACGTCCATCAGCTGTTTGAGCAGCCCACGCTGCATTTGGATGTCAACCGGACGAAAGCGCAATCCGTGGGACTGAATCAGAACGATGTGGCCCAAAGCCTGTTGCTGACGTTGAGCTCCAGTTTTCAGACCTCCCCTTCATTTTGGGCCAATCCGCAAAACGGCATAAATTACACAGTTGCCGTTCAGGTCCCTCAATACAATATCGAAACCCTGCAGGCGATGCAGAACATTCCAGTTGCTTCGCCAACCACCAATTCGCTGCAGATCCTGGGAAACCTGGCCGATTTCCATCTGACGGCCAAGCCGGCAGAATACTCCGACTATGATTCGCAACCGGAGATTAACATCTACGCCTCGGTCCAGGGACGGGACCTCGGCGGGGTGGCTACCGACGTCCGCAAAGTAATGCAGGAATTTCAGCCCAGGCTTCCGCGAGGCACGGAAATGACCCTGCGCGGCCAGGTTCAAACCATGACCAGTTCATTCGCGGGGCTGGCCGCCGGGGTCCTGGTTGCCATAGTTCTTGTGTACCTTCTTATCGTGGTGAACTTTCAATCTTGGCTCGACCCGTTCATCATCATTACGGCTTTGCCTGCTGCGCTGGCGGGCATTTTGTGGATGCTCTTTCTAACGAAAACAACGCTCAGCGTGCCTTCGTTGACCGGCACAATCATGTGTATGGGTGTGGCCACCGCAAACAGCATCTTGATGGTATCTTTCTCACGCGAGCGCCTGCATGAAGGGTTCAATTCCGCGGAGGCCGCGCTGGAAGCTGGATACATTCGTATTCGCCCGGTGCTGATGACCGCCCTGGCGATGATGATTGGCATGGTTCCCATGGCCTTTGGAATGGGAGAGGGCGGCGAGCAGAACGCACCCCTCGGACGGGCCGTGATTGGCGGTCTGTTGTTTGCGACCTTTGCCACTTTGTTTTTCGTTCCGTGCGTGTTCAAGATCGTTCATAAGAACTTCGAACCCAAGGTTGCAGCGGGAGCGGCGCACACGTAAGGACGATCCCAGGAGAGAATTCGGAATGACTGCATCAGCCAGCGACAGCCAGCAAACGCCCGCTTCGAGCGGTACTCCACGCCGCCACGGCAGGATGATTCTGCTTTGGCTCGTACCCTTTGTGATTTTCGCGGCGCTGGCCGTTTACAGCCTTTCGGAAAGAAGGACGGCGAGCCGCGTGCTGGCCGAGCAAACCAATGAAATGGCGGTGCCCTTCGTCGCGGTGCTTCATGCCACTCCGGTCAATGCTGATTCCGGCTTGGTGCTTCCGGGGGCTTTGCAGGCTAATGTCGAATCACCGATCTATGCGCGTACAGATGGTTATCTCAAGATTTGGTACAAGGACATCGGCAGCCACGTAAAGCAGGGGGATTTGCTTGCGGAAATTGATACGCCCGAAATTGATCAGCAGCTTTCCCAGGCCCGGGCGGACCTGGGCACGGCTCAGGCCAATCTTAGTCTTTCCGGCATCACCGCAGCCCGGTATCAGGATTTGATCAAGACCGACTCCGTTTCCAAGCAGGAAGTGGATAATGCCGCCGGAGACTTAAGCGCGAAGAAAGCAATCGTCCAATCGGCCGAGGCCAACGTAAAGCGGCTGGAGGATTTGGAATCCTTCAAACGCGTTTATGCTCCATTTTCCGGGGTCATTACCAAGCGCAATGTGGACCCGGGCACGCTCATTAATGCGGGCAACGGCGGCACGGCGAAGGAAATGTTTGACCTGGCGCAGATCGATCCCTTGCGCGTTTTCGTAGCTGTGCCGCAAACTTATTCCACTTCCATCCATGTCGGCCAGCGCGCCTGTCTGGAGCTTGAGGAAATGCCCGGGAGGAAATTCTGCGGCGCCGTGGCGCGAACAGCGGATGCCATCGATCCCGGCACGCGCACTTTGAACACTGAAGTGGATGTGCCCAATTCCAGCGGCACTCTCCTTCCGGGCGCATATGCCGAAGTGCATTTCGACGTGAAGGTAGCCGGAAATTTGCTCTCCCTTCCTGTGACCGCGCTCCTGTTCCGGCCAGAGGGCGTAATGGCCGCGGTCGTAAACTCCGATTCCAAGATTGAACTCAAACGCGTATTTATCGGGCGAGACTATGGCAGCACAGTGGAAGTGTTGCAGGGGCTTTCCGCTACCGATGAAATTGTTAATAACCCGCCGGACTCCATGGAATCCGGGCAACAGGTGCGCGTGAAGGCAAAGACGGCCCAATCGAATCAGCCATGAGAGTTCGCGGTCCCAAGTCGCCGCGGGCAGCCGCGCTGCTCGCCTTGTGCTCTGTTGGATTATTCCTGACGGGATGCTCTGTCGGACCCAACTATCACCGTGTGAACACTCCTTCTCCCCCCTCCTGGAAGGCCGAAGGCCCGTGGCGGCCGGGCGATCCACGCGATCAAATCCCTAAGGGCGAGTGGTGGAAGGTTTTCGGCGACACCGATCTCGATGCGCTTGAATCACAAGCTATGGGAGCAAATCCCAGTCTTCAGGGCGGTGTAGCGCGGCTCGATCAAGCCAGAGCCCTGGCCCGGCTTTCCGTTGCCGGACTCTATCCTCAGGCCAGCGTTGGTTTTTCGGCGCAACGCTCGCGTGAATCGGGCAATCGCCCCTTTGTACCACCCCCGGGAACGGGCGCAATCACTGCGAATAACTTGCAGCTTCCCTTCTCGGTGAGTTATGAAGTGGATTTGTACGGGCGGGTCCGCCGCAATATCGAATCCGCGAATGCCGCTTATCAAGCTTCGGCCGCTGATCTTGAAAACTTGAGGCTGCTCATCTCCTCCGAAGTTGCCGCGGATTATTTCACGCTGCGCCAGCTGGACTCCCAGCTCGGCATTCTGGATCGCACTGTCGCGACATTCGAAAAGGGATTGCAACTCGTGAACGACCGTTTTAAGGGCGGCGTGGCGTCCGGTCTCGATGTGGCGCAAGAGCAGACGCTGCTGGACGCAACACGCACGCAATCAATCCTGTTGCACCAGCAGCGGGTACAATTCGAAGACGCGTTAGGAGCGCTTACAGGTCAGCCCGCCCCAGCTTTCCAGGTTGCGGTCAAGCCGATGCCCTCCAGCCTTCCCGTGGTACCCGTAGGGGTGCCCTCCGACCTATTAGAGCGCCGCCCGGACGTCGCGGAGGCGGAACGCCAGATGGCGAGCGCCAATGCTCAAATCGGCGTCGCTCAAACGGCCTACTATCCCGGCCTCACACTTTCGGCAGGCGGCGGGTTGCAGAGCACCAGCCTCGGCAATCTTGCCACTCTACCCAGCGCATTCTGGTCCGTGGGCGCCGCTTTATCTGAAGCTGTGCTGACCGGCGGGGCGCGCCGAGCACAGGTGGAATTTGCGCGGGCCGGCTATGCGGGTACGGTCGCAAATTACCGCGGCGCGGTGCTCACAGCTTTTCAAGAAGTTGAAGATAATCTCGCCGGACTGACTGTTCTCGACGAAGCCTCCCATGCTCAGGCGCAGGCGGTTGCCGATGCGCGCAAAGCACTGGACATCGCTACAAACCGGTACAAGGGCGGACTGGTGAGCTACCTGGATGTGGTTACCGCGCAGCAGAATCTGCTCTCCAACGAACAGCTTGCCTCGCAAATAGAAGGTCAGCGCCTAGTTAGCTCAGTTCTCCTGGTGAAAGCATTGGGTGGCGGATGGGACGCGGCAAGCCTGGCCTCTTTCCAGATAAAACCCGCTGTGAAACAAGCGTTGCAGCCGTAATAAACCCGTGACAAAACTCGTCCCCACACGTCATATATCTTAGTATCGATAACAATTCACTGTTCAGGGGACGGTCAATCCATGGGAACTCTCCGGCAAGACTTGCGCTTTGCGCTCCGCGCACTGGGAAAGACTCCAGGATTTTCGGCCATTGCGATCTTGACGCTGGCGCTGGGCATAGGCGCGAACACCGCGCTTTTCAGCGTTGTCAATGCAGTGATGCTCCGCACCTTGCCGGTCCGCGACCCGCAACAGCTCGTCGTGGTTACCGATCCCGAATCACAGGGAATGTGGAACGGCACCAGCAGCGGCGAACGCGGCATGATCACCTACCACGAATTTGAGGGCATGCGCGACCAGAACACCGTTTTCTCAAATGTGATGACCTTTGCCAGTCAGATTTATGCAACTCCGGTCTCCTTCGGCCAGGTGGACGACGGCACTCCGGCGAATGTCAGCATGGTGAGTGGCGCGTATTTTTCAACGCTTGGAGTGGATGCGGAAATCGGACGCACGTTCGGAACGGAAGTGGATCAGGGACGTAACGCGCATCCCATCGCGGTCATCAGCAACGCATTTTGGGAGCGCCGCATGCAGCGCGATCCAAATGTGATTGGACGCAAAATTCATATCCGCCAAACCGTTTTCGACATCATCGGTGTGGCTCCTCCTGATTTCGCCGGCGTGATGGTTGGCGAATCTCCGGATGTCTGGATACCGCTCATGATGCAGGACGTGATCTTCCCTGGGAACGATCTGCTGGTCCAAAAGCCCGGGTCCATCACCAAAAATATGTTTCTGCACTTTGTCGGCAGAGTGAAGCCCGGCGGAAATATCGCGCAAGCCAACACCGCGATCAATGTGACCTTCAAGCAGGTGCTGGAGGCGGAGGCAGCTTCCATCCCGGACGAAAAAGAGCGGAAGGAAGTAACCGATTCGTTTCTCGTTACGCACGACGCCCGACGCGGACTCTCCGTGGTCCGCGGACAATACGCCCAGCCGCTGAAAGTGCTTATGGGGCTGGTGGGACTTCTTCTCCTTCTGGCCTGCGCCAACGTCGCCAATCTTCTTCTCGCGCGTGCGGCCGGGCGGCAACGTGAACTCTCCGTGCGAGTAGCCATGGGAGCAGGCCGCGGCCGGCTGGTTCGCCAGTTGCTGACCGAGAGCGTTTTGCTTGCCGCTCTTGGCGCAGCCGCTGGAATCCTGATCGCTCAATGGGGAGCGAACCTGCTGCTTCGGATGGTTTCCAGCGGCCCCACAACGATTCCATTGGATGTACATCTGGATGTCACCGTCCTCGCTTTCACAATCGGAGTGACACTGCTCACCGGGATTTTATTCGGGTTGGCTCCGGCGTTGCGCGCTACGCGCGTCGACCTGAACAACATACTTCGCGGGTCCTCGCGGAGCATTTCAGGCGGACATGGCTCGAGCCGTTTTCCGCTGGGCAAAATACTGGTGGGAGTGCAGGTGGCAATATCTCTTCTCCTTCTGGTGTCCGCCGGGCTTTTCGTGCGCAGCCTGCAGAATCTCACCTCTATCCCTCTGGGCGTTGATGCGGGGCATCTGCTGATGTTCCGCATGATCCCGACGGTGAATGGCTATAAAGGCCCCGCGACTCAGCCACTGTTTCAACAGCTCCTCGCAAAGTTCTCCGCCATCCCTGGAGTCAGTGGCGCCACGCTTTCAGAGAATGGCCTGTTTTTCGGTACGGATTCCGGCGATCAAATTTCCATCGTCGGTTACACACCCAAATCGGGTCAGGTCATGGACGCGTCCTGGGATGAAATTGGTCCAAATTACTTCTCTACCGTAGGTATTCCCGTTCTAATGGGCCGCGACGTGCAGCTGCAGGACGCCAGCGGCGCCAGGGTTTGCTGGGTCAATCAAACCATGGCGCGATATTACTTCGGCGCGGACAACCCCATTGGCAGGCATATTGTGGATGAATACCCGGAAACACATTTTGAATTTGAAATCGTGGGCGTGGTGGCTGACGCCAAGTCCAACCGCCTGCGTGGTGAGACCGATCGCCGATTTTACGTGCCCTTCTTCAACCCCATAAACCTTGCTACTCGCGCTGTTTTTGAAATCCACTATGGGGGAGATAGCGGCGCCATCGCCACCGCCCTGCGCAAGACCGTTCATGATACGGATGCGGCACTCGATCCGTTGGCAATTCAAACGATACCGGAGCGGATTGATCGCGGCCTGGTCCGAGACCGGCTGACCGCGCGGCTTTCCAGCTTCTTCGGTTCGTTGGCTTTGCTGCTCGCGTGCATCGGGCTTTATGGCGTGCTTTCCTACACCGTTTCCCAGCGTACCAGCGAGTTGGGCATCCGCATGGCGCTGGGTGCGCAGCGTGGAAGCGTTATTTGGATGATATTGCGGGAAGCTCTGACGGTGACCGTTTTGGGCGCGGTTGCGGGGCTGGCGATTTCCATAGCGGCAGCGCGAGTGCTCGCCAGCTTGCTTTTCGGGCTGTCGGCGCGCGATCCGTTTACACTTGCCGTGGCAGCAGTTGTCTTGCTGGCGGTCGCCACGCTGGCCGCGTCATTTCCGGCTTGGCGAGCGTCGCGCACAGACCCGATGACCGCCCTGCGTTACGAATGAATCGCGGACGCCGCTGCCGCGCGGCGCAAGCTCACGCAACCGGTGGCACAAATTTCCGCGTACCCTGGAATATTCCCCTGGTGCTTATTTCTTCCAGCACCAATTTCGCGGCTGCCTCATCGCATAAGATGGTCCGCTCGCCCTCCGGTACGGTAACCAGCTGAGCGGGCAGCGGCGGATCGGCCGTCCCCGCCAATACCGCATAAAGTGCTTCCGCCTTGTCCGCGCCGCTGACCATGAACAACACGCGGTGCGCCGCGTTCAACACAGGCAACGTCAGAGTCATCCGCTTGCTGCTGATTTTCGGCACCAGCGGAGTACTCACCCACCGTGAAGTTTCACGAATTCCGCGCTGCCCCGGAAAAATTGACGCGGTGTGCCCCTCCGGCCCCAATCCCAACAGGATGAGATGGAAGCGCGGGAACCCGCGCCCGTCCAATGAAAGCAGTTGGCGAAGATTTGCTTCATAGTCCTGCGCCGCCCTTCCGATATTGGGGCGCTCGGCCTCCATGCGATGAACATTTCCGCCGGGAATGGGTACGCGGATCAGCAATTCGCGGCGCGCCAGTCCGTAATTACTTTCGTTGCTTTCGGGCGGTACCGGGCGCTCGTCGCCCCAGAACATTTCCACTCGGCCCCAATCCACCTGTGACCGGAATTCGACAGAAGCCAGCGCCTGATAAAATAGTTTCGGCGTGTGCCCTCCGCTCAATGCTACGCAAAACCGCGAATCCTGGGAAATGGCCTGCCAGGCCCATTCCACAAACATACGCGCGGCCGCGCGGGCAATGGCCTCTGCGTCGGGAACGGCCAACACTCCCGGCAGAATCAGCCGGGGCGCCCCTGGCCCGACCCCTCCCGGGATCACGGGCTTGTCACCGGTCGTCAATGTGCGCCTCCGCAGGAGCTATCATACCGGTTCACGCCGCAGGAAATTCAATTCCCAGTTTGCGCAAATCGGCCTCAAGTTGCGTTGCATTTTCGAAGCGTATGGTGTTCATTCCCAATTGCCGCGCCGGCTCCACGTTCGGTTCGCGATCATCCACGAAAAGGCACTCTTCCGGCCGGCGTTGGGTTACGTTTAGCGCCATCTGATAAATCGGGAGATTTGGTTTGCGCGCACCAACATAGCATGAGCTGAAAAACGCCGTAAACGTCCGTCGCAGGTTGAAATGTTTCACGCGATAATCATTCAGCTCGGCGCCCTCATTGTTAAGCGCCGCCATCAAATAGCGGCCCGTCGCTGCGACCCGGTCGGCGACGGCGCGCGATTCCGGCAACTCCCGGGACACCGAATACATGAATTCCGTAAATTCCTGGGGTGAAAACGGACGCTTCACGTAGAAAATGGTGTGCTCTAAATATTGATTGAGAGTGGATTTGCCGGCCTCGTATCCCGGGAAGGCCATCTCATGGCGAGCTTCAAATTCCGCCGCGTCCAGAGCGAATTTCGCCACTGCCGCGCGCCGGGCAACCGAGTCCCATCCATTGGTGAGGAGCACGCCGCCAACATCCAAGAAAATCGTGTTTATCCCGGTCACAGGCATGTCCGCAGCAACGGGAGGAGGAATGAGCCGCTATCGAATGTCGCTCGCAAAATCAAACCTCATTGGGCGAATATCGCGCTCGCCGGACCTACCTTTTTCGCAGAATTGTCCGCCCTGCGCAAGCCACACTTCCGCGTCCATTCTTTCGGTCCAGACCAACGAGGCCCTGGTGCGCAACATTCTGGAGAAATGGGATTTATTCGATTCGCAGTGCGCCAGGTGAGACAGGATGACGAGTCTCCTACTAGCATCCCGACTGATTAATCGACACCCGGCTCACCCTCATAACCGTTTGGAAAAAATGTACGGGGACCATTTACATTTACTTTGCTGTCCGCTAACCTGATTTTGCCCGCCGTTTACAACCTTGACCCATGATTCATACACGTCATCTTTTACAAGGAGCTGATCGATTATGCCTTCTAAGCCTCGTCTGAAGAAATCCTCGCACGCGCCCCACCATCCCGTTCGAGTCGTTCCATTACACCGCCCCGGAATCGCAGCCGCGGTAGCCGCTGCCGCGCCCCAGCTCACGTATCGCAATGGCCCGCTCCTGACTGGAGTCCAAGTTTTCACCGTCTTTTGGGGCTCAGCCTGGCAGCAAGCTCCAAACAGTGACCTCAGCAACCAGATCAATCAATACTTCGACTTCATTCTCACCAGCCAGCTCATGGATCAATTGGGCGAATACAGCGTTTCAGGGCAGACCATCGGTCACGGCTCGCGCATTGGCACTACAGTTCTGACGTCACCGGATCCTGCCGCGTCCGTTCAGGATAGTGACATCCAACAAATGATCCAGCAGCAGATTGCCGCTGGAACCTTGCCGGCGACCAACAGCAATACACTCTATTTTGTCTTTCTGCCCAATGGCGTGCAGGTCGTGCAGGGAGGCGCCGCCTCATGCCAGGATTTCTGCGGCTATCACGACACTTTCGGCAACAACGTCTTCTACGCCGTAATGCCTTATCCGGGTTGTCACGGATGCACGGGCGGCCTTGCCGTGTTCGATGCGCTCACCTCCACCACATCACACGAATTGTGTGAGGCCATTACTGATCCGATTCCGGGGCAGGGCTGGTACGACGACAACAATGGTGAGATCGGCGATATTTGCGCCTGGAAAACGCGTGTGCTTGGCGGGTTCACCATCCAACTCGAATGGTCTAACCAAGCCGGCTCCTGCATTTAGAAACGAACGCCCGTTCGGCCCCTGCTAACTCGCCGGCGTCTGCTGCCTGCGGAAGCTGGGGCCGTGAGCTGCGCTCCACGCAATTTGTGCGGGATTGCCGGCCGCTGGTTCGCTACACTTGTCCCCTTGGAGGACAAGTAGGCCGTGCTCAATCGCCGCGATTTTTGTGCGAGGCTCCTCGCGCTTCCCGCAATCACTTCAAATCTAGATCTTGTCCTTCGTTCGGCATCGCCGGAAATTGAAACCACTGAAGGCGGATTTCCGGTTGGAGATTTCACGCCCTTCGGTTATCTGGACAATCCGTTCCACTCCTGGAACCTGCATCGTAGCGGAATACTGAGGTCCTGCCCCGGAATCGGCTTCGGCTTTTATTTTCCGGCGGGCCCGGGGGGCTATTTCGATTACGCGAAGAACGGAATTTATGAGGCTCATCTCCGGTTGGGATTTCTTGTCGGGGGACGCAGGTTCTGGATGCCGGAGGATTTTCGGGCGGGCCAACTGAATTCGCCGTATCACAGCAAGAACATTTTCACCTATGCGTTTGCCGAGGAATCCACACAGGTAGAGTGCACTTTTCATCAGGTGGGTGAGGACGCACTGGCGGCAAGAATCGCCGTGAAAGGCGCCAAGCCGCAATCGGTGCGGGTGCTGGCCGTGCTGGAATCCAGTTTGGGCGGAGCCGCGTGGTGGGGACGCGACGGCCTGGCTGGAGAGTACGACTCGGCTGGCGACGCGCTTCGGATACGCTCGTTCGCTGCGGGAAAAGTCTTCACCATCTTGGGTGATTCCTCGACGGAACGGCATTTCCTGGGAGAAACAGACGCGGACTTGCGCGCATGGTTCAACTCGGGTCCAAACGTCGAAAAAGGGATCACCTATTTCCCGAAACCGCTGTGGGGAGCGCTGCAATTCGAGCTTGACGTCATCCCGGGGGAAAAAGCAGAGCGGACACTGATACTCGCGCGCGCCGAAAATGCGGAGGTCTCAACCGCCCAAGCGCGCGCAGCTGTTGCTAAGGCACACGAAGAGTATTCGGCAAAATTTGCCGAGGACACCGCATTCTGGAAGACCGCGCCGGTGTTGGAGGGCGACTGGCCTGCCCATTGGAAGCACGGCTGGGTCTACGATTTCGAGACGTTGCGAATGATCGTGCGGCGCCCGGTGGGCAATTTCAAACACCCCTGGGACGCGATGCAAATCCAAGCGCCCCGGACGGTTCTGGCGGAAACTTCCATTGATATGTTGGCGTTGAGCTATGCGGATCCAGCGACTGCCCAGGCGGTATTTCTCGGATTATTTTTGAACGCGGCATCGGACAATGTGCCCTGTGCGCGTGAGAACGGCGAAATGAACATGGTGGCGGTGGATGGCTCCGAATGTGGCACCTCGATTTCCTGGTGCTATCCGTTCTTTTGCGCACGAAGCATCTGGTCCCGGACTCGCGACAATCAGTGGCTGGCGGCTGTTTATCCCCATCTCGTTCGTTTGCTGCGCTGGACTCTTAAGAACAGGGCGGACTCCGAACAGTTTGTTACCGGCAAATGCAGTTGGGAGACGGGGATGGATGCGGCAACAAGATTTCTGATCCAGCAGCCCACCGGCGGAGAGCTGATTGAATTCCTTCGTATCGTCGAACTGCAGTCCGCGACAGCCCAGGCAGCCAAAATTCTTGGACAGTTTGCGGAAGTTTTGGGTGAAAGGACTTCGGTCGCGGAGTGGGAGAAGACTTACCAGGTCTATGCCGCCAAGACCCAAACTCTCTGGAAGGACGACTGGTTCTACGATTTCGATACGCGCAACGGAAAACTCGTCACCACGGTCAGCAAAGATGTCGGCCAGGTCGCGCCTGTTTTTTGCGGGATCGCAACGAACGAGCAGATCGGCAAGATGCGTCCCACTCTCAGGAAGTTCTTTGCGGAGTCCGCGACCACGCATCTGGCCCCCGCCGATGACTGGCAAGATGAATTGCATTGGTCGTCGCTGGTGCTGCCGTATCTGGAATCACTCCGGGTTGCCGGTGAATTGGAGCTTCTCTCGCAAGTGGTGCACGCAATTGCCGAGCGCGTTTATACCAGCACGGACCGTCGTTCACTAGTCAGCGATTCCAGCGGCGATGCCAGGGCAGGAGGCGGTACCAAGCAAAAATTGGGATGGCCCGGGGTAAGTTGTGAAATTTGGGGAGCGGAAGGCGCGTACGGCGGTGAAGGCTACGGCTGGGGCGCAGTGCTCCCCGCCCACATCATTCGCAACTTGATCGGATTCCGCGACCCCGAGTCACCCGATGAGCTGCGCCTCACGCCCAATTTACCGGAAGTCCTGATGGTCGCGGACAAAATGTATCGTGTGCGGAATCTGCAATTCTCAGGGGAGTCCATGGATCTTGGGATTCAGGTGCTCGATTCGCGGCGGGTAAGGATCCAAGGCAAATGTGCGGGATCGCTGCGAATCAAATCGGTGATGGATGCGTCAGGCATGAGCCCCGTACTTCATGGGACGGGGTCAGCGTGGCAATTTGAAGGCCTCAATCGCGCTGATTACTTGGTTCGCGTGACGAGAGTATCCGCGCGTTAACGCGTGTTTCTTGCATCGGCAACAACGTCCCGCACCGCATCTACAATCGCATCGGGACGCTCCCGTGGGATGTTGTGGCCGCTGCCTTGAACGATGATGCGGGTCCCGCGTGTGGAGAGGCGCGTCAGGCGCATCTGCAGATCATCGATCCAGATCCGCTGAAATTTGCGATTATCTTCTTCGCTCAGACCATTTGCGAGGATTGCGTCGGGCTCTCCTCCTGCGGTCAGGACCACCAGCGGCTTTTCTCCAAGGTTGCCCGCTGCCCGCGCTTGCTCCGCACTGATCTGGATTTCCTCCAGTTCGCTTGCCCTGGCTTTAAGATATTTTGATTGAAGGTAGAGGTAGTCGCCGGGATAAATGCCCTGTGCCCGCAACTGAAGGCGAGCCAGTCCGGTGTCTACGTACAGAGGAGCCCACATCGCCTGGCTCTTGAAATGTTTAAGCAGCGCGAGCGATATGGAATCCCAGGCTTTTGGCAGCAACTGATATTGGTCTTCCTGCGGAGAGTCCACCAGGACCATTCCCGTTACTCGATCGGGATATTGCCCATTGAAAACGCGAACGTCGTAGCCGCCGAATGAGTGGCCCACTATTACGAAGGGCGGTATTTCGCCGGCATTCTGGAGAAGCACATGAAGCTCATTTGCTATCCGCGCGCTGGTGCGCGGCATCGGGCCTGGGTCACTGCTTCCATATCCCGCGCGGTCGTACGAACAAACACGGGAGAATTTCGAAATTCCCTTCTGGACTTGGTCCCATTCGATGGATATGTCCCCGAGTCCGGACTCGAGGACAACGGTTGGGCTTCCTGACCCGGTGCAATTGATTTGGAGGCGAATGCCGCCGGCATCAACCAGGCGGCCGGGTTCGGGAAATGCGCGCGCATCCGAACGCGTCTCAACCGACTGGTAAATCGCCCCCACAACCGAGAGCAAAACTAGCAGCCCAAAGAGCGCCAAAACGCCGCGATACAACCAGCGAATCACTCTCGCTCCCTTCTGCCCAGAGCTTCCCCAAAGTGAATCGCCTCAGGAGTCATGCCTCCTGAGGCGATTTTTCCTTTGCGGTTTAGACCGAAATTACGGCCGCGAGCTCATGGTCCGGGAGGGATCCAGCTTCCCATCGGAATCTTTCGTCAGCGCCACAAACGTCGGGTCGCTGCGAATCGAAAGGAAAACCGCATCCACTCGCGCTTCCATCATTTCTTTGCTGCGCACAGCCTGATAGCGTTCGTACTCGAAGAAGTGCCTCTTCAGCAGCGCCAGTGCCTTGCCCTTTTGACCTGTTTGCGCGTACACGGCCGCAAGATTGTAGGAAGCGGGAAGAAGATTTTCATTCGCCTTGGCAATCTTCAGCGCCTCTTCACCGTGTCCCGTGCCCGCCATGAACGCCGCGGCGAACACCAGGTTGTAGGGATCCTGCGGATCAAGAGCCAGGGCCTTCTGCAAATAGAAGTCCGCCTTCTTCTGATTTCCTTCGGAATTCCAATACACGGACAAATTTCGATAAGCCAGCGCGGTCGGGTAGGTCTCCACCGAGGTTTCCATCAACCCCAACCCCTTGGCGAAATCGCCTTCATGAATGGTCATTTTGCCCAGGCCATGCTGCGCCACGGCTATCGAAAGCGGGTCGGCGGGCATGGCCAAAATTTGCTCAAACACCGCGCGCGCCTTCACCCAGTCCCCAATTTCGTGCCGATAAAGTTCGCCTAGATATCGAAGAGGAGTGGCGTCCGCCGGATCCATCTTGCTCGCCTCGATATAAATCTTTTCGGCTTCCAGGTAATTCGAGTCGAGCTCTGCCTTATATCCGCGCCACATCGTATGTTCAATCTGCTTGCTTCTGGCATGGTCGAAAATCGGCCCATCGGCCACTTCGGCGACATCCTTCACACCCAGCTTCTTTAATTCTTTTGCCGCATCCTTGGCCTTGCCCGGGAACAGGCACTTCTGGTCCAGCACCGCCTTGTAAATTGTGATTGCGCCGTCGTTATCGCCCGACTTCGCCTTGTCCTTGGCATCCTTCATTTGTTCATTGACCGCCGTTTCGCGCTTTTTCATTTCGCTCTCAACGGCCTTTTCCACTTGATCCACTTTCAGAAATCCGTCTTTATTCTCAACTTTGACGATAGCAGTGCCGTCAGGGGTCGCCAGCACCGCGACGGGGAGCTTGGTGTCCACCGCCAATTTCGCCCCCACAACCGATTGGGTTGACGCCACCTCCATAGCCACGCATTGCTGGGCATAGAGCGCCAGCGTGCGCGAAACCCTCAAGCTTGATTTCTTCAGCTCATCATTGGAGGAGGGAAACCACACCAGCATCAATCCAGTCCCCGTCAGAGGCTCCTGGTCGCCGCGGACCTTCCACGGCACGTTGTATACCTGGTCCGGTGCCGTGCCGCCGCCTCCGCTAGGTCCGGCGCTGGCCATTCCGCCCCCACCGCCTCCACCGCCCCCGCCGCATGTCGCCCAATCCGGTGGCGCTGAAATCAGCAGTAGGGTAATAACCAGCAAAGCGAGGAGTCGTGCCAGTGGCGTTTTCATGAAAGTCATTGTAGATGTATGCGAAGTACTCAAGCAAGTCACCCCGATTGCGCCGTGCGCAATGTAACTCCCCTGCCCCGGTCGGCGAATTCTCCAATATGATTCTTGCTTGCCCTCTTTGGTTGTTTGCAATTCCGCGGTGAGTCGGCCACATCGGGATGGTTCGCATCGCGCTAGGAATTCCGCTCTCAATGCAGTATCGTAATGACTGGCGCCGGCACGTTAGCCGGCGGAGGTTCTCGAATGGCGAATGATTCCTGCGGGCACGGCGCATCGGCGCCCCAGCCCACCGCACCCAAACCGGGCGCGCATATGGTGAAGTGCGTGAAATTCGGCAAGGAAATGGAAGGTCTCGACCGCGTACCCTGGAAGGGCGATCTGGGCAAGCGCGTTTACGAAAACGTCTCCAAAGAGGCCTGGAAACTTTGGATCGAACATTCCAAAATGCTCATGAATGAATATCGCCTGAATCCGCTTGACCCGCAGTCCCAGCGCGTGATGGAAGAACAGATGGAGCAATTTTTCTTTGGGGAAGGCGCGAAGCTTCCGGAAGGTTATGTTGCTCCCAAGGCAAAAGGCTAGCTGAATTCCGATTCAGAATGGATCCTTCTGCTTGGTCCAAAGAATCCCTTTTTTGTTCCTTAGCCGAAGCCCCTCACCGTCCGGCCCGTCGTAGAAAAAAGAAAGCATGGCGTCGGCTCCGTCCACCTGATAATGAAGCATGTATAGAGTCTTTCCGTCTTCCGAGGTGGTCTCGACCAACTTCATGAAGCCGGTCTGCGAAATCGTGGCTGCGCCAGTCCCAAAACTGATAGTAGCGGGTGAAAACTCAATAAATCTGTCGCCGTAAACCGAGTCGGTGGTTCTCCAGACTCCCACCAAATCCTGCGGGATATAGCGGGGGGGCGGCTCCCCATACACGTACATGAGGGTGATCACCGCGAGTGTCCCCGCGATCATCAAAATGATCCACTTTCTGTTCTTCTTCTTATCCTTCTTCTTTTTCGCCATCGATCTCTGTCTACTCCGGCAGGATTCTCACAATTCCGGATACAAGGCCTGAATCAAACTTTACCCGCGTGGCCACGTTCCTTTTCGCGCTGCATTCCCACCAATCATGATTAGTATGACGAAGCGGGACCTACATAACTGCCATTAGCTCCTCGAAGGATGTCATCGCGTCCGGTCCCGGACATAATCGCCGCCGAGGTCTGGCCGTCCGGACCCATGCTATAGAGGTCGTAGTCTGTATTGACGGGAACCAGGAATTGATCCTGCCGTAACGCGCCGTTCCCAGTATGTGTTGATTGATTGTAATACTGGTAGGGATTGCCCCACGGATCCAGCATTGCTCCACGGCCCACATCCGCCAGCGTATTTGGCCAGCTTCCGTTCGTGATCTGATATTCCGTGACGTCTATTTCAATCGCATTGATATCACCAACCGCGCGCCCGACTCTGGCCTGCTGAATTGCCGCGAGCAGGTTGGGCGTCGCGAGTGCCGCAACCAACATGATAATCCCGAGGACGATGAGCAATTCCACCAGCGTGAATCCGCGGTTGCCTTTTTCAATCTGGGAGAGCTTACCCGTACCATGATGGAGGTCAGTCAAATTGCCACGCATCCCAAGATTGGCTTCTTGAGAGTTGCTCTGAGCGCACTTTGCTGGCCGACCGATAGGGCTTTCCACGAGGTTTTGCATAGTTTTTTCTCTAAGCCGTGTAACTGATTGTGGCCCGTGTATGCCTCCGCCATGCACCATAATGGGGCGACCCTACACTCGATTGAGCTAATCCTGCTAAACGCCCAATTCCTATGGCTTCTTCAAGACCCACTACCCACAACCTGTGCAATTTTGACCCGCCATTCGTTCTAGGGCAATAGTACGCTTAATACCTGATACGAATCGGATACCGCCGATTGGACAGATCTTCCCAGAAAGGTTTGTAATCCCACTCTTCTGCCTGATACCCCCAGCCCTTCACCGGCATGAGTCGGGGTGGCAACCCAGCCAGTGCCAAAGCGCCTGTAGGACAAGCGATCATCCTTGTCGCCACAAATCGTGGACGTTTTCCCTCCCCGCCGTTGCCCCTTGGCTAATTCTCGCCGCCTGAGCTGAAGCGTTTGAAACGGTATAATGCGGGCGATGCCGAAGATGGGAAAGATCGCAGCATTGCTGGCAATTTGCCTGACAATGGGCCCTTCTTACTCTCTCCCGCAACAGTCCCCGAATCGCGACTTCCGTGTCGCAATCTCCGTCAGCCCTTTCACGGAAGAAGTGTTCCACGGGGGAATCACCTTCACTGACGCCCTGATTACAGCCACCAATCCAGTCGAATTACAGAAACTTTTTGTCAGCCATGGCGCGAATGAAGTCTATGCCCGCATTGGCACGCGGCAGGTCTATCAGAAAGGCGCCGGCGACCACAGCATGGACCGTGGTCTCGACCGCGCGCGCATGGCCAAGTCGCTTGGACTGCCATTCAATCCGGAATTGGGGTTGTTCAATATTTACGGCGACGTGCGCTGCCAGCCCGCGCCGGATTTCACTGACTATCCGCAGATCAAATTGCCCGCCGATTGGAATATGCTGACGCTTCCGCAAATGCTGGACGCGTTGCGCGCTTACGGCGCAGCCGCGGCGCGCCAAATCCTGGATACCAGGGTCAGGGTTCGCATCTGGGATCTCGGGAACGAAGTGGAGTTTGGAGTGGCGGGCGTTGCGGTGCCTCCCATGCCCGGCGGCTGCGACGACACTGCAGGCGGCCCCGACTGGTATAAGCCGCCCGATGGCGTGGACCCGGCAATCGGAAGGATTTCAGCGGCCGCGCTGATGAACATGCCCATGGACAAACGTATTGCATGGCTCGAAGCGCATATCTGGCCTTCCGAGGCGAAGATGCTTGCTGCTGTTGCCGACGGGATTCGCTCAGTGGATCCACAGGCACGCTTCAGCACGCACGTCAGTGGGATTACTTCCGTTCTGCCGGATCAGGCCGTCGCCTTTTTCGGCGCCATGAAACGCGGCGGCTTTTTCGTGGATGAGTGCGGGGTTTCCTACTACCCGACTTCTTCCAGTAATCCGCGCGACCGCTTGCAGGCGTTTAAAGACATGGCGCAATCCGTGCAAAAGGCAACCGGCCGTCCAGTTTTCATTGCAGAATTTGGATATCCGGCTGCTCAAATGCACGGCATCTTCAGTTGGAATGATGCGGTGAAGGACTATCCCCTCACTCCGGAGGGCCAGTCAAATTTCATTCGAGATTTGGTGGCCTGGGGCGCCAAGACCGGAGTCATCTCCAGCATCCGTCCTTGGGCGCCGGATCTCGCTGCCCCCGGCTGGGGGCCGATGTCCTTCTTCGCGCACGACGCCGCTTCCACCAAAAAGATTGTGGTCGCGCGGCCAGCGCTGGATGCCATCCCGAATGGTTTGCACTCGGCCACGAAATCAAATTAAAGACTCAATATTAGAATCAGCTGGCCAACGCTGGAATTTCTCCGTGCAACCTCTGTATCTCTGTGGTAAGAAATTCGATGCGTTAATCCCGACGTAACTTATTCCGAGAAATCAATCCCACTGATCGGAGACCGGCTTCGAACCAGTATTCGACATTTCGAGAATCAACGTGCAGGCAACTTTCCAGTTGCGGCATGTCCCACGGGCAACTCGGAACCAATCACGCATCGCAGTTTTTCATGCGCTGCCCGCAATGCAGCCTCCACCATTTCAAGTGCATTTCCACGCGCGAAAATAAATCCCAGATAGCTTGACCCCTCCGGCCAGGCAACAATCGCATCCTTCAACCGCGCCGTTATTTCAATGGAAGTGACGCCTGGCGTCGTCCGCGCTTCCTCAATTCCCTCCACGCGTTCAAGCACACCGTTTGCGGGCACAGGGATCATCATTACTCCCGACGCGGCCTCCTCGCGCTCCAAATCGCTTCCGGGCATGCCCAGCGCGTGGCGCACCAGCAGCTCTTCGAGCGAAATATTTTCCGGACCGAATCGCAGCGCGCGCGCACACAGCCCGCCAATCGGCCGCGGCGCCACTTCCAGAGGCCACACTCCCTCGTCATTCAATCGAAATTCCGCGTGGATCGGGCCATGCACCAATCCAAGCGCGCGCGCCGCATCCGTCGCGCACTTCGCAATCGCACTCTGCCGATCTCCCGGAAGGCGTGAAGGTGTCACGTAGATCGTCTCCTCAAAATACGGTCCCTCGAGCAAGTCGGGCTTGTCGAATATCGCCAGGATGCGTAGCGATCCCTCGGTCAGCAATCCCTCGACGGCCACTTCCTTACCCGGTATGTAGCCCTCCAAAATCATGCGGTCCAAATTCGGATCGCGCGACGCACGCAATTCCGGTGATTCCTGCAGACGCGCCAGCCTTTCCACCGCGCGCGCAAATTCCGCGGGATTGTTGGCGCGCATCACTCCCTGGCTGGCCGAAAGGCAGATCGGTTTTACCACGCACGGAAACGAAATCCCCGAAAGCGCGGGATCGGGCACGGGCTTCAGAGCAAGCGCGCGGAACCACGGATTCTTCAGACCCGCGGCGCGAAATGCCTCGCGCATTCGCTCCTTGCTCCTGCAAGCCTCCACCGCCGCCGGATGATTGTGGAACAGCCCTTGCCCGCGCGCCACATACGCCGCCGTGATCACTGACCGGTCGCCCAGCGCCAGAACGCCATCCGGCTCCACGCCGCGCAGCGTCTCCAAAATTGTGTACGCTGCCGCCTCCGGCTCCTCAAAATGCACCGGAATCGCGCGGTCATTCCACGGATCATCCAGCTGATGGCATCGGTCCGTGGCGTAAATCATTTCCACGCCAAGTTTGCGCGCCGCCTCCGCAAAGCTTCGCGTCTGGTATCCCAGCTTGCTGGTCAGCAGCAGTAGCCGCTTTCCCGTCAATTGTGATTCAGGATTCATCTCACTTGTGTCTCAGCGCGCCATGCCAGCTCACGCCTCGGACCTTGAGGCCCTGCGGCCCTGTCGTTTGCGTTTTTGTGCACGCTCGAGCAGCATCCGCATCCCAAACTGAATCCGCCGCTCACGCGTTTTCTCAGCCTTTGCGGCATTCAACCAGTTCACAAACTCTCGCCGCAGATTTACCGTGCAGGCCCGGTACGCCGCCAGCGCTCTCGTCTGTTCCGAGAGAGCCGCCGCCAAATCTTCCGGCACGATGGGCTCGCGAGGCTCCTCATCCACCTCCAGCGCAATTTCTACATAATCTCCACTGTCAACGCGCAGCTTCTTCCAAATCCGGCTGTGCAAGAACATCTTGAAGCAGCCTCGTCCACCAGGCACCAGCGTGGCCAGCAATCGAACGCCCGAGACGCTTCCCCGGACGGAAACATACTTCGCTTGACTCCCCCTGTTCCCCTCGCGAAGCGCCTCGGAAACATCCTTGGGCACATCCACGCATCGAAGGATCCCGGATTTGTAAATCCTCCCGATAAAGCTGTGCGCGCGCTTTTCGATCCATCTGCTTCGCTCGGTCATCACTTTCACTTGCACAGACACTCCTGTCTGTGCTTTTCCCTGTACCGCGGCCTCCGTGCCGGCGCGGTTGGTTTCTCCGCTGCGCCCTTGCAGTTTCGCCTCATGATCTTGTACATCCCCACCGGCCCCAATGCAAAACACATTTCCCCAGAATAAAAAGCGAGCCCCTGAACTGGGAAGATCGGGCCAGTATGCGCGGAGCTATAAGAACACGTAGAGCGGAACGATGGGACACGCTTCATTCATGGCGCAGAGCTTCAGCCGGTGGGACTGCAATGGCGTGGAGGGCGGGCAACAAGCATGCGAGGAGTGCACTTAGAGCGAGGAGCGCTGCGGCTGCGAACAGACTGCCCGCGGCAAAAGTGCTTTGCATCCAGCGAGCGAGGAGCGCACCGAGAAAACTGTCAAAGGCAAGACCGATGACAATGCCCACGGCCGCGCTGACCAGCGCGATGCGCGCGGCGACCCACAGGACGTGCCCGCGCGGCGCGCCCAGCGCCAGCCTGACGCCGAACTCCCTGGTGCGCTGCGCCACGCTGTAAGCGACCACGCTGAAGATGCCCACCAGCGCGAGCGCCAGCGCCATCGCGGAAAAGATGCCAAACAATATGGAGAAGAGCTGCTGGCGGATGCACTGTGCGTCGCTCTCAATGGCTTCCTTGAGGGTGAAGGTTCGGTTGAAGGTGCCGTTTGAAATCTGCTGGTCGGGAGCGGCCGATGCGATAGCGGCGCGGATGGACTGGATGTAACTGAGCGGATTGCCCTGGGTGCGAACCAGGAACTGCGCGTAGGGGAGCATCATGGCGGTGTATGGAATGTAAATGGCGGGGGCGACCGGGCGATCAACGCCGTCGTTGCGCGCATCGCCGACGACGCCGATGATCTGACGCGAGGCGGTGCTTTGCGCAGAGGCGACCTGATAGTGATTCTGAGGCGTGAGACCGGGAATGCGTACCTGTCGGCCCAAGGCATTGGACGAGGAGAGATAGCGCGTCGCGAAAGCGCGATTGACTACCGCGATGAAGTCTCCGCGCGTGTTTTCATCCTTATTCCAGATGCGCCCGTCAAGCAGAGGAATGCGGAGCGCATCGAAATATCCCTGGCCGACCAGCATCACACGGGCCTGCAGCTGTTCGCGATCGCTAGTTCCGTCAAGGATGAAGGAGTTTTCTGCGCCAGCGTTAGGCGGCGTGGCATCCACGCCGACGGCGACCGTGGCGACACCGGGGACGGATGCGATCTTCTCCCGGATCTGCTCGATGTAAGCGGTGCGCCCTTCGCGTGACTGAATGTGGCTCCACTCTCCTGAGTCGTGTGTGTGCAGCATCATGCCGATCTTCATCACATTTGCGGGATCGTAGCCCAGCGGCATCCGCATAATTTGGAGAAGGCTGCGCATGGCGGTGCCCGCTGTGGCCATAAGAAGAAGAGTCAGCGCCACTTGCGCGGCAATCAGAACGCTCCAGCGATGCTTTGCAGGGGGAGCGACAACGTCAATCTGCCGGCCGGGCAGCATACGCGCGGAATCGTGACGCGAGAGGCGCAATGCGGGAACCAGACCGAAGAGGATGCCGCAGACCAGCGCGAGAGTGACGGAGAACGCCAGGATGGGAGCGTTGATGCGGATCACGGATTCGGCGGGAAAGGAATCCGGAGAAAGCACCAAGGGAAGCTTTGCAAGCCAGTAAGACGCAGCAACGCCAAGCACGGCCCCGCTGCAGGAGATGACCACGGCTTCAACCAGCAACTGGCGGACGATGCGCCAGCGACTGGCGCCGATCGCACTGCGGATGGCCAGCTCAGGCTGGCGTGTGCGGCCGCGCGCCAGCAGAAGTATGGAGCAGTTGGCGCAGCCGATGATGAGCAGGAGCACTACGCCGGCGAGAAGAAGCGTCAGTGTGCCGCCGGTTTCCTGCTGGTAAGGCACGATGATGGGCTGCAGCGCGAGATGCCAGTGATCCGGAAAGCGATCGGGATGCTGTTGCGCAAACTGGCGCACGATGGGCTCGAGCGCAGCGTTTGCGGCGGCAAGTGTGACCTGCGGCCGAAGTTTGATCCACGGTATGTAGGCCAGGTAGGGAACGTTGAAGAGTCCCCGCATTAGACTGCCCGGCAGGTAGACATCGCCGACGCCGTTGGAGTCATTGAATGCAAAGTTGCGCGGCATGACCCCGATGATGGTGTAGGGGGCGTGATTGATTTCCAGCGTTTGCCCGATGACGTGGGGATCGCCGCCGAAGTGGCCCTCCCAGAAGCGGTAGTTGAGAACAACCACGGAGTGGCCGCCGTTCTCCGCATCGGACGGCTCGATGTTGCGGCCCTGAAGCGGGCGCACGCCAAAGAAAGTCCCGGCATTCTCTGTGAGGTAGATTCCTGAGATGTCTTCCGGCAGTCCGCCGCCGGTGATCTCCATGTTCGCCTTGTTGAAGCCAAGGGCCGAATCAACCGGGGCTGCAACCTGCAGATCGTCAAACTGTGCCTTGCTAAGGGGAAACCATTGAGACTCGTCAGGATGTTGCTCGTCGATGACCACGGGGTTCATGATGCGGTCGGCCCCGGCATAGGGGAACGGGTGCAGCAGGACGGCATAGATCAGCGAGAACATCGCCGTGGTCGCGCCGATGCCCAGCGCGAGTGAGAGCACGGCGACGGCGGCGAAGCCGGGGTTGCGGCGCAGCGCGCGCAGGCCGTAGCGGATGTCTCCGCCTAACTCATCGAATAGCCGAAGGCCGATGTCGTCCCGGTAAGTTTCGTTCTTGGCGGGCGGCTGGGCCACCTTTGCATCTCTCTTAATAAAATCTGGCTTCGCCACGAGCGTATGATAACACCGCGGTACATAACCGCGGACTGATCGGCCCTTGGTTGGCTGTGGGTGCCGCAACTCTTGTTGTGCAAGTGTGCGGTCTTTGCGGTTCTCGATATGCTCGAAAAACTGGTTCGGTTCTACGGCCGCGGTCACCTGCACTGCATCACAATTCAGTTGCTCTCGAAGAAGCTGTCAGCTGGGAAGAGCCCGACACGCGGAATTTATTTGTCCAGGTTCTGAGAGGGGTGCGGGGCAGGTACCATTCCCTCGGGATGCAACGCCCAACTTCCAGATGCAATTCCACAATCACCCTGTAACCACTAGCCTGCAAGCGCTTACAATCCAGCCCCTCTCGTGAAGCATTTCCTTGCCTCAAACGGCTATTGGCAGTAACTTACTGTCAGCCAAGCGGTCCGAGGTTGGATTCCAGGCGTGATTCGTCCCTTCCACTCCTGCGCTAGAAGAAGCCTGCGAAGATCGGCTTGTCGGAGAATTAAGAAATGGTTCGCATGCCCTATTCCCGATTAATCGTTTCGCCCGTTTGCTTGGCGCGTTTCGCTGCGGTGCTTCTGGCTGTTCTTCTTTCGACGGGCGCCTGTTTTCCTCAAGCCAGCGCGCCTCGAGGAATGAGCGGACAGGGCAGCCTGATCATCCACTTGATTAGCGTGGATGGATCAACCATGCCGGTGGCCATCGTGACTCTATATACCGACATAGGAGAATCCACGGGGAACAATGTTTCCCGCCTTCAGGAAGGTGATGACTACTACTATCAATTCTCCGGGGTTCTTCCGGGGCGCTACGTCATCCAGGTCAGTGCCCCTGGTTTCCAGGAATCCAAACAAACGGTTGATTTGACCAACGCCATTCTCAACGATGCTCTTATTTTCTACATGAAACCAATCGGTTACACGGGAGGCGCGCCGGACGTTCCCCCCTCTTCGGTTTTCACCCCCAAGGCGCAAAAAGAAACTCAGAGCGCCCTGAAGGATTTGCAATCCAAGAACTTTGATAGCGCCCAAAAGCATTTGACAGTGGCTCTGAAGGCTTCTCCGGGAAATTCGCAGATTAATTTCTTATTGGGGATGACCTACATCTGGATGAATCATCCCGCTGACGGCAAGCCCTATCTCGAAAAAGCAATTTCGCTTGACCCCAAGCACGTGGAATCTCTGGTAGCCCTGGGCACCTTGAAGTACCGCGATGGGGATTATCCGGGAGCAATCGATCTGCTCGCCAAGGCGGTGCAAGTATCCTCAACATCGTGGCAGGCCCGCCTCACTCTCGCCCAGGCTTATCTCCATCAAAACAATTTCGCCGACGCCAACGAACAGGCCGGAAAAGCTTTTGAAATTGGCCGCGAGAAGGCTGCGGGAGCCCAGCTAGTGCAAGCTCAAGCGCTGGCCGGACTGGGCAAGAACCACGAATCGGCCAATGTGCTTAGCTCCTACTTGGCGGCCAATCCCAATGATCCCAACGCGGAAAAATTGCGCGGCTGGATTTCGGAATTGGAGCGGCCGGTTGAAAATGCGCCGGCAGTTCAACAAGTACCGGTTGCAGCCCCCATGGCTGCCCCCGATGCCGCTCCGATCGACTCGCTCCCCGCGCCGCCATCCAAGAAGGACACCTGGGCGCCGCCGGATTCCGATGCCATCGTTCCGACCGTTGTCCCCGGCAGGCCTTGCTCTCTCCCGAAAGTGCTCGCCGGCGCCGGAAAGCGCGCGCAAGAGCTGGTCGCCAATCTCGAACAGTTCACCGCGCTGGAACAATACGAGACCGTGGAGATCAAGGGCAACGGACAACTTTCAACGCCCACTGATTCTGCGTTCACCTACATGGCCTTCATCCACAGCCTGGGGCACGGAATGTTCAGCGTGCGGGAAGTCCATCAGCAGAACAAGGCTGACGCGGTCGTGCCGGGCCGCATCCAGGAAATCGGATCCCCGGGCCTTGCACTGCTTTTCCATCCGCAATACCAGGGCGATTTCGACATCAAGTGCGAGGGACTTGGCCAGTGGAATGGCGAGCCTACCTGGCTGGTGCACTTTCAACAGCGGCTCGACAAGCCCGCCCGCATGCAGGGATTTGTGTTGGACCAGAGGCAGTTTCCCATGAAGCTCCGCGGCCGGGCCTGGATATCCGCGGAGAATTCGCAAGTCGTGCATTTGGAAACCGACCTCCTCGAGCCTGTGACGGAGGTCCAGCTTCGGCGCGAACACATGTCCATTGACTACCGCCTGGTTCCCTTCCCGAATCACAAGGTGGAGCTTTGGCTCCCCGAGCAAGTCGATTCATATCTCGATTATAAGGGCCACTTCTATCATCACTACCACAAGTTCAGCGATTTCCGGTTGATCTCCGTGGATGTCCAGCACAAAGTCAGCAAACCCAAGTAGAAGCCAATCGCCCATAGCTGGAGCCGAAAGGCCGTGCTGTTGGCGCAGCCTTTGCTTCTTCTGATTTGTTTGTAGCGCCGGCCTCCGCGCCGGCGTTTTAAGAATTTACCCTCGCGCCGCTTCCGCCTTCGAAGAAGCAACCTTTTTACCCTGAGCCTGCGAAGGGCAGGTTGTCCGCGCTTTTCCTTTTCTGCACCGCTTCGCGCAACCCGCAGTCATTGTCCCCTCGGATTACTCCCGAGTGAAGACTCTCGGTGTTATCATTCCTCCGTCAGGAAAGAAAAAACACTGAAATAGGCGGAAAAGCTGCGCCTCCGCCGGGGTACGCAATGATGAGCAACCGTAGGAGTTCGATGATCGCGGCCGTGATGTTGGCAATCGTCCTGCAAACAACCTCAGCACAAACGCCTCAACCACCGGTAACAGCTAACCTCTGCGACGTGGTTGCGTCGCCGGATAGATACAGCGGGAGGATGTTGTCAGTGGAAGGAATCCTACTCCCCGGCGAACACTCTTTGATGCTGTACAGCACTTCGTGCAAACCCAAAGGGGGCTTCGACGTAGGTATCCAAGCCGTGCTCCCACCAGAATGGGTGTCCTCAGCCAACGGGAAGCAGCTCCATGAGCTGTTTAATCGCAGAACGAATGCCAGCGTGAAACTGATCGGCACGTTCGAGAGCGGAACTGGTCCGTATGGGCCGGATAAAGATCCGTTCCTCTTCACCATCAGAGAAATCTCTTCGGTCGAGCTTGCGCCCTCTTTGGCGTCCGCCTTGCAGATATTGACTCCAACCGAAGGTGTGAACTTCAGCCCTTTTATGATTCATTTATATGTGACTGTCAAAAATAATTGGTTCGCGAAAATGCCGGAGGAGGCAAAAACAGGAAGCAAAGGAAAAGTCACCGTCCGATTTCGAATCCTAGAGGACGGAACACTGGCAGAGCAATCGCTGTCGGTTGACGTCAGCTCCGGGACGAAGGCGCTGGACGACGCTGTTGTTTCCGCAATTCGCACGTCAGCACCGTTCGAGCATTTACCCGAGGCTTTCAAAGGCCCGAATATCGAACTCCGTCTTTCATTCTTCTACAATCTGCCGCCGTCGCCGCTGTGACAACTACCCCAGTCAGATAAATTCCCAAGTCCCGATAAGGCTTACCGAAGTGTGGCCCAAGTCACGTCGTGGACGAGCGGCCGCATTTAAGTTTCACTTCTGAATTGGACTTTGAGCTCGGGTACCCAATGATTGTCCCGAACGGGCAAACGTGACGCTTTTCGGTCTAGCGGGTGCCCCACACGTCGTGGTTACGTGTGGGGGGTTTTACAACTTCAATGATCAACTGAGGACAAGGCAACAACCCAGGCGCAAGGCCTGTGCCTGGGCACCCAACCCCATCGCTTTCTGATCGGATTGCGAGCTCGCCGCTCGGCCCCTAATGATCCGCTTAGCGATCTTGGCATCCCCCGTTGCCCTCTCCGGAGTCGTTTATTTGAAGCTCTTAAGGATTTAGGGCCTCAAGTATGTCGGTTGATTCTGTGATCAAGAATGCAGCCTCACTTGCGCTAACTTGTTTTCCTGAAAGATCCTTCAATTCTTCGATGAGGGCCTTAATCTGACGCGATGCAGCGTCATTTTTATTACGACTAAACGAAGTCTGCGCATCCGTTGCCATGTCAGAGAGCCTCTTAACAAATTTTGCGGATGTGCCCGTGAGGTTGGAAATATTGGAAATAAGCGCGTCGAACTGAGTAGGGATGCTCAGTGAGAATATTTCCGCGGAACTTAATGGCCCTGAATTGTCATCGCCGCCCAAAACGAGTGCCCGCCCCAGCGAAATTAGAACAGCATCGTGACCCTGGCGCGCATAACTCATTGAGGGCTCGGTATTCCATGCCGCGCTGGAGGGATCATAAATTTCGGCAGAGTTAAGGGTCAGCAAGCATCCTGCTGTAACCCCTCCAGTGACAAGTGGTTGTCCCGTATGTAACAGGACGGCTGCGTGTCCCACAACGGCAAAACTCAGGCTGGTCGTTAGAGCCCATGTCCCGGTCGAAGGGTCGTACAATTCGACGGTGTTGGTCAACGTATCGCATGCTGGAGCTCCGCCGCCCCCGACGATCACTTTCCCATTGTGAAGGAGGGTTGCAGTTTGACCTTGCCTCGGATGATTCATGGAGCCTGTAAGGGTCCAGGCTCCGTTCGAGGGATCGTAAAGTTCAGCGCTGGTTGCAGCCGCGTTACCTCCGGGGAGCGATCCTCCAGCGACCAGAACTTTTCCGTCCTCCAGGAGGGTTGCACTTGGCGACGACCTCGGAACCGCCAAACTGCCCGTAACCGTCCATACTCCAGTTGTGGGGTTATAGAGTTCTGCTGAGGTTTGAGGACAGTAGCAACCGGTTGTTACATCGCCCCCCACAGCTAAGACTTGGCCGCTGGGGAGCAAAACCACGCGTTGGTGGGCTCGGGTGAAATTCATACTTCCTGTCCGGCTCCAGAGTCCAGAAACGGGGTCGAAGATCTCACAAAGGTTTGTAAAAGTGGGATTCGGCTCGATATTGCCTCCGCAAACAAGCACACGGCCATCCGCCAGGAGAATTGTCCCCTCGCCGGAATGACCCTCGAGTATGGGAGAGGTTAGGGTCCAGATTCCTGTGGCCGGATCGTAAATCTCCGCGGAGTTGTTTATCCCGGTCGGGCTCCCTCCACCCTCGACAAGCACTCGGCCGTCAGCCAATACAGCTATGCCCGGTTGGGCGCGAGAAAAGTTCATGCTTCCTGTGGAATTCCAAGTCTGTGCCGACGCAGCGGACCCGAAAAACAAAAGTAAACCCGTAAAACAAACTGCTACTCGAAGGGATATTCTCAGTCCTTTCATGATCGCTCTCCTTTACAGAGTTAGTCGAATTCTCAACTGGAGTCGTCGCGGGAGACATATGCAATCATTGGCCCGGTCAGGCAAGCGGCGAAGAACGGCACGCGCCACTTGTCGTGGTTTGTCGTCCCGTCTTGCAAGTGTTGACAACTGCGGCAGATACCGCTATAGGTATGCGCGTCAGAATCAAAATCCCCGCGGAATTGAAAACAATCTGTGGCTACCCAGCCGCCAAACCCAGAATCCACCGCAGATAAGTCTGCGTCCGCTCGATTGGACTCCTGGAAGGAAATAGCCTCATACCTGAAGCGGGACATTCGCACCGTTCAGCGCTGGGAAGTTTCAGAGGGGCTTCCGATTCACCGCCATCAGCATCGCAAGCAAGGCGCCGTGTATGCCTACGCGTCCGAACTCGACTCCTGGTGGCACAATCACGACGCAGAAATCCGCGCCAGCAAAGCGTCCGAAGAAAATTCACCCGAATCGAACGAGAACTCGGCAACGACAGTCCTAAATACTGAAATCACCCAATCTTTGGGACTGGCCTTCAATAAGATCTCGATCCGCGGCAGGGTCGCCATTCTCGGCTTGGGTCTCGCGATAGCAGGATTCGCAACCTGGCGGCTGGTTCGCGACCCACAACCTCGCGTGATGACTTCAATTGTTCTGACCGGAAACAAGCTCTTAGCGGTGGGAGACAATGGAAGCATTCTCTGGAGCTACTCTTACGCGCAGCCTCCAAAAAATATTTTGGGGAGCGAGATCCTGCCCCAAGGCTTCTGCGGAAATGGAGGAGCTGATGCACTCGTTTCTGTCTTGTGGGAAGCTGAAAACACGGATGAGTTGGAATGTTTCACGGGCTCCGGCGCAATGGTCTGGCACTTTCGCCTCGACGAATCGTACTCCTGTCGAGGCGCGAACTTCGGTCCCCCGTGGCATGTTAGTACCTGGGGCATCTTCCGAACCGGTCGCGAGACCCGGCTTGCGGTGGCTTTGCATCACGACAAGTGGTGGCCCGGCGTGATTGCTACTCTCGACTCAAAAGGGCAAGTCTTGGAGCGATTCTTCAATGCCGGGTGGATCACTTATCTTCATGGATTTGAGAATTCACGTGGACGGTATCTGGTGGCGGGCGGCACGAGCAATTCTCAAGACGCCGCAGTAATGGCTGTGTTCGACGCGAACGCGGTGGGCGGAAGCTCTCCTGAGCAGTCTGGTTCACAGTACGACTGCTCGAGCAATTTCACGGGAGAACCTCTGAAGTATTATGTGTTTCCGCGCACGGAATTGAACAAAGTCACAGGGGCGGAGCGCAACTGGACGGACTTGGATATTACCGGGGGCCAGCTGTTCGCCCGGACCAGGGAGAATTCGAGTGCCGGGCACTTCAGCGCCTTGGAAGTGCTATACGGATTTTCCGATACGTTTGAACTGACAAGCGCCACTTTCGGAGACCGCTACTGGGACATCCACGCAGAACTTGAAAAGTCAGGGGTTCTCAAACATTCAAGACCCCAATGTCCGGATCGCTATGGGCCGCGGCTCGTGAGTATGTGGGATTTTGAGAACGGTTGGAAAGACTTGCACCCGCATTAATCTGGAACTGCACGCGTGCCCTGTTCTTTTCCAGCAAGGAAAACGGCAGGGCTTTTGAAGCTAGACAAATCCATCAGGCTGCGGCAACGATTGCGGCTCCGCCTTCGGCGCGCGGGCTTGTCCAATCGACACCAACTGGTCGCTGGTCGGCTCCGCGCAGCAATA
>Ga0070733_10000372_pt1 | contig 37559 bp, 35 predicted proteins | sample Coa_R1_9_FD_66450 | JGI IMG/M metagenome (GOLD analysis project Ga0070733, IMG submission 66450) | Surface soil microbial communities from Centralia Pennsylvania, which are recovering from an underground coalmine fire - Coalmine... | ecosystem: Environmental > Terrestrial > Soil > Unclassified ... | reverse complement strand
TTCCCCTTTCCCCTTTCCCCTTTCCCCTTTCCCCTTTCTAAACATTGGGTGAGTCCCGCCATCGGCGAGCATCCCGGTCGAATCGGGAGATGATTGCCTTGGTAGGGGCCGGTCGCGACCGGCCCACGACGGATGTTGCCTCCACCCGGCACCGTCTCATGCGACGGTCGCCGCGCCCATCACGCGTCGTATTCGTCGAGCAGGTGCTGGAGGAGCGGCCGAAGCGCCGGGCCGGGGTCCTTGCCCGCCGGCACACCCTGGACGAGCCGCGAGAAATGCCGCGCCATCTCGTCGGTGACGAAGCTCTCGGACGGACCGTGGACGCCATGCGCGTCGAGCGCGGCGATCGCGAGCCGGCGGAGCAGTTCGAGTAGCTCCGGCTCGAGCCCGTTCAACACGCCGGCATCACGCGACGGCTCGGGCCGGGGATGGTGCCGGCGGCGGGGAGCGCCCACGAGCGCCTGAAGCGTCGCGAGTTCCACCACGAACGACCCCGGGTCGTGCTCCCGCCACGCGGAGATCACACCGGTGCGCCGGAGTCCCGGGAAGCAGCGACCGACGGCCTCCCGCACGACCGCGATGCCGTCAGGGCTTCCCTGCCCGCGCCCCGTGATGATCAACACTTCCCGGGCCCCCGACGCCTGCCGCTCACGCAGCCACGAGTCCGCGCGATACGCCGCGTCCGCCGCGGTCGGAAACGAGGCACGCAGGTTGAGAATGCAGTCTGGGGCGAACCGCACCGCATCGAACGCGGACTTGCGCCCCCGGGACCCGGATTCCGCCGGCCGGCGGCGAGGGGAAGGGCGAGGCATACGCCTGGACAATCTACGGCGCGGCCACCGCAGTGGTCCGAGCGGATGCCGTGTTGCAATCCGCGCGCGATGGCAGGGTGCCGCACGATTTCGTCCCTGGTAGCACAGTGCCGCACGATCTCGTCCCTGGTAGCACAGTGCCACACGATTTCGTCCCGGGTAGCACAGTGCCACACGATTTCGTCCCGGGTAGCACAGTGCCACACGATCGTCCCTGGTAGCACAGCGCCACACGATTTCGTCCCGGGTAGCACAGTGCCACACGATCGTCCCTGGTAGCACAGCGCCACACGATTTCGTCCCCGGTAGCACAGTGCGACACGATTTCGTCCCTGGTAGCACAGTGCCACATGATTTCGTGCCTGGTAGCACAGTGCCACACGATTTCGTCCCTGGTAGGGGCGGGTCGCGACCCGCCCTGCCGCCCTGGCACACACGCCGCTCCCGCCGCATCCGGATTAGCGGGCAGCACGTTTTTCTGTAGCTTTTCGTGATGCCCTCGAAACGCGATCGCCAGGCGCTGATCCTGGAACTGATCGAGTCTCGCCCGGTCGCCAGCCAGGAAGACCTGCGGCGCCTGCTGCGCCTCCGCGGTTGGGACGTCACCCAGTCGACGCTCTCGCGGGACGTGCACGAGCTGCGCCTCGCCCGCGTGCCGACAGATGAAGGCGTGCAATACGCCCGCGCCGACAACGCCGGGGCCGGCGACGAAGTCCGCCCCAGCCTGGAAGCCCTGCTCCCCCAACTCGTGATGTCCGTGGACGGCGTCTCCGAGCTGCTGGTCGTGCGCACGACGCCAGGCAGCGCCCAGACCGTCGCCAAGGCGCTGGACACGTCTCGCCTGGCCGACGTGATCGGCACGATCGCCGGCGACGACACAATCCTGATCGTGTGCCGCTCCGGCTCCGCCCGCGAACGCCTCGAACGCCGCCTGGGCCGCACCCGCCCCTAGAGCCAACGCCGTTGCAGTTTGTGAAAAGAGAAAGCCGGGATCCGCCGGCGCCCGCCAGCTCCTCAACCGCCAATCCCCAGTCCCCAGTCCCTAGTCCCTAGTCCCTAATCCCTAGTCCCTAGTCCCTAATCCCTAGTCCCTAGTCCCTAGTCCTAATCCCTATTCCCTAATCCCTCTCCTCTCCCCTTTCGCGCCCCGCCCCTCCCTGCCGCAGCACTTGTCCGCCGTTGACGTCCCCCGCGCAGAATGTTTATTTATGCACTGTCACCGCATAAATACACATCGCGAGGCGGCAATGCCCCCCACCCACACCGACCGTCCGGTCTCCACCATCGTCCTCGCCTACTCCGGCGGGCTCGACACGTCGGTCATCGTGCCCTGGCTCAAAGAGCACTATCCCGGCGCACGCGTCATCTGCGTCGCCGCCGACATCGGACAAGGCGACGAACTCCTCGGCGTCCGCGCCAAAGCCCTCGCCTCCGGCGCCGATGACTGCATCGTCGAAGACCTGAAACGCGAGTTCGTCGAAGAGTTCATCTGGCCGACGGTCCTCTCCGGTGCCATCTACGGCCGGAAATACCTCCTCGGCACCGCGATGGCCCGCCCCCTCATCGCCCGCCGCCAGGTCGAGGTCGCACGCCGCGTCGGCGCCGATGCCCTCTCTCACGGATGTACCGGCAAAGGCAACGACCAGGTCCGATTCGAGCTCACCTACGCCGCGTTCGCACCCGACCTGACCGTGATCGCCCCCTGGCGCGAATGGGACATCCGGAGCCGCGAGGATGCGCTCGCCTACGCCGCCGCCCGGCGCATCCCCGTCGCCGCCACCGCGCAGAAGATCTACTCCCGCGACCGGAATATCTGGCACGTCTCGCACGAGGGCGGTGCGCTCGAAGACCCCAACCAGGCACCGGACGCCGATGTCTTCCAGCTCACCGTCGCGCCCGCGCTCGCGCCCGACAAGCCGGAGCCCGTCGCGATCGCCTTCGAGCAAGGCATCCCCGTCGCCGTGAACGGGATGCCGCTCGATGCGGTCACGCTCCTCCGCACGCTCAATACCATCGGGGCACGCCACGGGGTCGGACGCGTCGATCTCGTCGAGGACCGCCTCGTCGGCATGAAGTCCCGCGGCATCTACGAGACGCCCGGCGGCACGCTGCTCTACACCGCGCACAGTGAGCTCGAGCAGCTGACGCTCGACCGCCGCACGCTCGCCACCAAGGACCTCATTGCCGGCCGCTACGCGGACCTCGTGTACGAGGGCCGGTGGTGGACCACCGAGCGCGCCGCGTACGACGCCCTCGTCGCGGTCACGCAGCAGCACGTCACCGGCACGGTCACGCTGAGCCTCTACAAGGGCAATGTCACCATCGCCGGCCGTACGAGCCCGTTCGCGCTCTACGACGAACGCTTCGTCACGTTCGGTGCCGACGATGTCTACCAGCAGGCCGACGCCGCCGGGTTCATCCGCCTCTTCGCCCTCCCGCAACGGGTCGCGGCGCTCCAGGCCCGGGAACGAGCTGCCGCCGCGCTCGCGGATACCGGGGCGCATTCAGCGCCGGACTACGCCGGCACGGACGCGGAGATCGGCGAGGACGCCGCGTCCGGCGCCGCGGTGGCGGCCGTATGACGCCCCCGCCGGTCCGGCCGGATGACCCGGTGATCGGTATCGTCGAAGACGCCGGCGTACGGCCGTCGCCCGCGCGCGCACGGGCGCACCGCCTGTGGGGCGGCCGCTTCGCCGCCGAGAGTGCCCCGGCGCTCGATGCGCTCAATCGGTCGGTCGGCACGGACTTCCGCCTCTGGCCGCACGATGTGCGGGCGTCGATGGCGTGGGCCGTGGCCCTCTGGGACGCCGGGGTCCTCACGCTGGAGGAAAGCCAGCGCCTCGAGATGGGCCTCTCATCCGTACACCAGCAGCTCTCCGACGGCGCACGCCCGGAAACGGGCGATGAAGATGTCCACACGATGATCGACCGGATGCTCAACGCCGAGGTGGGCGATCTCTCGGGCCGCCTCCATACGGGACGCAGCCGCAACGATCAGGTCGCGACCGCCGCTCGCCTCTGGTGCGCGGACGCGGTCACGGGTCTGGACTCCGCGGTCCGTGCGCTCCAGGAAACGCTGATCGGCCACGCCACCGCGCTCGGCGATGCCCTGATGCCGGCGTACACGCACTTGCAGCGCGCGCAGCCCGTCGCCGCCGCGCACTGGCTGCTCAATCACTTCTGGCCGCTCGAGCGCGACCGCGCCCGTCTCGCCGCCGCCGGCCGCTCGGCCATGGCGGTCCTGCCGCTCGGCTCCGGCGCGATCGCGGGATCGGCCTACCCGATCTCGCGCGTGCTCCTCAAGGAAAGCCTCGGATTCTCCGGCGTCTCGCCCAACAGCGTGGACGCGGTGGGCGATCGCGATTTCGTCGCCGAGGTGCTGTTCGCCACGGCGCTGCTCGCGACGCACCTGTCGCGGCTCGCGGAAGACCTGATCGTGTTCGGGTCGAGTGAGTTCGGCTTCGTGCAGTTCGGCGAAGCGTTCACGACGGGGTCCAGCATGATGCCGCAGAAGCGCAACCCCGATGCGCTCGAGTTGGTGCGGGCATCCGGCGGCCGCGCGCTCGGTGACCTCGTCGCGCTGCTCGTGACGCTCAAGGGTCTGCCCAGCGGCTACAGCAAGGACATGCAGGAAGACAAGCGCGCGCTCTTCGACGCCGTCGACACGTTGATGCTGGTGCTCCCGGCCGCGACCGGCGCGCTCGGCGAGTTGGCGTTCCGGCGCGACCGGATGCAGGCCGCGGTCGGAAGCGGGATGATGGCGACGGACGTCGCCGACTACCTCGTCGCTCGCGGGGTCACGTTCCGCGATGCGCACCGCGCGGTGGGCACGCTCATCCGCGCCGCCGATGCCCAGGGTCTCGAGCTGCACGAGCTGCCGTTTGCGGAGTTCGCGGCCGTCCACCCGGAGTTCGGCATCGATGTGTTCGAGTCCCTCTCGCCGCGGCGCTCCGTCGAGCGGCGCGACCTGACCGGCGGCACCGGCCCCGGTGCGCTCCAGGCACAGCTCGAAGCTGCCCGGGCGGCGATGGCCCCGCCGCGAGACACCCCCCGCGGTAACGGCGTGGTCATCGGCGCCCGCTGAACGAACCGTCCCCTCAGGCAGACATCCGTGCTGGAGACAGACGGGGCACGACGGGGACTGTGGTTGCCGTCCCACTAACGCCAGTCGCCGAGGGCAGCAGGCGCCGTTCGAGAACGGCGCATCGTGCCGCCCACACGAACGCCAGTCGCCGAGAGCAGCAGGCGCCGTTCGAGAACGGCGCATCGTGCCGCCCACACATACCCCAGTCGCCGAGGGCAGCAGGCGCCGTTCGAGAACGGCGCATCGTGCCGCCCACACGGACCCCAGTCGCCGAGGGCAGCCCCCCGTCTAGCGAGCGTTGCCGCTCCAGGGGCGGTGACGCGCTGCATCTTGTAGGCGTGTTCCGTGCGTTTTTCTTCCTCGTAGCTACGACGTTCCGGAATCGCCTGTTCCAGCGTATCCGGCGGCTCCGCCATCCACGCTACCTGGCCGGCCTCGCGTTCGGGCTCTTCTACCTCTGGGCGGTGTTCCTGAGGTCCTACCCCACGGGCCTCCCAGCCCGCGCGAACGGGCAGCCCATCCACTTCGCCGATCTGCCCGTCCGCGTCGTGTCGCTCGGACTCCTCGTGTTCGTCGCTCGATGGTGGCTCTTCGAAACGGGGACACCCGTGCTCGCGTTCGCGCCAGCCGAGGTGCAGTTCCTCTTCCCCGCTCCGCTGCGGCGGCGGGATCTGCTCTCGTACAAACTCGTCACCGCGCAGATCCAGCTGCTCGTCAGCGCACTCGTGATCAGCATTGTCACGCTCCGGATCGACCCTGGCATGCCGGCCGGCCTGCGGATGATCGGCGCCTGGGTGTTTCTCGTGACCCTTTACCTGCACCACCTGGGCGCGTCACTGGTCCGTGTCGGTGTGGCACAGACCACGCCGAGCCGCAGGCGTCCTTTTGTGGCGGCGGTGATCGCCGGCGCGGTGGCGGTCGTCATGGTCATCGGTCTCCTGACCGCATGGCCGCGCCAGATGGATTCGGCCGGTCTGAACGGCCTGTTCGATGCGCTGGGCGTGGTGCTCAAGAGCCCACTGGTCGGGGCCGTCCTCTTGCCGTTCCGGATCGCGCTCGCGCCGCTCTTCGCCACATCCCCCGGCACGTGGGCGCGCGCGCTCGTCTTCGCGATTCCGCTGCTCGCGGTCCACTACGTCTGGGTTCTCCGCATCGACGTGCCGTTCGAGGAAGCGGCGGCCGAAGCATCCGCGGCGCTCGCCGACCGGATCCGCGCCATGCGCCGGCGGCTGATGAGCGGTGCGCCGCTCCAGTCGAAGCCCAGCCAGCCGGGACACCCGAGGCGTGCGTGGTTCCGGCTGCGCAGCACGGGCCAGCCGGCGGTCGCGATCATCTGGAAGAACACGATCGCCCTGCAGCGCGGCGGGTGGCGCACGGTGTGGGTGACCGGCGCGTTCATCGTCGCCGTCGCCGCGATCGTCATGGCCGGCCAGCGCTCGATGACCGGTTCACCCGCGCTGGCGCTTGCCGCGGGACTCGCATCGCTCGCGTGGATGCTGGCCTTCCTCGGACCGGTCGCATTTCAGAACGATCTGCGGCGCGATGTCGCGCACCTCGCGCTCCTGCGCACGTATCCGGTGTCCGGCGTCCGCATCGTGGCGGCGTCCATCGCCTCGACGGTGTTGCCGCTGGCCATCACGCAGCTCTCGCTGGTCGCGATCGCCTGTCTGATCTGTCCGCCGGTGATCGAACACCGGACGATCGCGGCCAGCGCGCGCGCCTCGGTATTCGTGATATCGGCCATCGTGCTCCCCGCGCTCGACACCACGTCGGCCACCATCGGCAACGCGATGGCGCTCCTCTTCCCGACGGCGCGCGCGCTGGGAGTGGCGGTCGGAGGCGCCGGCACTGAAGGCGTCGGCATGATTCTCCTGTCGCGCATCGCGTCGCTCATCGGCGCGATGCTCGCGTTCGTGATGCCGACGGGCGTGGCCGTGTTGGCGAGTTGGGTCGCGAGACACTTCGTCGCGCCGCCGCCCGCGACGCTGTTCGCGATCATCGCGTTCGCCCTCGCGTACACGGGCCAGTTGTCTCTGATGATGCGGCTGACTGGCCGCGTGTTCGACCGGACGGACGCGGTGACGGTCAGCGCGGTCGACTAGCTCCCGCTGAGGGCCCGCACGCCGTTCCGCGCGGTCACGACGTTCACGACCATCCGCGCGGCTTCCTCGATCGTGATCCGGCCCGTGTTGATCTCCATGTCGTACAGGAGTGGGTCGCGCCAATCGGCTTGATGATGCCGGCGCACGTATGCCGCGCGTGCCTGGTCCATGCGGCGGGTCTCCGCCACGGCCTTGGCGGAGTCGCACGGCATGCGCGTGCACACCCGCTGCAGCCGCAGCGCCAGCGGCGCGACGAGCCGGATGTGCATGGTCGCCGGACGATGGTGGAAGAGGCACTGCGACGCGTGCCCGACGACGATGAGCGGTGGGGTTTCCGCGGCCGCCAGAATCGCGGCGCGCGCCGCCGCGGCGACGGAGTCGGGATGCAACCGGTCCGTCTGCACTTCGGTCGGCAGCTCCGGCGGCGCCATCAGCAGGGCCGACGCGATCAGCCGCGTCAGCAGCCCGGGCGGCTGTTCGTCGACGGCCTCCACGTGATGGGGTTCCAGCCGCAGCCGCTCCGCCACCTGGCGCACGAGATCGCGGTCGAGGACCGGCCACTGCAGCTCGTTGCCGGCTAATCGCGCGAGCTCGCTGCCGCCCGCGCCGAACTCGCGCGACACGGTGATGAGGTCGATCGGCGGACCCAGGCTGCCGTCACCTCCATCCTCACCCGGCAACCGGTCGATCATGGCCGGCCTCGCTCGTGAATGCTGGGATCCCGAATCGAAGCGCTTCTGTCTTTCGGTTCAAACCGCCGCGCCACGTCCTCGAGATAATCCTCGGCGACATGATCGCTCGGCGACGGCGTATCGAACGGACGAAACACCGACCCGCCACATCGGGGGCACGCGAGTCGCCCAGCCGCGGGCCCGCGAGAATAAATCTCGCCCCCGCACGTGATGCAAATCCACGTCGTCAGTTGCCCCTCATGTTCTCTGCGATGCGCCATACTTGCCCCCAAACCGAGTCAAGCGGCATCGCCGCAAGAGCCGTGCGGGTATTAATAGGACAAGAAATGGATTTGCGTTAGCCCGATTAATAGGGCAAGAAATTGGTTTCCGTTAGCCGGCATGTTGTAGCAATCGAGTCGCAGTTGTAGGCTCATCGGTATGCCGCACCAGGCGCGCCCTGGCAGGGGCCGGTCGGATCTGCCGCAGCAATTATCCCGGGTAGCCGCCGGCCGGATCTGCCGCACCAAGCATCCCTGGTAGGGGCCGGCCGGATCGGCCGCACTCATCGCGGGTAGGAGCCGGCCGGGTCTGCCGCACTAACCATCCCTGGTGGGCGCCGGCCGGATCTGCCGCACCAATCATCCCTGGTAGGGGCCGGTCGCGACCGGCCCTGCCTGCACCCACCGGATGCCTTCGGCCCGCCCCGCACTTACCACCACCAATCCACCGGGCACCGCCGAGTCGCGTCGGCCAACGCAGCGGGGGCCGTTCGAGAACCGTAGGTCGCCCAGTTCGGGCAACGGCCCCCACCACCAACCGCTTCGACGCTCGTTGATGCCGCACCAATCATCCCTGGTAGGGGCCGGTCGCGACCCCGCTAATATCCGATGCAGATGCCGCGACTCGCCTGGGCCACCGATATCCACTTCGAGTTTGCATCGGTGGACCAGATCGTCGCGTTCTGCCAGACCGTGATCGCCGCCGAACCCGACAGCCTCCTGATCACGGGCGACATCGGGCAGGCACAGAGCATCGAGCGGTACCTGCGCGCGCTCGACAAAGCGCTCCCCATGCCGGTGTACTTCGTCCTCGGCAACCACGACTTCTACAACGGGTCCATTGTTGACGTCCGCGCCGCGATCTCGGCGCTCGCCGCCTCATCGGCGCACCTCCGGTGGATGCCTGAGGCCGGAATCGTGCGGGTCGGAGAAGAAACCGGTCTCGTCGGCCACGACGGATGGGCGGACGGCCGCTGCGGCGACTACGCCGCGTCACGCGTGATGCTCAACGACTATCGGCTGATCCGCGAGTTGTCCGGCCTCTCGGCACCAGCCCGTTTGTCGGTCCTCAACGCACTCGGCGACGAGTCCGCTGCCTATTTCCGGCGCGTCCTACCCGAAGCGTTGGCGCGCTATCCCCGCGTGATCGCACTGACACACGTGCCGCCTTTCCCGGAAGCATCGTGGTACCAGGGCCGGATCTCTGGTCCGAGCTGGCTCCCCCACTTCTGCTCGCAAGCCGTTGGCGAAGCGCTCCTCGGCGCCGCGGAGGCACACCCGGACCGGGAGTTACTCGTGCTCTGCGGGCACACCCACGGCGGGGCCGGTGTTGAGATCCGCCCCAACCTCCGCGTCGTGGTCGGCGCGGCCCAATACGGACAGCCCGTCATGCAGGACGTCATCGACGTCCGCTGACGGACTGCTGCCTACGCGTAGAGCTGCTGGTCGCGGCGTGAATGGGCGGCGCGCACGAGCCAACTGATGCCCAGCGCCACCAGAAGGACCGGCAGCACCACGAAGAGCGCCAGCTTGAGCGCGAGGACGACCGCCACCACGAACAGCGCGATGAACACCGCGGCCACCACGAACAGCGGCAGCGCCAGCGCCGCCAGAATCATCATCGGCACCGCCACGAAAGCGCCAAGCACCACCGCGCCGGCAACGAACAGCGGCAGGCCGAAGATCGCCAGGATAATGAGTGCTGGAACGGCCAGCACCGCGCCGATCGTACCGAGTATGAGGCCTTTGATGAGGGCACCCATGTGTTCTCCCGCGATCTGATGTTTCCGTGACCCGTGCGGCCTGTTCACCGCACCCTCACTACGGGGAAGCCCGGCACCCTGTTTCACCATGCGCCCGCAGTCGTCCGGAAGAAGGACACTCACAGGGCAGGAGGGTGCAGGATGAACGAGGGAAGCAGACCCGGCTGGGAACCGCCAGAACCCGGACCAAGCGATGGATGGCGCGGGTCGGAACACACGGAGGGATGGCCTGAAGAAATGGCCGGTCCCGAGTACTGGGCGTACCGCGTCCGCGACGAGATGGAGCGCGCGATAATCGAGCTGGTCGGAGAGCGCACCGCGCCCGACCGCCACTAGCACGCGGGACCGCCGCGCGGCCCGAGAAAATAGAGCTACAGAAAGCCGAGAGCAGAGGCGCAAGCCCGCCGCGTGGCTGCGCCACTGCTCTGTTTTTTTGGTCTTCTCTCCTCTCTCCTTTCTGCAGGTCTCCTTTCTGTTGTCTTGGTAACACTATATGTAACATGATGTTACATCGAGCCACCCTCTTGACGGAAACATCGGCCCCTTACTAGCTTCGCCTCCAGTTGACCCCTACCCTGCCCGGCCGCACCGCCACGGCGCCGGAGCAACCGCCAGCCGAATCCTCGGCCGCGCGACGAAAAAAGTGGCGGCGGGTAGGCCACCTCACGCAACGCGCCGGAGGCGCGAACACCGTGACACGGCGACGTGTGGAATGGCTCCCCGGCCACGACCGATTGATCATCGGCACCGTCTATCTCCTGCATTTCAGCCGCCCGTACCAGCACGCCAGCCACTACGTCGGATTCACCACCGACCTGGCACGCCGCCTCAGACAGCACCGCAAGGGCTCGACCTCCCCCCTCGTACGATGCGCCGTCGCCGAAGGGATCGAGATCTTCCTCGCACGCACGTGGAAAGAGGTGACGGTCCGCTTCGAGAAATGGCTGCACAGCGGCGGCCATAAGCGCCTGATATGCCCGATTTGCTCCGGGCCGCGTGCCTTCCGCCGGGCACGGATCGTTCGTCACCCCGTCACCGGGATAGGCCAATGATCGCCCGCGCGCTCTACCTCGTCGCGCGGCTGATCGGCCGCCCCCTCGCGCTCATCGCCCTGCTCTCGGCCGCCGTCATCGGCGCCGCCCGGATCTACGCCCACCACCTCGCCGCCCCGCCGACGCTCGCCGACGCGCGCCGTGTCAACCTCGCCATCGCCGGCGTGCTGGCCGTGGCCGCCGCGTTCTGGTTCGTCCGCCGCGCCACCCGCTGGTTCGCGTTCCTCTCGCCGCTCCGGTCGCGCCCCACGTCCCTCGGCAGCGCCCGATGGGGCTCGACCCGCCGCCTCGAATCGCCACACGGCTTCATCGTCGGGCGCGGCGGCCGCTGGCACTCGCCTCTCCTCCGATACGCCGGCGACGCACACATCCTCACACTCGCTCCGACAGGCGCGGGCAAAGGCGTGAGTTGCGTCATCCCCGCGCTTCTCGACTACCCCGGCTCGATGTTCGTGATCGATCCCAAAGGCGAGAACTACGCCGTCACCGCAGACTACCGGCGCTCCATCGGCCACGAGGTCGTCGCCCTCGATCCGTTCGGCCTGGCCGGCGGCACCGGATCATTCAATCCGATGGAATCGCTCGACGTGTCGGACCCCGCGTGCGTCGACGAGGCGGCGGCGCTCGCGGAAATGCTGGTTGTCCGCGATCCTCGCGCATCCGCCGATACGATGTTCTGGTCGGAGGAAGCGAAGGCGCTCATCGCTGGTCTCATCCTCCTCGTGGCCGAGTCGGGCGGGATGCACACGATGACTACACTGTGGGAGATCGTGTCGGTCCCGCCTCGCGATCTCACGAAACTCTGGCGCATGATGTCTGCCAGCACGGGCGCCGGCGGCGCCATCCAGCGGGCGGGCGACCGCATGATGCAGAAGGCCGATCGCGTCCGTTCGTCAGTGCTCGCCGAAGCGCAGAGCCACATGCACTTCCTCGAGAGCACCCGGCTCGCGGATGTGATGAGCAGCTCCTCGTTCAGCTTCTCCGATCTCAAGACGTCCCGCACGACGGTCTACGTCATCGTCCCGCCCGACCGGCTCGACATAAGCCGGCGGTGGCTGCGGCTCATGGTCGCGTCCGCGCTCGACGCACTCATTCGCACGCCCGGCCTCCCAGCCCACCGCGTCCTCTTCCTCCTCGATGAGTTTCCCGCACTCGGCCCCATGCCCCCGCTCGAACGCGCGGTCTCGCTCGCACGCGGCTACGGCGGCACGTGCTGGCTCCTCGCTCAGGACCTCTCGCAGTTGCGCGCGCTCTACCCGGTTTCCTGGTCCAGCTTCGTCGCGAACGCCGGCGTCGTCCAGGCGTTCGGCACGAGCGACCTCGAGACGGCCACGTATCTCTCCGCCATGCTCGGCACCGCCACGGTCCGCGTCCCCGGCACGTCACGATCGGAGCACACCGGTCCCGGCAGTCTCTTTGACGGACGCGACGCGCGCACCACGTGGTCCCAATCCGAGCACGCCCGCCCCCTCCTCTCACCCGGCGAGGTCCGCGGCCTCGACCCCGGTACGGCGCTCCTCCTCATGCCCGGCGCCGATCCGCTCCGCGTCTCCCGCCCCGACTACCGCCGCGACTTGGAATTCCGCCACCGCTTCGCGCCGAACCCGATGCACGAACCCGTGGCGCTCACGAGGCGCTAGTCCGGCCCGTTAGACTATGTCGTCATGCCGGAGCTGCCAGAGGTCGAACTCGGCGCACGCCTCCTCCGCGAAGCGTCCGCTGGGCGCGCGATCACCGCCATCACGACGCGCCACCCGGTCTACGCACGGTCACTTCCGCCCGCGGATGCCGCTCGCGCCACGGGCCACACGATCGTGGACGTCACGCGCCGCGGCAAACACCAGCTCGCGACGCTGGACGACGGAGGTGTCCTCGAGTTTCACTTCGGGATGACCGGCGAATGGATCGCCGGCCGGCAGAACTCGCCCGCCGAAGCCTTCGCGCGCCTCACGATCGATTTCAGCGACGGCTCCCGCATCACACTCGCCGACTCCCGCGCGCTCGGCACCGCACGCTATCACGCCGCCGGCACGCCAGTCCTCGCCGGACTCGGCCCCGAGCCGCTCTCGCCCGAGTTCTCGGCCGCAAGTCTGGGCGAATCCTTTCGCCGTCGGCGCGGACCGGTCAAAGTCGCGCTCCTCGATCAGAGCGTCGTCGCCGGCCTCGGCAACATCTACGCGGCCGAAGCGCTCTGGCTCGCGAAGATCGATCCACGCACCAGCGCCGCCGCCTTGGGGCCCGTACGCCGCGCCCGCCTCGTGCAAGCCATCCGTCATGTGTTGAAGCGCGCACCGGCCGCACACTATACGGATCGCGAGCGCGGGACTCGCGAGTGGCGGGTCTACGATCGCGAAGGGAAGCCCTGCCGCCGCTGCGGCTCACGCATCGCGCGGCTCGTGCAGGCCACACGATCTACGTACTACTGCCCACACTGCCAGCGGCGCTGACGGCGGCGGTAGCGCCAGTACTGTCCGTCGCGCCAAGCCCCGTTTTTTTCTCCTTTCTCCTCTCTGTTTTTCTCCCCTCTAGGCGTTGTAGACGGCGCTTCGCGCCGGCCTACACGCCTAGCCGGCCCTTGGTCCAGATCACGATGTTGATGCAGTCGGTGCGCGTCCCCGCAAGCGAGTGCGGAACCTGGGACTCCTGATAGATCTCGATCGCGCCCACGTCACCCGGACGGACGTACTCGTCCAGCTCACCCTCTTGCATCTCGAGGTATGGGTGTCCATCGATGACGTACGCCACACATGGACCACAGTTGGAGCCGACGGTCGATTGCCCCTGCGGGTTCTGCCCGATGCACGCGTACTCCCCGCGTGCGGCCATGAGTGACGCCTGCCCCTGCTCGTTGTAGTCGACCTTGAGCCCGGGGAATGTCCCGAACAGATCGTGGAACTCGTACGCCTTCTGCTTCTCGATGTCCGGCAGTGTCCAGAATGTCCCCATGCCGGAATGACTGCGCGCCTCGAAGCCGACTTTCCTGAGGCTCTCGTCGTACCGCGCAGTGACGACGACCGGCGCCAACGCCGGAATCGCTCTGGCGGTGAATGAAACGACGATATTCGTCGGCGCCCGGCTCGTCAGTTCCACCGCCCGCTCGGTCGGCTCGAAGCCGACCGAGCGGACCACCAGGCTGCGCGTGCCCGAGGGCAAGTTGTGCAGCGTGAATGTCCCGGTCGCGTCGGTGAGCGCGGAATCCGCCGCGCCTTTCACGAACACCGATGCCTGCCCCACCGGCGCCCCCTGCATGTTGAGCACGTGCCCGGTCAGAACCGCGGATCCCGTTGCGTAGCGGTGCGCCGGCGGGCTGGCCACAGGAGTGACGGGAGTTTTCGATGGTGCGGTGGATGACCCCGCCGCCCGCGCACTTGGCACGGGTGCCGGTGAGGCGGCCGCCGGTGCCGCGACCGCTGACTCAGGCGCCGGCACCTCCGTCACGACGGCGGTCGCGGCGAGCGACGCAATGGTGGGCTCCACCAGCGGCGGGACGTGCATCGTTACCAGCGACAGCAGCACTCGGGGCGACAGCGTCCTGTCGATCGGCTCGGCGGCAGCCGCCGCACCCCCGTCGCGGCGGATGGCCTCGAGCGAGCCATCGACGCTGAGCGGCACGTGGCAGATGTGGAAGACGCCGCTCGCGCCGGTCGTCGCGAGCCGCACGTGGCGATATTGATGGAAGCCGGTCTTCTTGCTCGCGTCGAACTGCATCCAGATGAACGACACCTGAACGTTCCGCACCGGCTCGTCGGTGTCGGCATCGAGGATGCGCCCCACGATGACGCCGGGCCCGGTCGACTGCGCGGTGGCCAGCGCACCCGTCTCCGACGGCACGTTCTGGCACGCACGCGTGGCGATCGTCGCGCTGGATGGGGTGGCCAGTGTGATGAGAAGGGAATCGCCCGCGCGGGCGATGATCGGCGGAGATGCGACGCTCACCCCAACGGAATCGAGCAACGGATGGAAGACACCGATCCTGACCGCGCCGGCCGGGACGCTGTCGATCCGGAAATCGCCCGACGCATCCGTTCGCGCCGACCGGTTGGTGCCGTCGACCACGACGTCCGCGTTGGCCAGCGGCGTCTCGTGCAGGCTGTCGATCACGATACCCGAGATGCGCGCGAACCGGCTGGCATGCGCCGCACTACTGTCTTGCGCGCGGGCCGTACCGGCCCCCGCCAGCATCATCACCACCGGCGGTACGACTGACCGCGCCCGGCGAAGCCAGTCGTCGAGGGCAGCGAGCGCCGTTCGGGAACGGCGCGTCACGCTACCAGCCGGGGAGGATCTGGAACCCCCACTGGCCTCCGACACCGGGCCGCTGGAACGGATACGCATAATAGACTTCTGCCACAATGTAGCCGAGGACATTGAAGCGCGCGGACACGCCCGCGCTGAACACCGGCGCATCACCCGTTGCGTTCGGACTCCACGTCAGCACCGGGTGGCTCGTGCTGGTCCACGCCAGGCCGCCGTCGAAGAACGGCGCGATCTCCGTCGGCAGATACGGGAAGTTGATGAGTCCGTATTGGCTCACGCCCAGCAGCGGGATCCGCATCTCCGCGTTGATGACGCCGATCCTGCTGCCTTCGAGTCTGGTGAGTAGCGGGCACGATCCCGTTCCCGTCACGAGCGCGGAGCACTCCGACGCCGTGAACGAGGTGACGTTGTACCCGCGCACGAAGTACGGATCGCCCACGAAGATCTCCGACAGCCGCGGATCGTCACCGCCCGGCCCGTACCGTCCGTAGTGGAACGCGCGAAACGCGAACGTCACCGGGTTGAACAGGAAGTAGCGGCGGAAGTCGGCCGTGACGCCCGTGTAGTTCACGGTGCCGAACGTCGGGTCGGCTTCGAACCGGTAGCGCGCGCCCGCGACAGGCGATGTGAACCCAAAGCTCGCGTAGTCGCCGACGAACGCCGCCGTCGCGTCGAACAGGCTGAGCCCGGGCGGCACCGGTAGGCCCTGGTTGGACGCGATCTGGTCGAGCGATCCGTCCGGCAGGATCAGGAATTTGTCGGCGTTGATGCCGTAGTGCAGATACGTGTACCCGCCGCCCAGCTCGATCCGGCGCGTCGGCGAGAACGGATACTGCGCGAACACCTGCCCCGATTCGAAATACGTGCGGAGATACTCCAGCTCCAGCACCTGCGCCGGCGTGCGCGACCCGCCGGGGTTCGTGATCGTCGAGTCGTAACTGAACTCGCCCACCTGTAGATAGGGGAGGTGCGACAGCGCGACGCCATAGTTCCACCGGTGCGTCTGGTTCACGTAGACGACCTGGCCGCCGATGTCCTGTATGTATCCGGACGCCTGCACGGTCGCCGCGACGATGTTGTTCTCCAGCTCATCGCCGAATTGGAACGCGACGCCCCCCGCCGCTCCCGTGCCCGCCGGCCCGCCGAATGCGACGCCCACGCCCGCCGTCCCGATCCCGTCGAGCGCGAGGCTCGCGTGGTACGGCGTGTTCGGGAACTCACGCTCGCTCGGCAGCCCCGTCTCCGGATCCTGGATCCGCTCCGTCACCGCGTTTCCGGCCGGCGGATTCGGCGGCGGGATGATACCCAGCGCGATCGCGGTCCCGGCTGTGGAATCCGCCGCCTGCGGCGGCGTCGGGATGCTGAGGAGCTGCTCCGGCTCCAGCTTGTGCAGCGAATACCCGGTCTGCTCGAAGACGTTGACCATCATCCGCCCGGTCTGCGACGCCACTGACATGGCCGGCGACGCACCGGAGCTGGCGCGCCCCGGCAGGATGCCCGTGATACCGGTCGCGACGCGCGTCGTCCGAACGATCTGTCCCGTCGCCAGATCGGTCTTGTAGACGTCCGAGTAGCCGTCCTGGTCGGAGATGAAGTAGAGCGACTGGCCGTCGGGCGAGTACTGCGGGTTGATGTTCTTGGCCTCGCCGTTGAAGAGTGACAGCACCCGTGTCGCGTGCGCCGGCGAGGTCATGTCCATCACCGCGATCTGCATCGGGCTGTAGACGAGCTGGTCGAAGTTCGTACCCGGCGCGCTGTCCGTCACGTACGCGATCGAATGTCCGTCGGGCGACCACACCGGCTCGAGCCGCGCCCAACGGCCCTGGGTCAGTTGGTCCGTGTGTCCGGTGGCCAGGTGATACACGTACAGGTTTGACTCGCCGTCTGCCATTCCGGAGAACACGAGTTGCCCGTCGGGCCCCCAACTGATCGAGTTGATCATGCCGATGCCGGGGATGCGGATCCGCTTGGCCTGGTGCGCGTTCCGTACGTCGTAGATGACGATGTCCGACGCGCCGCCTACGAACGCGGCGACCGCGAGCTGCTTGCCATCCGGCGACCACGCCCCCGACGAGCTCACGAAATTGATGGCCTCGAAATGCGGGTCGCCGTTCGGGCTGGTCAGTTTGTGGATGATGTGGCCGGTGTTCGCGTCGGCAATGTAGAGATAGAGGTTGAAGAGCCCGCGGCTCGTGATGAACGCCACTTGGCTGCCATCGGGACTCAGCGACGGCGCGATGTCGAGATCGCCGTACTTCTTCGACGACGGTCGCAACACCCGGCTCCCCACATCATTGGGTAGAGTCCGCGTCTTCGCGTCGGCCAGATACGTCGCCTTGATCGTCGCGTTCCACTCCTTCATGAGGGAGTCCGGCGTGATGCCCAGCACTTCGCGGATCGCCGGGTCGATGCCGCGGCGGAGGCCCGCGCGATAGATCGCCGGGATCTGCACGTCCCCGTATTTCCCGCCGATGTACGCCCACAGCGCCTGGCCCCACCGGTAGGCGAAATAGCCCTGCGGGTCGGTCACCAGTTTCTTGAATGTCGGGAGCTTGTTACGCAGTGCGGCGTCACGCAGGAACATCACCGTGTTCGGATCGTCGCGGCCGATCGACAGGTACTCTGCCATGCCTTCGATCGACCACTGCGGCAGACGGTTCAAGCTGCTGAACCCTCCGCGGAACGAACCCGCGATGTCGAACTGGAAGACGTGCGTCAGCTCGTGCCCGAGGATGTGGTCATCGCTCGCGTAGTCGCCGGTCATCGGCAGCACCGCGCGGTCCCGTTGCGGTTCCGTGAAACCGCCCACTGAACCGCCCACGAACTGTGGCGCGATGTTGTTCTGCGCGAACGCCGGCGGATCCGAGTACAGGATGATCGGCTTGCGCGCGAAGGTGTCGCGCAGCGATTCCGAGTGGCGCTCGTACCAGCGCTCCGCCATCCGCGCCATGTCCGCCACCACCAGCGACTCCGCCGGATAGTAGAGGATGTCGAAATGGCGGGTGTGCATCTCCTTGAAGTTGAAGTTGCGGTACGTGACCTTGTTCTGGCCGAATTCCTGCGCGTCGAGCCGCGCGGGCGCAATCGCAGCCGCGATCGCGATGGCCACCGCCGCGGCGATGATCGCCGCGCTCGCGATGACCGCAGACACCAGTCCTCGCCGGGTTGTCGTTCTGATCCCGTGCATCACACGCCCTCGTGCTGGTCCAGGGAAGCGCTCCCCGAAAGGGTGGGTCACTGGCGGCCACTCGGATACCAAGCTGGGCCCAGCTTAGTTCCGTCCAGGTGCAGCGACCCAAAAATGTCGAGGGCCTTGCAGTACCCGTGGGGCGGCCCCTGACGCCACGGTCCGGTCCGGTTGGCGCTGTGAAACGCCACACGAAGCTACGCTAGTCGATGCGCGCGAGTTGGGAAAGGCCGGAACGTCGCCCGGGGCAACGGATTCCCGCCAAACCCGGGCCTCGCGCCGCCCCTGACAAGCCGCCACCATTGGCCCATCGTTCGCCGGCTGCCGATTGGCTGGCCCTCGACCACCGGAGTCACGATGTTTCTCGGACATTACGGGTTGGCATTCGCCGCCAAACGGGCGGCACCGCGAACGTCACTCGGCACACTGACCTTCGCCGCGCAATGGCTCGACGAGCTCTGGCCGGTGCTGCTCCTCGCCGGCATCGAAAAGGCCCGAATCGTTCCCGGGCTGATGGCGGCGTCCCCGATCGAGTTCACCTACTACCCGCACTCGCATAGTTTGCTCGCGGCGATCGGATGGGGTGTACTGATCGGCGCGATCTACATGGCGTTCCGCCACTCGCCCCGCGCCGCACTCGTCGTCGGCGCGCTCGTCCTGAGCCACTGGGTGCTCGATGTCATCGTGCACGCCCCCGATTTGCCGGTCTACCCCGGCGGCCCGCGCGCCGGACTCGGCGCCTGGAACTCGGTCCCGCTCACGCTGGTCCTCGAAGCCGCGGTCTACTTCGGCGGGGTCGCCGTGTACCTGCGCACGACGTCCGCCCTGGACCGGGTGGGCAGCTACGGACTCTGGCTGCTCGTGCTCGTGCAGGCCGGGATCTTCGTTGCCGCGTCCGGAGGACCCCCGCCCTCCAGCGTCGCCATGCTCGGCGGCTCCGCCCTCCTGCTCTGGATCTTCATCCCATGGACTGCATGGGTGGACCGCCACCGCACGGTCCGCACCCGATAGATGTTTTTTCTCTCCGTTCCCCTTTCTGTCCTTCTACTCTCTGCTTTTCTACGCCACCGCACGGTCCGCACCCGATAGATGTTTTTTTCTCTCTTTTCCCCTTTCTGTCCTTCTACTCTCTGCTTTTCTGCCGCCACGCCGCCACGGCCTCCTGATCGGCGAGCGCCTTGGCCGCGAGCGCCTCACGCCAGTTCACGTCCGGCGCGACACCGGCGTCGTCGAGCGCGAGCGCGTCCGCCGCCCGCGCAACGACGGGAGCGCCTAGCGCTTCCGGCAGCGCGCGGCCAAACTCGATCTCTGCACGCCGGCATATGCGCTCCTCCCGCGCCATGTCGCGGGTGGCGAGATCGAAACCGAGATGCACCGCCATCTCGTGGATGCGCGCATGCACGCCTTCGTGGAGAATCGACGCGGCCACCTGCGCCGGCGTGAACTCCGCCTCGCGTGCGAGAAAACTCAGCTCCGTCACCACCGTGCGCTCGCCGGCGAAATACACGCCGCGCGACGGGAACGTGGCGATCCGGATCTGGTCGGCGTCCCGCCGCAGATGCCGCAGCCGCCACGGCTGGTACTGCTCGATGAGCGATACGGCCGCTGTGAATCGCGACAACACGAACGAGGTGGCGATATCGGGCCGCGTATTCACCACCACCACCCGCAGCCCGAGAACCTCGGAGAAGACGGGCCGCCCCTCCGCCACCGCGTCCCTGATCGCGCCAACAAAGCGCGCCGCACTCCGCCGCAACCACCCCTCATCGCCCACATCACCCGCCCAGGCGCATCGCGCCTTGATCGCCCTCGAGTGACCCCACCGCCATCTCGCCCCCTGACCATCGCGCCCCGATCGCCCTCCGGTGATCCCGCCACCATGTCGCCCTGGATCATCGCGCCCTGATCGGCCGCCGGCGATCCCGCCACCATCTCGCCCTGGTAGGGGCCGGTCATGACCGGCCCCGCACAAAACCGTCCCAGCAACCGCACTCCACCGCCCACACAAAACGACCCGCCGCCAACCCCCGTGCCGCCGCAACCCGCTGCATCAAAACGCAGCGGGGGCCGTTCGCGAACCGTAGGTCGCCCTGTTGGGCAACGGCCCCCACACAGAACTCACCCCACACAGAACTCACCCCACACAGAATCCACCCCACACAGAACCCACCCCACACCCAACCCACCTCACCCATTTCCTTGTTCCGTCCCGACAACTGCTTCACGGCGGGGGGCGAAACTGATTCACGGCAACGAAAAATCGATCCGGAGACTATCGTGCGGCGGCGTCCCGCCGATGCTGTCCGCTTGAACGGGCACCGCCAGGACCGAATCCCGGGCCACCGGATTCGTGCTCGCCGCTTGCACGTTGAAGTACAGCTTCTCCACGGACGGAGAGGTGACGCGGCGCAGGTAATTGCCGTTGGCATCCACCTTCACGGTGGCGAACCCGCCGAACAGCGAATCGCCTTCCAGCGCGCTCGTGCTGTCGAGGTATGCCTGCCCCGACACGAGGACCGCCGTGCTCCCGTTCGCGGTCGTCACATGCCCGTAGATGACCGCGTACGGAATGTTGTGCGCATTGAGGGGCTGTGTGCCGCTCGAGCAGCCAACCACGCACGCGAGCATCACCCCGGCGAATCGGCGATGACCCATGCCGCTCCGGGGAGCGAGTGTCGTGCCACCCGGCTAGGGCAGTTGAAAATTGAGCTGGAGGCTGTCATGCGGCGGCGTGCCGCCAACGCTGTCGAGCTGCACCGGTATGGCGAAGTCGGTGTCGGCCGCCACCGGCCGCGCAGTCCTCGCGATGAGGTCGAAGTACACCTTCCGCGGCACTTGCGAGAACACCGTCGTGGAGTAGCGGCCCTCGGGGTCGACGGAGATCGGATTGAAGCCACCGAAGGGTGACTGGCGCGCCAGCGCGCTCGCGCTGTCGAGATACGCCTCGCCACTGACCAGGACTGCCGTGCTGTTGTTCGCGGTGGTCACCGTGCCGTACAACACCGCGTACGGCAGGTTGAGCGCCTTCCGGCTCCCCGTCGGAGCGGACGGGGCGCACGCGGCGAGAACTGTTGCGATGACCGCCAGCACCACGGTCACGGCGCCGGCAGCACGCACCGGACGGCGAAGGGACATGGATGACCTCCAGACCCCGTGAATTTATAGCCTGTGTCGTGCCCGCGGGCCGGCCGTTCCCTGGCCGCGCTGCCGGTACGGCGCGAGTACCGCGTCGACGTCGTCGTGAACCCAGCGGGTAAGCGCGCCGTCACGTTGCACCACCCACTGTCCGGCCGATCCGGTGACGACCGCATGGACGGTCCGCGCGAGACGCCCCGGGTCCACCCCCGCCAGCTCCCCCGCCTCCACCGCCTCCGCGATCAGCCCGCGATACACCGCCACCGCCCGGCGCGACCGCTCGAGCGCGAGCCGGTGAACCTCGGGATCATCCAGGTCTGCCTGGAGAAACGCGAGATGATTGGCCACGGCGGCGGGTGCGCTCCCCTGCCCGGCCACGTCGGTCGCCACCGCCACGAGCGCGGCCAACGGCGACTGCTGCCGCACCCGGATCTCACTGACCCGCCGGCCGGCATCGGCCATCCCCCGTTCCAGTGCCGCCAGCAGCATCCCGCGCTTGGACCCGAACCGCTGGATCAGCGTCGCCGGCGCCAACCCGGTCTCCTCCGCCACATCGGTCAACGCCAGGCGCGCCGGCCCGACGCGAGCGATCGCCCGCCCGACTCCGTCGAGGATGGCGTCGTTGCTGGCAGTCCGGGGCCGAGGACTCACGAGCTTATGATAAATGGTGGTTCATTTATATCCAACCATTTTCTTTTCTACTTTCTCCTCTCTGTTTGTCTCCTCTCTGTTTGTCTCCTCTCTGTTTGTCTCCTCTCTCGGCCGTTGGTGTGAAGACACGAGCGGGGCGCCTCTCTCCGAAGCGCCCCGCTCTCACGCCTTCACCCCGCCTTCGCGTACGACCGCGCTGCCGTACGACCGCTCGGGGCTCGCGGTGCCCCTTAGTGCGCCGCCGCCGCCTTCGTCACGTTCTCCGCGGCTGGCCCCTTCTGCCCCTGCACAATGTCGAACTCCACCGCGTCACCCTCGGCCAGCGACTTGAACCCCGTCCCCTGGATCGCGCTGTAGTGCACGAAACAGTCCTTCTGGCCGTTGTCCGGCGTGATGAAACCGAACCCCTTCGCGTCGTTGAACCACTTCACCTTACCGGTCGTGCGCATTCCAAACTCCTGACTTGTAGACTTTGTTCAGGGAGCGGAACGCGCCGTTACCCTGACAAACTCTGACTCGCGGGAACTCGGGGTCTCTCGCGCTAAACCCACCAGCCGTGGCGGACAAAACCCGGCTCGTGCGCGCGAAAATAATAACGCGTGCCCGTACCCGCAAGGGTCAGATTGACGGATTCGCCCAGACCTAAACCGTTCCCCCTGAGCGACTTAGCACTCGGCCCGCACCGGGCGCGCGTCCGCCGCTACTGGGCCACCGAGGCGCTCACCACGAAATACTCGGTATCCCCGAAGCAGGAGCTCGGAATCCCCCGGTGCTGCTCGTACGCGACCGACAACCGCTTCGCGCTGTTCGCCTCGATGAACTTCGCCACCGAGTCGCTGCGCACCGTGAAATCGAACATCTGCGATACCGTCGCCGGATAGCTCGCCAACGCAAGTTGGCCTTCCCACGTTTGGCACACCCACCCCTTCTTCGAGATCTTCTGCACATACCCCGTCCGCTGCCCGCGCGAGTACACGAAACTGAGCGTCGACCACGTGTAGAGCGCGAATAACGTCCCCGGCAGAATGACGACCACCAGGAGCGCGATCAGCCCCCAGTGACGCCGCTTCTTCGGCGAAGGCTGCGCCGCCACATCGGCGGTGTTGATCGCACGCGGAGGTATATCGGATGGCTGGGTCATGAGCGGTCTGCCGAAGAAAAGGGGGCGACGTATCCCACCAGTGGCCGGTGCGATTCCGCACCGCCGAACGATACGCCTGAACGATACGCCGTCCGCCGGCGGACGCCAGCCGAACCCCAGCGAGACCGCACGATCGCACTCAACCTCCACGGCGCCGCCCAGGAATTTGTTTCAGCCCCCCCAATCCCTAATCCCTAATCCCCAATCCCCAATCCCTAATCCCCAATCCCTAATCCCCAATCCCCAATCCCCAATCCCCAATCCCCATCCCCAATCCCCAATCCCCAACCCCCAATCCCGCCTCACGGATCACTCACCTGCCCCATGAACAGAATCGCCCCCGTCTGATCGTCCCGCAACACCGCCAGGAATGGATGGTCCGCGACGAACTGCACGACGCCGCCCACGTGAACCGACGTCGCCTGAATTCCGATGGAGGTCACCGCCGCCGCCTCCGTCCCCTCCTCCGACACGTCGATGTACGTCGCCTGCCGCACGTCGCTGATCGCGAAACGCCGGCGAGCACCCCCGGCCGCCATCATGCCGCTGAAATCCGCGCCGTCGGAAAACGCCCCCGCCATCCCGAGCCGCTTGAGCGCGTCGTTGAGCCGGAGATCCGTCCGGATCGTGAACCGAGGCAGCACCACGTGGACCTTCGTGCGCGCTCCCGCCAGCCGCCACGGCGCCGTGCCGAGTGCTCGGTACGCCCCGGCCAGCCCGGCCCCGCTGTCCGGCAGCAGCACGTACATGCTGAACCGGTTGCCGGCATACGGCATCCGCAGCACCGCGATCCGCTCCGGCGATGTGATCACACGAATCGCGTACTCCCCGGTCTGCGTCATCATCCTGTGCTGCACCACGCTCCGGTCGGGCCGCGTGAATCCCCGCACTTCGGTCTTCGTGCTGTCGAACTTCGCGGCCCACTGTCCCTTGAAGTACACCGCGTTCGTCAGCATCAGCACCGGGCGCGGCTCCGGCGGCGCCGTGAGGATCGTTGGAATCTTTCCTTCGGTGCTCCGCGCCGCCCACCCGTTGATCGCATCCACCGCCGCCCGCGAGCCGAAGTCCACAGCCTCGGCGTCCGCACCGAAGTCGCGCCGCAGATCCGCGATGTACCCGGGAGAGAGTGGGACGCCCTGCTGTGCCCACATCGCGTTGGCGATGAGGAGCTGCACGTCTTTCTGATCCCGGAGCGACGCCAGCAACCGCGCGTTCGCGGCCGCCACTGTCTCCGGCACCACCGCCCCAAACCCGAGCGTCCGCCCCATCTCCTCGCGCGTCTGCCCCCGCGCTCCCCCGTACGCCATCCCCAACGCCACGCCGGCGCTCACCGGCGAGACGAACACGTTGCCGCTCCCATGCTGCGCGGCATCCCGGAACAGCGCAGTCGCAAAGGACTCGTACAGCGGCGGCATCACGGTGTCGGCCGGCACGGGCCGCTGGGGACGGCTTCGCACACCCGGCCCGGGTGACGCCATTAACCCCGCCGCCACGAGCACGGCCGGAATGCTGATCGCATGGTACGCGAGCTGTCGTGACATACGCAGTATCTCCCCTTTCCCGTTTCTCCTTTCTCCGTTGCGCCCCCCTCTGTTTAGAACGCCGGCCGGCCCCCGATATGCACACGCTCCGCAACATCCGTCAATTCGCCCCGGGCAGCGTAGCGGGTAGATTGAGGGCTGGCCGTTGAACGCCGGCCGTTGAGGATTGGCCGGTCGCCGGCCCCTGCACTCGCCGGCGTCGTGCTCGTGATGTCGTGCTCGTGATGTCGTGCTCGTGATGTCGTGCTCGTGATGTCGTGCTCGTGATGTCGTGCTCGTGATGTCGAACTTTCGCCGCGGGATCTCCGTGCCTGTCCGCCGTACGACCGTCACCACCGATGTGGGCGGCGTCCTGATCGGGTCCTCCCACCCGGTCGTCGTGCAGTCCATGACCAATACCGACACCGCGGACGCGGCCGCGACCGCCGCCCAGGTGTCGGCGCTCGCCCGCGCAGGATCACAGCTGGTCCGCGTGACGGTCAACAACGAGGAGGCCGCAGCCGCCGTACCCGAGATCGCCGATCGCATCGCGGACCTCGGCACTCCCGTCCCGATCGTCGGGGACTTTCACTACAACGGCCATCTCCTCCTCGCCAAGTACCCCGGCTGCGCCCGTGCCCTCGCGAAGTACCGCATCAACCCCGGCAATGTCGGCACCAAACGCCGCGACGAACACTTCCGCGCGATCATCGAGATCGCCGTCGCGAACGGCAAGCCGGTCCGCATCGGGGTGAATTGGGGATCGCTCGATCAGGACTTGCTCACGACGATGATGGATGACAACGCCCGCCGCGCCGAGCCGGCTGACGCACGCGATGTCTACATCGAGGCCATGCTCGAGAGCGCACTCCGCTCCGCGGCCCTCGCCGAAGACGCTGGCCTCGGCCACGATCGCATCGTCATCTCCGCCAAAGTCTCGCTGGTCCCCGACCTGGTCGATGTCTACCGCCGGCTCGCCGGCCGCTGCGACTACCCGCTGCACCTGGGTCTCACCGAAGCGGGGCTCGGCACCAAAGGCATCGTGGCGAGCACGGCCGGCCTCGCCATCCTGCTCGCTGAAGGCATCGGCGACACGATCCGCGTCTCCCTCACACCCAAGCCCGGCGGCGACCGCACCGAAGAGGTGTTCGTGTCGCAGCAGATCCTCCAGTCGCTCGGACTCCGCAGCTTCGCCCCGCAGGTCACCGCGTGCCCCGGATGCGGGCGCACGACGTCCACGTTCTTCCAGCACATGGCGGAAGACATCCAGACGTACCTGCGCGAACAAATGCCCATCTGGCGCGCGAAATATCCGGGCGTGGAAGAGATGCGCGTCGCCGTCATGGGCTGCGTCGTGAACGGTCCGGGCGAATCCAAGCACGCCAACATCGGGATCTCGCTCCCCGGCACGTTCGAGGAGCCCAAGGCCCCGGTCTACGTCGATGGCAAGCTCGCACTCACCCTGCGCGGCGATGACATCGTCCCCGAGTTCCTCGCGATGCTCGAGGAGTACGTCGCGCGCCGCTATGGCGCCGAGTTGGCCGGCGCCGCGGCGCCGGGTTGGTCGCGAGCGGGTAATACGACGGTGTGAGCGGTTGGCGTCCGGCGCGCACCCGGTGAGCTTTTGATTTGCGCCGGACTCCCGGCAAGCTCGACCCAACATTTGACGTCGTTCGGGGGTATCCATGGAAGTAACACGTCGGCCGCGCACGGTCCCGCGGCACAGGCTGAATTCCTCTCTGGATGTGTTCCATGGCTCGCCTATCGGTCACTCGGGTCTGGGCTGCCTATCTCCGCGGCTCGGGGGCGATCGACATGCTCCAGATCGGCGGCATCGCGCTGATCGTGCTGCCGGTCGCGGTCGGCGTGTGGTACCTGATCGCCGATTTGCTCGGAGTGGTGCTGCCGTGATCCGCATCGCCGGCGAGTTGGCCAACGGGCTCGGCGCATGGATGGTCGCCGCGACGGTCGTCTTCGCCGGGGTCACGTTCGCGAGCGGTATGTTCACGCCCGCCCGCGCACAGAGTTACGGCGGACCAGGCGGCGGACGCGGTGGACGCGGCGGCGACAACAATTCGCTGCTCAACACGCCCGATCCGCACGTAGTCGCGATGGCGAAAGCGATCTCCGCCGACCCCGAGGACCCGCTCCCGATGATCCTCGCCGACCGCAACGAGATCAAGCTCACCGACAGCCAGACCGTCACGCTGTCGATGCTGGAATCGAGGCTCCGGATCGACAACGGACCGCTCCACGACAAGCTCGATGAGCTGCGGCCGCCGGGCGTCAACGCCAAGCCGGACTACGCGCACCTCGACTCCGCGGGCCGCGACTCGCTGGTCAAGGCACGGGCGGCGATCGCCCAGACGATGGGCGCCATCCACGACAATGATCTCGCAGCCCGGCAGGCAGCTTTCGAGGTCCTGACTCCCGATCAGCGGAACGCGATCACCGATCTCGAGAAACGCGTCCGGACCATGCTCAATGCAGGAATCCCCCGCGACGACGCCGAGGGCGGCCGCTCTGGCGGACACCACCCCGGTGGCCAATCCGGTGGATCGGGCTGAGCGCATTGCGGCACTGCGAGTGGAAGGCAGCCCTCGCCATCCCGCGCCACGCGCGCGGGCAGGTGACGGCCCGCCGCGCGTCATTGGCGATGCGCCGCCACCACCTCGTCCTGCGTCCGCGCCACCGCGGCGCGCACTGAACGGGTCCAGTACCGGCACGCCCGCGGCCAATCACGCCCGGACGCTTATGACCGCCGATGCCGGCACCGGCGTGCACGACGGGAGCGAAGCGACGGCCGATGCCGCGCTGATCATCCGAGTCCGCGAGGGCGATGTCGCCGCCTACGCGATAGTCGTCCACCGTCACATGCGCTCGGCATTCGCGATCGCGTACCACGTGCTGCAGCACCGCGAGGATGCCGAGGATGTCGTGCAGCAATCGTTCATGGCGGCGCTGGCGCGGCTCGACACGTTCGACGTCACGCGCCCGTTCGCGCCATGGTTCGGCCGTGTGGTGCTCAATCACGCGCGGAGTGCCCGGCGAAGCCGCGACCGTGTGTGGCGCCGCTCGTCCGAGTCGGCGGACCTGCTCGAGGCGCCCGCCTCCGCCGCCCCGGACCGCCGCGCTGAAGACTCGGAGATCCGGACGCGCGTGCGCGCCGCGATGAACGTGCTCCCGGAACGCCAGCGCCTCGCAATCCAGTTGATCGAGATCGACGGGTATACGCCAGCCGAAGTCGCGACCATGCTCGACCTCGCACCCGTCACGATGCGGTGGCACTTGATGGCGGCCCGGCGAACGCTCCGCCGCCTGCTTGCACCGCTGGCGCGGACACCGAAACGCGACGATACCGCAGATGAAAAGATCTCCCCGCAGCCCGGCACCACTCGGGGCTCGGCGCTCGGGAGACCGGATAATACGGAGGCGGCAGATGCCAGGGATGAATGACGGCCGGCCGGACACGGCTCTCCTCGCGCTGATCCGCGAGCACAGCCAGCCCGCGCCCACCGGCTCGGTGGACTGGAATGCGCTGGCGGCACGCATCGTCGAGAACGGCCGCGGCGAGTTGGCCGCGCGGCAGCGCGCAGCGTACGACAGTGACGGCATCCGCACGCTGCTGCGGCGCCCCGCACCGCGCCGGTGGTGGGAGGTGACGGCGGGATGGGCACGGCCGGCGATCGCCGCTGCGCTGGTCGTGAGCGCCATCTCCACGGCCGTCGTACTCGCATCGCCGTCCGTGACCGTCGCCGATGCCGGCGACTCCAGCACCGCCGCATGGCTCCAGACGCTGGGCGCTACCGGCACCGTGACCACGGCCACGCCCGCGACCCGCGATTCGCTCCTCGGTGAAGTAATCGGGCAATGACGCCACCGCTCCCGCCAGAGGGCGCATCCGGCGCGCATTCCGCCAGCCGGCGCCCGCGAGCACTCGCGACGCTGGTCGTCGTCATCGCACTGCTCACCGGCATCGTCGCGGGCATGGCAACCGACCGGCGGCTCGTCATGCGCTACCACGGCGGCCCCTTCGGTGGCCGCTTCGGCCCGGGCGGACGCGGACTACGCGGCGCCTGGGGCGGCGACGGCGGCCACTCGGCTCCCACCGACCGGATGCGCCAGCGCTTCGCGACGGAATTGGGACTCACGCCGGCCCAGATGACCCAGGTGGACTCCATCATGGGACGCAGCATGGCGCAACGACACGCCATCGAGGACTCGGTCCGCCCGCGCATGCGCGCAATCCTCGACTCCGCCCGGAGCCAGATCGAAAACATCCTGACCCCGGATCAACGCCAGAAGTTCGAAGCCTGGCGCTCGCGCAACCACACCCCACCGTCCTAGCTGGCACAGCCCATCGTCGGAGCTGGCGCAGCCCATCGTCTGTTCTCTACGCTCTACTTTCTGCTTGTCTCCTTTCTAGCCCGCAACGCGGGCTATGTACTATCTCCCCGCCGCCCGCGGCCCATCATCCGCGCCCGGATCGCATCCAGATTCTTGTCGAACGCTGGCTGCTGCGCCGGCACCAGCACTCCACGCAGATCTGCCATCTCCTTCTGCCGGAGATCCCGCCGCGTGATCCACGGCGTCGTCCCGGTGACCTTGGCGATCTGCCACTGGTACGCCGCGTGAATCGAATCGGCGGTCTTCTTCTGCGCATCCGTCAGCGTGATCCCGTTGAACAGCGCCTCCATCATCCGCGCGCCCGGATTCCCCCCGCGTCCGCCGCCTCGCCCTGAATCGGCGCCCGCCGTACTCCCGGGCGAGCCCTGCGCAAAGACGGCGGGCGCCGCCGCAGCCGTCGCGAGGAATACGGCGAGGCAACCAGTGAGCAGCACGCCGGCGCGATGGCGGCGAAGGCGAGGGGATGACGGGCCTGAAGTATGCAGGCTCATGGTCGGACTCCTATGGCGGGTGAGCAACGGTCCATGAACGACTTCGCGCGGGATCGCCGATTCGTTGGGAGATGGCCGGGAATTCGCCCGCACCCTCGCATGGGCTCGCCCGGAGCGGGCAAATGCTCTACTCTCAATAGGAGATAGGAGCGCCGCTCGGCCGGACATGTAGCGATCACCGTGCCCTTCCTCTGGAGATATGCGAGACATGCAAGTTCGCGTCAACGGGATCAGCCATGACTTCGTGGGAGACGCGGGCACGCCGCTTCTCTGGTATCTCCGCGACGAGCTCGGGCTCATGGGGACCAAGTTCGGATGCGGCATTGGCGCGTGCGGCGCGTGTACGGTACACCTGGACGGCCGCGCAGTTCGCAGCTGCCAGACACCACTCTCCGCGACACAGGGCAAAGGCGTCACCACGATCGAAGGCCTGAGCCCGGCCGGCACGCACCCCGTGCAGCGCGCATGGCGCGCGCACAATGTCCCCCAGTGCGGGTATTGTCAGAGCGGCCAGATCATGCAGGCGGCATCGCTGCTCGCCACGACGCCCTCGCCCACCGACTCCGAGATCGATGCGGCGATGCGCGGCAACATCTGCCGGTGCGGCACGTACCTCCGCATCCGCGCCGCCATCCACTCGGCCGCCTCCGGCGCTGGCACATCGGATACCGCGCCGCCTGGTGGCAGCCCGAACGGCGCGGAGGGCGGACGATGAGTAACCGGCCGGTGGACCGGAGAGCATTTCTCCAGGAGATGGCCGCAGGCGGCCTGCTGATCGTCGCGACCGCCACGGGATGCCGGCGTGTCCAGGACGACCTGCGCCGTATCGCCGGGCGCACCGATACGCCGGAGGCCGGCGGTCCGCCCCTCACGCCCGCGGTCTATCTGCGCATCGGGACGGATGGCGATGCCACGGTGATCGTGCACCGCTCCGAGATGGGACAAGGGATTCGCACGAGTCTCGCGATGGCGGTCGCCGATGACCTCGAGGCCGATTGGAGCCGCGTGCACGTCGAGCAGGCCCCGGGCGACGAAAAGACCTACGGCGGCCAGGACACCGATGGCTCACACAGCATCAAGGATTTCCTGGTGCCGATGCGCGAAGCGGGCGCCACCGGCCGCGCGATGCTGGAGGCCGCCGCCGCCCAACAATGGCGCGTGCCGGTGACCGAGGTCCGCGCGCGGAACCATCAGGTCGTGCACACGCAGACCGGACGCACGCTGGACTACGCCGCGCTCGTGCCCATTGCCCGCACACTGCCCGTGCCGCCCCGAGAGTCGCTGCGGCTCAAGCCCGCGTCGGAGTTCCGCTTCCTCGGTAAAGAGATCCCAGGCGTCGATCTCGTGGACATGACGACGGGACGGGCCCGCTACGGAATCGATCAGCACATGAGCGGGATGAAGTTCGCCGTGATCGCACGCCCGCCGGTCTATGGAGGTACCGTCGCGACGCTCGATTCCTCGGCCGCCGAACGTGTGCCGGGCGTCGAGCGGATCGTGCGCCTCGATCACACGCCGCCGCCGTCGGCGATGATGCCGGCCGGCGGCGTCGCCGTCGTCGCGACGAGTACGTGGGCCGCCATCCAGGGGCGCAAGGCACTGGCGATCACCTGGAACGATGGACCCAACAAGTCGTACGAATCGGTCGCCTACCGCGCGCGGCTCGAGCAGTCGGTGCGGGGCAGCGGGCACGTGGGACGGAAGCAGGGGGACGCCGCACGCGCGTTGGGCCGCGCGGTACGGCGCGTGAGCGCGGATTACTATCTCCCGCACCTCGCACACGCACAGATGGAACCCGTGTCGGCGCTGGCGCACGTGCACGACGGCCGGTGCGAGGTCTGGGCCCCCACGCAGAATCCGCAGGAAGCCCGCGATGGGCTGGCGAAGCTGCTCGGCATCCCGGCCTCGGATGTCCGCGTCAACGTCACACTGCTCGGTGGCGGCTTCGGACGCAAATCGTTCTCCGATTTCATCCTCGAGGCCGCGCTGCTGTCCCGCGCCGTGGGAGCGCCGGTCAAGGTCGTGTGGACACGCGAGGACGATCTGCAGCACGATTTCTTTCACACCGTCGCCGCCGAACACCTCTCGGCCGGCCTCGATGCGCACGGTGCGGTGACCGCGTGGTTGCACCGGTCGGCGCTGCCGTCCATCGCCTCGACGTTCGGCCCGGGGGTGCTCTACCAGGATGAAGGTGAGCTGGCAATGGGCATGACCGACCTGCCGTACGACATCCCCAACATCCAGGTCGAAGCCGGGCCCGCGCCCGCGCACACGCGGATCGGATGGTACCGGTCGGTGATCAACATCCCGCACGCGTTCGCGATCGGCTCGTTCGTTGACGAGCTCGCGCACGCCGCCGGAAAGGATCCCCGGGACTTCATACTCGGTCTCCTCGGGCCCGACCGCACCATCGACATGGCCAACGTGGGGGTGACGGGCAAGGAGTCCAATTACGGCGCGACGTTCGCCGAGTATCCGATCGAAACCGGACGCCTGCGCGGAGTCGTGGAGCTCGCCGCGCAGCAATCGGCATGGGGCACACCGCTGCCGGCGGGCCAGGGCCGCGGCATCGCCGCCCACCGGAGCTTCCTCAGCTACGTGGCGAGCGTGGTCCAGGTCCAGGTGATGCCCGACGGCTCGCTGGTGATCCCGCGCGTGGACATCGCGATCGACGCCGGATTCATCGCGAATCCCGAGCGTGTCCGCGCCCAGTTGGAAGGCGCCACCATCATGGGCCTCGGCAATGCTCTCTCATCCGAGATCACGTTCAGCGGCGGGCGCGTGGTGCAATCGAACTTCGACACCTATCGCGTGATGCGAATGGACGCGTCGCCGCGCGAGATCCACGTGCACATCGTGCCGAGCGACTCGAAACCGGGCGGCGTCGGCGAGCCGGGCGTACCGCCGACAGCCCCGGCCCTCTGCAACGCAATATTCGCCGCGACGGGCCGCCGCATCCGCCAACTCCCCGTCGGCAACCAACTCTCGAAGCCGGAACGCGCTACCCCAGTGGCGTAGTCCTGCCCCGGCCGCGCGGTCTCACGTCCGTCCGCGGGCCGCCACCGGCCACGTCGTCTCGACATTTTCCCCCCGCACGCCGTAGACGACGTCGTTGAGGTGCACGACGACGCAGACGTGATTCGGGATGATCCGGACGAGATCACCCGTCGCCGGCCGCCACGACGTGCTGCGGAGATCCAGGATCCCGTGCTCCTCCGACATCCGCGACACGACGACGTCCGGGTGATCCGCCACGGCGCCGAACCCCGCGTGGCTCGCATCGTCGAGCGGCTCGCGGCCGAGTGCTTTGGTCCCGGCGTCCACGACGGCCTGATCGGGGACAGCGGTACTCACCACCGTCGCGAGAACCGTGAGCGCGCAGTCGTCGAGCGCACACACGCCGAGGTCGGCGGTCGCGCGGTCGTTGTACACGTATGTGCCTGGCCGGATCTCCGTCACGGCGGGCAGCTCGTGCGTGCGCCAGAGCGTCGGCGTCGACCCCCCGCTGACGACGGTCGGCGTGAGGCCGGCCGCGGACAGCGCGTCGAGGATCGCGCCGAGTTCGTCGTTCAGCCGCGCGAGACGCTCGTCCTGCGCGGCGGGCGGCTGCCGGATGTGTCCCGCGTAGAACGCCAGTCCTGCATACTCCAGACTCGGCTTCCCCGCGACCCGGCGCGCGAGTGCCACCGCACGGTCCGCCGATGTGACGCCGACGCGGTGCATTCCGACATCGGCTTCGACGTACACGCGGACGGTGCGGCGGGCGGCGGCCGCGGTGGCGGCCAGCGCATCGATCGCGGCTTCGGAGTCCAGTGAGACCGTGAGCCGCACCTTCGCCGGTGCCGAGAGGAGCCTGCGGAGCCGCGGGCCGCCGACCGGCGGGTACGCGAACAACACGTCGTTGGTGACGTCCGACATGACTTCGACCTCGCGCACGGTCGCGCACGTCAGCCCCGCCGCGCCGCGGCGGAGTTGCTCGCGCGCGATCACTGGCGACTTGTGTGTCTTGACGTGCGGCCGGAGCGCGATCCCATGCGAGGTCGCGTAGGACGCCGCCCGGTCGAGGTTCGCGGCGAGGCGGCCGAGGTCCACGATCGCCGCCGGCGTCTCGATGCCGGCGATGGTCGCCGGCGTAGTGGTCTGTTCGACAGGTGTCATGCGAATCGTGTCATCTGAAAGCCCGCTTGCAGGACGAGATGGTTTGTTCAATACTCTCAGATCTTGCTCTATCAGATCTTGCTCTAGCTGAATGCCAGTCGTCGAGGGCAGTAGGCTCCAATAACCTGCCCTGTCGCTCAAGCTAGTCGTCGAGGGCAGTAGGCGCCGTTCGAGAACGGCGCATCTATCCGCCCGCACAAAATTCTGTGGTCCGCCCGCACAAAATTCTGTGGTCGTGTCGCCCGCACAAAGTTCTCTGGCCACCCGGCAGCCTGCGGTTCGCTTACGAATGCGGCGGCGTGTGGTCCAGCTCTTCGATCGTGGCGGTCGAGGCCGGACGCTCGCGCTGTAGCCGCGCGGCGACCGCTTCGGCCTGCGTCATCACCCGCAACAGGTTCTCGCCGGCGAGTTTTCGCAGATCCGCCTCCGTCCATCCGCGGCGCGCCAGCTCCGCGAACAAATCGGGATACTTCGACACATCTTCGAGCCCCACGACGGTGTCGGTGATGCCATCGAAATCGCTGCCGATCCCGACGTGGTCCACCCCGGCGACCTGCCGGACGTGGTCGATGTGATCGGCGACGTCGGTCAGCATCACCGGCGGCGCCGGATGTGCGGCCGTCCACTCCTTCATGCCGCGCCGGCGCGCGGCGCTGTCATCCGGGAATTGCGTCTTGAGCGCGGCGCGCTGCGCGGTCGCGGCGTTGTCGTGCTCGAACGCGGCTTTGGACACGAAGTCGGTCACGAACGGCACCATGACGATCCCGCCGTTCTTCGGCACGCGCCGGAGGATCGAATCGGGCACGTTGCGACGGTGATCCACGAGCGCCCGCGCGCCGGAGTGCGAGAAGATGACCGGCGCCTCGCTCACCGTCAGCGCGTCGCTCATCGTGCCGGGCGAGACGTGCGCGAGGTCGACCAGCATGCCGAGGCGGTTCATCTCGCGGACGACTTCCTTGCCGAACGGCGTGAGGCCGCCATGGCGGGCGCTGTCGAGCGCCGCATCGGCCCAGTCGAGCGTGACGTTGTGGGTCAGCGTCATGTAGCGGACGCCCAGGTCGTAGTACGCGCGCAGCGCGCCCAGCGAGTTCTCGATCGCGTGGCCGCCTTCCATGCCGAGCATCGAGCCGATCTTGCCGTCCTTGAATGCACGCCGGACGCCGTCCGCGGTGGTCGCCCACTCGAGACGGTCCGGATAGGCCGCGATGGTGCGGCGCGCGATGTCGATCTGCTCGAGTTGCACGCGGGCGTACCCCGGCTCGCTCGAGACGGCGCCGTTCGGCTTGTAGAGCGGCGCGGACATTTCGCCTGGGATGTACACGGACCAGAACTGGGCGCCCAGCATTCCCGTCTTCAGCCGGCCGAGGTCCGTCATGCCGGCCATGCGCTTCGTCAGATCGTAGGCTGGAACATCCCCCGGCCGCACCGTGTCTTCGCGGATGCGCCACGGCAGGTCGTTGTGGCCATCGATGAGGGGCGTCTCGCGCAAGACTTTCACCGCGAGCGCGCGGTCGGCGGCGGATGGTTGCGGCACGGTGGTGCTCTGGGCTTGGGCGGACGCGGCGACGAGGGCACACAGCGCGGCCACGCGGATGCTCGGCACAAACGATGGCTGGGATGTCATAGACGGCATAATCTGGCGCCTGCGCGGGCCGCTGATGAGGGGCGCGCGCTCCCGTTTTGTGATACTCGGGACCCTCGGCGCAACCGAGACCCCCCGCCGCGGCCCCCTGTCGCGCAAGGATGCGCGCTGTTGTTTCTGCCCTTCTATTTTCTGCCCTTCTACTTTCTGCTCTTACGCACAGTACCGCGCCGCTGCCGCCGCGAGCACTTCGGCGAACCGCACGACCGAGCCGACATCCACCCACTCCTCCTTGGCGTGCGCCCCCGTTCCGTGCGGCCCCATCACCACGGTCTCGATGCCGGCGGCCGACAGGAGCGCGGAATCCATCCATGGATTCTGGCCCACGTACGGCGGCTGCTCGCCGAGCACGGCGGTCGCCGCGTCGGTGAGCGTGCGGACGATCGGCCGGTCGGGCGCGACCTCGAACGGCTCGCGCACCAGCACGACGCTCAGCGTCGCCGCGAATGTGGGATCCTCGCGCACGCACTCCGCGATCAGCCCGCGGATCTCGTTCGTCACCTGCTCCGTCGTCTCGCCGGGGATGGTCCGGCGCTCGATCTGCACGGTCGCCGACGCGGCATACGTGCTCATGCCGGTGCCACCGCTCACCATCGAGGCGTGAAGGGAGGGCGGCCCCACCAGCGGATGCGGCGGACGCTGGATGAGCTGCCCGGCCAGCCGGCCGAGCCGCACGAGCAGTGCACCGAGCCGCACGTTCGCGTCGATGCCGTCGGTGAAGAGGCTCCCGTGCGCCGCGCGGCCCTCGACGGTCACCGCAATCCAGATGAACCCTTTGTGCGCGAGACAGATCTGCATGCTCGTCGGCTCGGTGACGATGGCACCATCCACCGGGAACCGCCCGATGAGATCGGCGGTCCCGATGCTCGCGTGCTCCTCGTCGGCGACGGCCGCGATGATCACGTCGCCGCGTAGCGCCGCACCGGAGTCGCGCAGCGCTTTGGCGGCGCCCGCGCACGCAGCGAGACTCCCCTTCATGTCGTACGCGCCGCGCCCATGACAGCGGCCTCCGCTGATCGTGGCCGCGAAGGGGGCCTCCATCTCATCCACCGCGACGGTATCGTAGTGACCATTGAGCATGAGCGAGCGTCCGCCGCCGGTGCCGCGCAGCCGTCCGGTCACCGACACCCGGCCGGGCAGTGGCTCGTGGGCCTGGACGTCGAGCCCGAGCCCCGCCAACATGGTGGCAGTGTATCGGGCGATCTCCGCCTCGCCCGCACCGCTGGGGGAGAGCGACGGGTTGACGGAATTGATGCGAACGAGCGATTGAAGAACGCCCGTCGTGAATGGCGCGTCGATGGTCACGACGTAGCATGCAAAGGGAAGCCGCCGACGGCCAGTGGCCGTTCGGCAGTTGACGATCTATTCGCTGCAACCAATTGCCAATCGTCGAGGGCAGCAGGGGCCGTTCGAGAACCGTAGGTCGCCCTGTCGGGCAACGGCCCCACCGTCGATGAGCGCACACGCCGCGGAGCACGCGACGACCAACTCTGAACGCCAGGGAGGCGGATTGTCTCGGGTAATTCGAATCGCGCAGATGTTCGTGCGGCTGGCTGGACTGACTCTGTTGATCCTCGGCATCATGATCTGGACCGGCCACGGCGACTCGCTCATCCCCACCCACGCCCTCCTGGGCGTCCTCTTCGTCCTGTCCCTCTGGGCAGTGGCAGTCATCGGCCTCACCAGCCGGATCGGCTTCGTCCTCCCCGGCCGCCTCATCATCTGGGGCGTCGTGATCGGATGGTTCGGGATGTCGCAGCACACGCTGCTCCCGGGCACCCTCCACTGGACCATCCAGGTCCTCCACGTCGCCGTCGGCCTGATCGCGATCGGCTTGGCCGAAGTGGTCTCGGCCCGCGTGAAAAAAGCATCGGCTTCGCCATCGTAATGCAGTTGCTCTTGCCGTCGTAATGCAGTTGCTCTTGCCGTCGTAATGCAGTTGCTCTTGCCGTCGTAATGCAGTTGCTCTTGATGTTGCCGTTGCTGTAGCCGTCGCAGGTGCAGGTGGCAGAAATGGTATCCGGTAAGCAGCGCACCAGTCCTGCCCTGGTAGGGGCCGGTCGCGACCGGCCCTGCCGGCCCAACACGATTGCATCGGTGCCCCCGTCGCCGGCCCTGCATATCCGGGTGCATCACCGGCCAGCGGACGCCAACGCCGCGGGGGCCGTTCGAGAACCGTAGGTCGCCCCCTTCGGGCAACGGCCC
>Ga0070733_10000371_pt1 | contig 37606 bp, 37 predicted proteins | sample Coa_R1_9_FD_66450 | JGI IMG/M metagenome (GOLD analysis project Ga0070733, IMG submission 66450) | Surface soil microbial communities from Centralia Pennsylvania, which are recovering from an underground coalmine fire - Coalmine... | ecosystem: Environmental > Terrestrial > Soil > Unclassified ... | reverse complement strand
CCTTCGCCTTGAAAGAACTGTCGTGATTCCTCCGCATGTTGCCCATCTGCCGCTCCTCCTTCCGCTTTAGCAGGCTAACATGCACCTTAATGTACTGTCTAGATTTTGGGGAGTATTATATTCCATCTTTGAAAGTGGCGCGAGCCTTATCGGCCTGAACGTCTCTCGGGATCTCGATTGACCGCTCAAATGCGCCGAAGGTACGTTCGGAGTAGTAGAAGCCCTTGTCCTTGAGCTGCTCTTCCTCCTTCTTTTCGCCTCTAAGGATCAGGTGATGATCACTTAAGTTGACTTGGATATCCTGTTTGTTCATGCCCGGCAGCTCCGCTTTGATCACGACGTCGTCCTTTTCCTCGTAGACCTCGACGGCGGGTACTCGTACGTCCTCCAAAATACGCAGAGGCTGGCCGATTCCTCTTCCGAAGGGCCGGAAAAACTCCTCGATAAACCTCCCGACCTCCCGCTCAATGGGCGCCATCGTCCGACGGGGGACTGCCGGTGCTCGATCTATCTCCTTGGTCTTTTCCATGATTCATTCCTCCTTGTGATTCCTTGTGACTGTCCACTTTCAGCCTGAGGCCGGCTGAGCGGTCCAAGACGCCGCCGTCTGACCCCCGGTACGGCCTCTGACCCATCTATTTCGCCGGACCTGATCACTCGGCTTTCCCTTGAGCTCCAGATCATGTTCGTCTCTCTCTTCGGACTCCTCTGAATCCAAAGATGACAGAGATGATCGACGATGGGAAACTCAGGCGGCCATTCGGGCGCTTCCCGCCCTGACTTGTTCATACCGGGTCCGCAGCCGGAAGCCAAGAGCGGTCTGGAGCGCACCAAAGACGAGCGCATAAGCCCCCAGGTACCACACCAGGACTATAGCGCCACCCACCGGGGAGAGAACCAGGAGCGCTCCCAGGACGACCGAAGCGATCCCCGAGAGGACCAGCCAGAATTCCCCCTTAATTTCCCTCCGCAGCCGAAGCGCCGCGATCAGCTCCATGACGCCCGTAACGAACGCCCACGCGGCGATCAGATAGACCAGCGCAATGGCCGTAATGCCCGGCATCAGAAAACTGATCGCGGCCGCCGCGAGACTCACGACGCCCTCCAGAGCCAATGCCCACCAGGGACGGGTCGTGTTTCGTCTAAACAGCGAGACGAGATTGAAGATACCGTCCACCAAGGCATATATCCCGAAAAACCATATGATCCCCAGTAGCGTGGGCAGCGGCAGAACGAACGCCAAGACCCCGAATAGGATTCCGACAATTCCCCGAACCGCAATTACCCACCAATTCGCACTCAAGACGTCCAGTGCAGTCGTTCTGATGACCATTTCTTTCCTCCCGCGTTAACGGCCGCCTCTTGAACTGGAGAGGCAGCCAACCCATATAAAAGCAGCGATCACCGTTCCGCCACGACCTTAAGAAGGGAGCCCCCCTAAAACCGAAAAAAGCGCCCGAATTCGGCCTTCCTCCGGGGGCCCGATGGGGAAAGCGGGCGGGATGTCGGACCGCCGAATCTCCGGCATGCCTGCCGGACTGCCGGCATTACTGAGGACGGCTGATGCCCAATTTCTGCATCTTATACTGGAGCGACGTTCTCTTCAGATTCAGCTTTGCCGCGGCTCCCGATCGGCCGGCAACAACCCAACTCGACGCGTTCAGGGCGCGAACAATATGCTCCCGCTCGATCCCTTCGAGGGTCATGACGCCGGGTCCGTCGATTGAATCGGCCCTCAACTCTCCAACCGGGGCATCGAGCAACGGGCCCTGCGAAAGAATGACACTCCGTCCGATGAAGTTTTCCATCTCTCGGACGTTCTCGGGCCAAGGATATTGGCAGATCGCCGCCATCGTTTCCGGGGCAATCGTTGTGATGGATTTACGACACCGGCGCGAATAGCGCTCCATGAATATCGGACCAGCAGGGGGATATCCTCTATCCGCTCCGGATGGGCAGAAGCACAATCGGAAACACCTTAAGCCGATAGTAAAGGTCTCTTCGTCGGAAATCTCCCTCGGCAACCATCCGGCCAAGATTCCGATTCGAGGCCGCGACGAAGCGCACATCAATGCTGGTCGTACGGTGCTCCCCGAGTCTCTCGAATCGCTTTTCCTGGAGCACCCGGAGCAATTTCGCCTGAAGCTCCAGAGGAATCTCGCCGACTTCATCGAGAAAGAGGGTTCCCTGATGAGCCAATTCGAAGCGCCCCATCCTCTTTGCAATCGCCCCCGTAAACGCCCCCCGCTCATGACCGAACAATTCGCTTTCCAGTAGGGCGAAGGGAATCGAAGCACAGTCAAGGGTGAGGAAGACCTGTTCCTTGCGCTCGCTGCGAAAATGGATTTCCCACGCAATCAATTCTTTGCCGGTTCCCGTTTCACCCTGAATGAGGACTCACGCGTCGGTCCGCGCGACCCGATCAACCAGATGCAGGACCTCCTTCAAGCCTTTGCTGCAACCGACAATGGCTCCGGTCCCTGAATCGGAATCCGTTCGTCGAACCGGACCGTTCATCTCCGGCTGAAATCGGTCCTTCAAGTCTTCACACTCCTCCGCTCGTTTGGAATTAACTCAACTAGCATGCCGGCCTTCCGCATTCGATCATCGCATTTGTCGGCAGGGTCGACCGAGGGCGCTTGCTAACAACACCTCGATCGGAGAGGCGCCCGCCGCAGACCGACCCGCCCGTACTCTCGTTCCTCGAAAGTGAGCGGGTGAAGGCCTCTAGGATCCGGGACGCCGGAGGTCTGGGCTCCCTTTGAACAGCCATGCTCTATTTCTCAGACATTCCGGGCTATCTTAGGATTTTGGGTTCGACAGCGAGCGTCTTAATCGAAGGCACGCATTGAGCCAACCGAGGAAGAGGCCGGATACAAACCGACCGGCTGATGGCTCCCCACGGGTGGTAAGGAGGGGGGACAGGAAGCCGGTCAAGGTCAGCGATACCGACGCTCAGAACAAGTTAACTACGGTTTCTCGTGGACCGGTCGTTCAGACACTATCCTCCCCTTGGAACTCTAAAAATTAGAGAGTCAAGCGATTCTCAGAACTTCACTTAGTGAATCGGGGCGCTCTCGCGCGCATCAAAAATCGGTTGCGAGGCCCGAAAACCCGAATCCTGCGGAGAATCGCTGGGCCGCTATTTGCTTAGTATAGTCGGCCTCTAAATGCAGTTCAATACACCTGAAGCAGTACCGGTCTCCTCCCCGAAGGAACTAACCCGTAGACCCGGCGCCGTGACCTTCCGGCTTGATCCTTGCCGCGTAGTGGCACCTCGCGACGAGCATTTCGCCTCCGGCCTTTGACATCGAGAGCCGATCATGCTATGAAAAGGGAACGAACCCCTCTTATTTTTCGTGGCAGTACGTTCGCACGTTTGCACAGAAGAGCTGACTTCCGTGGCAGATACCCCGCGACAAGACGACCCCGCAAGCCGTCCTCTGGAGGGAGAGACCGATACCGAGCCCCCTTTTTGCGGCCCGCAGGAGGCCCAGGACGCGCCGAAGGGGCCCGTGACTTCGGGCCGGTCCTGGATGTACCGCCATCGTCTTCCGATCCGTTTCGGGCATTGGATCAATGTCCTCTGCCTTCCCATCTTGATCTTCAGCGGGTTTCAAATTTTTAATGCCCACCCCTCCCTCTATTGGGGGCTGCGTTCGGATCGCGACCGTCCCATCCTGGCGATGAGTTCGGTACAAGACGACCAGGGGAAATGGAGGGGGGTCACCACCCTTTTCGGCCGCCCCTTCGACACCACCGGCCTTTTCGGGGTCTCCAAAGATTCAAACGGTGTCGTTCGCCGCCGCGGACTTCCAAGCTGGGCGACCCTTCCGAGCGGTCAGTGGCTTGCGATGGGAAGACGCTGGCACTTCTTCTTCGCCTGGATTTTCGCGATCAATGGAGCCATTTTCATGGCGTACACCGTTCTGAGCGGTCATTTGTTCCGAGACCTTCTTCCAACCTGGAAGAATCTACGAGGGGCCGGCGCTGTTCTCAGGGACCATCTTCTCTTTCGCCACCCAGAGGGGGAGGAGGCAAAGGAGTACAATGTCCTGCAGAAGCTCGCCTACACCGGTGTGGTCTTTTTTCTGGGACCCTTGATCATTCTGACAGGCCTCACGATGTCTCCCAGGATGGACGCGGGATTCCCGTTCCTCCTGGATTTCTTTCACGGAAGGCAATCGGCCCGCAGCATTCATTTTGTCGCGTGCATCGCCTTCATCATCTACACGGTGGTCCACGTATTCATGGTGGCCGTCACCGGCCTAATCAATAATCTTCGTTCGATGGTCACCGGATGGTTCCGCCTTCCAGAGTAGGCGCGTTCGGAAGATCAAAAAGGAGAGCGATCGCGCCGTCGTCTGAATCCTCATCGAAGGTGAGACGCCGGACCAAGGTCCGGAAGATGAGGATCCCGGCGGCATCCGGCGGAGGTCGGGCGGCGGAAACATTTTTACGAACCCACTTTACACTAAAGTGAGGAGCGGCGCAGAAGCGGGTCATCCCGGTCCCTGCGCCGGAAATCGGTGATGAATCATAAGTTCGACCGGAAGTTCGATCGGCGGCGTTTCTTGCTCCACGCGGCAAAGCTCGGCGCCGTTTTTCTCCTCGGCGGTTGCGATCGACTCTCCCGCACCGCGGCGTTCCCAAGCGTTCTGGATGCGGCCGAGGGGCTCACCCGGCGCGTACAACATTGGATCACCTCAGAAAAGGGAGAGGCGCGCGAGTACACTGAGGCCGACCTTTCCCCTACATTTCCGAGTAATGGATCGACAAATCCCGGAACCGACGAATATCTCGCCCTCTCCAGCGATGGATTCGCGAGTTGGCGCCTTTCGGTCGGCGGCTTGGTTGAACGGACTGCGTCCCTGTCGCTTTCGGAGCTTCGAGCTCTTCCCGCGAGAACCCAGATCACCCGGCACGATTGTGTCGAGGGGTGGAGCGCCATCGGTAAGTGGAAGGGGGTCAGACTGGGGAAGATCCTGGAGTGGGTTCGGCCGCTTCCCGAGGCTCGCTATGTGGTCTTTTTCTGCGCCGATTCCGACGAGGATGGGCTCCAGTACTATGAAAGCGTCGACCTGGAGGACGCCTATCATCCGCAGACGATCCTCGCCTACGAATTGAACGATCGCCCGTTGCCGATTGAGAATGGAGCGCCGATCCGGCTGCGGCTGGAGCGACAACTCGGCTACAAAATGGCGAAATACATCATGCGCATTGAGCTGGTCAGAAGCTTTTCCTCCGTTGCGGGAGGAAAAGGAGGGTATTGGGAAGATCAGGGATACGAATGGTATGCCGGGATCTGATCGATCAGGAAGCCCTGGAAACAGGGAAGGAGACTTGGACAGAGGTGCCCCTTCCCTCTCGGCTCTGGATTTTTATTCGGCCGCGATTGGCTTCCAGATACTGCCTGACCACGATGAGCCCCAGACCGACACCGCGCTTCTTGGTCGTAAAGAGCGGCTCGAATAACCGCTTTAGGTTCTCCGGTGAGATACCCTCTCCGTTATCCTTTACCGTGACCGAGACCGAGTGGTTCATGAATTGCGTGGATATCCTGAGGCTTCCGCCTCCGGGCATCGCCTCGAGGGCGTTGGTGATAATATTCCAAAAGGCGCGGGCGACCTGAACTGGGTCGAGGAACACCGAGCAGAGGCGCGGGGCGAGCGACAGCTCAAACTCGACACCGGCCGGGATCCGGATCTTTTTGAGGAGCACCTCGATCAGCTCATTGAGATCGGTCCAGACAGGATGGGCGTCTTTCGTGCGCGCGAAATCAAGAAGGCCGCTGACCAATTCGGTCGCCTCCGCACATTCATCCGCGATGATCTTCAAGAATTTATGCCAATCCTTTCTCAGGGGCCCCGGCTCCTTCTGCTCCACCTGAAAACGGAGGTAATAGGCGGCATTGGTAATCGCCTCTAAAGGCTGTCGGAGTTCGTGATTGATGCCTCCCGCAACCTGGCCGATCACAGCGAGCTTTTCCTTCTTGAGGATCTCCCCGGTGAGGCGTTCTAGCTCCAGAGACCGTGCTTCGAGTTGTTTCTCCAGCTGTTGATTCAACCGATTCAGCGCGCTGAGTCGGTCCGCGTTAAAGATGGCAATGGCCGCATGTTTTGCCAGTTCCTCCAGAATAAAACAATCCTCCGGGGTAATCTCTTTATTCACGCGCCGGCTCTGAAGGCTCAAGGACCCGACAATCCGGTTCCCCATCCAGAGGGGGGTCTCAATCAAGGCCGTGTGTCCGGCCCGCCTCAGCGGGGAATCTTCGGGGCAGAACCGGCGACAGTCGTTGATCACCACGGTCCTTCCCGACCTGAAGACATCCGCGCTGATACCGGGGTCCGCCGCGAAACGCACCTCTGCGGGACCCGGCGGCATCTTCACCGTGACGCGGGCAACGGGCTCAGAACGGGAAGGATCCAGCAGAAAGATCACCCCGGAGCTCAGGCCGAGCAGCTCCATTGCTTTCTTGACGGTGAACTTCAGCACCTCGGGCGGATTGAGCTCTGCAGATAGCTCAGAAGCGGCATCGCATAAGCGCTGTAACCGCAGCGGATCAATCGATGCAATTTTCGGGAGAATCCGGCGGTTTTTTCGAATCGGCATCGACAGTTTCCTTCCGAAATCTCCGCAAGCGCGACGGCCCACCGCTCCCGTCGCAGAGGTCCCCCCGGGCGGCCCGCGTTCGGACAAAAGAGTCGGCTCGAGCTCTTCCCGGGTCGACCCCGAGCAGAACCTCTCCCCTTTTCCTATATATCACAACAGCCGTTCCGCTGAAAGCGCGAGGGAGCCGCCGGAGAGGGGATCGGCGGCGAAGGAGCATTCCGGCAGAAAAGACGGAGCGCGGCACAGAGAACGACCCAGACCCGACAGACGACATAAAAGAAGAAGACCGGTTCGGACCGCCTTAATTCAGGATCTCGGTCCCCACCCCCTGATTGGTAAAAACCTCAAGGAGCAGCGCATGGGGAACCCGACCGTCGACGATGTGGGTCTTGGTTACCCCCCCGTCCAGCGCGCAGAGGCAAGCCTGAACTTTGGGAAGCATTCCCTTGTTGATGATGCCCCGGCGGATCAACCGCTGGACCTCCTTGCGGGAAAGAGTGGGAATCAGCTCGCCGCGACCGTCCAGTATCCCCTTCACGTCGGTCAGGATCATGAGTTTTTCCGCCCGAAGCGAAGCGGCGATGGCGCCGGCGACAAAATCGGCGTTGATATTGTAACTCGTCCCCTCGTCGTCGGCCGCAACGGGGCAAATCACCGGGATAAACCTCCCCTGATGGAGCGTCTCCAGGACCTGGGGATTGACCGAATGGACCTCTCCCACCATCCCGATCTTCCCTCGACCTCGAAGGCGCCTTGCCCGAATCAGCATCCCGTCCTTTCCGGTCAGCCCGACAGCCCGCCCACCGTGCCGATTGATCAGGGAGACGATCTTTTTATTCACCGTTCCCCCCAATACCATCTCGACGATTTCCATCGTCTCGGGATCGGTGACGCGAACTCCCCCTACAAACTTGGGCTCCTTCCCGAGTTTCTTCATCATGCCGGAGATTTGGGGCCCCCCCCCGTGGACAATGACAGGATTGATCCCGAGGTATTTCAGGAGGACAACGTCTTCGGCGAAGCGCACCTTCAGGCCCTCTTCCAACATCGCCGCACCGCCATACTTGATCACGAGGATCTTTCCGGAAAAGGCCCTGATGTAGGGAAGGGCCTCGATCAGAATTTCCGCTTTCTCCTCAACTCGCATCGGCCGATATCCTCGATTTCTGTCCGACAGGGCGCTTACTCAGGGGGCGGTTTATGAAAATCTCGCTTCGAACTGATCAAACAGACCATCGATATCATCCCTCCAGAGTACCTGGTAGGATTCCTTCCCCTTGACCCACCGCTCCCGGAGTTTTTCGGCTTCCTCGGCGACCACCATGGACAGATCGACGAAGGTCACGGCGCATTGAGTCGCCGCCTCGTTCAACATCCCGCGCAGCACATCGTCTAACGTGGGCACCACCACCCAGATCCAGACCGTGTTCTCCGCAATCGAAACGGCCAGGACAAACTCCTTCAGGCCTGTGAGAGACCCGCAAGAAAAATAAAGGTTCCGGGCCAACTCCCGAAGGCTCTTCAGGCGGATGGAGGCGTCCCGGGCAACAAACAGCGCAGGGCAACGGCGCATGAGGCCACCCTATCAGAGAATGTAGCGGCTCAGGTCCTCGTTCTTAACGATCTGGCCCAAACGTTCTCGGACCTCCTGAGCGCGGATCACCACTTTTTTGTCCGCAAGCTCCGGGGCATCGAACGAGATCGTGTCCAAGAGCCGTTCCATGATCGTGAAGAGGCGGCGCGCCCCGATGTTTTCGGTCCGCTCGTTCACCTTGACCGCGATGTCGGCAATTTCCTCGATTCCGTCCCGGGTGAACTCCAGCGTCACCCCTTCGGTCTCAAAGAGCGCGCTGTACTGGCGAGAGAGGGCATTCCTCGGCTCGGTCAGGATGCGGATAAAGTCCTCTTTTCCGAGAGAGGTCAGCTCCACCCGAATCGGAAACCTTCCCTGAAGCTCGGGAATCAAATCAGAGGGCTTGGTCATATGGAAGGCGCCTGCGGCGATGAACAGGACATGGTCGGTTTTGACCATTCCGTATTTGGTGTTGACGGTCGATCCTTCAACGATGGGAAGCAGATCCCGCTGGACCCCTTCCCGCGAGACATCCGGGCCATGTCCTTTTTCCCGGCTCGCAATTTTATCGATCTCGTCGATGAAAATGATACCGGAGTCTTGAGCCAGAGCAATCGCCTCTCGAATGACCTCGTCCATATCGATGAGCTTCTGGGCCTCTTCCTGAGCCAGGAGATTGACCGCTTCCGGCACCTTCACGCGACGATTCTTTTTTCGCCCGGGAAGCAGGTTCCCGAACATCTCGCGCAGATTGATCTCCAGGTCTTCCATTCCGCCGACATTCGAGATCACCCCGATCGGAGGGAGCACCTTGTCCTTGAGCTCCATCTCGACGTAGCGCTCGTTGAGCTTTCCATCCCGAAGCTGCTGGCGGAGCTTCTCGCGGCTCTGTTCATAGCTCTCGCTCGTGCGCGCTTCTCGGGATTCGCCGACGCCCCCGACGGCGCTCGACGCCCCGGGGGCGGGCAGGAGCAGGTCGAGAATCCGCTCCTCCGCGTTCTTAGCGGCGCGCTCATTCACCCGCTCGTTATGCCGGGCCTTGACCATGTTCACTGCCAACTCCGTGAGGTCGCGAACCATCGATTCGACATCCCGTCCGACATAGCCGACCTCGGTGAACTTCGAGGCCTCAACCTTCAAAAACGGGGCCCCGGAGAGTTTGGCGAGCCGCCGTGAGATTTCGGTCTTTCCGACGCCGGTCGCGCCGATCATGATGATATTCTTCGGCAGGACTTCGTCCCGAAGCTCAGGGGAGAGCCGCTGGCGGCGCCAGCGGTTTCGAAGCGCGATCGCCACGCTGCGTTTCGCCTCCCTCTGTCCGATAATGTACTTGTCGAGCTCCTCGACGATCCGCCGAGGGATCCAATCATCCCCTTTCAATTCTGGCCTTTCCAAATCCGGTCGATCTTTCATCGAAACTAACCGAAAAACGGCGCACCGGGATCGAGAGCGGCAGACCGAGGCCCGCCCGACCCGAACGCTCGGGCCGATCCCGCGGTTCGACGGTCCCAGGATCACAGCTCCTCAATAGTCACCTCCCGATTGGTATAGATGCAGATCTCCGCCGCTATCTGCATGGCCCCTTCGACGATCTCCCGGGCCGTCAAGCAAGAGTGCCGCATAAGCGCCCGGGCAGCGGCCAGGGCGTAAGGCCCTCCCGACCCAATCGCTAGAAGGCCGTCTTCCGGCTCGACGACGTCGCCGGTGCCCGAAATCAACAGAGACGTCTCCAGGTCCGCGACGGCCAAGAGCGCCTCCAGGCGCCGCAAGATCCGGTCGGTCCTCCAGTCCTTGGCCAGTTCCACCGCCGCTCGGGTCAGGTTCCCCTGATATTGATCCAGCTTGCTTTCGAATCTCTCAAAAAGAGTAAAAGCATCGGCCGTCGCCCCCGCGAACCCGGCAAGAACGCGATCGTTGTGCAGCCTCCTGAGCTTCTTCGCCTTGTGCTTGACGACCGTATTTCCCAGGGTCACCTGACCGTCTCCCCCCATGGCGACCTTCCCCTTCTGGCGCACCGAGAGGACCGTGGTACTGCAGAAACGAGGCAAGGGCTCCTCTCGGAAACCCGCAGAAACCAAAAGGGGGTCTAACCTCCGCCGGCTCATCCCCTCTGTTCTCCCCCCTTCGCGCCCCCTTCGATCTTCCCTCCCCTCGGATGAGCGCCCCGGTAGACCGCCAGCAAGCGGCGAGTCTCTAAGTGGGTATAGCGCTGGGTGGTGGAGAGACTCGCGTGGCCCAAGAGCTCCTGAATCGACCGGAGGTCGGCCCCTCCATCCAACAGGTGGGTGGCAAAGGTGTGGCGCAACACGTGAGGGGTCAGCCGCTCATTGTTCATCTTTACGGCGCACGCCCGGAGAATCCGCCCAATACTTCTTCCGGTAAGCCGCCCGCCCCGAAGATTTCGAAACAGAGGAGATCCGTTTCTGGGGGGCGGCCCGCTCGTGCCTCGTTCCAGATAACGGCGCAGCGCCCGAAGCGCGATCCGGCCCACGGGAACGACACGCTCCTTCCTCCCTTTGCCAAAGACCCGGACCAAGCCCTCCTGCAGATCGAGATCCTCCCGATCGAGACCGACAAGCTCCGAGAGGCGGATCCCGCTCGAGTAGAAAAGCTCCAAAATGGCGCGATCCCGCAGCGCACCCAGGCTCTCCCCTTCGGGAAGCGTCATTAGCCGCTCAGCCTCTGAACGGGAGAGAAACCGCGGTAGGGGCCGCTCCTGCTTAGGGGTCGCCACCGCCCGCGCGGGATTGACCGAAAGCTCTCCCTCCCGGATCAAATAATCGAAAAACGAACGCAGCGCCGAGAGCTTCCTCGCCACGGTTGATTTTGCCACTCCCCGCCTGCGCACCAAGGCCAAATAGCCCCGAACCTTAAGGGGATCGACCTGAGCCACGGGATAGTCGCCCGCGGGCCCGAGAAAGGACCGAAAGGAGGACAGATCGGCGAGATAACCTCGCAGCGTATGCGGGGAACTGTTCCGCTCTACTTCGAGATATCGTTTAAAATTCCGGATCGCGCTATCCATTGAGACAGCTCCGAGAGGGCACGTTCAACAATTCGGAAGCGGCGCTCTTCCTTGGTCTGCTTCTTCTTTTCTCCGGGCTCCAAGGGGGGGAAAAGGCCAAAGTTGGTGTTCATCGGTTGAAAAGCGGCCGGATTCCCCCGCGATACATGCTGGATCAGAGCGCCGTGAGCCGTCGCGGCCGGCGGCGCTACGGCATTTCGGCCCGAGAGGATCCGGGCCGCCTGAATTCCCGCCAAGAGGCCCATGGCGGCCGATTCGGTATAACCCTCCACGCCGACGATCTGCCCGGCGAAGAAAAGGTTCGGATCCTCCCTGACCCGCAAGGTCTCGGTCAGGAGCAACGGTGAATTGATAAACGTATTTCTGTGGAGGCTGCCGAGACGCAGGAACTCGGCCTTCTCCAGCCCCGGGATCATCCGAAAGACCCGCTTTTGTTCGGGCCACTTTAGCTTCGTCTGAAAACCGACGATGTTAAACGAGGTACCGTAGCGGTCCTCCTGGCGAAGCTGGACCACCGCAAAAGGCTGTCTGCCCGTGCGCGGATCGACCAACCCGACCGGTTTCATCGGCCCGAAGAGGGGACTCTGCCGGCCCCGCTCGGCCAGGACTTCGATCGGAAGACAGGCTTCAAAATAGGGTGTTTTCTCGAAATCCTTCGGCACCACCCGCTCCGCCGAAATTAAGGCCTCGTAGAAGCGGCGGTACTCCTCCTCGTCCATCGGACAATTCAGGTAATCTTCTCCCCCTTTTCCGTAACGGGAGGCACGAAACGCGACGGATTGATCGATGCTCTCGGCGTCGACCACGGGAGAGATGGCGTCAAAGAAATAAAGGTAGTCAGAGCGAATCTTCCGGCGGATCTCTTCGGCCAAGTAATCGGAGGTCAGGGGACCGGTCGCAAGGATCGTCATCCGTCCCGAGGGGATCTGCTTGACCTCCTCGCGAAGGACCGTGATGTTGGGATGACGCATAATCGCTTCGGTGACGCTCTTGGCAAAGATCTCCCGGTCGACGGCCAGGGCCGATCCCGCAGGCACCTTCGCCTCCTCAGCGGCGTCCAGAATCAACGAGCCCAGGACGCGCATTTCCCGCTTGAGGAGACCGGGCGCGCTGACGGGATCAAGCGAACCGAGAGAGTTGCTGCAAACCAGTTCAGCGAATGCGCCGCTCTTGTGGGCCGGGGTCATCTGAACGGGACGCATCTCATAGAGCATGACCCGGATCCCCCGCCGGGCCGCCTGCCAGGCCGCCTCCGATCCTGCAAACCCCCCGCCGACGATCACCAATTCCCTTGTCATCATGGACGCCTAGGAGACCCTTTTCTCTCAAGATCAAGTCGATGACCCCGCCTCGCGGCTTGGGCTCGAAGGTCACGCGACATCGCAGCAGCGAATCTTTGGAACAACAAATTATTCTAGGCCAATTGCGGCAAGGAAATCAATTTTCTTCTTCGCGATAGCCGCACCCTTCGGTCCGGCACATGAGGTAGGTTCCGCCCCCCTTTTCCCGTTTCTCGACGAGAAACGGGGCGGAGCATTGCGGACAGGCCTTGGAGACCGGCCTGTCCCACAACGCAAACTTGCATTTGGGATAATGGCTGCAGGAGTAAAAGACCCTGCCCCGCTTGGTCCGCTTCTCGACCAGGCTTCCGCCGCAGTCCTTCTCCGGACAAGAGACCCCAGTGGTGATGGGTCGGGTACTCTTGCACTCCGGATAGCCTGAACAGGCCAGAAACCGTCCGAATCGGCCCGTCTTGACGACCATCGGCTTGGCGCACTTTTCGCAAATCTCGTCGGTCGCCGTCTCCCGCTCCACGGGACGGACCTCCCCGTCGGCCTGCACGAATTCCTTGGTGTTCTTGCAGTCGGGATATCCCGAACAAGCCAGAAACCGCCCGAATCGGCCCCACTTGATGACCATCGCCTGACCACACTTATCACAGCTCACTCCGGTGGGAATCTCCTCCCGCTTCACGTCCCGCATCTCGACCTGGGCTTTGGCGAGCCGCCCCTCGAAGATCTGATAAAAATCTCGAATGGTTTGAACCCACTCCTTCTCTCCCTCTTCGATCCCGTCGAGCTCGTTTTCCATGCGCGAGGTGAATTCCACGTTGAGGACATCCGGAAAGGCCTGGACGAGCAGTTCGGTGACGATCTGGCCGAGCTCGGTCGGATAGAATCTCCCCTCCTTTTTCTCGACGTATTTGCGATCCTGAATCGTGGAGATGATGTTCGCATACGTGCTGGGACGGCCGATCCCCTTTTCCTCCAAGTCCCTGATCAAGAGGGCCTCGTTGTATCGGGGAGGCGGTTGGGTGAAATGCTGTTTCGGCAAGAGCTCCTCGAGGGTCAGGCGCTCCCCCACCTCGAGCGGTGGGAGGACACCGGCCTCTTCCTCCGTCTCGTCGGATCCCACCTGGCCCTGCCCGTCGGCCTCTGGCGCGGAGGGAAGCCGTTTCGCCGCCACGTCGTCCGTCTCCTCCGTATAAACCACCGTGAAACCCGCAAATCGCACGGTCGAGCCGGTCGCCCGAAAGAGCAGATCCCCTGCAGAGATGTCGACCCGGGTCACGTCCAAGATGGCGGGGGACATCTGACTTGAGATGAACCGGCTCCAGATCAGCTTATAGAGCTGGTACTGGTCGCGGGTCAAAAATCGCTTTATTTGCTCCGGATCCCGCTCGATTGAGGTCGGGCGGATCGCCTCGTGCGCCTCCTGCGCTCCCTTCTTGCTCTTATAAACATTGGGAGAGTCCGGGATGTACTCCGGGCCAAACCTCCGGCGGACAAAATCGATCGTGTCCGCCTGGGCCTCTTGAGCCACGCGGGTCGAGTCCGTCCTCATGTAAGTAATCAGGCCCACCGGTCCCTCTTCTCCCAGCTCCACCCCTTCGTAGAGCTGCTGGGCGACCGTCATGGTTCTCTTCGCCGTGAACCGAAGCTTCCTCGAGCTGTCCTGCTGCATCTTGCTCGTGGTAAAAGGGGCGGAGGGCCGCTGGCGACGCTCCTTCTTTTCGATGTGGGAGACAATGAACTCACGCCCCTGGAGCAGGCCGACCAGCTCCTGCGCGCGCGCTTCGTTCGCAATTTCGATCTTCTGCGCGCCGTGCTGGATCACTCTGGCCAAAAACGGGGGCGGAGCCGATCCTCGCAGCCTTGCCGTCAAACTCCAGTATTCTTCGGGAACAAAGGCCAGCACCTCCTTCTCACGCTCGCAGATCAGTCGGACAGCGACCGACTGGACCCGCCCCGCGGAGAGACCACGGCGGACTTTCTCCCACAGAAGCGGGCTGATCTTATATCCCACGATTCGGTCGAGGATGCGACGGGCCTGCTGGGCATTGACCTTTTTTAGATCAATCGTTCCGGGCTGTTCCATCGCCCTTTTGATGGCCCGTTCGGTGATCTCGTTAAAGAGCACACGATGAACATGTCCGTTTTTCTTCCCCTTCGATTCGATCTCCCGCTCGATATGCCAGGCGATCGCTTCCCCTTCACGGTCGGGGTCCGGAGCCAGATAGACCTGATCCGCTTGAGCGGCCGCCTTTTTGATCTCGGAGAGAATCTCTTTTTTCCCTTTAATCGTCTGGTATTCAGGCTCGAAGTTATGCTCAAGGTCGATGCCGAGTCTGCTTTTGGGAAGATCCTTCACGTGGCCGACCGAGGCCATCACCTTGTATCTTTTTCCAAGATACTTATTGATGGTCTTCGCCTTTGAGGGAGACTCGACAATGATCAGAGACAACCCTTTTGCCAACGAAACCTCCAGCAACGCCCACGCACTTGAGCGGAAAGAACACCGGCTCCGTCATCTAATGTAGCACAAGATCAACCTTTGCAGCACCGACGCCAACAAGAGGGAAAATGCGCCCCACTCTACTGTTTTCCACATTCCTTGTCAACCGGCCCAAACAAGACCCTCCGAAGCGACGATGCTTGTCTTGGATTCTACCACAAAGATCAATCGTCATCCCCAACCCATCGGACCCGAAGGACCCAACCTCTAGAAAAACCAGAGATTTTTAGACAATCTCCCGCCCATCCGCGGCCCCGGAAAATCGTTCGAATTCCTCTTCACCGCACCCAGGTTCAAAGACGGGAGTTCCTCAGCGCGACTCATTTGGATCCCTGACTTGCCCCGATCGCCTCCCCGATCCAAAAGATCTCCCCCCAATCCAGGGTGTACGGCCGAACTCCTCCAAGATCGTTCCTTGAACGTTTTCGCGTTCTCTGATATCTTTTGCAGGGCCGGATCTCTTTAATGTCATGAAGATTTCGTGAAACCGTGCTCTATAATTCCTTTAGCAAAAACCGATATGACCCCCGTATGACCCGCGCGCCACGGCAACCCGGATGAGACCGATCAGGACGGCGATCGCCGCCATCGTTCCGATCGTCGCTCTCGTCGGCTGCGGATCTGGAAATTCCCAGGGATCCGCCACCGGATCTCTCATCGGAACCGTTGCAGATTCCAGTGGGAGTCCGATCGCCGGAGCCACGGTCGTCGCGGGTCATGGCTCTCCGACCGCGATCACCGGCCCTGACGGGAGCTTCACCCTCCTGGGGGTCCCCACGGGTTCGGTTCCGGTCAAAACGATTGTCCCGGGCTATGTGACCATCGACGGCCTCTTCGCGAACGTCACGCAGAAGAACACCACCCCCCTTTCCGCGATCCAGATTCCAGACGTCGATGATCCGGTCAATGCACCGCAGGTGACCCAGGTTTCAGTGACGCAAGTCGGCGGCAGCATCACGGTGACGGCGACATTGTCTCCGGGCGTTCTGGGCGATTCGATTCAGGATGCCAGGGCGGAACTGGTCGGATACGGAATCGGGGGCATCATGTCGGCCACTGACGGCGCCGCTAGAGCGACCCTGACCTTACCCGGCATCTTCAGCGGTTCCTACGCGCTCGTCGCCGTCTTTGCGATTGACGCCAAGGGAAGGGTTGGAGAAGGGATGGGGACGGTGTTGATTCCGTCCGCATCCGGCGCGGGAATCTTTACGGCCTCGGCGTTGACGGGAACCTGGGGAGGCGCTTTGGAATATCATCACCCTTCGCTTTCCACCGGAGAGGCCGGCGACAAACGGTTTGCAAATGTCACCCTGACCGTCTCCTCGGGAGGTGCTGTTTCGGGTGCCTTTGACGCCCTCAATGTCGAGAGCTACATCTCCGCAGCCTCTTGGGGCGTAACAAGCACTCCCTTTACGGGGGGAACTCTCAGCCTCCTCGATGCAAATTTGGGGCTTTTCCAGATCACCGCCTCGATGACCAGTCCCGCTGCCTCCGCCCATGCTTTCGACCCGGCTTCGAGCGTATCGATCAGCATCACCCTGATCGGGAAGTTGGACTCGGAAACCGCTCCAACCCATTTGGAGGGGTTCATGAGCGCGACGTTCACCGACGCGACCCATACCACATCGGTGTCGGGCCATTTCCACGTTGCGACCGCTATCAGCTGGAGTACCGGGGATCTGAACGGGAATTGGGTCTGGTCCGAATTCATCAAGGCGAGTCCAACCGGCCTCACCGGCACGTATCAGGCCCCCTTCCAATACAACAGCTCATTGGGTATCCGCAACGGAACGATCTCGGGCGGCGCGGATACCATAGGCAATACATTGATCACCTCAACGGCGTTTTCGGTCGACGCGCAGGGTCGATTCATCGGATCGTTCAACTCGACGGACGGCTCAACCGTTTCGTTCACCGGATTAATCGGGCCCTTTAAAGAGCATGTTGCGGGATCTTATACCGTTTCGAAATCGGGTCAATCCGCTTACGGGGTTTTCTGGGGCGACAAAATCGCGGCCTCTCCTCAGTTCTCCACCACGGATTTCGGTCCGAACGGATTCTCCGGGTTAGCCCCGGTTGCCATTTGGAGGGGGTTTTATCGGGTGACCGGGACCCATCATCAGGGCTCCACCTGTTATCTGAGTCTCTGGACGAGGGCCGACGGTTCGGTTGTCGGAGGGATTATCAGATCCCTGGACGCCAGTTCATGCCCGGCGGTCACCTTCACTTCAGGAAGCCTGAGTTTCGCAAATCAGACCGATCAGACAAGCGGGAAGGTCACCGGAAGCGCGACGGGCGGCACCACCACGTTGAGCTTTGGACCGAGCAACTCTCGAAACGCTTCGATCGGGGTTGAAAAGGCGCGCCTCGTGGGCGATTTCTCGGTCAATTTCTCCGGCGGCAGCACCGATACAGGTTACTGCTTCCTGCAGCGGACCTTTATCGAGTGAGATCCCTGAATCGATCCCGGAGATCCCAGGGGGTCGTCTTCGTAAGGCGTTCTTCGGGCCTATCGCATCTTGGAGCCTCTCTGGGAAGGCCCAGACTCCGCTCAGCCCTGCATACAGGAGCCCGGGCCGGGGAAGGCGGCGTCCCCCCTAAGAGGTGAGCGGACGACACGGCAGGTCGACCTCCAAGTCAAGAGAAACGGGCCGTTTGCAAACCCCGTCCGGCCCAGATCTCCTCGAAGCCTTCCGACCGTTTTGGATCCAGGTACACCATGGTTTTGGAATGGCCCCTCCCATCGGGTCCCGAGCCCTGCCCCGTCCCGGCTTCAGGCATCAAGTTCGCCTGCGCCCCTCCATTCTGGTTTTGATCGGCCGATCCCGGGGTGGACACCGGAGTACCCGTAAAGGTGGTCGTGGTAAAACTCCAGTCGAACTCTTGGCTTAGGGTATTCCCGGCCAAATCCTTGATACCGGTCGTGACATGGACCGTAAAAGTGTCTCCGGCGCCGAGGGAGCCGATCGCGGTGAGGGTCGCCGTCGCGTTCTGGGGATTGTAGACGGGGGCATTCCACGCGACCGCTCCGAGCGGGGCGGTGATAAAGAAATTCTGCGGAGTAATCGTCGTCGGATCGACGGGCTCGCTGAAGGTCACGCTGATCTGAGTCCCCGTCCCGATCTGGGTGGCGTTGGCGGCCGGCGAGGTCGAGACCACCCCGAGAGGCGTCGTCGTAAATGTCCAGACGAACGGCTGCTGTAAAGGATTCCCCGCTCCATCCTGAACCCCCGTCGTGATCGTCACCTGATACCGGGTGTTGATTTGAAGCGACGAGGGGGTCAGGGTGATTGCGGCCTGTGCGCCCTGTGTCGCATACGAAAGCGTCGAGGAGACCGTCCCGGCGGCGGGGGGATCGATCTGTTGCAGGTATACGTTCTGGGGCGTCACGGTCGATTCGAGAAGGGGCTCGCTCAGGGTGGCCGCCACCTTCGTATTGACCGAAACATTGACCCCCCCTGCAGGGGGTGTGACCGACACCACATGCGGCACGATCGGCGGCGGACCGGTGGTGAAGGACCATTTCAGATCGGAAGATAAGGCTTGACCGTTCGTTCCTTGAACCAGATGCGAGACCACCGCCTGATAAGTCGTTTCGGGGGCAAGGGGAACCGCCGGAATAAACGTCGCGACCCGATTGGTATCATTATACGTCACAGTGCCGCTCACCCCGACGATATCCAAGGTCTCTGCGGTCAGCGTCTTGGGATCTACCGGAATTGAAAAGGTGGCGCTGAGTGTCGCCGTCAACGGAACTTTCGTCTCACCGTCGGACGGAGAAAAGGCAGAGACCGTCAGAGGAGCGGGCGGTGGTGGCGGTGGAGGGGGTGGCGAGGGCGGCGGTGTAGACGGCGAAGAAGGGGAAGAGGGCGAAGAGGGGAACGCGGTGGTAAATAACCAGATATAGGCATCCGGGAGCGGTGCTCCATCCTGATCCTTCAACCCGGTCGTCAGGATCGCGGTAACCCGCTGGCCGCTGGGCAGCGCAGCGGAGGGGCTGAAGGTCGCAGTGAGACTCCCCCCGTCATAGTCGACCGTCCCCGGGACTCCGGGGACCTGAAACGTCGTCGTATTGAGTGTGGTCGGGTCGACCGGGACGGAGAATTTTGCCTGAATTTTGGTGCCTGTGGGCACCGCCGTGGCGTTATTGGCGGGGACGACCGCGGAGACAAACCCGCCCGTCGGATCCGATATCTTGCCGCAGTCGGCGAGAAAGAGACCGGCCAGCACCGTCAGGAATAAGGAGGGGGCACATTTGAACATCGCCTCCGATGGAAAGCAAATTCTATTCCCATCGGACTGGCTCGAGCTCCACCAAGGATGGAGCGCCCCACAGAGTCGATCGGAGCCCCCCTCGGCGCGCAAGAAACGGCCGGGAGGAAAGAGAGTTCAGAAAACGTGCAAATCTCCCGCAGGGGGGCGCTTAGGGCGGACGGGAGGGCCGACGTGCGGCCTCGGCTTAAAGAGTAACGATATCGTACTGTTCGATGTGGAGGTTGGAATCCGCCTTTACAATGATCTTCTTGTGGAATTCCCGCTCGAGCTCTTCCACGCTCTGGCGCTCCTCGTCGTAGAGCAGATTCGCCACCGTCGGATGAACCCCGATGATGATCTTCTTGTCTCGTGGCGAAGAGCCGATCCGCCGGATCTCCCGAAAGATCTCGTAGCAGATCGTGGCGGAAGATTTCGTGTAGCCTCTCCCCTCGCAATAGGGGCAGGGCTCACAGAGAATCCGCAGCAGGTCCTCGCGGGTGCGCTCCCGGGACATTTGGACCAGGCCCAACTCCGAGATTCTCAGGGTGTGTGTCTTCGCCCGGTCGTTCGCCATCGCCTCAATGAGCGCGTTAAAGACCTTGTCGCGATTGCGCTCCCGCTCCATGTCGATGAAATCGATAATGATGATCCCACCGATATTGCGTAACCGCAGCTGGTAGGCGATCTCTTTCACCGCCTCGAGGTTGGTCTTAAGAATGGTTTCTTCCAAGTCCCTTTTGCCCACATAACGACCCGTGTTCACGTCGATCACGGTCAGGGCTTCGGTATGGTCGATCACGATGTATCCGCCCGACTTGAGCCAGACCCTCCGCCCCTTTGCCTTGGAGATTTCGATCTCAAGGCCGTAAGCGTCGAAGATCGGCTCCTCTTTTCCCCATAACTCGACCCGCGGCAGAAAATCGGGCATGTAGGTCCCGACAAAGTCGCGGATCCGCTCGAATTCCGCCTTGCTGTCGATCATCAAGCGAGAGACATCCTTGGTGAAGAGGTCCCGAACGGTCCGGAAGATCAGGTCAACCTCGGTGTGGAGCAACGTCGGTGCAGGCTGTTTCTCCTTTTTATGCAGGATATTCTGCCAGACCAGGGCCAGAAAATCGATATCCTGGCGGAACTCCTCTTCGGTGATTCCCTGACTGACCGTTCTCACAATGTATCCGGAGCCCGGCTTTCGCATCCTCATGATCATTTCCTTAAGCCGGTGGCGTTCCTCCTCGCTTTCAATCCTCCTCGAAACCCCGACATGATTGACGGTGGGCATATAGACCAGATAGCGGCCCGGAAGGGAGACATAGGTCGTGACCCGCGGACCTTTCGTCCCGAGCGGTTCTTTGGAGACCTGGACCACGATTTCTTGTCCTTCCTGCAAGAGTTCCTCGATGCTCAATGAAGAACTCTTCTTCGGACGGACGGCCGGGGTGGCCGCCAGCTCTGCAGGATCCTCTTCCAGTTTCTCTTTACCCTCCCCGTCGGTTTCCTCCATAAAACGGGTATACTCGTCGATGTTGGTGGCCACGTCCGCCACATAGAGAAACGCCGCCTTTTCGGCAGCGATATCGACAAAAGCGGCCTGCATGCCGGGGAGGACCTTAACGACCTTCCCCTTGTAAACGTTTCCAACAATTCCCCGGTCCTTCTTCCGGTCGATGAAAAGCTCGGTGACGATTTTGTTCTCAAGGAGTGCGACGCGCGTCTCCTCCCTGGTCGCATTGATCACGATCTCAATAGCCATAAAAACTCCCTGCTGCAATCGGACCGAGAGCCCCGCCGCAGAGCCGGGCCAGTCCCCACTTTTAGTAGAATAACATAAATCTTCGCATTTTCACATTCAAAAGCAATCCCAAGAGGGCCGACGTGGTCAGCATGGAGGTTCCCCCATAGCTCATGAGGGGAAGGGGCACACCCACGACCGGAGTGACGCCGAGGGTCATTCCGATATTCACGATCACGTAGAAGGCGATCAGCCCCACGATTCCCGCCGCGAGGAGCGTGCCCAAAGGATCCTTGGCCCGATAGGCGATCTCGACGCCCCAAAAGATCACCAGCGTAAAAAGGAGAAGGAGGGCAAAGACACCCAAAAACCCCCACTCTTCGGAAAAGACCGCGAAGATAAAGTCGGTGTGGCTCTCCGGCAGAAACTTCAATTGGCTCTGCGTTCCACCGAAGAGGCCCTTGCCCAAGAATCCCCCCGATCCGATGGCGATTTTAGACTGACTGAGGTGATAGCCCGTCCCCATCGGGTCGTTGCTGGGGTCAAGGAACGTCAAAAGACGCTCCTTCTGATAATCCTTCAAATGCTGCCAGGCGAGATTCCAGAGAAAAGGAAAGAGCATCAGGGAAAAGAGGAACGAAAAGATCAGAAATCTCGAACGGAGTCCCATCACAAAGACCAGGGTGAAAAAGATGGAGGAGATGGCCAAGGCGGTCCCGAGGTCGGGTTGCTTTAAAACCAGGAGCATCGGGACCAGCGTCAGGAGACCGGGCACCAGGAGCTGGGCAAAAGAGAGACCCCTCCTCGGACTGTTTTCCGAAAAGTACCTCGCCAGGACCAGTAGCAGAGCGATCTTGGCCACCTCCGAGGGCTGCAGGGAAAAGACCCCCAACGGAAGCCATCTGCGGGCCCCTTGTCCGGAGCGGCCCACCAGCAGGACCAGCACGAGAAACAGCGTGGTCACCCCGTAGATCAGATAGGCAAAGCGGGCGATCTCATGGTAGTCGACCCAGGCCATGAAGATGAAGACGATCAATCCCAGGGTGGTCCAGTAGAACTGCCGCATGTAAAGGGGAGAGCGACCCTGGCCGGCCGGTTGGAAGGTCACACTATAGATGGAGAGGATCCCCAGGGCCATGATCATCAGGATAACGCCGAAGATCGCCCAATCGAACTGCGAGAGGGACCGCCGGTCAATCGACATCATTCCCTTTCTGGGACGTCGCCCGGGTCACGAGCGCCGGGTCGGGCGCCGTGGCCGGAGGCAGAGTCCGACCAATATAAGACTCGATCATCTTCTTGGCGACGGGGGCGGCGGCTGATCCACCGTGCCCGCCATGTTCAACCAAGACGACCACCACGATCTGGGGCGCCGTCACGGGAGCAAACGCCACAAACCAGGCATGGTCCTTCAATTCGTCCTCTTGGCGGTTCCCGGAGTGCTCGGCCACAACCTGGGCCGTCCCGGTTTTTCCTCCGAAAGAGACCTGAGTGGAACGGGAAGCATAGGCGGTTCCGTGTGGCTCCGAGACGACTCCCGCCAGGGCGGAACGAATGAGCGAGAGGGTATGGGGGGAGAGGGGAAGAGGTTTTCCTTCGATCGCCGGAGCCGGATTGACCTGGCCGGTCGCTGCGTCGCGGATCCCCTTCAGCAGCTGAGGCCTGTGGTAGCTCCCCGTGGCAACGGCCCCCACCATCGAGGCCAGCTGCATCGGGGTCACCGTCAAATAGCCCTGACCGATCGCGACGGAGAGTGTCTCTCCAGGATGCCACGCCTCTCCGCGCGCCTTGAGTTTCCACTCACTGCTGGGAACAATCCCTCCCTTCTCGGAGGAGAGATCGATTCCCGTCGGGCGGCCCAGACCCAAAAGACGGGCATAGGTCGCGATGTTGTCGATCCCGAGGCGTGTACCCAATTGGTAAAAATAGACGTCGCAGGATTCGACGATCGCACGATGGAGGTCGATCGTCCCGTGGCCTCCCTTCTTCCAGTCGTGAAATACGCGGTTCCCAAACGGCAGGCCTCCGCGGCAAAAGACCGTATCGTCGGGGGTCACGGTCTTTGTCTCCAGTCCGGCGATTCCCATAATGATCTTGAACGTCGAACCCGGAGGATACTGGCCCTGGATCACCCGGTTGGCCAGCGGATGGCCGGGATCCTTTGCCAGGCTTTCCCAAGCCCCAGCCGAACCGCGGGAGAAGAGAAGGTTTGGATCAAACGCGGGATGGCTCACCATGGCCAAAAGTTCCCCGTTGTTCGGATCGAGCGCCACGATCGCCCCGGCGCGAGCTCCCAGCGCCTCCTCCGCGATCTTTTGCAGCTCCAAATCGAGACTCAGATACAGATCGTGTCCACCGCTCGGTTCGATGGTCTTCAAGACCCGGATCTCATGCCCGAGTGCATCGACCTCGATTCTCTTTTTTCCCACCGTTCCACGAATCAAGGAGTCGAAGGTCTTCTCGACCCCAAACTGCCCGACGAGGTCCCCTTGCTCTATCCCCGGATAGACCCTCTCTTCCAGCTGTGAAGAGGAGACCTCTCCGACATACCCCAACAGGTGGGCCGCCACCGGGCCAAAGATCGTATTGCGCTTCGACTCAGATTCGATCTTGACGCCGGGAAGCTCAAGGCGGTGCGCCTCGATGCGCGCGACCTCCCGAAGGCTGAGGTCCTCTTTAATCTTCATCGGCGTGTAAGGATCGCTGTAGCGGATCGAGGCCAGGCGGGAGATCTCCTCCAGCGGGAGTTCCAGATAGACGGAAATACGCCGCAGGATCTCGTCCCGCTTTCTTGCGGGGAGGTCTTCAGGGACGAGATAGAGGTTAAAGCTCGGGATATTGTTGACCAAAAGGTTCCCGGAGCGGTCGTAGATGGCGCCCCGCGGAGCATGGACCGGGACGACACGCATCCGGTTGTTTTCGGAGAGCTCGCGATAATAGCTCCCCTGGACGCCTTGCAGGTACCAGCACCGAAGGAGCAGGGAGAGAAACAGGGCCGCGACCACCGCGAAGAGCCAGTAGACCCTAGCCTGAAGCTCCCGAATCTCTTCCTGGGGTAAAGAGAACCCCCTCGCCAAGTCTCGCACCTCCTGGGTTGTTGCGCCGGCCAATCAGATAAAAGAGAAGGGTGGCCAGAGCCGCCGTGTATGCCGCCTGCAAAAGCAGATGCTCTTTCAAAAGGTAGAGAAATCCGCCCCCTTCGGAAGCCAGATTCAGCAACAGATCGGCGACGACATCCTGCGCCAACGATATGAAAAAAACGATCACGAAATTCACCGGGAGCGCCATATCCAAAAAGAATCTCCCCACGAGCCCCGCGACGAGCCCCAGGGCCGTGCCGAGGAGAAAATTGACCCCCAGAACCCCCAGCGAGAAGAAATCGAGGAGGAAGCCGAGGGCCATTCCCATGAACACGCCGTCGAGCTCCCCAAACTGAAATCCGATGAGATAGATCGCGATCAGGACCAGATCAGGAGAGGCACCCAAGAGGTGTAGGGAGGGGAGTAGGACCGCTTGGACCGGGACAATCAGTAGAAAGATCATCGGATAGAGGAGTCCCTTCTTGATCGTCAGACCGCGGGTGGCGAAATCCCAGAAACCCATCGCGCGCAGGTGCTTCAATGCCCTCTCCCAATCTGTTTCAGTTCTCCGTCCGGTTCGCGACGACCAGCACTTCTTCCAATTTCGACAAGTCGACCCCCGGGGTGACTTCGACATGGAGGAACAGTTCGCGCTCGCGCCGTTCGACCCGGTCCACCTTCCCGATCAACAGCCCTTTCGGAAAGGAGCCCTCCAAGCCCGACGTGACCATGACATCGTTGGGCTGGATGTCCGAAAAATGGGGGAGATACTTCACCTTCACCCTCCCCTTCTCGATTCCCTCGACGATCCCCTCGTCACGCGTACGCTGATCGATGGCCGCAACGGCACTGTTATGGTCGGTGATCAGGAGGACCTGGGCAAAATGAGGACCGGTTTTCACCACCTTCCCGACCACACCGCTCGGCATCACCACACCCATGTCGACCGCTACGCCGGCCTGCTCCCCTTGATCGATCATGATCGTATCGTACCAGCGGCTGAGCTCCCGCCCGATCACCCGGGCGGCAATCAGACGGTGGGAACTCTCCTTCTTGAAATCCAAAAGGGCCCGAAGCCGCGCGGCCTCCTCTCCCTCCTCCCGGAGCCGGTTATTCTCTCCCCTGAGCTCCTCGTTTTCGCTCTGAAGCCGGAGGCTGTCGCGCCGGACATGGATCAGATCGACGTATCCGAACCAAATCGACTCCACGCCGGAGAGCGCGAAAAAAAGACCGGCCTGCAGATAGTAAACGACGATGCCGACCGGCCTTCCAATGAGTTGAACGGGCTTCTTTTGCAATTCAGGGGAGAACAGGAAGACCACAAAGGTAAGTACGATGACCAAGGAGAAAAAACGTTTATAGCCAAAGGCTGCGCGGAACATCATTCTTTACGGTCTGGCTTTACGGGTCCGGCCGAAGTGCCCTATCCCGTCTCGATCGGTCACTGGCCCGCGATGGAGACTTTGCGAAGGAGGCTCAGCTGGTCGAGGGCCTTTCCGGTCCCTAAGACCACGGTCGTCAACGGGTTATCCACCGTGATAATCGGAAGGTTCGTCTCTTCTCTCAGACGAATGTCCATACCGCGCAGGAGCGATCCGCCCCCGGTCAGGACGATTCCTCGATCAATAATGTCTCCCGCCAGCTCCGGAGGGGTATTTTCCAATGCGATCTTAATCGCGTTGACGATCGCGGAAATCGGTTCGGCCAGGGCCTCCCGGATTTCGGAGTCATCAATCACCAGGGTCTTCGGGATGCCGGAAATCAGGTCCCTCCCCTTGATCATAAAGGTCTTTCGCTCCTCGAGCGGATAGGCCGATCCAATCTCGAATTTGATCAGCTCCGCCATATGGTCCCCGATCAGGAGGTTGTATTTGCGCTTAATGTAGCTCACAATGGCATCGTCCATTTTGTCGCCCGCGACCTTCACCGATTCAGAATAGACGATCCCGGCCAAGGAGATCACCGCGACGTCGGTCGTACCGCCGCCGATGTCGACGACCATATTCCCCGAGGGTTCGGCAATCGGCAGTCCCGCCCCGATCGCCGCCGCGATCGGCTCCTCGATGAGATAGACCTCACGGGCGCCGGCCAGCTCGGCGGAATCTCTGACGGCGCGCTGCTCGACCTGGGTAATCTTCGATGGGACGCAGATGATCACTCGGGGCCGGACGAAGGCGGAGCGGTTGTGGGCCTTCCGGATGAAATGCGAGAGCATCTTTTCCGCAATTTCAAAATCGGCGATGACCCCGTCCTTCATCGGCCGGATCGCCACGATATTCCCCGGGGTCCTTCCCAACATCTTCTTGGCCTCCGCTCCGATCGCCACCACCTTCCCCGACTTGCGTTCGATGGCGACAACCGAGGGCTCGTTGATCACGATTCCGTGGCCGCGCAGGTAGACCAGCGTGTTCGCGGTCCCCAGATCGATCGCCAGATCATTGGAAAACCAGCCCAATACCGCATTTGCAAGGTCCATTCGCTTCCGCTCCCTAAGAAGAAACGTGAAAGAGATTTTGATCGATCACTTGCGTACCCGCAATTTCATCACCCACCCGCAAACCTTGGCCGTTTCCAATCACCAGCAGCGCCTCAATCGAAACAATCAGGGCCGTAGCCAGCCAGCCCACATAAGGAATAAAGTAAAATAGATAGGACAAGGCCAGAGAGAAATTTCGGAGGATCGAATCCCTGAAGGAGCAGACCCGCCGGACCTCCGGGAGAACCACGCGAAGCCCGATCAGCTGCTTTCCGAGGCTCCTACCTTCCCCAAAACCGTCCGCCAACAGGAGATAAGCCAACCCCGCAAGGGCCGAGACCCGCAGGGGAATCTCATAGATGGCGGCGACGATCAGCAGATCGAGAAACTTGGCGATGAAGCGGTGAAGGACGCTCACTTTAGGATAAACCTCCGGCCCCTCGAACGTCGCTTCCTCCCCTGCAGTTTCTCCTGCAGCTTCGCCCACAAAGAACCCGTTTTCTGCCGTCATTTGAAAAACGTTCTATTATAGTATAGCCGAAAAATTCAAGCAAGCCCTTAAAAGTTCGCCAGTAAGATTCAATAGGAACGGGGACGCTGGGAACGTGCTCTTGAATTTTGGCGAGAGCCATGTTATCTTTTATCCATACTTAGGGGGTTTTCATGCTGAAGGCTTTACGCCGAGGGGCCATCGACAATCCCTGGTTTTACCGGATTATCATGGGTGGCATCGCCGCGGCCTTCGTGGTCACCATGGGTTCGTGGGGAATCCACGATTTCAACTCCCGTTCCGAAAGGGTGGTGGCAACCGTGGACCGCGATGAGATCAGCCTGAGCGACTATCAGGCGGTCTTGCGGCAAATTCACGAAAGTTTTCGCGAACGCGCGCCGGAGGCCAGCCAAATCGACGACAAGCTCTTTAAACAGGCTGCGATCGACGAGCTGGTCAATCGCGAGATCTGGCTCAAGGGGGCGCGCGACCTTGGCCTCACCGTGAGCAACGAGGAGCTCATGGAGAGCATCGCCAAATACCCCGCCTTTCAAAAAGAGGGGAAGCCGGACCGGCCGGGATCCTTCGACCTGGAGCGATACCACCAGGTCCTTGGTCAGAATCATTTAACTTCGGAGGGGTTTGAGAAAGGTCAGCGTGAAGACCTTCTGGTCGACAAGACCAAAAAGCTCCTGCAGGACTCCGTCCAGTTGAGCCAAAACGAGATCGAAGAGGCCAAGAAAAATACCGCTCAGGGCCAGGACCCTGAGCGTTCGGTTTCGGACGCCCTCTATCAGAAGCGCCAAAAGGCGCTCCTCGCCTTCTCCAACAATCTTAAATCCCATTCGAAGATCGTCATCCGTCAGGAACTCCTCTAATCAATATGCCCGCTCCCTTTCGCCGCAGGAGGTCACCGTTTGAAAAATATGGGGTTTGAGCGGCTCGAACGGGGAACTTACAAGGTCTTCCTCCACGTGAATGGTTACTCGATCCCGGTGACCCAAGAGACCTTTAACCAGCTGAAAGAAATGCTCTCCGCGCCTCCGAACGTCTTCCTCAGCGCGCTCGTCGAGAAGGTCGGATACAATCGATATATCAAGGAGCTGATCGAGGAGACGATCAAGAAAATCGGTGATCCCATCGAGACGAGTAAGTCGCTGCAGGATTCCCTTCGCACGATCTAGACCCGTCTTTTTTGACCTCGGCCCTTCGACCTCGCCAAACCAAGACCCATCAGACCCGCTGGGAAAGAGGAACAAAGGGAAGGCGCTTCGGCCCCGTATAGAGGCAGCGTGGCCGAATGAGCCGATTGTGTTCGTGCTGCTCCAGTACGTGCGCCGTCCAGCCGGCGATCCGGCTGCACGCGAAAATCGGAGTATAGAGCGGGATCGGAATCCCCATGAGGTAATAAACCGAAGCGGTATAGAAATCCAGATTGGGAAGGAGCCCCTTTCTCTCCTGCATCACTCGTTCGATTTGCTCGGAAATCCGAAACCATTTCATCTGATGCAGCCGCTCCCCCAGGCCCTTCGAATGGGTCTTTATGATGTCGGAGCGGCTATCCCCTTTTTTTAACACGCGGTGACCGAAGCCCATGATCCGCTCCTTGCGGTTCAGCCGGTTCACGACCCACGCTTCCGCGCTTTCTGGGTCGTCGATCTCTAGAAGCATTTGCATCACCGCCTCGTTCGCGCCGCCGTGGAGCGGTCCCTTAAGCGAACCCACTGCCGCCGTCAACGCAGAGTATAGATCAGAGAGGCTCGAGGCGGTCACCCGGGCCGCGAAAGTCGAGCTATTGAATTCATGCTCGGCATACAGGATCAGGGAGACATCGAGTGCCCGCGCGACCACCTCGTCTTTGTGTTCCCCGAACAGAAGCCAGAGCATCTGCTGGGCGTGCGAGAGGTCAGGATCAGGCGGCAGGGGCGACTGACCCTGGCTCATCCGCTGATACGCGGCCAGGATCGTCGGAAGCTGCGCGAGGAGCCGGATCGATTTCTGATAGTTGGCCGCCGCTTGGGAGTCCGACCGATCGGGATCGATCGTCCCCAAATAAGAGATGGCGGTCCGAAGGACGTCCATCGGATGGGCCGAACGGGGAAGGGCACGAAGCATTTGGAGGCAATCCGGCGGAAGCTCTCTCGAGAGCGAGACCTGCCGCGAAAACTCCGCGAGCTCCCCTCGGTTTGGGAGATGCCCCGAAAGCAGCAGAAAGGCGACCTCTTCGTACGTGGCCCCTTGGGCCAGCTCTTCGATCGGATACCCCCGGTAGCAGAGGCCGCCCCCTTCCTCGTCGATATCACAGATACTGGAGCGTCCCGCGACGACCCCTTCCAAACCCTCGGAATAGGACTTATCCACCCGAATCGCCTCCCGCCCGGTCCCGCGCTTGATAACCCTCATACTTGAGGAGCCGATAGAGCTCTTCTCGGGTCTGCATCCGGCCGATCCAGTCACGCTGGGTCCCCTTGTCGCGCAATTCGCCCAACCACTGCTCTGCGGCCTTGGCCATGACGCGAAAAAGGGTCATCGGGAAGATCACCGCCACATAGCCCATCTGAGCAAAAGAAGGAACCGAGATGAAGGGTGTCTTTCCGAACTCGGTCATGTTCGCAACAAGCCAGCCGGGGACCTCTTTGGCGAAGCGTTCGAATTCCCGCTCCGATTCGAGGGCCTCGGGAAAGATCAGGTCGGCCCCCGCGTCGCGATAGGCCTTGGCACGTAAAATCGCGCTCTCCAATCCCTCGACCGCCCGGGCGTCGGTCCGCGCGACGATCAAAAAGTGATCATCGCTCCGGGCGCGAATGGCCGTCTTCAATTTCTCAATCATCTTCTGCGTAGAGATCAGCGATTTTCCGGAGAGATGACCACAGCGCTTCGAATCGACCTGATCCTCGATTTGAACCCCCGCAACCTGGGTCCACTCGAAGACCTGAATGGTTCGCTCGATCTGCAGCCCCTCTCCGAATCCGGTATCGACGTCGACGAGTGCGGGAATCGACACCGCCCCCTGTATGTACTGCGCCTGGCGGGCGACTTCCTCGCGCGAAAGAAGCCCAACGTCGGGAAGGCCCGCCAGTCCGTTCGCCAGTCCCGCACCGGAGACATAGACCCCGTCGAATCCAGCGGCTTCAACCAGGAGGGCACTGAAGGCGTTGAAGACCCCCGGAAGGACGACGGTCCTCTCCTTGAGAAGGGTCCTGAGGGCCTCGCCCCGGGAAGCGCGCCTCATGATCCCCGCTCCGATAAAAGAGCGGTTACCTTGCCCAGGTCCCCGGCTTTTTCAATACCCCAAAGGGATTCCATTATCCGGTCCATCCGCCGCTCGGTGAGCTTTCCAGTGCAGAGTCGCCGGAACTTATCCTCCACTTCCCTGTCGGACATCGGGTTTTTGGGATGACCCCGGGGAAAATCAACTCGCTCGGTCCATCGCCCAGATCGGGTCACGACCTCGATTTCATTCGAAATCGAATTCGGGTAAAGCGCGCTCAGATCGGGACCTTCTTTAACCTCCGTCTTCTCCAGCAGGCGTCGAATCCGGCCGCTTCGAAGATGGGACGGCTCGAACTGGGCCAATCCCACATCTCCGTCCTCCAGGGCGACCGCCACGCAGTAGGGAAGGCTGTGATCGGCCGTCTCCCGGGTCTTGGGACTCCATTTCTCCGGATCCCGGCCGATAATCTCGTAGGAGACCATCGGGGTCTTGATTCTAATCGCTTCCACGACCCGCGAGGCCCGTCCCTCCTTGCTCAATTTGGGGTAGATCGCCAGGGCGGCCGCGACGGCGCTCTGGGCGTGATACTCCACCGGATAATATTTTATGTAGCTCTCCAGGATTTTGAAGGGCATCCGCCGCGCCCTTTCGGTCAAGGAAAGCGAGAAGGCGCCTGAAACCGCGTTAAAGAATCCCTTCTCCCCCTCGAAGATCGCGCTCGGCCCGGTCATGCCGAGCCGGGCAAGAGAGGCGGCGAAGATGCCGTTTCGCGCCGCGTTTGCGAAGGCGCAGGCCTTCCAGTCCGAGAGTTCCCCCACGCGGGTCTGGCGCAGCGCGTTGTTGCTGACCGCCCCGAGAGAGACGGCATGGATCAGTCCTTCCACCCCCAGGCCCATGAGCCAGCCCGCGAGAAGCGCGGTGGAGATCGGGCCGTACGTGACATGATCCCATCCCCTGATCCTCAGACTCGCTGCGTCGCAGAGCCGGCATTGAATCTCATAGCCCAAGACGATGGCGCCGAGGAGCCGACGTCCCCCAACACCTTCTGCCTCGGCCACGGCCATCGCTGCGGGGATGTTGTCGCTCGGATGGGCGGGCTCCTTCGAGAGATAGGTATCGTTGAAATCCAGATAGCGGACATCCGTCCCATTCGCAAAGGCGGCCAAATCCGGAGCACACTTGCGGACGGTTCCCCAGAGGGTCGCCCCTTTGCGCGCCGGCCCGGAGGCCGCAAGAGTCCGCGCGATTTGGCCGGGCAGGGTCCCTCGCGCCCCGACGGCGCACCCAAGGGTATCGATCAGCCGGCGCTTGGCCTCGTGGAGAACCGCTTCGGAAAGGTCCTCAGGGGAGAAGGCATGGACATATCGCGCCAGGCGCTCTGCCAAGGCTTCCATCATCACAACCGGGTGATCCCATAGAAATGATTCGGCCGACCGGCGCTTCCCCGGGCGGATTCACTTGGGTGGGTCTCTATGAATTTTAGCGGTCTAGGAAGCGGGTGTCAACGAATGGAGCCTTGGGAGCCCTAGATCGGAGGCCTCAGCAACAAAGCGCGCAGCCCCTCCGATCTCTCCGAGAAACGGCTCAGGTGTTCTTTTTGATTTCGAGGATGACCAGTTTTGCAATCTCCTTGAGGGTCTCGAATACCCCCTTTCCATTGGGTGCAACCGCTTCGTAGCAGGGGAGATTCCGGGTATTGAGCACCCGGTTCATCTCCTCGACCGGAACGACGTTGGAAAGATCCCGCTTGTTGTACTGAATCGTAAAGGGCATGGTGTCGAGGTTGAACCCCTGCTCCTTCAGGTTTTTCCTCAGGTTCTCCATACTTTCAATATTGGCCTCCATCCTCTCGATCTGGGAGTCGGCCACGAAGACGACTCCATCGACTCCTCGAAGAATGAGCTTCCGACTGGCGTCGTAGAAGACCTGGCCGGGAACGGTATAGAGGTGAAAGCGCACCTTGAATCCCTTGATATTGCCGAGGGATAAGGGGAGGAAGTCGAAAAAGAGCGTCCGCTCCGTCTCCGTGGCAAGGGAAATCATCTTTCCCTTGCTTTCCGGGTTGGTTTTCTTATAAATGTAGAGGAGATTGGTCGTCTTTCCGCAGAGTCCGGGACCGTAGTAAACGATCTTACAATTGATCTCTCGGGCGGAATAATTTATAAAGGACATTCAGACCCTTCAATCAAAAAGATTTTCGATATCTTCGTCTGTGATTTCCAGGAAGGGGGATTCACGGACCGCTTTTTTCCCCCCTTCTCCCTCGACCTTCTGGAGGATTTTTTCGAACATTTGGAAAAGCGATTCGGCACTTTTTTTGACCCGGAGTCGGACCAGACCCAAGGAAGAACGCTGATCGAAGACCACGACCAAAATGACGCGCGATCCGATCAGGGAGATATGAATGTTGTCGCGCTCCCCCTCGTGAAAGAGGATTGAAAACTCCTTCTCGCCCAGGAGCCGGGCCATACCGCCGGTTGCCGCGATATTGCCCGCCGTCAGGGAGGCCAAAGAAGTGGTATCGAGGTTTTGGGTTTCTCCGACGCTCGTAATGAGCTGGCCGTTCTTGTCGACAAGAAAGGTCACCTTCGCATTGGCCAGCTGATGGAGTTTGAGGAGTTCGGCATCAATCTGCTTGAACTCCTCTTCATACATCACCAGTCCCGATTCGGACATTGGCTCGCATCCCCACAACAATCCAGGCTACTGCTAAAAATAGCACATGCACCGGATTCTGGCAAACCAACCGGGCGGTAAAGGCGAATTTGCTGATCTCGTCGGGAGTTATGCCTCCGAAATCCCGGCGCCCTCGTCCTCTTCTAGGCCCGCCGTTTCGGAAAGCTTACTCATGAAATGGCGAGCCCAAGCGAGGTAAATACCGCTGGAGTCTTTCATCGCCGCGGCGCCCTGCATGAGGCTTTTGATATGGTCGTCGTCTCCGGTGAGCTTCTGCAGTTCCCTGACACGCTGTTGAAAGGCCTCCGTCAACTTCTCCATGGCCGTAACCACCTCTTCGAAGGATTTCTCCACGTCGACCGCCATCTACAACCTCCATCTTTCCCCACCTACGGGGGATTCACCGAGAGAATAAAAAACCCCAAAGCCTAGAGAGGGGGCTTTGGGGCTAAATCATCGAAGCGACTGCCTAACGATGAACCATGACAATGGCATTGTGCCGAGCGGCGTTACAGACCACAACACAGAGCTCGCACCCTTTGCATCGTGATTCTACCACCTGCGCAACCTTCTTTGTCTGATTCAAAATGATCGTGTCGGCTTCAGGACAATACATGATGCAGAGCCTGCACCCTTTGTGTGCAACGCAATTCTGATCGATCACCTCCGCAACGGCATACATCTCGTCGGAACCCCTTTCCCCCTTGAAATTTCCTAAGCCAGGACCTCTGTCTTCAGCTTCTGCGCCCAGGCGACCCCCAAATCGAAACCCCTGGTAATGGTCTCCATATTCTTCGCCAAGAGCTGCTCTTTCTTCGCGAACTTCTTTTTGATCGCCTCATCCAGGGTCGCCGTACCGCCGGAAGCGACATACTTCTTGCCGAACCGATCCTGAAGGGCCATCTCCATCGACTCCATCTGGACCAGGCGGGTCACCCCGATGAGACCTCCCAACATCGCCATGTTGCTTGAAAGCTCGGTCCCGGCGACGTCCAGCGCCAACGTGGTGGCGGGGAATTCAAACACCGGAACCTCGAGGCTCTCCAAGAAGGCGATGTCCTCATCGCACAGGAGCGGGGAGTCGGTATTGATGATCAACAGCCCTCCCCTCTTGATGCCGGCATAAAAAGGGCTGGTGTAAGACTTCATCATCGTGATGACCTGGGGATGAAAGACCAGGATGACGTCGGGATAGACCAGTTCCCCTCTGTCGTAAATCCTCTCGGGCCCGACCCGGACATAGCTCTCCGCCGGGGCCATACGCTTCTCTGCCCCGAAGAAAGGATTGGAGATGGCGTACTTTCCCTCTTTCGAACAGGCCGTGGCAAGCACATGGGCCGAGGTGACAACGCCCTGGCCTCCGAGACCGGACATTCGGATGTTGACCCTCTTTCTCATCGATCTATTCTCCCTTTTTCAGGCCTTGGCCGGCACGGCCGCGGGGGCCTGAGCGAGTTTCTTCTCCGCCTCGATCTTCGCCAGATAGGCCTTAGCCTCTTCGGAAATATACTCCTTAAACTCGAAGCGTTCTCCCGGTCCTTCGGAATCACGCATCTCCGCGAGCCCCTCCATGCTCTGCTTCCCGATCTCCAGAATGCAGGGAGTATAGAGCTGCAGATAGGTCGGACCGATCTCTCGGGCAATCAGGATACCCTGCTTGATCGCCTTTTCGACGCGATTGGGCTTGCTCACGGTGAGGCTGGCCACGTAGTGACAACCGGACTCGCGCGCAATCTCAGGCAGCCGGATCTTCTCGAAGCGCTTGCCGGCCGGGGCCATCTTGGCGACAAAGCCCTTTTGGGTCAGTCCGCTCTCCTGGCCGCCGGTGTTCGCATAAAGCTCGTTGTCGAAACAGATGGTCAGGAATTTCTCCTGGCGGAACCACGATTGGAGGGTCATATCGAGGCCGATATCCACCGTCGCACCGTCTCCCGCGAGAACAACGACGTCTTTCACCTTGTTGGGAAACCTCCAAGCCAGCGCGCGCTTCAACCCCGAAGCAACCGCATTTTGGTTTCCGAAAAGGGAGTGGATGTTATGAACCGCCACATGGGGAAAGACCAGGCTGGTACAGCCGGTCGACCCGACCATGACCGTATCTTCCGGATTCGGAAGGGAGGCCATCACGTAGCGAAACGCAATCGATTCCGGACAACCGGCACAGAGCGAGTGCTCCTCGATCAGCTCCTTGTTGATTCCGATATCCTTCCAACCCCGCCCCGGCTTTCCAAAGGTGGCGGTTTCCACCAGCTCCCGGTACTCCGGAGGCATGATATCGTAGAACTCTTTGTTGATCGTGATCTTATCCATGGACGAGTTCCTCCTTCCTCTTCGCAAGGGTCTTCTTGATTTCCTCTACGATCACCTCAGGAGGCATCGTCATCCCTCCGGCAACGTGCGGGCCCATGACGACTCGGGAGTTGTTGTCGATGCTCGCTTTAATTTCCCGCGCAAGCCAACCCACGACGTTAAACTCGGGAACAAAGATGATCTTCGCATTTTTCGTAGCCTGTCGGAGCTCTTCTCCGGGCCAGGGCCGAATTGTCTTGATCTTTACGATCCCAACCCGAATTCCCTCGTCCGCCAACAGACGAATCGCTTCTCTCCCCTGGGCTACCGCCGTTCCGGAGGAGACGATCAAGATGTCCGCATCCGCATTCTCCTCTTCGAGGAGGCCTCCCAAAAGCCGAACGGTGTGTTTACGAGAGCGCTCGCAGGCCGCCCGCGTTTCCTGCTGCCAGCTGGCATGGGTCGCGTAGGAGATGTAATTACTTTTCATCACGAACGGATCCCGCATCATCCGGATCGGCGGGACCTCCATATCCATGCACGGCACCGGCGAGCGATACGGATCATAAGGAGTTAGGCAGAGATCCGGGGGCGTGACCATCACCATATCCTTCGTGTGGGAGACAAAGAAGCCATCAATGGCCACGGCGATCGGAAGGTGCACATCGGGCTGCTCGGCCACGATGAATCCCTTCAGGAGATAGTCGAACAGCTCCTGGGCCGTCTCCGCATGCCATATCAGCATGCCCGTATCGGTGATCATTCCCAATTCCAACGTGTCAGGCTGAATATTGAGGGGCGAGTTGATTCCCCGGACCATAACGTTGATCATGATGGGAAGGCGAGCCCCGACCCACATCGGAAAATTCTCATAGGCCCGGAGGGTACCCGGTCCCGAGGTCGTCGTGAAGACGCGCGCCCCGCCAAACGATGCGCCCGCACACTGGGACATCACGGCGAACTCGCTCTCGCCACGAAAATAGTCCCCGACGTACCCTTCCGTATAAAGCTCCCCGACCAGTGCAGCGGCCTCGCTTTGCGGTGTAATAGGATAGGCGATCGAGATGTCAAGATGCGCCCTGCGGATCGCCTCGCGGACGGTTTCGCTTCCGGTCATGAAGACCTGCTGACGGGGGGCTTCAAAGAAAAGGTATTCGGGTTCAACGATCCGTTGCCCCTTCCGATTTAAGGTTCCGACCAAAGACTGTGTCGACATAAGCGTTCCTCCCCACAGATCGATTGAAGTTCTCGTATAGACCCCAAAACCCTTCTCGTAAAACCCTAGTAACGGCCGTTTGCGCCGGTCGCGACCGCGGCCTCTCCCACCCGAGAGGCCCTGACTTTTTTGATGGCTTCCGCCAACCGGTACAACTTCTCCGGGGTGGTATCGCGGATCGTGAGCATCGCATCCTCGTGGCCCGCCTGAGCACACATCGCAATGGTATAACAGGAGGTTCCGCCGCGAATGATCTTTAACGAAAGGTTCGCCTGGTGGCAATGGACCCCGACAAAGATGCACACATCGATTTTATTATACCAGATCGTGAGGTTGGGATGGTTCGGATTGATCTCGATCGCCGGCTCGATCTTGGGATACTTGGGCCGGTAGTCGGCCATCGGGATGACTTTGCAGTGAGGTCCAGTCGCCTCGGCAATGGCCATGATGGCCGTTGCCTTTTTGCGCGACTTCTCGTTCCAATTCCACAACACCAACGGACCGGGGAAAATCGTCGGGACTTTTGCCGCGACAAATTTTTGTGCCGCCCTCTCGAAGGCCAACTCCTCTGGAACCAGCTCCCCTTCAATAAGGCCCTGTCCTGGATCTGGAAGGGTGATCCCCATGGTTGCGGCAGCAGGAGGTAGAAATGCCTCTGGTCCCACCAGGACGCGATACTTCTCCATTCCTTCGATTCTCCTTGTCGTTTGCTGAGCGATTTTTGCTTTATTTGAAACAGGGTTAAGTGATGCGTCGCAAGGCCATTGAAAAAGAAGCTGGCTTGTTAACCCAATTGTTAGCACAGAGGAAGACTCCTGGTCAAGGCTTTTTTGAGGGAGCGCGGGGCTTCTGTTGCTTTTGCCGGGGCGCCGGGGGCCTCTCGAATCAGGAAGCCTGCGTCAATATCGCCCTAGATCTCCCTCCGTCCCTCCAGGGATTTCATCAGGGTCACCTCATCGGCATACTCTAGATCGACGCCGACCGGTATCCCCATGGCGATGCGGCTCACCCTGACCCCTAAGGGTTTAATGAGCCGCCCAAGGTAGATCGCCGTCGCCTCTCCATCCATCGTGGGATTGGTGGCCAGAATCACCTCTTCGATCCCCTTTTCTAACCGCTTCAGGAAACCCTTTAAAGCGAGCTCTGCCGGGTTCATTCCTAACGAGGGGGAAAGCGT
>Ga0070733_10000370_pt1 | contig 37708 bp, 37 predicted proteins | sample Coa_R1_9_FD_66450 | JGI IMG/M metagenome (GOLD analysis project Ga0070733, IMG submission 66450) | Surface soil microbial communities from Centralia Pennsylvania, which are recovering from an underground coalmine fire - Coalmine... | ecosystem: Environmental > Terrestrial > Soil > Unclassified ... | reverse complement strand
GCGGCTGCCGAAGGGTGAGTGGATGACCAGCTGCATGCCGCCGGCTTCGTCGAAGAAACGCTCGAATATGATGCGGTGCTGCGTCGGCAGCGCGCCGAGGGCGGCGCGCGCCGCAGCCAGGTAGTTCACGAGCTGCAGCGCGGCCGGACCGGAAATTCCGGATGCGGCGCACAGCCAGCGCGTCGCCGCTTCCGGACCCTCATCGAGGTGCGCCTCGAGCTCCTGGCGCAAACGCGACACGCTCAGCGATAACTCATCGGTGCGCCCCGGTGCCTCACCGAGCCAGAACGGAATGGAGGGCGGTTCCCCGCGTGCGTCCTCCACACGGATACGTCCCTGTTCCACGCGCAGGATGCGGTAGGACACGTTGCCGAGCTGGAAGACATCGCCTTGCAGGCTCTCGATCGCGAAGTCCTCGTTCACCGTACCCACGAGCTGCGCCTGGGGTTCGAGGATAACCTGGTAGTCGGCCGTATCAGGGATGGTGCCGCCGGAGGTGATGGCGGTGAGCCGTGCGTTGCGACGTCCCTTGACGAGATGGTTCACGCCGTCGTGGTACACGAGCGCGCCGTGACGCCCGCGGCGCGTGCTGTAGCCCTCCGCCAGCATGCGCACGACTTCATCGAACTCACCGCGGGCGAGATCCCGGTAAGGCCAGGCCCCGCGCAGGAGCGCGAACAGGCCGTCCTCGTCCCATTCGCGCGCGGCCGATTCGGCCACGATCTGCTGCGCCAGCACGTCGAGCGGCTTGCCCGGCATGACGAGCCGGTCGAGCTCGCCACGGCGCACCGCGCAAAGCAGCGCCGTGCACTCGAGCAGATCATCGCGCGACAAGGGGAACAGGCGTCCCCTGGGCGTGCCGGTGAGGGAATGGCCGGACCGTCCCACGCGCTGCAGGAAGGCGGCGATGGAGCGGGGCGAGGCGATCTGGCACACCAGATCAACCTCACCGATGTCGATGCCGAGCTCGAGCGATGCGGTGGCGACCAGCGCGCGCAGCTCACCGCGCTTCAGGCGCGCCTCCGCGTTCAGGCGCGACTCCTTCGCCATGCTGCCATGGTGCGCGGTGACCTGCTCAGCGCCTAAGCGCTCGGCCAGGTGTCGGGCGATGCGTTCGGCCTGGCGCCGCGTGTTGACGAACACCAGCGTCGTACGGTGTTCGCTCACCAGCTCGGCGAGGCGATCGTACAGCTGGACCCAGACTTCCCCGGACATCACCGCTTCCAGCGGCGCGGCCGGAATTTCGAGCTGCAGGTCGCGCTCCCGCACGTGGCCTGCGTCGACGACGGTGCAATCGGCCGTGCCGTCGGCGTTGAGGTTGCGCGTGCCGACGAGGAAGCGCGCCACATCCTCGATCGGCTTCTGCGTGGCCGACAAACCCACGCGCGTGAGCTTGCGGCCGGCGAGCGACTCGAGCCGCTCGAGAGTCAACGCGAGATGCGCGCCGCGCTTGGTGCCGGCCATGACGTGGATCTCGTCGACGATGATCGTGCGGGTCGTCGCCAGCATCTGCCGGCCGGACTCAGAGCCCATGAGGATGTACAGGGACTCGGGGGTCGTGACCACGATGTGCGGCGGCCGTCTGAGGCTCGCGCGGCGCTCGTGCTGCGGTGTGTCACCGGTGCGCACAAAGGTACGGATGCCCCCTTCCGGCAATCCGAGCGTGCGCAGTTCAGCGCTGATGCCGGCAAGCGGCGCCTCGAGATTGCGGTTGATGTCGTTGGAGAGCGCCTTGAGCGGTGACACGTACACCACGCGCGTCTCATCTGTGAGGGCGCCGGCTGCGACGCTTTCGCGCACCAGTTCATCGATCACCGCAAGAAACGCCGCCAGGGTCTTGCCGGAGCCGGTGGGGGCGGCGATTAATACATGGCGCTGCGCTGCGATCGCCGGCCACGCGGCACGCTGCGCATCCGTGGGGGCTGCGAACCTGCGCTCGAACCAGCGCGCGACGGCCGGGTGGAAGGTGGCGGGCATGGTTTGAGGATTGAAGCACAACCGGCAGCGGACGAGGAACCCAGGAGCGGACGAATTAACCCAACGTACAGCAGGCGCCAACACTCCCCGCTGTATGGGAAAACAAAGGGGAGTAAAGTCGCCTTCTTTTCGGGCGCGCACGGCGAGGTCCTGGCATGTGGGAAGACGATCTGGAGAAAGCGGCCCGTAGCAAGGTGGTGTGGATCGCCGCGGCGGTAACGGTCGTGGTAGTCGGGTGTGGCGGCTGGTGGTGGTACACAACGCACAATCGTGTCGCCGCGCCCGCGCCCGCGTCGCCGGCGCGCGCCGCCGCCGCGGTGAACGCAGCGCCCGAAATCGCGCATCCGATCCCCGCTGACGCTGCCGGCGCGGCGGCGCTGCCGGCCCTTGCCGACAGTGACCAGCTCGTGCAGGACTCCCTCGCCGGGGTCCTGGGACGCGATCCGGTGGCGCGGTTTCTCGTGCCGCAGAACATCGTGCGCCACATCGTCGTCACCGCCGACAACCTGCCACGCAGGAAGGTCGCGGTAGAACTTCGCCCCCTGCGGCCGACCGCCGGACAAACGGTGACCGCGGCCCAGGGCGAGGTGGTGACGCTCGGCGAAGCCAACTTCGCACGCTACACCCCGCTGGTGCGCGTCTCGCAGTCGGTGGACGTGAAGGCGCTTGCGGTCGTGTACCAGCGCCTGTACCCCCTGTTCCAGCAGGCCTATGAGGATCTGGGCTATCCCGACAAGTACTTCAACGACCGGCTCGTGGAAGTCATCGACCACTTGCTGGAAGCGCCGGAGGTGCCGGCGCCGATCGCGCTGGTCCAGCCGAAAGTTTTCTACGAATACGCCGACGCCAGTCTCGAAGCGCGCTCGGCGGGGCAGAAGCTGCTGGTGCGCATGGGGCCGGCCAACGCCCGCATCATCAAGGCCAAGCTGAAAGAGTTCCGTGCGGAAATCATCAACCGGAAATAAGCCCCACGAGGATGAGTCATGAGCGAGGCACCAGGCGCGGCCGAAGCGGATGTGAGCGGGCCACTCGCACAACTGCATTCCGTGTTGATCGCCGGCGAGACGCTGGACGCGTGGGTCATCCAGCGGCGCGTCTACGCGCTGACGCACCGTCGGGTTCTCATCGCGGCCACCAGCGGCCGCCTCATCGTGCTGACCCGCCGCCTCCTCGGCGGCTTCGAAGTCACCTCCATCCGCTGGCAGGATCTGGAGGAGGTCACCTTGCGGGTCGGCATGCTGGCGGCGGAGCTGTACGTGCGCGCCGGCAAGGCGACCGATCTTGCCTCCATGGGCGCGGCGGGCGCGCAGCGCGTGGAATTCCAGGGGCTGCGCAAGGAGCAGGCGCAGGCGGTCTACCGTATCTGCCAGGCGCAGGACCAGGCGTGGCGCGAGAAGCGGCGGGTGCGTGAACTCGAGGAGCTGCGCGCGCGCTCGGGAGGCATCCAGGTCACCTCCTCACCGCTGTCTGCTTCGGCCGGATTCGAAGGCGATGCCGTGCGCCGGCTCCAGGAAGCCAAGCAGCTTCTGGACGCGAAGCTCATCACCGACGCCGAGTACGAGGCAATCAAGGCGAAGATCGTCACCTCCTGAGCGTTGTTGCGGCGCGGCGTTAGCCAAATGGGGGTTCTGCCGGCTGCTATGCACAGGTAATCCACAGGCCATCCACATGGCAAGTGCGCTAGGCTTCCTGCATGGCTATCCGTATGGCAATGCGTCTGCGCCGTCGCCCGCCGGTCGAGAACGAAGTGCTCGGGACGTACAGCTTCCCGAGCCGCACCGTGCAGGTGCTCAAGACCGGGGACGACCGCATCCTGTGGACGTGCGATTGCGACAAGTTCCGCCGCCAGCAAGGCCAGCGCGAACCGCTGTGGTGCAAGCACATCGCCAAGGCGGCAGCGCGGCGCGCGCTCGAGCGCCTCACGCGGCGCGTGGCGGTCGGCCGCGCGCCCGAGCAATAGACGCTCCGGGTTTTCCGGCGGCGCGGCCACGACATAATGCGCGCGGGATTTTGCCTCACCGGGGCAGATCCGCTATCTTCGCTGCTCGAATCAGGAGTAACTATGCGTTGGGAAACACCTCAAGCCACTGATTTCCGCTACGGAATGGAAATCACGCTGTACATCGCGCGCCGCTGAGCGCGCATGGAGCGGCGCGGTGTCTTCGCACTGTCGAAGCATCCCGTGAGTCCTGATGCGCCGTGAGAATCCGCGTCCTCGGGTCGGCTGCCGGCGGCGGCTTTCCGCAATGGAACTGTAACTGTCGTAACTGCGCCGGGCTGCGCAACGGCTCCTTGCGCGCGCGGGCGCGCACCCAATCCTCGATCGCCGTCAGTGGCCGCGACCTCACGCAGTGGGCGCTCGTCAACGCATCCCCGGACATCCTTGCGCAGCTCAGGGCGAACCCCGTGCTGCAACCGGCGCGCGCGCCGCGCGATACCGCCATCGCCGCCGTCGTGCTGGTCGATGCGCAGATCGATCACAGCACCGGCCTATTCATGCTGCGCGAATCCAGCCGGCCGCTCGAGGTGTGGTGCACCGACCACGCTTACGAGGATCTGACCCATGGCAATCCGATCTTCCGGGTGCTGTCGCACTACTGCGGAGTCGAGCATCGCGAGCTGAAGTCCGACGGCAGCCGGTTCACGATCGGTGGCATCGAGGGCGTGCACTGGCGCGCGCTCGCCGTCGCGAGCAAACCCGCGCCGTTCTCCCCGCATCGCGAGGCGCCCGTGCCTGGGGACAACGTGGCGCTGGTGATCGGCGACGCCGCGAGCGGTGCGCACGCGGTCTACGCGCCGGGACTGGGCACGATGGAGGCGCCGGTATGGCGCGCCATGCAGTCGGCTGCCTGCGTGCTCGTCGACGGCACGTTCTGGAGCGATGATGAGATGATCGCGACGGGAGTTTCCAGCAAGCGCGCCCGGGACATCGGCCACCTGCCGCAAAGCGGCCCTGGCGGTATGCTCGAGTGGCTGGAAAAGCTGCCGGCCGCGACCCGCAGGATCCTCATCCACGTGAACAACACCAATCCAATCCTCGACGAGAGTTCGCCCCAGCGCGCCGAGCTTGGCCGTCGCGCCGTCGAGGTCGCGTGGGACGGCATGGAGCTCGAGCTGTGACGCAGACGCCGTGGACGCGCGCCGAGTTCGAGCAGCAGCTGCGCGAGCGTGGCCGGGCCTACCACATCCATCACCCCTTCAACATCATGTTGAATTCCGGCAAGGCGACGCGCGCGCAGATTCGCGGCTGGGTGGCGAACCGCTTCTACTACCAGGTCAATATCCCGGTGAAGGATGCGGCCATTCTCGCCAACTGCGAGGAGCGTGCGGTGCGCCGCACCTGGGTACAACGCATCCTCGATCACGACGGCTTCGGGGATGATCCGGGCGGCATCGAGGCCTGGCTGCGGCTCGCCGCGGCCGTGGGGCTCGAGCGCCAGCAGGTGGAGAGCCTGGCGCAAGTCCTTCCCGGCGTGCGTTTCGCGGTCGACGCCTACGTGAACTTTGCCCGCCGCGCGCCGTGGCAGGAAAGCGTGTGCGCCTCGCTGACCGAGCTGTTCGCGCCCGAGATTCACAAGCAGCGTCTCGCCGGCTGGCCCGAGCACTACCCGTGGATTGATCGCGCGGGCTTGAGCTACTTTCAGAGCCGCGTGACGCTGGCGCGCCGCGACGTCGAATTCGCTCTGGCGACGACCCTCGAGCGCTTCACCACGCGTGCCGCGCAGGAGCGGGCGCTGCAAATCCTGCAGTTCAAGCTTGATATCCTGTGGCAGATGAATGACGCGATGGCCAGCGCCTACGCAAGTGACGCCCGGTGAGTGATACGGCGAGCGACATCCCGCTCAGCGCCCGGCCGGCGATCGCGCGCGGCATGCGCCTGCAGTGGGAGCCGGCCCAGGAGGCGCACGTGCTGCTGTATCCGGAAGGGATGGTGAAGCTCAATGGCAGCGCCGGGGAGATCATGAGTCGCTGCGACGGCGTGCGTACCGTGGCCGACATCGTCGCGGACCTGGAGCGTACCTATAGCCAGAGCGGGCTCACCGCGGATGTGGTCGCGTTCGTCGCGCTCGCGGTGCAGCGGCGCTGGCTGGAAGCGCGTCCGTGAACGCTGCGGTTCCTGTCGGTCATGCACTGGCTGCGCCGGGCGCCGCTCCCGGCGGCGCACGCGCGGGCACGCGATCGCATACCGCCGGGCCGCCCTTGTGGCTCTTGCTGGAGCTCACCTATCGGTGCCCGCTGCATTGCGTGTTCTGCTACAACCCGACCGACTTCGCCAACACCGGAGCTGAGCTTGTGACCGCCGACTGGATCCGCGTGCTGCGCGAAGCGCGTGCGCTGGGCGCCGTGCAGCTGGGCCTCTCGGGCGGGGAACCGCTGGCGCGTGATGATCTGGAGGAGATCGTCGCCGAGGCGCACGCGCTCGGGTTCTACATCAACCTGATCACCTCCGGCGTCGGCCTGACCGAGCCGCGCATCGCAGCGTTGAAGGCCGCAGGTCTTGATCACATCCAGCTGTCCTTCCAGGACAGCACGCGCGAGATGAATGATTTCCTCAGCAGCACCCGCACCTTCGAGTTGAAGGCGAAGGTAGCAGGGCTCATTCGCGCCCACGACTACCCGATGGTGCTGAACGTCGTGCTGCACCGGCTCAATATCGACCACGTCGGTGAGATCCTCGTGATGGCTGAGCGCATGGGTGCGCAGTACGTCGAGCTCGCCAATACCCAGTACTACGGCTGGGCATGGCTGAACCGCGAGCAGCTGCTGCCGACCCGCGCGCAGCTGGAACGCGCCGAAGCCGCCACGCGGGCGTTCCGCGAGCGCAGCGGTGGGCAGATGCAGGTCTACTTCGTGGTACCGGACTACTTCGAGACGCGGCCCAAGGCCTGCATGAGCGGCCTCGGCTCGGTGTTTCTCGCCATCGCGCCCGACGGCACGGCGCTGCCGTGCCACGCCGCACGCATGCTCCCGGGACTTGAGCTTCCCAATGTGCGCGGGGCGGATATCAGTTCGATCTGGTACGACTCGCAGGCCTTCAACCGCTTCCGCGGCGACGCCTGGATGAAGGAGCCCTGCCGCAGCTGCCCGGAAAAGGTGAAGGACTTCGGTGGCTGCCGTTGCCAGGCGTATCTGCTGACCGGGGACGCGGATAATGCCGATCCGGTGTGCGACCTGTCACCGCACCACGGCCTGGTGACCGCGGCGGTGGCGCGGGCCGAACGTGCAGCCGCGCCGGCCGCAGCGCCACCGCACAGCGTACGCGCGCCGGGGCTTACGTTCCGCGACCACCGCGTGTCCATCCCGGTAGTCATCGAGGAGAAACGCACGTGACCTCCAGGCGAACCTTTCTGGGCACGACCGCCGCGATGACCGTCGGCGTTGCCAGCGCGCGGGTAATGGCCGGCAAGTACGGTGGGCCGCACGAAATGCCGGCCAACGTCACCCTGCTGTCCATGCAGGGCGCCGATGGTTCCGAAACCCTGGGCGTCAAACTGGAGGCCGATGCTGTGCTGGATGTGCGCAAGGCGAGCCAACTGCTCGGCATGGCAGCCCCGTTGACGCTCGAGGAGTTGCTCAAGGAAGGCAATGCCGGCGGGCTCAACAAGCTTATCGCTGCCGCACGGACCTCGCGCAGGGCCAGGGCTGCCACGGTGAAGGAGTCCTCCATCACTTTCGGCAGGCTATTCAGCAACCCAGGCAAGATCGTGTGTATCGGGCTGAACTACCGCGCGCACGCTCAGGAAGCCAACATGAAGCTTCCCAGCGTGCCGATCCTGTTCAACAAGTACAACAACGCGCTGGCGGCGCACAACTGCACGATCAAACTTCCACCGCCCGACGTCGCCTACAAGTTCGACTACGAAACGGAGCTGTTGGTCGTCATCGGCAGGCGGGCCCGCGACGTGTCCGAAGCCGACGCACTGGAGCATGTTGCCGGCTATTGCACCGCGCACGACTTCTCGGCGCGCGATCTGCAGTTGGAAACTCCCAGCGTTCAATGGATGATCGGCAAGACGCTGGATAATTTCGGCCCCATTGGGCCTTACTTTGTGTCAGCGGACCTGGTCGGGGACCCCAACAACCTGAAGCTCGAGACGCATGTGAATGGTGAGCTGCGGCAATCATCCAACACCAGCCGGATGATCTTCAACCCGCAAAAACTGATCGCCTACATCACCAGGATGTGGACTCTCGAGCCCGGTGACATCATCTGGTCGGGGACGCCCGAGGGCGTCATTCTCGGCTACCCCAAGGAAAAGCAGGTGTGGTTGAAGGCCGGCGATGAAATCGTGAGCAGCATCGAAAAGCTCGGCTCGCTGAAGTTTAAGCTGGCATAGCTTACGATGGCCGTCCGAGCGGTGCTGAAGATGGGGGAGCCGCTGCTGCGCGCAGTGGCGGCCCCGGTCACGCAGTTCGACGCCGGGCTCGCGGCCCTCATCACCGACATGGATGACACCATGCGGGCACTGAATGGCGCGGGCATTGCCGCGCCGCAGATCGGCGTCAGCGCCCGCGTCGTCATTTTCGAGCTCAAGGACAACCCGCGTTACCCGCACCTCACACCGGTGCCCTATACGGTGCTGGTGAATCCGGTGCTCACGCTTATCGGCACCGAGCAGGATGAGGGGTGGGAGGGTTGCCTGTCGGTGCCCGGGATGCGCGGTCTCGTGCCGCGTTCGCGGCGCCTGCGTTATCGTGGCTTCGATGCGCACGGCGCACCGATTGACCGCATCGTCGAGGGATTTCACGCCCGCGTGGTGCAGCACGAGGTGGATCACCTTGATGGGATACTGTTTCCACAGCGGGTGCGTGACCTGGCCAACTTCGGCTTCGAGGATGCGCTCGGCGGACAGATGACAGCGATGCCGGATTGAACCCATGCGGGGAGACAAGCCAATGAGTCAGCACGTCAGTGGACCCTTCGACGTAAAAAATCACTCCGCAGAAGCCGGATACCCAGATCGCGCGCGCCGCCAATCTCGGCCGTCTCACCATAGACAAGCGTTATCACGGTGACCTGGAGGCGATCGCCAAGGGCGAAATGCTCGCGGCGCAGACGGAGATGAAGGGGTCCGCCGGCTACGTCGCGCTGGAGCGGGTCACTGGCAAGCTGAAGGGGCGCAGCGGCAGCTTCGTCCTGCAGCACAACGGCATCATGAACCGTGGCACGGCGGAACTGTCCGTCACCGTGGTGCCGGATTCCGGCGCCGGCGAGCTGCGTGGCTTGAGTGGAAAAATGCGGATCGTGATCGCGCCCGATGGCGCGCATTCGTACGAATTCGACTTCAAGATCGAATCTGCGCCTGCGGCGTGAACGCCGACCGCTGGGGTTGCATCAGGGGGCGCTGTGGCGGGCTCCCGGTGCCGCAGTGTACGGGTCACGAACGTCGCGCTGCATGCGGATAGCCGCCTCGACGCCCTGGTAGTAGCCGGGAATCCGCGCCAGCTCCCGGTAACCGAGCTTCGCGTAGAAGGCGCGTGCACCCTGGTTTTCCGCCCGCAGTTCCAGTCCGATGATGAAGGTGCCAGCCGTGAGCGCGGTCTCTTCCAGCCACCTGACGAGGCGCCGGCCGACGCCGCGGCGGCGATGCACGGGAGCGACTGCGAGGAGGTACAGGTGCGCTTGGCTCTCGGCGTAACGCATGATCGCAAAGCCGGCGATCACGCCGCCGCAGCGCGCACCGAGCACGATGCTTTCCGGGTGCCGCATGTGCGCGCGGATCCGCTCGCGTCCCCAGGAGGGCCGAAGACCCGTCTCCACCAGCTCCTCGGACATCGCCGCCAGCAGCGCGGCATCGGCGAGGCGGGCGGGTTCGATGCGGTAGCTGTCCACGGGGCATTTCAGGCGAGGGTGTGGAACACCTGCTGGACGTCGTCGTCCTGCTCGAGCCGATCGATCACCGTCAGCACCTCGGTGGCCTGAGCGTCCGGGAGCTGTGTCGGCACGGTGCAGATGTACTCGTGACTTGCCGACAGCGGCGTCAGTCCACGTGCCTCGAGCGCCTCCTGCAGCTTGCCGAAATCGGCGAATGCACAGCGGATTACCAGCTGCGGCTCGCCCTTGTCACCGGTACTCTCGCCCATTTCCTCCAGGCCGTGATCCATCAGGTACAGCTCCAGGTCATCCTGGTCGAGGCCCTGGGGGTTGAGGCGGAACACGCCCATCTTGTGGAACAGGAAGCTGACCGATCCGTTCGTGGCAAGGTTGCCGCCGCCCTTGGTGATGATGTTGCGCACCGCCGCGACGGTACGCGTCGGGTTATCCGTGGCCGTCTCGACCAGCAGCGCCACGCCGTGCGGGGCGTAACCCTCGTACAGCACCTGGCTGTAGTTGGCAGCGTCACGCCCGACCGCGCGCTTGATGGCGGCTTCGACCTTGTCCTTGGGCATGTTGATGGCGCGCGCGTTCTGGATGGTCCGCCGCAACGTCGGGTTGGACGCGGGATCTGAGCCGCCGGACTTCACCGCCATGGTGATGTCCTTGGCGACGCGCGCGAACTGCTTCGCCATGCGGTTCCAGCGCGCGAACATGGTGTGTTTGCGGACTTCGAAGATGCGCCCCATGGCGAACATGGTGCACCAAGCACGGCGGGCCTGCCAACCGCGAGGCAGGGCCATTTTGCGCCGGCAAAAGCCCGTGCGCCCACGCTTCACACGAAGTGCTCGGCTGCTGAGGTGATGGCGGCAGGTGCGCGTCGAGCCCGCCTTTTGCCGGCGAGCTTGCGTCAAACGAGCGCTGGGTTTGCCGGACGGGCCGCAGGCCCGTTCGGCCAATTTAACTACGCGAGCTGCCCCTGCAGTACCCGCATGCGCCGCAACTGCAGACTCAGACGGCGCTCGATTTCCTGGAACTTGCTTTGCAGGTCGACCTGCTGCCACTGCTCGAGCACGGCGCGTTTCTTCTCTTCGAGCCACTCTTCCTTGACACGCGCCCAGTCGGCCAGCGCCGTGAGGAAGTTCTCGTACTCGTGGGCGATGCGCGCACGCAGCGCTTCCAGTTGCGCAGGTCCGCTCGGGGCCAGAGTCGCCAGCCGCGCCTGCGCACGGTTGAACTGCATGGTCAGGAGTGCACGCTGGATCTGGAACACCGGCGTACGCTTGAGTTTCCAGGTGAGTCCGGTGTGCTCGAGCGCGCCGATCAGCCACTTGCTCGGATCCCACTGCCACCAGCGCACGCCGTTGCGGTAGTCGTGCGTGAAGATATGGTGGAAGTTGTGATAGCCCTCACCGTAGGTGAGGACCGCGAGTACCGGGTTGTCGCGCGCGGTGTTTTCCTCGGTGTACGGCCGGCTGCCCCACATGTGGGCCAGCGAGTTGATGAAGAAGGTCACGTGGTGGCTCCACACCAGGCGCAGCACCCCGGCGAGGATCAGCATGCCCCAGACATCGTGGAACAGCAGGCCGGCGGCGAGCGGCAAGCCGAAGTTGGTGGCGAGCGCGAGCGGCACGTAGTAGCGATGCTGGAACGCCAGCATCGGGTCCTTCTTGAGGTCCGGGATGTTGCTGAAATCGGGCCGCCCGCTCGGGTACTCGCGCAGCATCCAGCCGATGTGCGAGAACCAGAAACCGCGCCGCGCCGAGTAGGGGTCCTTGTCTTCGTCGTCCACGTGCAGGTGGTGTGTGCGGTGCCCGCTGCACCAGGCGAAGGCGCTGTTTTGCAGCGACATGGTGCCGAAGATCAGGAACAACACGCGCAGGCTCCAGTGCGCTTCGTAAGTGCGATGCGCCCACAGCCGGTGGTAGCCCGCCGTGATTGCCATGCCGTTGGCAACCAGGAAAAAGACGAAGACGCCGAGGTCCGCGCCCGAGAACCCGTGGGTCAGCCCATACCAGGGCACCAGCACCGCTGCCGCGAGCGCTGTCAGGACGAACATCATGGTGTTGGTCCAGATCACCGGAGGCTTGGGCTCGTTTCGAGTCGCTTCGGACATGTGTTCCTGCTTAGGGGGTGGCAAAGGCCCTGTAACTTATCATGCCGGGCCACCAACTGTGGGACTTGCGTCCCGTGTCGGGGTTTACCCTCTCAAGGCTATGATTCACAAGGTATGTGTAAGCTTCCTGCCGCGCTCCTGCTTGCCGCCGCTGGCCTCACCCTGGGTGCCCCGGCGCCGGCCGCCCGCGCCTATGTTTCCAACGAGGATGACGGCACGGTAACGGTAGTCGGGGTCGAGCGTCTTGAAGCCGTCGCGACCATCGAAGTCGGCAAGCGCCCCCGGGGTATGGTGCTCAGTCGCGACGGCAAGCTCCTGTACGTGGCGGTCAGCGGCATGCCCAAGTGCCCGCCGCCGATTCCGGACGAGGAGTGCGCGAAATTGCCGCGCGACCGGCAGGCAGACGGAGTTGCCGTCGTCGATACCGCGGCACTGAAGCTCGTGCGGCGCCTCGGAGGCGTCTCCGACCCGGAACGCGTGGAACTGAGTCGCGACGGCCGCCAGCTGTTCGTGACCGATGAGGATGACGCGCGGCTCACGGTGCTCGACCCCAGACGCGGTACGGTGCTCGCACGGATCAGGGTCGGTCGCGAGCCGGAAGGCGTACGCGCGTCTCCCGACGGCCGCTGGGTGTTGGTGACCAGTGAAGACGACAACTCCGTCAGCATCATCGATGCGCATAGCCATGTCGTGCTGCGCACGCTGCCGGTCGGCGCCCGTCCGCGCGATCTTGCATTTACGCCCGACGGCCGCAGCGCCTACGTTCCCGGAGAAGCAGATGCGTCGCTCTATCGCGTCGGGCTTGCGGCGGGCAGTTCGCCGGCGCGGGTGCTGCAGTTTCGCAAGGAAGCGCGCCCGATGGGCGTCGCGCTCGATGCCGCGCGCGCCCGGTTGTACGTGAGTACCGGCCACGGCGGGAGCGTCGCGGTGATCGCCCTCCCGGGCGCGACGCTCGAGCGCGAGATCTCCGTCGGCGGCAGGCCCTGGGGAATCGCCTTGAGTGCGGACGGGCAGCGCCTGTGTACCGCGAACGGTCCGGCAGGTGATGTTGCGGTCATCGATGCCAACACGCTGAGCGTGCTTGGCAAGGTCAGGACCGGTCATGGCCCCTGGGGAGTGGTGCTCGGTCCCTAGAACGACACAATGTCCCCGGTGTGCCCCGGGGAGTACCCGCGTGCTACCTTGAGCAGCGGGCGCCGGGGCAATATCTGCTTGGTAATTTTCGGAGTCAGGCCATGTTTGAGCGGCTCGAACCCATCACTGTCGACACGATTCTGGGATTGATGGCGGCGTATCGCGCCGACCCGGACCCGCGCAAGATCGATCTGGGCATTGGCGTCTACCGCAACGACCGCGGCGAGACCCCGGTACTCGCGGCCGTGCAGCGCGCGGAGAGCGCACTGCTGGCCAGCCAGACGACCAAGGCGTACGTGGGGCCGACCGGCAATCCGGGCTTCAACCAGGCCATGGAGCTGTTGGTCTTTGGCGCCGGTCATCCGGTGCTCGGCGCCGGTCGCCTGCGCACCATGCAGACGCCGGGGGGCTGCGGGGCGCTGCGTCTGGGGGCGGAGATCATTCGCACCGCATCGTCAGGGTCAGTCGTGCACGTACCGACGCCGACCTGGGTCAATCACACGCCGCTCCTGTCGGGCGCGGGCCTGAAGCTGGAAAGCTATCCGTACTTCGACGCGGCGACCGGCGGGGTGCAGTTCAGCCCGATGATGGCGGCGCTCGAGCGGCTGCCGGCGGGCGCGGTGGTGCTGCTGCACGCCTCCTGTCATAACCCGACCGGCGCGGATCTTTCGCAGGGGCAGTGGCGCGAGATCCTCGCCCTGGTGAAGCGCCGGCGCCTGCTGCCCTTCATCGACATGGCATACCAGGGACTCGGTGACGGACTCGATGCCGACGCGTTTGCCATCCGGCTCTTCTGCGCCGAGCTGCCCGAGGTGGTGTGCGCGGTGTCGTGCTCGAAGAACTTCGGGTTGTATCGCGAGCGCACGGGTGCGCTGCACGTGATCACCGAGACTGCAGCCGCCGGCGATGCCACGCTCAGTAACCTGGTGCGTATCGCGCGTGGCATCTGGTCGATGCCGCCGGACCACGGCGCTGCCGTCGTGTTCGGCATTCTCAGCGACGCGGCGCTGCGCGAGGTCTGGGTGGCGGAGGTCGCGGCGATGCGCGGCCGCGTAGGTGCGCTGCGCGGCGCCGTGGTGCAGCAGCTGCAGCAGCACTGCCCGCAACGCGACTTCGGCTTCATTGCCGGGCAGCGCGGCATGTTCTCCTATTTCGGCATCAGCACCGCGCAGGTACGCGAGCTGCGCTTCCGCCATCACATCTATATGACCGATGACAGCCGCATGAACGTCGCCGGGCTGCGGCAGGAGAACCTGGAGTATTTCGCGCGCTCGGTTGCCGACGTTCTCGCGCGGGCGTAACGATGGCTGGGACGCTCGCCGGACAGGTTGACGCTCGGGGCGAGACGCCGACGCTCGAGGCCCTGCGCGCGCAGCTGCGCGCCGCAACCCTGCGTCCGGAACATGAAGCCATCGCCGGGATGCTGGCCGACTTGAGGCCCGTGCGTGCCGTGCTCGAAGCCGGCCAGGTGTGCGCCAGGCGCTGGGTGCAGGTGGCCCGTGCCGATGAGCGCTCGCGCCCCCTGGTGGACACCATGCTCGAGCAGTTCCCGCTCGACAGCGCCCAGGGCAAGGCGCTCATGAGCCTTGCGGAGGCGCTGCTGCGCACGCCGGATCCAAAGCGTGCTGATCAACTCATCGCCGAGCGCCTCGCGACGGTGCGCGCTGCTGGCGTGCCGGGCAACACCGCCTTGCTGCTGCGTACCGGTTTCGCCCTGCTGGGTGTCGCCGGTCGCATGCTGCCGGATGTCTCCGGGGAACTGTCGGGGGACTTCTCCGCCGCCAGTATCACCAAACCGCTGATCGCTCCCATCGTACGCGCGGCGCTGCGCCAGTCGATGCATCTGCTCGGCGATGCGTTCATCGTCGGTGACACCATCAATTCCGCGCTGGCGCGCGGCAAGTCTGACCCGGCGCTCGCCTTGTGCTCCTTCGACGTGCTCGGCGAGGGTGCGCGCACCGATGCGGACGCGCAGCGCTACCTGGATGCCTACGCGCACGCGATCGAGGCGCTCGCGGCGCAGCCGGCGGGTGCGACCCACGCGCGCTCCGGGATCTCGGTGAAGCTCTCGGCGCTCGAGCCGCGCTACACGCTGCTGCACAGCGCGCGTGTCGCCGGCGAGCTCGGCCCGCGCATGATCGAGCTGGCGCGCGGCGCCGCGCGCGCCGGCATCGGCTTCACCATCGATGCGGAGGAGGCCGACCGGCTCGATCTGTCGCTGGATAGCGTGCAGATGCTGGCGCGCGATACCGGCACACGTGCGTGGGATGGACTCGGGCTTGCCGTGCAGGCCTACGGCCGCCGCGCGCCGCTGGTCCTGGAGTGGGTGGCGCAGCTCGCGCGCGCGACCGGACGGCGCATGTCGGTGCGGCTGGTGAAGGGCGCGTACTGGGACAGCGAGATCAAACGTGCGCAGGAGCGCGGTCTCGCGAGCTTCCCCGTGTACACCACCAAGGCGGCGACCGACGTCAGTTACCTGCAGTGCATACAGCTGCTGTTCGCCGCCCGCGACGTGATTTATCCGCAGTTCGCGACCCACAACGCCTACAGCGTCGCGGCCGTGCTCGGACTTGCGCCCCCTGGCGCTGCTTACGAGTTTCAGCGCCTGCACGGCATGGGCGACGCGCTCTACGAGGCGGCGAGTGCCGAGCTGCCGGGGTTCCCACCGATCCGCGCCTACGCACCGGTGGGCACACACGAGGATCTGCTGCCGTATCTCGTGCGGCGGTTGCTTGAAAACGGCGCCAACAGTTCATTCGTCCACCAGTTTCTCAACCGCCACATCCCAGTGGAGCAGGTCGTGCGCGATCCCATAACCTCCGTGTCCGAAGAACAGGCGGCGACGGCAACGAGCATCCGCGAGCCGGGAGCGCTGTTTGCTCCCGAGCGCAGCAACTCTGCTGGCGAGGACTTCGGGGATCCGGCGACACTCGCGGCGCTGGAGCAGGAGCTGCGCTTGCGCGCGAGCGAGAGTCACGCCGGCGGGCCGATCCTGAGCGGCCGCCTGGCCGCGGATGCGAACCTGCCGGTGACCTCGCCAGCCAATACGCGCGAGGTCGTGGGACTGACGCGTGATGCGAGCGCCGCGGAAATCCGCGCCGCCATGGAAGCCGCCGCCGCCGCGCAGCCGCAATGGGACGCGACCCCGGCCGCAGAGCGCGCCGCGTGTCTTGAACGGACCGCGCAGCTGCTTGAGCAGCGGCGCGGACAGTTCCTGAGTCTGCTGGTGCGCGAAGCGGGCAAGACGCTCCCGGACGCCGTGGCGGAGTTGCGCGAGGCGGTCGATTTCTGCCGCTACTACGCGGCGCACGCCCGCGAGCTCTTCGCCGCGCCGCAGGCGCTGCCCGGTCCGACGGGGGAGCGCAACACCCTTTCCATGCACGGGCGAGGGGTGTTCGTGTGCATCAGCCCGTGGAATTTCCCGCTGGCGATTTTCAGCGGACAGATCACGGCGGCGCTGGCGGCCGGCAATGCCGTGGTCGCGAAACCTGCGCCTGCGACACCGCTCATCGCGCATGCCATGACGCTGCTCCTGCACGAGGCGGGCGTGCCCGCCGCCGTGCTGCAGCTCACCCCGGCCGATGGTCCGGCGTTCGGCGACGTTGCGCTCACCCACCCCGCGCTTGCCGGTGTCGCCTTCACCGGTTCGACGGCCACCGCAGCCACCATCAACCGCACGCTGGCGAACCGCCCGGGCGCGATCGTGCCGCTGATCGCCGAAACCGGCGGCGTTAATGCCATGGTGGTGGACGCCACCGCGCTCCCCGAGCAAGTGGTGGATGACGTCATTACGTCCGCGTTCACGAGTGCAGGTCAGCGCTGCTCGGCACTGCGCGTGTTGTATCTGCAGGAGGAGATCGCCGATCGGGTGATTGCGATGCTCATCGGCGCCATGCGCTGCCTGACCATCGGCGCTCCGGGGGATCCGGCCACGGATGTGGGACCGGTCATCACCGAAGCCGCGCGCGCGCGTCTTGCCCGGCACGCCGAGCGCATGGGGCGCGAGGCGCAGCTGCTGTACGCCTGCGAGGCGGATCCGGGGCTCACCGCATCCGGGCACTATTTTCCACCGCACCTCTTTCAGCTGCGCAGTCTCGATCAGCTCAAGAGTGAGGAGTTCGGGCCGATTCTGCACGTGGCCCGTTACCCGAGCGGTGATCTGCCCGAGGTGCTGGCCGCAATCCGCAGCACCGGCTTCGGGCTCACACTCGGCGTACACAGTCGTCTGGAAAGCGTGGCCGAACACGTGTTCCGCTCGCTGCCCACGGGCAACACCTACGTGAACCGCAATATGATCGGCGCGGTCGTGGGCGTGCAGCCATTTGGCGGGCAGGGGCTGTCGGGCACCGGGCCCAAGGCCGGCGGCCCGCACTACCTACCGCGCTTCGCCAACGAGCGTACGCTCACCATCAACACCGCCGCCATTGGCGGCAATGTCGAATTGCTTTCCTAGAACAGCACTCAGTCCGGAGGATTGTCATGGCCGAATGCAAGGCACATTGCTTTTGCGGCGCGGTGGAAATCACCGTCACCGGCGAGCCGGCGGCGATGGGTTACTGCCACTCGCGGCGCTGCTGCCGCGCGCGCTCTTCAAACCCGCGGTGCACGTGAACTACCAGGAGACCGTGCTGCGCATGCGCGACGGCTTGCCGAAACTGCGGGACTTCCCGAAAGAGTTTGGCGGCTCGGGCGAAGTCCTGGCGGAGTAACGGCCGCTCTATGCGGGTGAGCGCAGCTGTGCGTGCAGCGCGCCGAGCGATTCCAGCGGTTCGCTGCAGACGCTGCCGCGGCACAGGTACGCTGCCGTTGCGGGCCGGGGCGCTTTGTCCGCCAGTGCCGCCGGCAGGCTGGTCGCGTCGGTAGGGATGGCGAGCACCAGGCGTCGCGGCGCGAACAGCTTGGCAAGCTCGCGGTTCCAGGAGGCGATGTCGTCCGCCGCACCGCGGATGATCACCACTTCGCCCGGGGACAAGAGCTCCTCGAGCGCGGCGAGCAGACTGACGTGCGCCTGCGGGTGTTGTATCAACGCGGGCCAGGCCGCACGCAGCGTCCCTTCGGCAGCCGCCAGATAGCGCGGCTCACCGAGCAGGTGGCCCATGCGCTGCATGACCAGTGCGGCGATGCCGTTGCCGGCCGGCGTTGCATCATCGCTGAAGGATTTCGGACGCTGGATCAGCGTCTCGTGATCGTCGGAGGTGAAATAAAAGCCGCCGGCCGCGTGGTCCGGGAAATGCCGCAACACGACCTCCAGGAGCTCGCGCGCGAATGCGAGCTCGTCACTGCGGAAGCGCACCTGCTGCAGTTCGAGCACGGCATCGGCGAGGCACACGTAGTCGTCCAGGTAAGCATTCAGATGCGCCCGGCCATCCATGCCGGTGGCGAGCAGCCGCCCATCGCGCCACAGCTCGCGGCGAATAAAATCCAGCGCCCGGGTCGCGGAAGCAGCCAGCTCATCCCGCCCGAGCGCGCGCGCGGCGATGGCCATGCCGCGGATCATGAGCGCATTCCACCCGGTCAGGATTTTCTCATCGCGTGCCGGAGGTACGCGCTGCGCGCGCATGGCGAGGAGCTTGGTGCTCGCGGACTTGAGCAAGGTGGCCGCTTGCTCCGCCGTGCGGCCTGCCGCCCTGGCGACGGCCTCCAGGGTGGCGCATACCCGCAGGTGCCAGTGGCCCTCGAAGTTTGCGGGCTGGTCGATGCCGTAGTAGGGCGCAAACACCGCGAACTCATCCGCGGTCAGCGCGCCGGCAATCTCCTCCCGGCTCCAGACGTAGAACTTGCCCTCATCCCCTTCCGAGTCGGCATCCAGGCTCGAGTAGTAGCCGCCCTGCGGTGACTGCATCTCGCGCTGGGCCCAGAGCGCTGTCTTGAGTGCCACTTCCGCATATAGCGCATCGCCACTCGCGAGCGCCGCCTGCGCATAGCTCGCCAGCAGCGCGCCGTTGTCGTACAGCATCTTTTCGAAGTGCGGAATCATCCAGTACTCATCCACCGCGTAGCGGCAGAAGCCGCCGCCGAGCTGGTCGTTGATGCCGCCCTCGGCCATGCGGCGCAGCGTGAGACTGGCCATGTACAGCGCCTGCAGATCCGGCTCGGCAGCGGCAGCGCGAGCACGCCAGTCGCGTAGCAGACGCTCGATGGTGAGCGGGTGAGGGAACTTGGGCGCGCCGCCGAAACCGCCGTTGTGCTTGTCGAAGCTGCGCGCGAGGCGCTCACGGCATGCCCTGAGCGGCGCGTCGGTGAGCCGGGTGTCGGATGCCGCCGGCGGCGGATTGAGCTCTTCGAACGCCGCCATCAAGGCGTCATTTTGCTTGCGCAGGTCTGCGGCATGGTCGCGGTAGTACTCGGCGACGCGCAGCAGCAGATCCTTGAATGCCGGCAGACCGTGGCGGGCCTGCGGCGGGAAATAGGTGCCGCCGAAAAACGGCCGCTGGTCATCGTGCGTCAGGAACATGGTCAGCGGCCAGCCGCCGCCGCGCTGGGTGAGCATCTGCTGCGCGATCTGGTAGATGCGGTCGATGTCGGGACGCTCTTCGCGATCGACCTTGATGTTGACGAAGTGCTCGTTGAGGATGCGCGCGGTGGCTTCGTCTTCGAAACTTTCTCTGTGAAGGACCCAACACCAGTGGCAGGCGTTGTATCCCACGCTCAGGTGAATGGGCTTCCTTTCCTGGCGCGCGCGCTCGAGTGTCGCAATGCCCCAAGGGTGCCAGTCAACAGGATCGTGGGCATGCCGACGCAGGTACGGGCTCGTCTCCGCGGCGAGATGATTTGTGTACTTCGGCGTGCCGCCGCTATTCAAATGCGTGGTCTGCGTCATGTTTCCAGGTCCAGCCTTTATGGCTTGGGCGCTTTCCACTCTTCAGCTCGTGCATGTGGCACACACACAAGCCGCAAGCACGGCAGAACGCTGAAAGATTCGTGATTCTAGTGTGGGCTCCTCCCGGAGCGATAAAGCCCTTGTGCACCAAGGGCGCCAACCTCTTCCTGCCACCGACGTGTGTCCACCCGCGATGCGACACGATGCGTCGCCCCGCGACGGCGGCCATGTGTGCCGGCTCAAGTCCGTGATCTCGGCAAAACGCCGCGAGGTTCCGTATCGGCGCAGTGGGTTGTCCCTGCGGATCGATAAACCCGTGGTGCGTCTTGATGTACTCACGCTGCCGTACGCTGTTTGTGTGTGTCCAGCCCTTGTACGACTTCAGCTTGCTTTCACCCTTTGACAATCGGTGCATCGAGGGAAAATCCAAGCGATTGCGTCGACAAAAGTCCGACAGGTTGACGATCGTGACAGGATTGCCGCCAGGGTCGTGAAACCCTGACCACGTTTGTCCAATTCCCTCGCCAGCGCTTGTCGCCTGCATCCGGATGTTGAAACCAATCCGGTGATCGGTGCAGCCCGACAGCTCGATCCATCTTTGTTCGGCGCTTAACAATTGGGGCGAGGCGACACATTCAAGGATCGCAAACTCAAAACCGGCCTCGCCGTGCAGGTTCCACGCGCTTTGCAAATGGGGGTTGTGGTGTACTCCGTTGCAAAGATCGCGCCTGTGCGCGCGCCAGCGCTCGCGAAAATTTACTGCGCTGCCGACATAGATTTTACCGTTGCGTTTACAGCGTATCTGGTAGACGCCCGACGACTTTGGGAGCTCTTGCGGCTGCTTCCGTGCAGACATCGGATCACCTCACGCGAGGATCGTACACAGCGAAATTATAGCGGCTTTTCGCTGTAGGGGTCGCGCGGAGGCGCGTGTTTCGCACGGGAATTCGCGCCGGATCTGTATACTCCCTGCCCTCGCTTTCATGCCAACGGATTTCACCTTGATCCCTGCCGCCCGCAAAGTCGACCCTGGAGTCGGGGCCACGCCCATGCTGCGTCTCAAGCGCGGCGAAGACCGGCGCCTCGCCAGCGGTCACCTGTGGGTGTTCAGCAACGAGATCGACACCGACGCTACGCCGCTGACCGCGTTTACGCCCGGCGCGATTGCGGAGCTGCGCTCGCACCGCGAGGCCTTCATCGGCTACGCCTGCGTCAACCCGCACGCGCTCATCTGCGCCCGCATCCTCTCGCGCGACGCGGCCCAGCCGGTGGATGCGACCCTCATTGAGCGCCGGCTGCGCGCCGCGCTCGCGCTGCGCGACCGACTGAGCTCAAAGCCGTATTACCGATGGGTATTCGGTGAATCCGATCAGCTGCCCGGACTCGTGCTCGACCGCTACGGCGATCTCATCGTCGGACAAATCGCGACCGCCGGCATGGAGGTTCTCAAGCCCCAGGTCGAGAGCGCGGTGCACAAGGTGCTGGCCCCGCGCGGCCTGTTCTGGAAGAACGATTCGGGCTCGCGCGAGCTCGAGAATCTGCCGCGCGTCGCCGAAGTTGCCTTCGGTGAGGTGCCGGTGGAAGTCGAAGTCGCCGAAGGTGCGCTCACTTTTACCGCGCCGCTGGCGGCAGGACAAAAGACGGGTTGGTTCTATGACCAGACGGCCAACCGCGCGCGCCTGGCGCGTTATGTCGCACCCGCTGCGCGCGTCCTGGATGTCTGCTGCTACGCCGGGGCGTGGGCGGTGACGGCACTGCGGCAGGGCGCAGCGCACGGCTGCTGCGTGGACTCATCCCAGACGGCTCTGGATTTTGCGCAGGCGAATGCGCAGCGCAATGGCGTTGCGATCGACACGCTGCGCGCCGATGCCTTCGATGCGTTGAAAGAGTTGGGGAGCCAGGGCAGGCGCTTCGACGTCGTGGTGCTGGACCCGCCGGCGTTCATCAAGCGCAAGAAAGATATCCCGCACGGCCAGGCGGCGTACCGCAAGCTCAACCAGCTCGCCCTGGAGGTGCTTGCCGATGAGGGGCTGCTGGTGTCCTGCTCCTGCTCTTATCACCTGAGCGCCGAGGAGCTTGTCAACGCGATCCAGGCGGCCGCCCGTCACAGTGGACGGTTTGTGCAGATTCTGGAGGCGGGCGGCCAGTCCCCCGACCACCCGGTACATCCGGCCATACCTGAAACACGCTATCTCAAGGCGTACTTCTGCCGCGTGACGCGCACGGTCGGCTAAACTATCGCGCCTCATGCTTAGCTTCCCCGGTTTCAACAGGGTTGCCTTCCAGATCGGCCCGATCAAGGTGCACTGGTACGGCATCATGTACCTGCTCGGTTTCGCCGCGGGCTGGTGGCTCGCGCGCCGGCGGGCGGCGCAACCCAATTCGACCTGGAAGCCGAACGACGTCGATGATTTTGTGTTCTTCAGCATGGTCGGCGGAATTGTGGGTGGCCGCGTTGGCTACGTGCTGTTCTATGGGCTGAAATTCTGGGCGCTCGATCCGTGGTATCCGTTCAAGATCTGGGAAGGCGGCATGTCGATCCACGGCGGTTTCATCGGCGGCATCGCGGCGATCTGCGTGTTTGCATTACGGCGCGGCCGGAACATGGGCGACGTGTGCGATTTCGGAGCGCCGCTGGTGGCGCCGGGGCTGTTTTTCGGGCGCATCGGCAACTTCATCAACAGCGAGTTGTGGGGCAAGGTCACCACGGTGCCGTGGGGGTTCCGCGTCGACGGTCAGGTGCGCCATCCCTCGCAGCTCTATGAGGCCGGCCTGGAAGGTTTGCTGCTGTTCATCGTCATGTGGTGGTTCACCTCACGGCCGCAGCCGCGGCTCGCACCGTCCGGACTGTTTCTCCTTATCTACGGCACGGCGCGTTTCCTCGTTGAGTTCGTGCGCATCCCCGATGAACACATCGGCTACCTGGCGGGCGGCTGGTTGACGGAAGGGCAGCTGCTGTCCGCGCCGATGATCATCTCAGGCATCGCGTTCCTGGCCTGGGCCTACCGGACGCGAGTCCCCTCCGGCAACCTCACCACGGCGCAATGAAGCAGTACCTCGATCTGCTGCGGCACATCCGCAGCACGGGCGTGCGCAAGGCCGATCGCACCGGCACCGGCACGCTGTCGGTGTTCGCGCACCAGATGCGTTTTGATCTCACGGCCGGCTTCCCCCTGGTCACCACCAAAAAGATTCACCTGCGCTCGGTGGTCTACGAACTGCTGTGGTTCCTGCGCGGCGAGACCAACGTCGCCTGGCTGCGCGAACACGGCGTCAGCATCTGGGACGAGTGGGCTGACGAGCGCGGCGAGCTCGGCCCGGTGTACGGCAAGCAATGGCGCGCGTGGCCGGCCGCCGACGGCCACACCATTGATCAGATTTCCCAGGCGGTCGCGAGCCTGAGAAGCAACCCCGATTCGCGCCGCATTATCGTCAGCGCCTGGAATGTCGGCGAGCTTGCGCACATGCGCCTGTTGCCGTGCCACGCGTTCTTTCAATTCTACGTGGCCGCCGGCTGCCTGTCGTGCCAGATCTACCAGCGCAGCGCCGATGTGTTTCTCGGCGTGCCCTTCAACATCGCAAGCTATGCGCTGCTCACGCACCTGTTCGCGCAGCAGTGCGACCTGCAACCGGGCGAGCTCATCTGGACCGGCGGCGATTGCCACCTGTACCTCAATCACCTGCAGCAGGCGGACCAGCAACTCAGCCGTTCGCCGTTGCCGTTACCAGAACTTGCGATCCGGCGCCGTCCGGCGAGCATGTTCGAATACCAGTACGAGGATTTCGAGTTCGTGAATTACCAGCATCACGCGCCCATCAAGGCGCCGGTGGCGGTGTAGCGTGGCCAGGCCGGTCGCATCACCGCCCCTCATCCAGGTACGCGATTCAGCCCTGCACGGCAAAGGTGTGTTTGCCATGCAGCGCATCCCCAATGGCACGCGTGTAATTGAGTACCTGGGCGAGCGCGTGTCGCACCGCGAGGCGGATCGTCGCTACGAAGACAAGGATGCGCACGACAACCACACCTTTCTTTTCATCGTCGACTCGCGCACCGTCATCGACGCCGGCGTTGACGGCAACGAGGCGCGCTTCGTCAACCACGCCTGCGAGCCGAACTGCGAGTCCGTGATCGAGGATCGGCGCGTGTTCATCGACGCATTGCGAACCATCGAGCCGGGCGAGGAACTCACTTACGACTACCAGATCCAGCGCGAAGCCGACGATCCACAGGAGGTCGATGAGCTGTTTGCCTGCCGCTGCGCCTTCGCGGCCTGTCGCGGTAGCATGTTGTGGCCGGAACGCGCGACGCCGCCCGTGAAGCGGCAGTTGCGGGCGCGTAAATGACGTGAACAACGCGCGACGTTTCAGCCTCCCGGCGGTCGTGGGCGCAACCGGCATCGTGTACGGTGATATCGGCACGAGCCCGTTGTACGCGCTGGAGCAGTCACTCAGCGCCGCCGGGGGCTTCAGCACCGCGGCGGTGCTGGGGGTGCTGTCGCTCATCTTCTGGAGTCTCACGATTTCCGTCACGCTCAAGTACGTGACCGTGATCATGCGCGCCGACAACCAGGGCGAAGGCGGGATCCTGGCGCTGTTCGCGCTGGCGCAACGGCGGCTCATCCACGGCAGCACCTGGGCCAAAGTCGCCGTGGGCCTGGCGCTCGCCGGAACCGCCACTTTCTTCTGCGACGCGCTGATCACGCCGGCGATCTCGGTCTTGAGCGCCGTCGAAGGCCTCGAGGTGCTCAATCCCGGCTTCAAGAGCTACGTCATCCCGGCCACCATCGCCGTCATTACCGTGCTGTTCGCGTACCAGCGTCGCGGCACGGCAAGCGTTGCGAAGCTCTTCGGTCCCATCATGGTGGTGTGGTTTGTGTTGATCGCGGTCCTGGGCGCCATTCCCATCAGCCGCCACCCGCAGGTGCTGCAGGCACTGAATCCCTACATGGGCATCAGCCTGCTCTTTCATCGCCCGCCGGTGGCGCTCGCCATCATCGGCGGCGCATTCCTCGCCATCACCGGCGGAGAGGCGCTGTACGCCGACATGGGGCATTTCGGCAAGACGCCGGTGCGGATCGCCTGGTTCGCTCTCGTCGGGCCGGCACTGGTGCTCAACTACTTCGGTCAGGGGGCGTTGCTCCTGGAAATGGGCAAACCGGCCGAGCACCTCCTGTACCACCTGGTGCCGGCGCCAATCCTGCCGTGGCTGGTCGTGCTCGCCACGATGGCCACCGTCATCGCCTCCCAGGCCACGATCTCGGGCGCCTTCTCGATGGCCCGCCAGGCAGTGCAACTTGATCTGCTGCCGCGCCTGCGGGTGCTGCAGACTTCGGCGGTGGAGCAGGGCCAGATCTACGTGCCGATCGTCAACTGGCTGGTGTTCCCGGCCGTAATTCTGTTCGTGGTCGGCTTTGGTTCCTCGGACGCCCTCGGCGGTGCTTACGGTGCGGCGGTCGTTGGCACCATGGTCGTGACCACCATCCTGGGCGCGTTTGTGGCGGCGACTCAATGGAACTGGCCGAAGTGGCAGGTGGCAGCCCTGTTCGGCCTGATGCTCATTACGGATCTTGCGTTCGTGGCCGGCAACATGACCAAGGTGCCCTCCGGCGGATGGATTCCGCTCACACTCGCGGGCGCCCTGTGCCTCGTCTTCATGACCTGGCGCAGCGGGCGCATCGAACTGCGCGCCGCGCTTGCGAAGCTCGCCGTGCCGCGTACCGAGCTCAACAAGCTCGTTGCCGGCGTGCACCGCGTACCCGGGACCGGCGTGTTCCTGGCGAGCAACGCCGCCCTCGTGCCCTCCGCACTGATCCGCAACATCGAGCACAACGGCGTTGTGCACCAGCGCGTCATCATCCTTAACGTCGAGATCGCCGACACGCCACGGCAGGATCCGGCGCGCCGGCTCAAGGTGGAGGAGGTGGCGCCAGGGGTTCACTACATCACCGCGCGCTTTGGTTTTATGGAGACACCGGACGTCGCCGAGGCGCTGAAAGCATGCCGCGCCAAGGGGCTGCGTGTGTTCACCGAGGACAGCTCGTTCTTCGTCGGCCGGCACGTGGTGCGTGCGCGCCCGCTGCCGGGCCTGCGCGGGGTACAACGGCGGCTGTTCGCGCGCATGCAGCAGTACAGCACCCAGGCGGCGGAGTTCTTCCGCATGCCGTTCCGCGACGTCGTGATCCTCAACACAGCGGTGGAGATCTGAAGCCCATGTCCGGCAACACCCTGCGCAGGAGGTAATGATGGAAGCGGGCGCGGAAATTCATGCGCATCACCATGCCGTCGGGCATCGCTGGATCGATCTCGCGTTGGCATCAGGCGCCCTGATCCTGTCGGTTACTTCCATCGTCATCGCCATCCAGAACGAGCATGCAATGCAGCGCCTCGTTACCGCGAATTCCTGGCCGTATCTAACGCGCGTTCTGCCGGCACGGGAAGCGATCAGCTTCCTGAAAGTCCTACAGCAGGAGCCGAATCTCGAGCTTTGGAAAAAGCTCGACGCGCAGCGCTTTAAGGTGGGAATTGCGGTCTGTTACAGTTCAGTGTTCGGGGAGCGCTGGATCACCACCTTGGGCCAGGTGAGTCCGCGCAGCGTGAAATCCTGCGACGTACTCTCGGGTGCTGCTTATGAAGCGCACTGGCCCACGCACAAGTGAGCGACGCGCCGCCGACCGTTTCGCTCATCGTTGCAATGGCGCGCAACGGCGTCATCGGACGCGGCAACGCCATGCCGTGGCACCTGCCTGCGGATCTGAAGCGCTTCAAGGCGCTCACCCTCGGCAAGCCCATCCTCATGGGCCGCAGGACCTACGAGGCCATCGGTCGGGCGCTCCCCGGGCGCGACAACCTCGTGCTGACACGCACGCGGGACTGGCGCGCCGCGGGTGTAACCGCGGTGCACTCCGTGGGTGAGGCGCTGCAGCACTCGGCCTCGAACGCTGAGCTTGCCGTGATCGGCGGCGCGGAGGTGTATCAGCTCACGCTGCCGCTCGCCGGACGCATCTATCTCACGCAGGTGCTCGCCGAGGTCGAGGGCGACACCTTTTTCCCGGAGTTTTCCGTGAGTGAATGGCGCGAGGTCGAATCCAGCGAATACCCAGCCGATGAGCGCCATGTTTTCGGGATGAAGTTCGTGACATTTGAGCGGGTCAGGCCGGCGATGGCGTGGGTGTCCGGCAAGATCTGACGGAAAACGTCTACATGACAAGCGGGCATGTAGACATTTTGCGTCAGACTCTGACGGAGGACACTGCTAACGAGTGCCTACATGCCGCGCGACCTGGAACCGCACGCGAGGCTTAGTGCGGCGATGTGACCGGCGTCAGGCGTTCGCTGACGAGTTTTTCCGCCAGCCGCGGATCCGCGCCGGGCGAATTTTCCGCGCTGTCGAGTTCCGCGAGAATTTGCGCCTGCAAACCGCCGCGTCGCAGTGCTTCCACGTAAGGGATTTCCGGGTGGAACATCACCATGGAATAGCGCGGGATAAAACGGTCCGGGAAGCGCCGCTCGAGTTCCATGGCGATCGCCTTGCGCCGCAGGTAACGCGCATCCAGCACCGTGTCGCGCATCTCGGTGTAGTTCTCCACGGCCATCTGCGCTATCGCGGCGGCGTTCGGCCGCCGCAGCGCCTCGAACTGCGCGAATACCGCCTCCCAACTTTCGTGCGCATCGAGCAGGGTATCGAGCGCCAGGCAATCCTCGAACGCCGCGTTCATCCCCTGGCCGTGAAACGGCACGATCGCGTGCGCCGCGTCGCCGAGCAGCAGCAACTGATCCCCGAGGTGCCAGGGCGCGGCGTGCACGCTGCCGAGCTGTCCTTGCGGGTGAGCGGCGAATTCAGCGCACAGGTCGGGCATGAGCGGCACGACGTCCGGAAATTCACGCGCGAAAAACTGCGCCGCAAGCGCCGGCGCCGTGAGTTCGGCAAAGCTGGCGGCGCCACCGCTGCGCGCCAGAAACAGGGTCGCGGTGAAGCTGCCGTCGATGTTCGGGAGCGCGATCAGCATGAAACCGCCGCGCGGCCAGATGTGCAGCGCTTCGCGCTGCAGCGCGTGCCGGCCGGCGGCGGCCGGAATCGTGAATTCCTTGTAGTCGTGGTCGAGCCATTCCTCACGCACGCTCACCAGGCCACGCGCGGCGAGGCTCGAGCGCACGGCGGACCCCGCTCCATCGGTGGCGATGGTGGGTGTGAGCGCCACCTCCCGCTCGCTACCCGTGGGCTGAGCGCGCAGGCGCAGCACATTGCGCGCCGGATCGGCGCCCAGGCACTGCTGGCTGAAGTGCACGGACACACCCGGATGATGCACCGCTGCTTCGATCAGCAGGCGGTTCAGCTCGCCGCGGCCGACCGAGTAAATCACCTCGTCCTCGCGTTGCCCGTAGGGCTGCAGCGTGACCTGGCCGGACAGCTCATGGACCATGCGGCCGCGCATCGGGATGAGCAGGGGTCGAATGCGTTCCAGGACGTTGGCGCGTTCGAGCGCGCGCATGCCGCGCGCGGCGAGGGCGAGGTTGATCGAGCGGCCGCGCTCAGGTTGTGACTGGCGCGGGTCGGGGCGCCGCTCGCAGAGCGCGACGTGATAGCCGCGCCTGGCGAGCAGCACCGCGAGCAGCGCACCGGCGAGTCCTGCGCCGACGATGTTGACGGGCCTATGCGGCGCGGGTTTCACGCGCTCCCCTGCAGGATCTCGCCCAAGGTCTGTGCAAAGTGTGCGACGTCCTCGAAGCGGTTGTACAAGGGCACCGGCGCCGCGCGAATGATGTCGGGCGTACGCCAGTCGCACACCACGCCGCGCGCAAGCAAAGCATCGAACACCGCGCGGCCGCGCTTGGGCCCCGCGGCAATGCGGACCGAAAGCTGGCAGCCGCGCGCGGCGCTGTTGCGCGGCGTGAGGATGTGCACCTGCGGCTCCAGGCGTGCTACCTGCGTGTCCATGAAGTCCGTGAGCGCCACGGATTTCGCGCGCAGGCGCGCCATGCCGGCCTCCATGAAGATCGCGAGCGAGGCGATGAGCGGCGTCGCCGACAGGATCGGCGGGTTACTGATCTGCCAGGCGCTCACGCCCTCGGCGGCGCGAAACTGCGGCTCCATCAGGAAACGGGTTTCCAGCTCGTGGCCCCACCAGCCGGCGAGGCGCGCGCCGGGCACCCCGCCGCTGTGCTGGCTGCGCGACTGCGCCTGGGTGTGCCGCTGGTGGATGAAACAGCCGCCGATCGCGCCGGGTCCGCCGTTCAGGTACTTGTAGCTGCACCACACGGCGAAATCCGCCCCGCTATCGTGCAGCGCGAGCGGCGTGTTGCCGACCGAATGCGCGAGATCGAATCCCATGACGCAGCCCCTGGCGTGCGCGGCGCGGGCAATGCGCGCCAGCTCGAACGCCTGGCCGGTTCGAAACTGCACCCCCGGCCACAGCACCACCGCAATCTGCGCGCCATGCTCCTCCAGACACGCTTCGATCGCGGCCTCCGTCACCAGGTCCTCGCCGGCGCGCGGCGCGAGCTCGATGAGGTGCGTCGCCGGATCAAGTCCGTGCCAGGCGATTTGCGAGGCCACCGCATGCCGATCGGAGGAGAAAGCGCCGCTCTCGATCAGGATCTTCGTGCGCCGTCCGGCGGGCCGGTAGAAGCTCGCCAGCATCAGGTGCAGGTTCACCGTAAGGGAATTCATGGCGATGACTTCGCCCGGATGCGCCCCCGTGAGGGCCGCGAGTCCTGCGGTAAGGTTTTCGTGGTAGGGAACCCAGGGGCGGCGTCCTTGCTCGTGCCCCTGCACCGCGAGCCGCGACCACTCGTCGAACTCCTGGGAGAGCAACTCCCGCGCCGCCAGCGGGGCAAGCCCCAGCGAGTGGCCGCTCAGGTACACCACTTGCTCCCCGCGCTCATCGCGCGGCAGCGCGAATCGGGCGCGGAACGCGCGCAGCGGATCGGCGGCATCGCGCTCGCGGGCATCGTTGAGGGTTGCGGTGTTACTCATGGTGTTCCGCGGGCAGGAGTGGATACAGGAGCGGACGGCTCGGCACGGCATCGCCCGCCAGCGCAGGTACCTGCAGTTCCAGCAGGTAGGCGCCATCGGCAAGCGCGTCCGGGATGAAAGCGAACTCGGTGACGGTGGCGTCCGGGCGCGCAGCGGCGTCGAGTTGCGCCGATTCTGGCGGCAGCCCGAAAAAAATCCGGTGGGCGGTGAGCCGGCCTTCATCATGCGCGCGGTCGAGAGAGGGTAGGTCGACGATGAGGTGCTGGATGCCACGACTGACCAATAGCTGCGCCGCCTGCCGCGACAGGTACGGCGGGCTGCCGAGGGTGTAGTCGCGCGTTGCTTTGTCGGCAGCGTTGGGAAGGGTGCGAATGACGAGCGCCTGCGCCGCGAACGGCGCCCCGCGCGGCCAGGCAGCCTCGATCGCCGCCGCGCTGATCAACAAATCCCCGGCGGCCGGAGCGGGAACGGTGCTCTCGCCGCTGACCGCGGCGGCCACCGGCGTGACGGACAGCAACACTGCCGGCACCAGCCCGGCGGGCACGACGCGATACGCGTCGAGCTTGGCGTGCGTGAGATGGCCGGCGCACTCGGTATGCGTGCCCTGGCAATGTGGAATCAGCGTGATGACCTCGCAGTTGCAGCTCGCGCCGCTCGCGACGGCGCCGGAGAAACCCGGCGCCTCGAACGGCCGGGCGGTGGCGCGCGGCGCGCCAAAATGGCGCGGCTGCGGTCCGTCGAAGTCCAGGGTCAGGGCGAGGCTTACCGGACGCGCGAGGTCAACGCCTACCTCGCCGCCGGCCAGGGCGATCCGCGCGTTCACACCGAGCGTTCCATCACCGTGCCGCAGTGCCGGCAGGTGCGCGCCTCGCGGTTCGAGAAAAAGCGCTCGAACACCGGCGGAAATTGTTTCTCGATGTCGGTGAGTTCGAAGAACTCCTCGTACAGGCGCTCGCCGCAGCGCTCGCAATACCACTGGAAGCCGTCGAGTTCCCCGGCACGCCGGGCGCGCTCCACCACCAGTCCCAGCGTGTGCGCCGGGCGTTGCGGCGAGTGCGGCATGTTGGGGGGGATCAGCAGCACCTCGCCGGCACGGATCGGCACATCCACCGGCCGGCCGTCCTGCATGGTCTTCAGTACCATGTCGCCTTCGAGCTGGTAAAAGAACTCCTGGCCCGGATCGACGTGGTAGTCCTTGCGGGCGTTCGGCCCGCCAACGACCATGATGATGAAGTCGCCGTCGTGGAAGACGCGCTTGTTGCCAACCGGGGGCACCAGCTGCGCGCGGTTGGCGTCGATCCACTGCCGGAAATTGAATGCTCGCAGCGACGCCATGTGTGCTCCTTGCCTTTCGCGTATGTTACCCGCTGCGGTGCGGCTTAAGGAGAGCGCCATGTCCGGCAGGGCGGTGATACAACCCGGCACGCGTGCGGCCACGGCGCTATGCCTGCTGTTCGTCAGCGCGTGCGGCCACTGGCCGTGGCGTGGCGCGCCACCGGCGCCGCCAGCCGAGATTCACGAGCTGGATATCAGCGGCGCAACTGCCTCAAGCGTGCGCCAATTCTGGAAGCGCAACACGCTGCTGGTGGACTTAAGTGCCGCGAGCGGTTCCGGCAGCATCGTGCTCAGGCCGGGGGCGGCAGGCTGGCCGGTGCGCCTCGCGCTGCGCGTCACCCCTGGCGCGGTCGGTTTTCTGCAGGTGCAGGCGGACAAGCGGCTGAGCCTGCCGATCGCCAGCGGTGCGGCCCGGCCGGTTGATATCGAGCTCGCCCCCGGGGTCTACGGACCGAACACCGCACAGGTGAGCGTTTCCTGGGGCCCCGCCCCGGTGGTGCCGGAGCTGCCGAAGAGCTAGGCCGCGCCGATGAGCTGGTGCGCGCCGCAGGCGAGTGAGATCGGCGCGCGCTCACGATCCAGGTCGAACGCGGTGAGGGCGCCGCCCCACACGCAGCCGGTATCCAGCCCGACGACGCCATCGCGCCGCACGAAGCCGAGCGCCGACCAGTGGCCGAAGATGATGCGCGTATCACGGCTCTGGCGCCGCTCGAGCTCGAACCACGGGCGCAGCGGCGACGGCGATGGCGGCGGCTCGCCCTTCATGGTGAGGTCAACACGACCGTCGGGGGTGCACACGCGCAGCCGCGTCAGGACATTGATCACGAATCGCAGCCGCTCCTCGCCCTTGAGATCATCGCACCAGCGGTCCGGGTCGTTGCCGTACATGTGCGCAAACAACGCCCGCGGGTCGCGCGCGAGCGCGGCTTCCACTTCGCGCGCGAGCGCCAGCGCCTGCTGGGCGGTCCACTGCGGCACGAGACCGGCGTGTACCATGAGATCAGAACCTTCCGCGTGCGCCAGGGCGCGGGTGCTCAGCCACTCGAGCAGCGCATCGCGGTCGGGCGCGCTGAGCAGCGCGTCGAGGGTATCGGACTTGCGTTTGCGCTCGGTCCCATGCGCGACCGCCAGCAGGTGCAGGTCGTGGTTGCCGAGCACCACGATCGCGTTGTCACCGAGTGCGCGCACCAGGCGCAGCGTTTCCAGCGAGCCGGGCCCGCGGTTGACGAGGTCGCCGACGAACCACAAACGGTCGCGGTCCGCGGAGAACTTCAGGAGTTTGAGGAGCGCCCGTAGTTCCTGGTCACAGCCTTGCAGGTCGCCGATCGCATAACGGGTCACTGCAGGATGCCCGGCATGGCGAGCCGGAAGGGCTGTATGGGTGCATCGAAGTGCGCGCCGTCGTCGGCGAGCATCTGGTAACTGCCCTGCATGGAGCCCACCGGCGTCTCGAGAACCGCGCCGCTGGAGTAGCGAAAGCCCTGTCCCGGCTGCAGATACGGCTGCTCGCCCACGACCCCGTCGCCGCGCACTTCCTCGACTTTGCCGTTGGCGTCCGTGATGACCCAGTGCCGGGTCAGCAGGCGCGCCGGCACCTGGCCTTCGTTGCGGATGGTGATGGTGTAGGAAAAGACGAAGCGGTGCTCGCGCGGATCAGACTGCTCATCCAGATAGCTGGTCTCGACGTCGACCCGGATGCTGTGGTCGGCGGGTGTCACTGTCAGCTGCGCTCCGGCCGCATCGCCAGCACGTCGCAGGGCGCGGCGTGCAGCACCGTGTCTTCCGTCAGGTTCACCAGGATCGACAGTCCATGGCGTTCGCGGCTGCCGAGAATGATGAGGTCCGCCTGGCGCTCGCGCGCCACGCGCACGATCTCCCCTTTGACGGTGCCGCTCTCCACGTGGCAGACGGCGTCCGCCAGCCCCAGCGTGCTGGCGAGGGCGGTCAGGCGCTGCCGCGCCCGCGCCAGCAACTCCTCCTCGATCTGCACCGAGGGCATGAGGGTTTCACCCATGGGCTCAACCGGCACGAACTCCACCACGTGCAGCAGTTCGACTTCGGCGTTGAGCGATGCGGCGAGCGCCTGCGCCCGCCGGCCGACGCCCAGACTCTCCTCGGTCAGGTCCACGACCAGCAGGATGCGACGGTAGAGTGCGCTCATCAGGACCTAAGACTAGCGTCAGCCGCGCGCGCGGTCGAGGGTTTGCGCCAGGGTGTTGAAGCCCTCCGCGCCGAGGGTCTCCGGACGCGCCGTCGGATCCAGGCCGCAGGCGCTGATTTGTTCGCGGGACAGGAGTGGCGCGAGCGCGTTGCGCAGCGTCTTGCGGCGGTGCGCGAAGGCCGCCGCGACGACGGCGCCGTAGTGCGGACTTACGCTGAACAGCGGCTGGGCGCGCACGGTGAGGCGCACCACGGCGGACCACACCCGCGGTGGCGGTTGAAAGGCCCCGGGACCGACGTCGAAGAGCTTCTCCACGGCAAAGTATGGCGTCAGCATGAGGGTGAGGCGCCCGAAGTCCCCCGTCCCCGGCCGCGCCGCGAGGCGTGCCACGACTTCGCGCTGCAGCATGACATGCAGGTCCTTGATCGCCTCTGCCTGCCCGAGCAGGTGAAACAGCAGTGGCGTCGAGATGTTGTAGGGCAGGTTGCCGATGATCCGCAAGCGGCCGGCGCGCCTGCTGGCGAGGGCTGCGAAATCAAAGTCGAGGGCGTCCGCCTGGTGCAGTTCGCAGCGCGGGGAATCCGTGAACTCACCGCGCAGGCGCTGCGCCAGGTCGCGATCGATTTCGATGGCGTCGAAGCTGCAGTCGGTGCGGCGCAGCAGTTCATGGGTGAGGGCGCCGCGTCCCGGTCCAATCTCCACCAGGTGCTCGCCCGGGCGCACGTCGAGTGCCGCCACGATCCGCCCGATCACGGCCGGCTCGTGCAGGAAGTGCTGCCCGAAACGCTTGCGCGCGCGCTGCATCAGCGCCCGTGGGTGGCGAGCGCGATGGCCAGCTGCAGGGCGGCCGCGAGACTGCCCACGTCCGCTTCGCCCCGGCCGGCAAGATCCAGCGCCGTGCCATGATCGGGCGAGGTGCGCAGGATCGGCAGGCCAAGAGTCACGTTCACCGCCTGCTCGAAGCCTGAGTGCTTGACGACCGGGAGCCCCTGGTCGTGGTACATCGCGAGCACCGCATCGAAGTCCGCGAGTACGCGCGGGATGAACACGGTGTCCGCCGGCAGAGGCCCGTGGACATCAATGCCGCCGGCACGCATGCGCGCGATGGCCGGCGCAATCGTTTTCAGTTCTTCATCCCCGAGGTAGCCGCTCTCGCCAGCGTGTGGATTCAGACCGCACACCGCGATCCGCGGCGCCGCGACTCCCCACCAGCGCTTGAGGCCCTGCTGCAGGATGCCAGCGGTTTCACATAGCAGCTCCTGCGTGATGGCGCGGCTCACGGCATTCAGTGGCAGGTGTGTCGTGGCGAGCGCCACACGCAGCGTCCCGCTCGTCAGCAACATGACCGGGCGGGTGCTATGCGTGCGCTGCGCCAGGTACTCGGTGTGGCCCCTGAAGGCTACGCCGGCGTCGTTGATCACGCCCTTGTGCAGTGGGGCGGTAACGATCGCGGCGAACTCCCCGGCGAGCGCGCCGTCGATCGCCCGATCGAGCAGCGACAGCACGTAGGGGACGTTGGCCGCGTCGAGCTGGCCGGCGACACTGTGCACGGCGAGCGGATGGTGCTCGACGCTGAGGCTCCCGGCAACGTGCGGCCGCGAACTACCGGCCGCTCCCGGCCAGGGACGCAATGTGATCGCGGCGCCGAGTGCGCGCGCGCGCTCTTCGAGCAGCCCCGCATCCGCCAGACACACCAGCTCGCATGGCAGCTCCCGGGCGGCGAGCGCGAGACATAGTTCCGGGCCGACGCCTGCCGGCTCGCCCGAGGTCAGGGCAATTCGCGGAAAGTTAGGACTTGTACTCGACGTAGGCGTCATCACGCAGGCGGCGCAGCCACAGCTCCGTCTCCTCGTCTGCCTTGCCGGCGCGGATCGCCTCGATGGCCTGGCGGCGCTTCATTTCATCGGTGTTGTCGAAGCGGCGGTGGCCGAGCATCTGCATGATGTGCCAGCCGTACTGGGTATGGACGGGCTCAGTGATTTCACCGTCCTTGAGCGGCGCGACTGCCTGCGAGAACTCCGGCACGAAGGCATCCGGACTGGTCCAGCCCAGATCGCCACCCTCGGCAGCGGAGGCCGGATCTTCGGAGAGTGTTTGCGCAAGCCCGGCGAAATCCTCGCCCTTGAGGATGCGCTCGCGCAGCGCGTTGAGCTTCTGCTTCACGGTCGCATCGTCGGCGAGCTCATTGGTCTTCATGAGGATGTGCCGCACGTGCACCTGGTCGACGACGGTCTGCGCCGCGCCGCCGCCGCGCTCATCGTTCAGACGCACGATGTGGTAGCCAGTGGGCGTGCGCAGCGGCTCGCTGACCTCGCCGGGTTTGAGCTTGGCAACGACATCGCTGAGGAAGGTGGGCAGCTCGCTGCCCTTGCGCCAGCCGAGCGCGCCGCCCTCGAGCGCCGTCTGGCTGTTCGAATAGGCCACCGCGAGCTTGGCGAAGTCCTCGCCGTTCCTGGCGCGCTCGTAGACCTCGGTGGCGCGCTTGGCCGCCTGGTCGAGCTGCGCGGTGCCGGCTTCCTGCGACACCGCGATCAGGATGTGCGACACGTTGAATTCGCTGTGCTCGGAAGGGGTCCGCGCCTGCTTTTCCAGGTACTGGTCGATCTCGCGCGGCGTTACGGCGATGTGCTGCAGCACGTCGCGCTGGCGCAGCAGCGTCAGGGTGATCTCCTTGCGCATCTCGTCGCGGTACGAGGGGTAGTCGATGCCCTGCTCGGCAAGCGCCTGCGGCAGCTGCGACAGCGTCAGGTTATTGCGCTTGGCGATGTCCAGCAACGCCGCGTTGAGGGTCTCGTCCGGGACCTTCACCCCCGCGCGGGTGGCATGCTGCAGCTGGATTTCCTGCAGCACGAGGCGCTCGAGTACCTGCTGGCGCAGGATGTTCTGCGGCGGCAGTTCGAGCTTCTGCGCGCGCAGCCGCGCGGCGACGGTTTCGATCTGCGCGTCGAGCTCACTGTTGAGCACCACGCCGTCGTTGACGATCGCCGCGACCCGGTCGAGCAGTTCGCCCTTGGTGGCTAGCTCGCGGGTTTGCGCGTAGGCGCTGCCCTGCAGGGAAAGGCCGCTCGCGGCCAGCGCCATGGCGCCCACGGCCGAAGTCAAAATCCGTCGCATGATCTTCCTGGTTTCCTTCGCAGGCGCCGTCTAGGGCGCCCGGAGTCGTTGGGTATTGGCGTCCGCGGGGGTATAGCCGCGGATCTCCTCGCTGAGTGACGTGTCCGACGCCGATCCGACACCGGCCAGGCCGGCGAGTTCCAGCTGCAGCCAGATCCCCGTGTCCTGGCTGCCGTTGAAGCTGCTCAGGTAGCGTCGGGCGCCCAGTCGCAGCCGCCAGCAGCACGAACGGTACTCGAAGCCGGCGAAGCGCTCCAGTTCTTTGTTGTCCCGCACCGAATACACGTCGCGGACGAAGACGTTCCAGTCGCGCCTGATCGGCATGGCTCCCGAGACATCCACCTGGTCGAACCCGTGGCTGTCGCAGGTCGCTGGCCCGGCTCCGAGCGGCGCACACTGCACCAGGACTCCCTGGATGAACACCGGCTCCTGCACGAAGCGCTCGTATCTGTAGGCAAAGTTGATGACCGCTTCGGAGGTTGGCTTGTATTGCAGGTTGACCTGGGTGCGTTCGCTGCGCCCATTCTGCGGATCCCATTGCACCCCCATATCGGCACTCCAGTCCTGGAAGGCGGTGAGTGCCAGCTGCGCCGTGAAGTCCGAGCGCTTGGCGGTAACGGGCGTCTCGCCCGGCAGGACGACCCGCGGGATCTCGAAGTAATACGTCTGGCCGAAAGTTGCCGCCAGGAACTGCCGTCCGTCGCGGGCGTCGAGCAGACGACTCGTCACCCCAAGGCTCACCTGGTTGGCATCGCTCACGCGGTCGGCGCCGACGTAACGGTTGGTGCTGAACAGTTCCACCGGGGTCAGGTCCGGCAAGGCGGTGTCGAACACCGGCAGCTGGTCCTGGTTACGGTAGGGCACGTCGAGGTACAGGATGCGCGGCTCGAGCGTGAGCTTGCGCTGGTTGCGTGAACCGGTCTCGCGCTCGAACACCAGTCCCGTGTCGAGGCTCGCGATCGGCAGGGTACGTGACGGGGAGCTTGGTTCACCGGGCAGAAGATCGGTGAGTTCGTACTGCGTCAGCCGCCAGGCGAGCCCCGGACGCATGAAATACCCGGGACCGGTGAGATCCAGCGATACGCGCGGCATCAGGTCACCGCGCCAGCCCATGGGGCCGATGGCGCCATCGGCGTGCCGGAAGTCGACCAGCTCCGAATCGAAGCCGTAGTGCACGATGTCGTACCAGGTGTAGGCGCTGGCGACCGCGAGGCGCGGCACGCGGGCATACGGCCGGGCATCCACCGGCAGGGTGTCGTCGA
>Ga0070733_10000369_pt1 | contig 37715 bp, 31 predicted proteins | sample Coa_R1_9_FD_66450 | JGI IMG/M metagenome (GOLD analysis project Ga0070733, IMG submission 66450) | Surface soil microbial communities from Centralia Pennsylvania, which are recovering from an underground coalmine fire - Coalmine... | ecosystem: Environmental > Terrestrial > Soil > Unclassified ... | reverse complement strand
TGACCCGTGGCTTCTTGCACATAGCGCTGGAATTCCGTGGGCGCCTCCGCGACTGTGCCGATCTCGGGCGTCAAGGTCGCGCCAGGATTGGTACCGTCGCGCGACTCCGGCGCCGAGCGCATGCCGCCGGTCGGATCGGCGAGGCCCGGAAAAGAGGCCCGCGCAGCTCCGCCTGACTGACCCGTAGAAACGCGAGGAGCCGGGAAACTGCCGCACTCCATCAGACTCGCGTTTGCCGGTTCGGCACAATACGCGGGCCGGGCGCTGCTGGGCACTCCGTCCTGTTCCTGGCCTGGGACTCCCTGGGGTTGCTGCCGTTGCAAGAACCCACCGGTCTGCGCATTCAGGCCGGAAGATGCGCCAAGAGCGATGAGACCGGCGATAAATCGGGAGGGGAACGCGGAAAGCATTTTTTCCTCAAGACATTAAGCGCGATTTAAATATACGGACGAGTGCGCAGACCACATGCTGTGTGCGTGAGGCACGCAAATGGTGAGATGCACAAAAGCCCCAAAGCGTAACGTACTGTCTGCCTCATATCGGCGATCGCGAAGAAGGAGCGAAAATCCTGAGGGCCGACGTTACACTTGATGCGGGTAACGCTGCCGAACTCTCATTCCTCTACTAACTTACTGGTCCGGAGGACCGGTGGAAGGAGTTCTCCGTTCGTCAGTCCACAACATCAGGCGCCCGACGTTCTCGCGCAATGTGCATCGCGAGGGCCAACGTATTGTTTATGCTGGCTTCCTTGGCGAGGGCACAATCTGCCAGCGCGGGACAAAACGTGCTTGAGGAGCATTGGACTCGTATCCGTTACGGAACTACGTCCTCGGGCTCGGCTTACGTTCCTTTGGACAGTTGGGTCTATCCTGCCTTCGCGCGCTTGATCGCTTGGGGATATGTCGACGGAGCCTTCGCGGGACTGCGCCCATGGACGCGGTTGAGCTGCGTTCGAATGTTAGCCCAGTCAGAAGAGTTCTCTTTTTCCGATACCAACAGCGAAGAAGCGCGACGAATCCTGATAGCGTTGAAACAGGAATTCCTGGCGGACTACCAAAACGCCACGGCAGAGGTGCCGGCCCTCCACGGCGAAGTCGATTCCGTTTATACCCGGTCGCTCGGAATCGCGGGGTCGCCGCTGAACGACAGCTTTCACTTTGGTCAAACGTTGATAAATGACTACGGCCGGCCGTATCAGGAAGGCGTGAATGAAATTGCCGGCTTCAACGCTCGACTGGAAGACGGACGATTCAGTCTCAACGTGGGCGGCGAGTATCAGTATGCCCCAGGCCGCGCTGCTTACTCTGATTCAGTTCGGGCTGCGATCGCTTTCATGGATAACAATCCGATTATGCCTGCAACACGGGTGCCACCCGTGGACACCTTTCGGCTCATCGATGCGAATCTATCCGTGAATGTCGCGAACCACGAGATTTCTGTCGGCAAGAGTGAAATGTGGTGGGGGCCGGCCGAGGGCGGCGCATTTGCGTTCAGCGATAACGCCGAGCCAATCTACACACTTCGCATTAATCGCACCGAGCCTTTGGTTGTTCCTTTGTTTTCGAAGTTACTGGGGCCGGTGCGGTATGACCTGTTCGTGGGTCCACTGAAGGGGCATGTTTCACCGGTCGGACCCTGGATTCAAGGTCAGAAGATCAGCTTCCAGCCGAGTCCGAACTTCGAATTCGGTGTTTCGAGGACGATCGTGTTCGCAGGCAAAGGACACGTTCCGCTGACGTTCGGATCCTTCTGGAACAGCTTCACCAGTTTTTCCAATGTGCCTGTCGATGTGAAGTTTTCTGCCCGCGATCCCGGCGACCGATACAGCACTTTCGATTTTTCGTACAGGCTCCCTTTTGTGCGCGATTGGGTTACGCTCTACACTGACTCGATCGTGCACGATGACGTCTCCCCTCTGAGCGCTCCTCGCCGCGCCGGATTCCGTCCGGGCGTTCTCTTGTCTCACTTCCCCAAGATGCCGAATCTGGATTTTCGCGCGGAAGCGTCCTACACGGATTTCCCGACCTCACGGAGCTTTGGCGGTCAGTATTTTTTCTACGAAGCTGTTTATCATGACGCGTACACCAACAAAGGCTTCCTTCTGGGAGATTGGGTCGGCCGGGAAGGCAAGGGGGCGCAGGCATGGCTCACGTACCACCTGTCAGCCGCGGAGATGATTCAGATCTCGTACCGCAACGCCAAGAGCGCGCCGGATTTCGTGCCGGGAGGCACAACGCAGAACGATATTTCGCTGAGCGTCGTCCGCCGCTGGCATAGAACCATCGAAGTGTCTGCCTCCGGACAGATGGAATTTTGGAAGGCGCCGATCCTGGCAACAGGGCTGCGCACCGACGCCGCACTCGCCTTGCAGATCAAATACCTTCCCCAGTTCTCTTGGACGCGGAGATAAGCGCCCTTATCGAAGTACGACAATGTTGTACATCTGTTGTGCAGCCGGCGGAACAGAACGGCTGCTGACATTGCAGAAGTTGATCGATATCTGGCCGGCGGACGGAGCCGAGAATCCGGCGATCGCGAGTCCTGGGTCGCTGCGTGGCGTATTCACGGCGAGCACTACATCGCCCGCCTCGATTCCTGCGACCGAAAATGTTTGCGCCGCGCAGGAGTTGGCCGGAACTGCTGCGGGGGAAAACACCGCGTCGTAGCGGGCGAGTTTCGTGATGAGGGTGCCCTTGGTCCCCAATTGCGTCGAACCGGATACGGCGAGAGTCGCTCCCGGCGGCGCGTTTTCTGAGAAGCCAGGTCCGATGCCCACGCTCTTGGATTTACCGTCGGCATAGATCACGCTCACCGGCGCTGCTCCGCGGCCCTGCGCATCCACTTCTGGATTTGTATTGTCCGTATTGCGGGCCAGCACCTGAAAATCGCAATTGACTTCGGTGCCGCCATAGCTCGCCAACCAAAAGGTCGCGCTGGCGGGTCCGAGGTCGAATTTGCAATGGCGTTGCTGGATCACGCCCGAGGCTGGCTCGAAGTGAATACTTCCGGTCACGGGATTCAGCGTGGGAAGCATGACGACACTGCCTCCCGATCCGCCGTGGAAAGTCTTTAGATTCGCTACAAAATAATTCCCGGATGCATAGACAGAGGAGGAGGCATCAACATAGAGTCCATAGCTGGCGGCTGAGCCGCTGGTCTGCTCGGCCAGCACGTTCAAAACCGACCCCTCAATTCGCGCACCGTTTGTCACCGCGATTACCTTCGCCCCCTGGCCGGAGGCATTTACGTTCGCTCTCACAGAGATCTCTCCATGCATCAGCGAAGCGGAACCAGGAGTTCCGTTCCCTTCGAGGGAAAGACCGGTTTGGCCGTCCATCAAGTCAAGATGCAGATCCTCGATACGGTCGTATTCAAAAGAGTCCGTCCCCGTGTTGCGAGACATCCGAAAGGATTTCGTGCAGTTGCCAATGTCGACCTTGCGCACCACGTCCTGCTCATTCCATCCTGGGGAAGTTGCGCTTCCCGCGACGTTCTCCCACCAGATTCCTGAGCTATCCGCTCCCATGAAGTCTCGAACGGCTACACGATCGTAGAGAAAGCCCACGCGGCTCTGCTGGTGGATGCCGTTCGCACGCGGGTTCGCGTTCCCGAGGACCGTGCAATTCCGAATTCCGCCGGAAAGAAAGGGCGGTTGGCCTGGACCGGGGGATACCAGAATCGCGTCACCAGTTCCCTGAAAACTCAAGATCGAGCCACCGCAATCGAGAATTGCATTCGTTGCGGGAATTCGGATGGTGGTCGTAAATCTGTAGGATTGTTCCGGAAGTATCTTTACAACGCACGTACCAGCGGATTGCTTACAGGTTTCAAACGCAGCATTGGTTTTCGCTCCGATGTCGGCGCCGGCAAAGGTATCCGCGTAGGGCCGCACTTCAACACTTGCCAGGGAGGCCGGCTGCCCCGGTTGCGCGCGCAGCAAGGCAGTCAGCACAAGAAAGAGGAAAACGTATTTCATCGCGTTCCTCCTTCATCGTCATCGGCCAGTGGCATAAGCGGCGGCCGGCCGGCTTTGAGCTTCAGCCCACTCACGCAAGCAAGGGTTGAAGTTCTGTTCCGAACAACACTGTAAAACAAACGAACGATACTGACGCCGGAACCTCTCGTCGCTGAATCGCTGGGAGTGCCGCCGAATCATCTCCGGAGAAAAGTTTTGGTCGCTGGATTCAAATCTCCGGATCGCGGTGACGACGGATTCCGGGGATTGTTCCTCAAAAAGGAAGCCGGTCCTTTCGTGGATCACCGTTTCCAGAGCGCCTCCGGCGGCGTACGCAATCACCGGAGTCCCGCACGCCTGTGCTTCCACAATCGAGATGCCGAAGTCTTCCTCGGCGGCGTAAAGAAACGCTCTGGCCCGTTGCAAGTGTGCGCGCATCGATTCCTGCGATTGCCGCCCGAGGAACTGGACATTAGGCGGCGAACCAGCACGCAAAGACTTCTTCAACGGACCATCTCCAATCACCACCAATCGACGGTTTGGCATTCGCTCAAACGCCTTGAGCAAGATGTCGATTCGCTTGTAAGGCACCAGTCTGGCGACCACCAGATAAAAATCCTCCCGGCGGCCACCTGCCGCAAATCCGTCGACGTCAACGGGAGGATAGATCACCGTGGCTTCACGGCGATAGAATTTTTCAATCCGGCGCGCGACAAATTCGGAATTCGCAATGAAGTGATCGACCGCGGGAACCGTCCGCAGATCCCACAACCGGATGTAATGAAGCAGCGAAAGCGCGAGCAGTTTTCGGATTCCGCGGTCGAGGTGGGATTCCTTGAGGTACTGATGTTGGAGATCCCATGCATACCGGATCGGCGTGTGGCAGTAACAGACATGCAACTGTCTGGGCGCGGTGATCACTCCCTTGGCCACGGCATGCGAGCTGCTCAAGATCAGATCGTAACCGGAAAGATCCAGGGATTCGACTGCCAGAGGCATGAGCGGCAGCATGCTGCGATAGAAACGCGCAGCGCCCGGAATCTTCTGGAGGAAAGAGGTGTGCACGCGCCGGTCCTCAAGTGGACCGCGGTCGTATGGCGGCAACTTGTCAAGAATCGCGTAAACATCCGCGCCCGGAAACTCCGCAAGCATGTGCGCCAGCACACGCTCGGACCCGGCCTGCCACGTTACCAGCCAATCGTGAATCAACGCGACACGAGGTAACTTCATGTGTTCTCCCGGCATTTTCAGTAAGCGCCTTCGCAGGTCAGGACGATCCGAATCGTCCGCGCAAGTATGTAAAGATCGAGCCACACCGACCAGTTGCGGACGTAGTATTCATCGAACTGGACGCGCTGTTCATAAGACGTATTGTTACGGCCGGACACCTGCCACAGCCCTGTGATGCCGGGGCGCACGAGTGCGTAGGACGCGAAGCTTTCTCGATAACGTCCGATTTCCGCTCCGACGATGGGACGTGGTCCCACCAGGCTCATGTCCCCCTTGAAGACGTTCCAGAGCTGGGGCAGCTCATCGAGGCTCAGCCTCCGAAGAAGTGCGCCCACGAACGTCACCCGGGGGTCCCGGCGAAGCTTGTGCGCACTCGCCCATTCGCTCGCCAGCAGCGGATCCGACTCAAGGGAATGCTTCAACAAGCGGTCGCAATCGGCGTGCATCGAACGGAACTTCCACAACTTGAAGCGGGCGCCGCTCTTGCCGATACGAGTTTGAAAATAGAAGGCGGGCCCCTTGGAATCCAGACGAATAATGGCGTAAAGGAGCAAAAACAAAGGAGACAGTAGCAGAATGCCAACCGAAGAAAGGATCAAGTCAACCAAACGCTTCGTCGCCTGCGGAAGCCACTGTGCCGAAAGCTGGTTGATCTCGATGCCGAGGATACCAGCAATGTTGCGAGGCCGGACCCAGAGATTGGCGGTGCCGAGAAGGTCAGGTACCACCACAATGCTGGCGAAGCACTGGGCGTGGCGGGAGAGTATCTTTCCGAGGTCAGCGGCGGCGACGCCGGGCATTGCGACAATAGCGTGCTCCACATGATGCGTTCGGGCCGCTGAAGCCGCCATGCTGATGGCGCCAAGATACGGAATTTGGCCGCCGCTCTGTCTATACCGCTCCGGATTGTCGTCGAGGATGCCAACAGGCTTCAGCCCGAAGTGCGGATTATCCCTGAGGATGTTGGCGATTCGCCGGCCTGTATTCCCAGACCCGAGAATCAAAGTCGGAGCGCCCCACCAGGGCCGTCCGCGTGATAACCGCCGCAGGAAGGTGCGCGAAAGCGGCACTGTGAAGAGGGCGATTATCCAGACGCTTAGGAGAGCGCGCACTTGCGCACCGGAGGATTTGGTATTGAATAGTGTTCCCACGGCGACCAGGAGCGTGAGCGTTGTGCCAATGCTCAAGCTCTTCAGTTCGTTCACCGGATGGATCATCATTCCTGGATAGAGACCCGACACGAGATAGATCGCTAAGCAAAGAGCCAGGAGGAACCCCGCGGCCGCTACGGAGGGAAGTCCCCCTAGCGGGTCCCGAGCAACGTATGCCGACACACGCCACGAAATAAGAAGCCCGGTGGCATCGGCGAAGGCCATGAACAGAGCGGGAACGAGCTTTTGCCGAACGCTGAAGGAGAGCTGCTTCGGAACGGACTGCTGGACCATGGCCGCCTCGGCCAGCGCAATCGCGGTAGCGGAATCCGCAGTCTCAAAAGCAGCCCTTTTGACCCGTGAAGTCGCAAGGTGAGTCCCGCCATGATGACTGGCAGTTGTACTTCGAAGATTTGAGAAGCCCGATTGATTCGTCATGCTCTTCGTTCAAAAAGTCGGGTGCCGCTCTTATCAGGCCGCGGCTCCGGCGTTCCGCAGTTCTGCGGCTACACGTTCGGCGACCCTGTCCCACGTAAATTCACGGGCCCGGCGCAGGCCGCGGAACCGCAACTGCGCACGGATGTTCGGATTGCCCAAAACAAACTCGATCCCTTGCTGTATGTCGGACACGTCGAGCGGGTCTACCAGGACCGCGGCATCGCCGGCTACCTCAGGAAGTGCGGAACTGCGTGCGGCGATCACGGGTGTTCCTGACGCCATTGCTTCGAGTAACGGCAGCCCAAAGCCTTCCAGCAAGCTCGGAAGGACCAGAGCCTCCGCGCCGCGATACAAAGCCGGCAACTCGCCATCCTGCAGCGTTCCTGCGAAGACCACTTTTGGCGCGATACCTGCGCGAGCGATGCGGGTGGAGATCTCCGTATCATTTTCTCCACTCAGCACGAGCTTCACTTTTGAACACTCAATTCTTCGGAAAGCCTGAAAGAGGCGATCCAAATTCTTGTGAGGCTTTCGATTGCCGACATACAGCAAATACGGCCCGCCGAATTCGTTGCGAACGCCCGCGGGGCTGAACGACTTGTCCACCCCATTTCCCGCGACGACGACGCGCTCGCCGGGCAGTCCCGACCAGCTCAGGATTTCACGCCGCGAATACTCCGATACCGTCAACACTCGAAATGCCCGCTTGGCGGATGGAAGCACGATGTGCTTGAAGTACCAATGTTTCAGCGCATTTCCTTCTTCCGGAACACGTAGATGAATTAAGTCGTGGATCGTGAAGATCAAGGGCGCGGAACTGAACACCGGAGGATTAAAGCCAGGTGAAAAGTACACGTCGGGCTTGCGACGCGCGATTTCAAAGCTGAGCCACGCGGAGTCCAGCGGCGACAACACTTTAGGCCCCTTGGTCAACTTGCCGTGTGCAGGAAGACGTTGGAGCACTTCCTGAGCAAAGCGGCCGATTCCGTGAGGACCAATCCAACGAGCATCAGAGAGCATCATCTCGTTGACCAACACTGTAGGAAGGCCGGACCCCACATTAGCGTTTCTTTTTCGTAGAGAAAAATTCTTTAGTATCCAGATTGCAGACGAGCAAATGGCGAATCCTCGATTGCACGCCGCCATTGTGTTACGAATATGCAAGAGACGCCATCTAGTCATGGTGGTGAATCAGCTCCGGAAAGTGAACTTGCCTTCCACGAATGGAATCCGGATTCCCTCGCTCGATGGTCTTCGTGCTCTCTCGATCGTGATTGTGATGGCCTCGCACACCGTGGCTGTATTCGATCCTAAGGATCCTCACTTCAACGCAGGGTGGGCTATTCTTTCGAACGGACAGATTGGGGTCGAGATCTTCTTCGTGATTAGTGGATTCCTGATCACGTCGTTGCTGCTAAGCGAGCTCTCAGATACCGGCGAAATATCGCTCCGCCGCTTCTACTTGCGCCGGTCGATTCGCATTTTGCCGCCCTACTACGTGTTCTTGGCCGCGATTCTGGGGGCACGTTCCCTGGGTTGGTTAACCCTCAGTCTCAAGGAATGGATTTCTTCGCTCTTATTCATATGGAATTACCTACCCTCCTCCCACAGTTGGTGGCTTGGGCACACGTGGTCCCTTTGCGTGGAGGAGCAGTTTTACTTGTTATGGCCGCTGGCCTTGAAGGGATTAGGCCGGCAGGGCGCACAACGTCTGGCATTGTGGATCGTAGCGTGTTCGCCCCTGATTCGCGTCTTGACCTACTTCACTCTTCCTACCTTTCGGGAAAAGTTGACTTTCTTTCTTTCTACCCGCGCGGATGCCCTGATGATGGGTTGCATTCTGGCGCTCTGCGCGACCGAGCCGTGGTTCCAGAGCGCGTGGGAGACTATCGGCCACCCCACCTTCGTATGGGGCGCGACAGTATTTGTTTTGATCTTGTCGCCAGTACTGTTCTCCAGGTTTCATTTTGTGTATCAAATGAGTGTGGGTTACACCCTGGAGGTTTTGTGCATCGGGTTGGTGCTGATGTGGGTTGTTAGAAATCCAGCTGCCGGCTTCGGCAAGTTTTTGAATCTTCCGATTGTCGCTTTTGCCGGCGTGCTGTCGTACAGCCTGTATTTGTGGCAGCAACCGTTCATCCGCTACCAGGGATCACTTGCAACGCAACTGCCATACAATTTGGCACTGATCCTCCTGTTGGCTGCGTTCTCTTATTTTTGTGTCGAGCGCCCGGCGCTGTCGGCGAGACGCCGCTTACGTCACGAAGCACCTGCGATGGAGACGCGCCATTTCCAAGTTGCGGCGGGCGAAGACGCGTGAGATGAAGGTCGCAATCGTCTCATCCCTGTTCGCTCCCTTCGCTTTAGGCGGCGCGGAGCAAGTGGCGGCACAGATCGCGGAAGGCCTCGACCGCGCCGGCCATACGGTGGATATTATCTCGACTTGCAGACGCCGGGATTTGCGAGGCCGCCTTTGCCAAATGGACAGGTGGAACGGAATCCGCGTCTGGCGCATCGCGCCCTGGAACCTATACTGGCGTTTTGATCGAGAGACGGAGCAACCCGGCCGGCTCAAACGCACGGCGTGGCATTTGGTCGATCTTTGGAACCCCACGGTGGTCCGTCCGCTGACCGAGGTCCTGGAGAAGATTGCACCCGACATTGTCAACACTCATAACATTGACGGTTTCTCTCCGCTCGTCTGGAAGCTGGCTCGACGGCATGCAGGCGCGCTTATCCACACGCTCCACGATTACCACTTGATCTGCCCGCGCGCGCTGATGATCAAGCGCGATGGAGCGTCATGCCCTTCCTTGTGCGGAGGCTGCCGGATTTATTCCGCGTACAACGGCCTGTTTCAGGATTACGTCGACGCATTCATTTCGCCAGCCCAGGTGGTCGCGGATCTCCACAGATCTGCAGGCTGGACCGGACCTAGGGTAATCGTCATCCCCAATGCCGCCGATCCACCGGAAGTCTTGTCTTCGGAACGATCTCCGTCCGCCCCTTTGCAGGTTGTGTTCATGGCTCGATTGGTTTCGGAGAAAGGCTGCGAGGCCATGTTGAAAGTGGTCGACCGCTTTCGCCGCGATCCGGGCATTCACTTTCATGTTGCGGGCAAGGGACCGTATGAACAGCGTTTTTCCGCGCTCTCCGGAGTTGTGCCGAACCTTACCTTTCACGGTCATGTGAACGGACTTCAGAAGATGGCGTTGTTGTCGGCAGGGGATGTGTTTCTCCAATTGTCGGAGTGGCGCGAGAACGCTCCGCTGAGTTTGCTGGAAGCGCGGCAACACGGACTTTATCTGGTTGGGACCAACATCGGAGGAATTCCAGAAATCATTCGTGATCCAAGCCACGGCTGCCTCATTCCCGTCGGCGATTCGCAATTCCTGGACGGGCTGCTCGAACAGCAGATTGCAAACCGCGGCCGGTTGCGATCGGAACGGGAGATCCGTGAGCAGCAAGGCCGGGCGTACGGTGTTCGAGAGATGAACCAGGAATACCTGAACGTATTTGCGTCTCTGACGGTGAAGTCAAGACCCGAGAGCCCAGCCGAACGACACCGAAATTCTACGTCCGCCTCCATATAATAGGCGGAATCCGGAGGCGCCTCGTGGTGCCGTGCCCGTGGGTTCCGCCGATTCTCCCAAGCAGGAGCACGAGGTGGTGTTCCTGCAAAATATCTTCGGCGAGTTGCGTCGCCGTGCACCGGTGGGAGAATGATTTAGGAGGGAAAACGCATGAGCGACCATTTGACCGAATCCAAGATCAGCCGTCGGGCAATGTTGGGAAGCGTTGTCCAAACGGCTATTGTCTCGTGCGTCGCCTCGGGCGATCTCGCCGCGCAGGAGCAGGCCCCGGAGTCACCGCTCAACGGCATCGCAGGCATCGATCGCGTGACGGTTTTGCAGGGCAAGACCTTTTTAAGAGGATGGGCCGGATACGGAAACCCGCCCAGCGCGGTTCGAGGCCGAGGTACGGCGACGCCCGCGCCCGTTCCGAGCGGTCCCGCACCAACGGTTGCGTGGAGCAAGGCGTCCGGTCCAGGAACGGTTAACTTCTCCGACGCCAAGTCGCTGATCACCACCGCGACCTTTTCTACACCCGGCGACTACGTTTTGAAACTCACGGCGGACAATGGACGAGTGACAGCCTCGTCGACGTTGAATGTGCTGGTGGAGACGCCGCCTCCGGTGAAGCAATTGGACGCGGTCTACACCAAGAACTTCAAAATCGATAGTCCACTATGGAGCGCGCGGTCGAAGGCTCTGATGACCAGTTGGATTCCGCATTGCATCGACCAGATCAATCGCACGGATTTGACGCAGGGCCCCGGCGGAATCGATAACTTCATCGAGGCGGGCAAGGCGTTGCGCGGCGAGCCGCACGGCTATCACAAAGGCTACGTGTTCTCGAACGCCTGGGTGCATCAAACTGTCGAGGCCATGAGTATCGCGCTTATGATCGATCCCCAGGGCGACCCCGAGATCATCAAAGCGCACGCGAAAATGCGGGCGACGCTGGATAACTGGATTCCGATCATCCTGGCCGCGCAGGAACCGGACGGGTATTTGCAGACGGCGTTCACGCTGTCCAGGATCGCAGGGGACGGCAAGATTACTGCCGGTCCGTTTCCACACTGGGAGCGGCGCGGCGATCACGAAGGCTACACCGGCGGCTACTTCCTGGAATCGGCGATCAATCATTACCTGATGACCGGCAAGAAGGATGCCCGCCTGTACAACGCCGCCAAGAGGCTGGCGAATTGCTGGTACGACAACCTCGGCCCGGCTCCCAAGAAGGCCTGGTACGACGGGCATCAGGAGATGGAACAGGCGCTGGTGCGCTTCGGCCGGTTCGTGAACGATATGGAGGGCAGCGGCGGCCAGAAGTATATCGAGCTTGCCAAGTTCCTGCTGGACTCGCGCTACAACGCGGCGGTCAATCCCAACCGCGACAGGCAGGAATACGACCAGAGCCATCTGCCGGTCATCGAGCAGTATGAGGCCGTGGGGCACGCGGTGCGCGCGGTCTACACGTACTCGGGGATGGCGGACGTGGCAGTGGAAACGCACGACCCGGATTATCAGAGCGCGGTGAAATCGCTGTGGCACAACATCGTCAACAAGAAGTATTACGTGACGGGTGGCGTGGGCAGCGGCGAAACCTCGGAAGGATTCGGCCCCAATTACTCACTGCGGAACAATGCGTACTGCGAATCGTGCTCCAGTTGCGGCGAGATTTTCTTCCAGTGGAAGATGAACCTGGCTTACCACGATGCCAGGTATGCGGACTTATATGAGCAGACCATGTACAACGCACTACTGGGCGGCACGGACCTGCAAGGTAAGAATTTCTATTACACCAACCCGTTGAGCGAAAACTCCCAGCGCGCGCCCTGGCACACGTGCCCATGCTGCGTGGGAAATATCTCGAGAACGCTGTTGATGATGCCGACGTGGGTATACGCCAAGAGCGCCGACGGCGTGTATGTAAATCTCTTCGTGGGAAGCACCATCACCGTGGAGAACGTGGGCGGCTCGGACGTCGAGATGGTTCAAGCGACAGAGTATCCCTGGAACGGCAAGGTCTCGATCACGGTCAATCCAAAAATCGCTAGAAGTTTTAGCGTTCGCGTCAGGGTGCCGGACCGCGGCGTCAGCAGCCTGTACACCGCCACACCCGATTCCAACGGCGTGACCTCGATTGCCGTGAATGGTGCGGCTGTGAAGCCGGCGATCGACAAGGGCTATGCTGTGATCACGCGCGCGTGGGAGGCCGGGGACAAAATCGACCTGGTGCTTCCGATGAAGGTGCAACGCGTCCGGGCCAGCGACAAAATTGCCGCGGATCGCGATAAAGTCGCGCTACGATACGGCCCGCTGATGTACAACATCGAGAAGGTGGATCAGGACATTACGAAAGCGCTGAGTCCCGACTCGCCGCTCACGACTGAATGGAGGGGCGACCTGCTGGGCGGAGTGATGGTTATCAAGGGAACGTTTGTTGACGGCAGCCCGATGCTGGCGATTCCGAACTTTGCGCGCACAAATCGGGAAGCGGCGACGCCGCCTTCTGTTGCGACGGAGGTTCAGGCCGATGGCGCCGTGCCGCCGCGTCCGGCGGCTCGCCCTGCGACGTCCACGGTTTGGATCAACGAGCGCGCGTAGCTTTTCAATACAAAGCCGACTTTGAAAGCAAGAAACGGAGTGTGGGCTCCGACGAGATCGGCTAATCTTCTCGTATAGCAAGGAGAGGCCCATGGCTACTGTATTAGAAAACGCAATCGCGAAGACCGATCGCACCGACCGCGAGCGTTGGGAAGCGGTAATCCATCGGGAGAAAAATGCGGACGATACCTTTGTGTATTCCGTGAAAACCACTGGCGTCTACTGCCGCCCTTCGTGCCCGGCGCGGCTTGCACTTCGCGAGAACGTAACCTTTCATCTGACGCCGAAGGACGCTGAGCGCGCCGGATTTCGTCCCTGCAAGCGATGCAAGCCGAATGCTCCTCCGGCGCACGCGGAACAGGCGGCCATCGTGGCCAAGGCATGCGAATTGATTGTCGATGCCGAAGAACCGCTTTCCCTTGAGGCTCTGGCTGGAGCCGTGGGCATGAGCCGGTGGCATTTTCACCGTATGTTCAAATCGATGACGGGCTTGACGCCGAAAGCTTATGCGACCGCCCATCGCGCGAAACGGATGCGCGAGGAACTGTCGCGCCGGGGAACGGTCACATCGGCGATCTACAATGCGGGATTCAACTCCAACGGACGTTTTTATGCCGAGACCAACAAGAGACTTGGCATGAAGCCCTCGGATTTCAAAGCCGGCGGCGATGGCGCGACGATCCGATTCGCCGTCGGTGAATGCTCGCTGGGGTCGATCCTGGTTGCGGCCTCCGATTTAGGCATTTGTTCCATCGCAATGGGCAACGATCCAAGCCTGTTGCTAAGAGAGCTGCAGGACCGATTCCCCAACGCCAAGTTGATCGGCGGCGACAAGCAATTCGAGCGGATGGTGGCCCGCGTCGTTGCATTCGTCGAGAACCCATCGGCCATGTTGGAATTGCCGCTGCATGTCCAAGGCACGGCATTTCAGCAGCGGGTTTGGAAAGCTCTGTGCGAAATTCCCTGCGGTACGACCTGCACTTATTCTGAACTTGCGGGAAAGCTCGGCCAGCCGAGCGCCACGCGTGCCGTCGCCGGAGCTTGCGCGGCGAACACCTTGGCCGTGGCCATTCCGTGCCACCGAGTAGTGCGAACGAATGGTTCCCTTTCCGGCTATCGCTGGGGCGTCGAACGAAAAGAGAAGCTACTGCGTGTCGAAGGTGCACGGATCTAAAGTGTCGCAGGACCTCGTAAGACCGCTGGTCTTTAGCAAGAGTCCCTTTTTCTGCGCGAGGTTCTCCTAATCATGGCCTGAACTACATCAGGGCTTGAACTACGAGGTCGCCGCCACGGTCGCGGCCGTACTGGCAGCCTCGTCGCGGCGTTGCTTCTCGCGGAAGGGAGGCATGGCGCCGGAGGAACCGGAAGCAGTGGCGATTGTGACCAGACCCCAACCTGAACCTGGAAGTTCGTTGTGCCACAATAGCTGACCGGTGGCGGGGTCGAGGCAAAACACTTCGCCCTTTGTAGCCGCGATCACCCGATCATCGTCCAGCATGACATTCACGAAATCCGAGCCTTTTAGTTCGGTCTTCCAGATCTGTTGACCCGTCGCCCGATCTAAAGCCAGCACATCGCCATGGATGCCAACAAATATCGTCGATGACGCCATAAAGTACCCCCGAGCTTTCCCATTATGCCTGAAAGCGATAAGGGCGGGCCTGAGTTCAATCGCCCGCCCCTACGGAAGCGCTCAAATCTGCGTCGCCACATCGCTCCCGAAGAGATACTCCAACAACGCGTCTCTGGCGTCCAGGTACACTTGGTGGGCCTTGTCTTCCTTCCGCCTCAAAATCGTCAGATTGGTTCGGCTTAAGTCGTCGAGCGAAAGCGGCGCTATCCGCGAGAGGTGACCAGAGTTGAGGCTGGCCACATCGATGTACCTTTCGAGCGCAATGCGGCAGGACTGCCTGAGTCGCTGAAGGGTTTTCTGATCAGATGCAATCGTCCTACCTGGCATCGACTGAGTGAGGTTTTCGATCGGGGCTTGCCGGCTTCGTTCCATGTGCCCATGGGGGCACTTACGAGGCCGTTTCCTATCCCTTTAGTACCAGCGGCCTACACGGAAACGTTGCGTCTTTTTGCCGTGGGATGCGCGAAATAACGCAACTGTCACACCCGAGTACTTGGTGGACCTGGTGAGATTCGAACTCACGACCTCTTCCATGCCATGGAAGCGCGCTCCCAACTGCGCCACAGGCCCAACATTGCTGTCTACCTCAGCAGGATATCATACGCGCTGACGTAACTCGCTTAGTGGTGAGGGGCTCGAGGCTATGGAATGGCAACCAAGTGACCAGAGATCGTCACGCCGATGTAGGAGCCGGTGATCGTCGCACCGCTGTCTCCTAACCCCATGTTCAGAGTATCGGCGTAGATCTTGGTCGGTTGGTTGAGGACGAATGTTCCCGCCGGCAAGGGCACGGGAGTCGGAGTGAGATCGAATACGAATTCACCTACGGGGCCTCCGTTCAGTGTCGACTCGAGGACGACCACCGGCTGAGTGGCCCCGGACGTACTGCTGGCCGTGCCCCCTATCGAAATAAACTCGACCACCAGGCGCTGCCCTGCGGGGATCGGGACCGGGGTCAGACTGACAGTACTCAAAATCAGGGTCATTTGGAAGGCGTTTTTCGCGTCAATCGATTCCACCAGCACTGGATTTGCCGACGTGTTGGCCACCTGCACCAACGTGGCGGCGATGGCGTGAGCTGCGCGCGGCGCGGCGAATACCAACACGCCTAGCGCGACAGCGCCAGCTCCGAAAGATAGGACGGACTTAGGTAGTCGAAACATAACGAGATCTCCTTTTCGCGGCAATCGCGGCGACTTGGGGAGAACAGGTGTCCCAGAAGACCCACGGCGCCAGCGCCGCCGAAGCTCCTGTTTCATTTCATCCTCCGATGCGGTTACAATGGCCGCTAGGTAACCACCTTGGCTTCAATTGTGGAGGAGGTGAGAACTTGCCCTGTCATTCAAGTGAATGACAAGAGCGTTTTTTTCCAAGGGAGGCTGCGATTGGCGGATGAAAACGAAATCCGCGACCTCATCCGATTGGTTTACGAATGCTCCCTGGACGCGCGCCAGTGGCAGCATTTCCTGGCGGCCTACGCGAAGTCCCAAAAGGCCTCTGGGGCCATGCTGGTGGTGGACGACGTTGTAAACGGGAGCGGCAGCGTAACCGTAAGCCATACGATCGATCCTTTTTGGGGAAAGCGCTACCACGAATACTACCTCGGAGTAAATGTCTGGCTCGCTCCGGCGCGCCCTCTGATGAAGCCGGGCTGGATCTTCGGGGGCGAGGAAATGATTGGCGATGCGGCGTTGCAGAAAACGGAATTTTACAACGACTTTCTGCGCCCGCAAAATCAATTTTATGTTCTCGGTGGCGTCCTTTCTCTGGACCATTCCGTCAGCTCGTTGATCTCGGCAATACGACCGAAAGCAGGCGGGCCGATTCAAGGAGCCGAGCGTTCCACGACCCAGGAGCTGGTGCCGCATTTGCAGACCGCCTTGCGCCTGCACCATCGCATCGCGGGCCTGGGCGCGCAGCTGGAATACGCGTCCGAGGCGCTCGATTGCCTGCCGGGAGCTTTGATCGTCACCGATTGCGCTGGGCGAATTCTACATATGAACCGGCGCGCCGAAGCCCTGCTGAAGTCGAACGCCGGACTTTCGGCGGATGTGAACGGGCTGCGTTCGGGCTCCGCCAGCCGGACGGCGCGCCTGCGCGAGTTCATTGCGCGCGCAGCCAGCACCGTCACTGGGAACGGACGGCATCCGGGTGGGGTGCTCGAGATTCAGAGGGCCACGCTCCCTCCGCTGCAATTACAAATCACTCCCTTAGCGTCGTGTTCGACCGGCGGCAAGCGCAGGGCGGCCGTGGCCATTTTTATCGCCGAACCCGAGCCGGCGGGCCAGCCGGACGCGGAGCTGCTGGGCGTATTGCTGGAGCTAAGCCCCGCGGAAGCCCGGCTGACCGCGGCGCTCGCCGGCGGCAAAACCATCCAGCAGTTCGCGAAGGACGCCGCGGTGAGTATCACGACGGCGCGCACGCTAATAGGGCGCGTCTTTTCAAAAACCGGCACCTCACGGCAGGTTGAATTGGTGAGGCTCGCGTTGACGCGCGCGGGCCGGTCGGGCTTGGGCTAGAGCGCGCTACGGAAGCGTGACGGTGTAGCCCGTAACTGCGCAGATCAGAAATCCACTCGTAAACGTGGCGGGCACGATCGCCTCACAATACAGTGGATTGCCTGCCGGACTGGGATCCACGTAGGCCGTCGTTGGCTGACTCAGCGACCAATAGCCCGGCCCTTGCGGGACGATCGGAGGGAATTGTCCGTACAGCACGCCGCCCTGGGTGAGGTAATCAAAGTGCACGAACGGCGTTCCGCTGCCGGAATATAGCGATATCGACATACTCACGTTTTGAATGACAGTCTCAAAGCCAGTCGTGGGCGGCGCTGGTATGGGGGAGCAATCCACGGATGCGCCGCTAATCGGGACGCTGCAGATTGCGTTGAACGGGTGCCGCGCTGCGATGTCCACATCCTGGTTGGGTACCGGAGTGCTACGGGTATTTTCCACCTGCACGAGCGTCGCGGCAACCGCGTGCGCCGCCTTGGGCGCTAGAAGGGTCAGGAGCAATCCGGCAAGCACCACGGAGCCGGTTCCCATTAAAAAAGACTTCGCGAATCTCATAGACTTCCTCCGTTTGTGTTTGGCGCTCTGCGCCGGTTTTGGAATCGTTTCAAGACGGCGAGCCCCGCCAGGCAACCGCCGAGCAGCGAAAAAGTCCCCGGCTCGGGGACGGCTAACCCGGAGGACACAATGTCCACGGCGTAGTTGCCGGCCGGGGTGATGCAGGTACCGTCGTTGGGATCGCAAGTCTGGAATACGCCGCCGGTAAGATCACTGAACCCTTCGCCCAGAGTTCCGTTGTCGTACACGGCGAGAGGGATGTAATTGGCGTCGGTAAGGACCAAAGTGTAGGCGCCTGCGGGCAGATTGAAGTGCATATTGTCGTCGCCGCAATCGTTGTCCACGCCGATGGCAACCAGCCCGGCGGGCGGGCAGTTACCGATGTAAGAAAAGGGCGGATTAGACAAATTATCCGCGTCCGCCAAGGGGTCGCCCGAACCGTCCGTGACCATGGCGGCGGTGGGGCCGGAGCCCGAAAAGAGCGCGATCAGGGAGTCGAAACCGCCCGCCGCGATAGGCGTGCCAGCGGCGTTGGTTCCTCCGCCGAAGCCCCAGGTCTGAAACGTGACGAGGCTCGCGCTCGAGAGGGCGAAGGTTAGCTCGACGTCGCTCTCGGGGTTGGCCAGGGTACCCGTATAAGAGAGATAAGCAGTGGATGCGCTGGCCGTGACCGATAGCAGGCAGACGGCCACCAAAAGGTAGGCAGGCTTGCTTGCACCCAAAGAATTTTTTGGTGTCAAAAGATCCTCCGATCTTCGGAGCCGCCGTCCGGTTGCCAGAAGACAGCTCGCGGCGGATTCCTACTCAGAATCGTAGCGGGCATTCCCTGCTCCCCTGTCATTCAAATGAATGACAGAATGGCGGAATTTCAAGGAATCCGGGTCGCGCGATCGTGAAATTTTCTTTCAATAGAGCCGAAGGACGATCCAGATCAGGAAAGCCGTCCCCAGAGCCCACGGAAGTAGTCGGCCGAAGGATGCCTCCCTGGGCGGATCAATAATCCCAGTGAACTGTGTCGCGGGTTCCGGCATGGACCCAGCCACCTCCGCCAGGATGCGAACTGCATCCTCATGATCCTTGCGGCGGACCATGATTTGGTCACGCAACGGCAACGCAATGATGCCGGCCGACTTGAGCATTCCCAGCCGGAGTGTGGCGTCCACGACACCGCTCCCGCCGATGGAAAGCGGGACAAGATCGAGCGGGTCTGGAGCGGGATTTGGCATCTAAAAGGTACACTAACAACAGGTGTCCATCAGCACAAGCCCAGCGGGTAGCACAAGCCCTTCGGGCGGGAGCACAAGCCTGACCAGCGCGGTCACGCAGGTTCCAGGAATATCGGCGGAGAAAACGGCGTTCCGGATTCTGGCGGCGATCAGTTTCTGCCATCTGCTGAACGACCTCATGCAGTCGGTGATTCCGGCCGTGTATCCGATCCTTAAGACTTCCTATCATCTGGATTTCGGGCAGATCGGGCTGATCACCCTGACCATGCAGGTCACGGCTTCGCTGTTGCAACCGCTGATCGGGATGTATACGGATTCCAAGCCGACGCCTTTCTCACTGCCCGTGGGCATGGGATTCACGCTAGTGGGATTGGTGCTGCTCTCCTCCGCGCCCAGTTTCCTTGCCATCCTGCTGGCAGTGGGCATGGTGGGGATCGGATCATCGGTGTTTCATCCGGAGTCGTCGAGAGTGGCGAGAATGGCGTCGGGAGGACGGCACGGCCTGGCGCAATCGCTCTTTCAAGTAGGCGGGAATGTGGGGACGTCATTAGGGCCACTGCTGGCCGCATACATCGTGCTGCCACGCGGACAAGGCAGCATCAAATGGGTTTCGGCAGCGGCGCTCATCGCAATCGTGGTGCTGACGCGTGTTGGCATGTGGTACAAGAGCAACCGGCACGGCGGCGCGAAATCGCGCGTCAAGGCGGGCGTGGACGGCCATCCGTCGTCGCGGCGCATCACGGTGGCGCTGGCAGTGCTGGTATCGCTGATGTTTTCGAAGTTCGTGTACATGGCGAGCCTGGGCAGCTACTACACGTTCTTTCTGATCAGCCGGTTCCATCTTTCGGTGCAGAGCGCGCAGATCCACCTGTTCGTGTTTCTGGCCGCGGTGGCCGCAGGAACCATGATCGGCGGTCCGGTGGGCGACCGGATCGGGCGCAAGCTGGTGATATGGTGCTCGATCCTCGGCATTCTGCCGTTCACTCTGCTGTTGCCCTACGCAAACCTGTTCTGGACCGGGCCGCTGACGGTGATCATCGGGTTACTGCTGGCGTCGGCGTTCCCGGCCATCGTGGTCTACGCGCAGGAATTGGTGCCCGGCAAAGTGGGGACCATTTCAGGCTTGTTCTTCGGCCTGGCTTTCGGTTTGGGTGGACTGGGCGCGGCGCTGCTGGGACGGCTGGCGGATGCGACCAGCATCGAGTTCGTCTATCGTGTGTGCGCGGTGCTGCCGGTGTTGGGACTGCTCACGGCATTTTTGCCGAATATGGGAAACCGGCGGGGAACCGCTCCGGCGCGCCGCGCGTCCTAAGCGCATGCCTGTTGTCCGTATCGAAGCCGGATATAATCGAGGGATGCGGTACTCGAACTTCAGACTCTCTTTGCTTCTCGTTTGCGCCGTGACGCCCACGGGACTTTTCTCGCAGGCAACCGTGCCCTCACAGGCAACCGTCATGGACGAGATCGTCTGCAAGGTGAATGGCGAAATTGTAACCCGAACCGAGCTCGAGAAGGATCGCCGGGACCTGGAAGCCTACCTGCGCCAGCAGGGCCTTCGCGGAGAGAAGCTGGATGAGGCCGTGAAAACCCAGATGGCCGATCTGCTGCGCCAGCGCATCGACGACCTTCTGTTGGTGCAGAAGGCGAAGGAGATGGACGTCAAGGTCGATACCGAGCTGAACAAGCAGATTGCGGCGATACAGAGCAGGTCCAAAATCGCCGATCCGGACAAATTTCAGGCGTACATTCGCGAAAAATCAGGCACATCGTATGAGGACTTCCGCGGCGAATTAAAAAACCAGATGCTGCGGGACCGCGTGATCAGCGACGAAGTGGGCCGCAAGATCCAGTTCAAGCGCGAGGAGCTGGAGGCGTATTACAACGCGCACCAGGATGAGTTTCAGCGCGATGAACGGGTTAGCTTGAGTCACATCTTCATTTCCACCGCCGGTTTGGACGCCACCGGTCTGGCTGCGGCGGAAAAGAAGGCCCGCGACCTGGTGGCGCGCGCCAACAAGGGCGAGAATTTCGCGGAGCTGGCCACGCAGAATTCGGACCACGCCGCGACCGCGGAGCAGGGGGGAGCGCTGCCGCCGATGAGCAAAGGCGATATGGATCCTGTGCTCGAAGGAGCAGTGTGGGATAAGGCGCGCGGCTTTGTGACGGACCCTATCCGAACAGGGGCGGACGGAGGCGGACTCGAGATCCTGCGCGTGAATGAGCATCAGAAAGCCGGCTTGGCGTCTTTCGAAGAGGTACAGAACGAGGTTCAGAACAAGCTGTTCACGCCGCGTTATAAGCAGGCGATGCGGGCCTATCTCACCAAGCTCCGCGAGTCGGCGTTCCTGGAGATCAAGCCCGGCTACGATGATTCCGGAGCCGCTCCCAACAAGGACACGTCCTGGGTGAATCCGGCGGACCTCAAGCCCGAGACGATCAACAAGGCGGAGGTTCTGGCGCAGAGCCACCGCAAACACATCTTAGGTTTCATCCCGGTCCCGGGCACCAACACGGCGAATACAGGAACGTCTTCCTCGCGCTAAGCGGGACTCGGGCGCGGATGAAGTCGCCATACGTTAGCGAACTGGAGCCGAACCAGATTATTACAGGAACGTTCCTGGTCTCCCACAAGGACGTTCGCCAGAAGAAAACCGGCGAGCCGTATTTATCCCTGACCTTGTCGGATCGAAGCGGAGATCTCGACGCGAAGATGTGGGACAACGCCGCGGACGCCATCCCCACCTTCGAGCGCGACAGTTTTGTCCGCGTCAAGGGAATGGTGCAGGTGTTCCAGAACCGTCCTCAGCTTACTGTCCACAAAATCCAACCAGTCACCGATTCGGAAATTGAGTCCTCGGATTTTTTCCCGGTATCCAAGCGCGACCGCGCGGAGATGTTTGCGGAGTTGCAGGGATGGATCGCGGGGATGGGCAACGTTCATCTCAAGACTCTGCTGGAGAGGATCTTCGCCGAGGAAAGCGTCGCTCTGGCGTATCGCACGGCTCCTGCCGCCAAGAGCGTGCATCACAACTGGATCGGCGGATTGATTGAGCATGTGCTTTCGCTGTGCCGCCTGGCCCGGTTCGCCTCCGAACATTATGCCGGAATCGACTTCGACCTGCTGTTAGCAGGAGTGCTCCTGCACGACCTGGGCAAGATCCATGAGCTGAGTTACGCGCGCAGCTTCGGCTACACGACGGAAGGCCAACTGCTGGGACACATCGTGATCGGTTTGCGCATGGTGGACGAAAAAATCGGCGCGATGCCGGACTTCCCTGCGGAGTTGCGGGATCTGCTTCTGCACATGATCGTGAGCCATCACGGACAACTCGATTTCGGTTCGCCAAAGGTGCCGCTGTTCCCCGAAGCCTTGCTGCTGCATCTGCTGGACAACATGGATTCGAAAATGGAATGCATGCGCGCGCTGATCGAGAAGGACCAGCAGGTGGAGGGTGTCTGGACCGGATACAACTCCGCTCTGGAGCGCAGCGTCCTGAAGAAGCGAAAATTTCTGGAGCAGGCGTCCAAATCCGAAGTCGCGGCCGCGAACCCCTCCGGTTCGAGGCATCCGCAGGTACATCCCGCTGCGGATCCCAGTAACTCCGGGTCTCCTTTTGCCGACAAACTGAAGCAGGCCCTGGGTCCCCAGCGATAATCGTTTTACGCTCCACCAATCAACATGCTCTGGCGACGAGCATGGACGTGATTTCTTCGCCGATCGCCAGCGACGCCGTCGCGGCCGGACTGGGAGCGTTGATCACATGGATCTCGCGCGGACCTTCGACGAAGCTGAAGTCGTCGAGCAAGGTTCCATCCGGCGACATGGCCTGGGCGCGGACGCCGGATCCGCCGGGTAAGAGATCGTCCTGGCGGATTTCCGGAACCAGGCGTTGCAGAGAGCGGCAGAACAGTTCTCTACTGAAGGATCGACGCAGCTCTTCCCAGGCCGCGCGCGGATAACGGCGCAAAAATCGCCACAGGCCGGGGAAGCCGAGGCTATCGGCGAGGTCCGGAATGCTCACGTTCGTTCTGGCGTAGCCCTCGCGGGCCAGCGCGAGCACGGCGTTGGGGCCGGCTTCGACGCCGCCTCGGATCATGCGCGTGAAGTGCACGCCCAGAAAGGGAAAGCGCGGATCGGGAACGGGATAAATCAGGTTTCGTGCAAGATACTGGCGCTCCGGCCGGATCAGGAAATACTCGCCGCGAAAGGGGACAATGCGCACGGAGCGAGGGCGTCCGGTGAGCGCGGCCACGCGATCCGAATACAGGCCGGCGCAGGAAACCACCCAATCGCAGGGGCAGTCGCCAGCGGCATGCACGACGCGCCAGCCGCCGCTGTCGGGGAGGATTGCGCTGACCTCGGCGCCGGTCTTGATCTCGCCGCCACGGACGCGGATCTCCTGCGCCAGCACTTCGCAAACGCGAGGATAGTCGGCGATGCCTTCCTCGGGAACATGGATGGCGGCGAGGCCGGAGGCGTGCGGCTCGATCTCGTGCAATTGCTCGGGCGTCAGCAGGCGCAGGCCGCGGAGACCGTTCTCCTGCCCGCGCTCGAACAGGGCGTGCAAGCGCGGAATTTCTCCCATGCTGACCGCAACCACCACCTTGCCGCACACGTCATAAGGAATCGAATGAGCTTGGCAAAACTCGACCATCTGGCGCACGCCGGTGACGGCGAGGCGGGCGCGCCGCGAACCGGTTTTATAGTAGAGGCCGCAATGCAGCACGCCGCTGTTGTGGCTGCTTTGATGGCGGGCCACCGCTGCCTCCTTTTCGAGAACGGTGATCGCGGCCCCGGGAAGCCGCTCCAGCAGACGATACGCGGTTGCCAGACCAACGATTCCTCCGCCCACCACCACGATGCGCTGCGCTCTCGTCCCATTCACTCCCGTCCGGCTCACTTCCGACATGATACGCCACCACGGCCGGTATACTGAAGAACAAATGCGACGACTTAGGTTCGCCTCCCTGGCGCTTCTGACGATTGGCGTGGCAGCGGGCCAGACGCCGGCGATTACCGATGTGGTGAACGGCGCTAGTTACATTGATCAAGGATTGCCCAATGCAGGGATCGCACAAGGAGCCATCTTTGTCGTGAAGGGGTCCAATTTAGGGCCTTCCACGATTGCAATCGCATCGAGTCCTTTTCAAAGCACCAACGTGGGCGGAACGTCGGTGAGCATTACCGTTGGCAGCACAACCGTGAACGCGCTGATGTTTTATGCCTCCGCGGCACAGGTCGCGGCGCTTCTGCCGTCCAGCACGCCGACCGGCTCCGGCACCCTGACCGTTACGTATAATGGCACGCCCAGCGCCACGGCTGCGGTGTCGATCGTTCAGAACAATCTCGGGATCTTCACGTTATCGCAGGACGGCCAGGGTGTCGCAATCGTGACCTATGCGAATTACAGTCTGGTCTCGGCGATTCCAGGGACCGGATCGCTGGCCTGCCCGGGAGGCGCTACGCTGTGCCCGTATACATTCGGAGGAGCCGCTAACCCCGGCGACACGTTGATCCTGTGGGCGACGGGCTTGGGACCCGTCAGTGGAAGCGACGCTTCTGGTTCTGGGTTAGGCGTGAACATGCCGAATATCCCGCTCAAGCTATGGCTGGGCGGCGTGGCGGCCACTGTGACGTATCAGGGCCGGTCCGGCTGTTGCATCGGCGAGGATCAGATTAGTTTTACCGTGCCCAGCAACGCTCCCACGGGTTGTGCGGTTCCTCTGGCCGTTCAGATCGGGAACGATATCAGCAACTATGCCGCAATTCCGATCGCCGCCGGAGGCAGGTCCTGTACGCCACAGAACCCGGCTTTTGCGGGGGCGGCTGGGCAGGCACTCACGACCAGCACCGGACCGGTTACCTACGCCTCCCTTTCCCTGGGACGGACGATCGGGTCGGAAAGTAGTTCCGGCACCAGCTATGAGGATATCGGCGTGGGCGACTTCGCTCAAGTCTCGGTAACCGCGCTGAACCAGCCGACGGTGCTTTCCTCGGTGGATACTCCGCCGCTGGGAACCTGCACCACCGCCAATGGCAACGCTTCGAGTCCTCTCTTCACCGTCGTTACTGGGATTGATGCCGGCGCAATCACCGTGACCGCCCCATTCCCCGACTTCCCGGTAGTTATGAAGGAGCAGAAAGGAACCGGCCAGGCCACCACGTACTCGGCGGTCTTCAGCCCGACGGGAGTGTACTTTTCGGGAGGCGCGTACACAATCGCCGCGGCCGGAGGCGCGGACGTCGCGAAGTTTACGATCCCATTCACGATAACGCAGACACCCAGTTGGCCCAGCGGCGACCAAGCACGCATCTACAACAACGGAAATGGAGTCGTCCGCACCAATGGGGTGACGATCAATTGGACTGGCGGATCTTCGGCGTATTGGGTCGTCATCAGTGGAAGCGCTGGCGCGAGCGCCCCGGACATTACGAATGGGAGCGTAAGCGCCTCCTTTTCCTGCTGGGTCCCCTCCAGCGCCAACACGTTCACCGTTCCCGCCAGCGTGCTGCTTGCTCTTCCCGGCGGCAACGGAGGCGAACTGGATTTTAAGCCTACGCTGCCTCCTCTGGGTTTTTCGGCCACAGGTTTGGAAGTGGGATACCTGTCCTTCCAATACGAGACCTCGTTTTTCATGCCGCTTAACTAGTGTCGACTCGCGCGCTGGCCGCTATCGTCCTGGCTCTCGCCGTCGCCTTTCTCGGGATCTACGGAATGGGACGGAGCTTGTGGCTCGACGAGGCCTGGGTGGCCAACTCAATTCAAGCGCGATCACTGCCCGGGATGTTTTATTATCCCGATTGGCTCCAAGTGAATCCGCCTCTGTTCCTGCTGCTGGCGAGAGGCGCCGTGCAGGTGCTGGGTGCATCCAACTGGGCGTTTCGCGCGGTACCGCTGTTGTTGGCCGTGACGGCCGCGGCGAGCATGCTGGGCGTAAGCCGGCGGCTGCTACGCCCGGGTTTCGCAATGCTGGCTGCGGCGGTTGTGGCTTTCGATCCGACGGCCATCGAATACTCCCGCACGCTGAAACCCTATAGCGGCGAACTCGCCGCGACGGCGCTCCTGCTTCTCGCCTCGGTGCGCTATCTGCAACAGCTCGATCGCCGCCGATACTTGTGGTTGCTGGCCACGGTTGCGGCCGCCATGCCGCTGGCGTACCCGGCCGTATTCATCGTGCCGGGCATCGTGCTGGCAGTTGCCGCTGGGGAATCGAGCGAGCGATTGCGGCGGAGTACGGGACTTGCCGCGCTCGCGAGCGGCATCCTGCTGGGCATGTACTGGTTTTCGATCCGGCCGAATCTCGCCCCGGAACTGCGCGATTTTTGGGCTGTGGACGTGGATCACGGCATGACCGCCGGCCTCTGGGCCGCGCTCATTTTCTGCGTGGCGGCGGCGATCCGCGCTGCGCTTCGTCGAGACCTGGCCGCGATCGTGTGTGCCCTGCCGTGTCTGTTGCTCGCTGCCAGCGGAGCGCTGGGGTGGTATCCGGTCAGCCACCGGACCCGCTTGTTCGCTCTGCCCTGCTTCACGTTGCTGGCGATGATGACTGCCCAGGATTTGCTGCGCCGATGGCTCAATCACGGAGCTATCCAGGTGACAGCAGTGGCGCTCGCGATCGGAATCGGCGGCCATGCGGCAGCGAGCCAGGTGATCGAACACCGCGCCATCGCAGAGGAGGATTTCGCCGCCGCTGTCGGCCTGTTGCAAGAGCGCGTGGGACCCAACGACCTCGTGCTGGTACACGCTTGCTGCAAGGAGGGATTCCTGTTGTATTCCGCGATGGACCGGTGGAATCCGCCACGCGTGCTCTATGGCGATACAGGATGGCCCTGCTGCGCCCGCGGCAAAGACGCCCGGCCTGGAATTTCCACGAGGGGTGCGGTGATCGCCGATCTGGATGCGAAGATCCCTCGCGGATTCTCCGGACGAATCTGGCTCCTGTACACAACGCGGCCCACGCAGTGGACCTATGTTGGGCTCAATGAAGGCGAACTTTGGCGCAATCATCTTTGGGAGCGAGGTTGTCCGCCGGGACCGTACCTGCGCTTCGAGAATCTGGCGGTGAGTCCGATAGACTGCGTGAACGCTCGCTAACGGGAGAGAGTGGCGGGCGTTATACTGCGAACAGCGGCGATGAAATACGTCCTGATGATGCTGTGCGGCGGCGTATCGGCCTGGGGCCACGACATCATCACCACTCCCATCACCTTCGACCGGGAAATTGCGCGCATCGTATATTCGCGCTGCGCGGGTTGCCATCATCCGGGCGGCGCGGCGTTTTCGTTGATGACCTACAAGGACGCGCGGCCCTGGGCGGAAGCCGTCAAGGAAGAAGTGCTGGCGCGGCGGATGCCGCCGTGGGGCGCGGTCAAGGGTTTCGGAGATTTTCGCAACGACCAGGCGCTCACGCCGGAGCAGCTCGAGGTGATCACCAGTTGGGCCGACGGCGGAGTTCCGGAGGGCGAAGAGAAGGATCTGCCTCCGCTGCCAAAGTTTGACGATCCCGCGCAGGCCGGTCCGCCCAAAGGCGCCATCACCGTGAGCGGAGATTTGACTCTGAAGACGGCATTCACGTTGGACGGGCTTTTGCCGAAGAGCGTGCCGGAGAAGGCGTCCTTCCAGATCACGGCGCTACTCCCGGACGGAACCGTCGAGCCGCTGCTATGGTTTCAAGAATACAAGCCGCAGTGGGGACATCCGTTTCTGCTGCGGTCGCCGCTCGATCTTCCGAAGGGCACTGTGATCCGGGGAGTGCCGCGCGAGGCCAGCATCGCGCTTCTCCCTATTTCAGCTCACTAACGGGAACGTCGAAGTGCGCAGTGTTGATCACGCCGTTGCGCTGGAACTGGACCCATACCCGGTAGCCGCGGGCTCGCGGGAAGGTGACGTCAAACTGAACTTGCGGGCCGCCGTCGGCGATGAAGGGATGGGTGTGGATCATGTCGATGAGGTCGTCGCTGGCCACCAGCATGTGGCCCCAGGCGCCCAGCAGCTTCTCGAATCCCTCGACGGGCGTGACCTTGAAATAGAGCAGTGTCTTGAATCCGGCGATGGGCTGCGGCGGATCGGTCCAGAACTGGACCTGCATGTTCTCGGTGTTCTTGTCGGAATAGTCCTTCGAGAGCTGGATCGCGGCGGGCGCGGGTCCGGGTACGATCACGGACTTGGCGATGAGTTGCGGGGTCGCGCCATCGGGATAGAAGTCGCTCAAGATTCTGTACAAGCCAGGCTTGGGAAATGAGATGTCGTATCGGAAGCTGCCGTCCGGCTGGTACACGGGATGATCGTGCAGGAAGAATTGCATGTCCTGGCTGATCACGAACATGTGGAACAGCTTCTCGTGGACCACCTGGAAACTGGTCACCTGGCGGTCCTTATAAGGATCGTGAATGGCGAACTGGAGCTGAGCTGGGACGCCAACCTTTAGGGCGCGCGGCACGGTGGCCAGGTCCATGTGATACTCGACCTGATCCGGGATACCCGCGACCATCTTCATGCCGCAGCGCTTGCAAACCCCGGGCTGGTTGGAGCGGACATCGGGGTCCATGGGGCAGCTAAAGATGGTGTCCTGGGCTCCGAGGAGACCCAGAAGCAGGAACAAAGCCGCGACGCTGGCCGCCACCATCCGCATACGTCGTTATCGTACTCCTATGGAGGGCGAAACGCTATCCCGTAGGGCGCCTATCGGCCCCCGCCCGCGGCCTCTGCTATACTGAAAACGTAAAAAGCAGGCAACCGCTACCACGGGTGCGCCTTCGCGGGGGGAATTGTGCCCCGCGCGATGTTCGAGACAAGCCCCGGGAGAACCCCAGAATGCCCAAGAGAACGTTTCAACCGAATAATCGTAAGCGCGCCAAAACGCACGGATTTCGCGAAAGAATGAAGACTAAGGACGGTCGAGCCGTGTTGGCGCGGCGTCGCGCTCGCGGCCGCCATAAGCTGACGGTAAGCGATGAAAGAGCCGTCCGCGCCGCCCACGCCGTCTAAATCGACCGGTGGAGCGCTGGACTTTCCCAAGTCGTCCCGGATTCTGCGTTCCGCCGATTTCCGGCAAATTTATGATCACGGATTCCGCGTCTCCGGTCCCTTGTTCGCCGCCTTTTGCCGGGCGCGCGAAGGCGCCGCGATTGACCTGGGTGCCCGTCTTGGCCTCACCGTTCCGCGCGCGGTCGGCAAGGCCGTGGTGCGCAACCGCATCAAGCGCCGTCTCCGCGAAGTGTTCCGGCTTCAGCGCGCGAAAATCGCGCCGAAGTGGGACATCGTGCTCAATCCCCGCCGTGCAGTGCTGGAAGCCGAGTTCGCCCAGATCGAGCGCGAAATGGGGAAGGTGATTGAAAAATGCAACTCGCGCTGACCGCGCTTCGTATCTACAAGCGATGGATCTCCCCGGCGATTCCTTCCGCCTGCCGCTTTTACCCCACCTGCTCGGAGTACATGATGGAAGCGATTGAACGGCACGGAGTGTTGCGGGGCATCGGGATGGGTGTGCGCCGGTTGTTGCGCTGCCATCCATTCCATCAGGGAGGGGTCGACCCGGTCCGGTAAGTATGGAAAAAAAAGACCTGTCGATGGAGATGCGTCTCCTGCTGTTTTTCCTGCTGATGGGGCTGATCCTATTCGTCACGCCGTACTTTTATAAACAGCCTCCTGCGACTCCGGAAACCGCCGCCAAGGCGGCAGCGCCTGCTGGAAAAACATCCTCGGCGATCCCGATTCCCGCTCCCGCGGCTCCCGCTGCTCAAACGCCAGCGGCGGATGTTCCCGGTCAGATTCAAGCCGGTGATGAACACGTCTTCGCTATCGATACGAAGCTGTACCATGTCGAGTTCTCGAATCGCGGCGCGGTGGTCCGGCGCTGGCTGCTGAAGGCGTACAAAGACCACGACTTCGGCGCCAAGCAGGCCAAGCCGGTCGATCTGGTGAATCCGCTATCGCTGACCAGAGTGCCGGCGCCATTTTCCCTCTCGTTCAAGGGGCAGGCTCCAGCAACGGATGTGAACACCGCGCTGTATCAATTCCAGCAGCCGGATCCCCTGACGGTTAACTTCGAGTTCTCTGACGGCCACATCGACGTAAAGAAGTCCTTCCACTTCATGGAAGACAGCTATCTGGTTGCTGTCAGTTCCCAAGCCACGCAGAACGGAGCGCCCTTGGTGCACGCGCTGAGCTGGCGCGGCGGGTTCGGCGATGCCACGGCCGCCAACTCGCTCACGAATCAACACGCCTTGTATTACGATTTCGCCAATTCCAAGCTCACGATTAAGCAAGTGAAGGATGCCAAGGATGGTCCGGTGTCTTCCGCCGGCCAGTATTCGTTCGCCGGTCTCGAGGACGCCTACTTCGCGGGCGTGTTCATGCCTGAGGGACGCGCTCTGGTCGAGTTGACCGAATTCTCCGACGCCATTCCGGACGCCAGCTTAAAGTCCGATCCCCGGGTCGGTGCGGCGGTGGGCGGTGAGGCTTCCAATACTTTCACATTCTTCGCGGGCCCCAAAGATTACAAACTCCTGGGCAACATCAACCCCAAGCTGGAGCAACTGATCGACTGGTCCTGGCTGGGCGTGAGCCTGGGGTTCATCGCCAAGCCTATTTTCCTGGTTCTGAGCTGGACTGCGGATCACGTCACGGGCAACTACGGGTGGGCCATCGTGCTGGTGACCATCGGAATCAACACGGTGCTGTTTCCTCTGCGCCTGACCAGCATGAAATCGTCCAAGAAAATGCAGGCGATTCAGCCGCTGATCAAGGAGATGAACGAGAGATACAAGGGCCTCTCGCTCAAGGACCCGCGCCAGGCCGACAAGAACCAGGAAATGATGGATTTGTACAAGAAGCACGGCATCAATCCGTTAGGCGGTTGCCTGCCCATGCTGATACAGCTTCCGTTTCTGGTCGCGTTCTACAAGGTGTTGGGCGTTACCATCGAGCTGCGCGGCGCGAGCTGGCTGTGGGTGCACGATCTCTCGCAACCTGAAACGCTGGCGATTCGACTGCTGCCCCTGATCCTGATGGCTACCCAGTTTCTGCAACAGAAGATGACGCCACAGCCGGGCGTGGATCAATCCCAGCAAAAAATGATGATGTGGTTGATGCCCGCGATGATGTGCTACATCTTCTACTTCCTGTCTTCCGGGCTGGTATTATACTATTTGACCAGCAACCTGGTGGGGATTGCGCAACAAGTGCTCCTGAATCGCGCTACCCCTGCGCTGCCGGTGCCGCCGATGCCGCCCGCTCCCAAGAAGAAGAATAGGAATTAAACAGTGGCCGAAAAGAAGCTTACGCTTTCCGAAGATGGGCCGCGAATTGAAGATTTCCTGGATGCCATGTTGGATTTGGCCGGGTTCGACCTGGACTTCGAGGTCAGCGAGGGCGAAACGCTGCATCCGGATTTCGAGAATCCCGACCTGGTGGTGAGATTCACCGGCCCCGACGTGGATCTCCTGCTGGCCAACAAGACCGAACTGTTGCTGGCCCTGGAACAGTTGACGATGGAGGCGCTGCGAATGGCGCCGGAAGACCACTCCCGGGTGTGCTTCGACGCCAACGACCATCGTATGCTGCGAATCCAGGAATTGCGCATGAGCGCGGAGGCCGCGGCGGAACGCGTGAAGAAGACTCACGCGCCGTTCCACTTCAGTCCTATGAGCAGCCGCGAGCGGCGCGTCCTGCACCTGGCCATGCGCGGGGAAACCGAAGTGCGCAGCGAAAGCGTGGGCGAAGGACCGATTCGCCAGGTGGTGATCGTGCCCGCCGATTTGAAGGTTCTGCCCGAACCGATCCGTCCTCCGCGGCCTCGTCCGGAGGATGATAGCGGACCTCGAGATCGGGGTCGCGGGGGATTTCGGGGTGGCCGGGGCGGAGACCGTGACCGGCGCGGCGGACCTCCCCGTGGCGGACGTGACCGCGGACCCCGGCGGTAGCGCCACGGTTCGTTCTTGCGTCTAAACGACACTATCGCGGCGATCTCCACGCCGCCCGGGCGTGGGGGCATCGGCATCCTCCGCATTTCCGGGCGCGACGCCCGCGCCGTCTCCGAAAGGATCCTCCATTTGCCGCAGGAGCACGGGTGGAAAGCGTGGACCGCGGCGCTGGCCGAGCTTCCCGATTCCGAGGGCCGCGCGGTAGACCACGTGATCGCGACCTTCTTCCCGGCGCCGCGATCCTACACCGCCGAGGATGTGGTCGAAATTTCGTGTCATGGCTCGCCGGCCGTGCTGCGCTATGCATTGGAGCGCGCCTGCCAGGCTGGAGCGAGGCTGGCCGAGCCGGGGGAATTCACGCTGCGCGCGTATTTGAACGGCCGCGTGGATCTGCCGCAAGCCGAAGCCGTCCGCGATCTGATCGAAGCAACCACCTTGTACCAGGCGCGCATCGCGGCGCAACAAGCCGAAGGATCAGTGTCGCGGCGGCTGCGGCCGGTGAAGGATCAGTTTATCGAGCTGATCGCCTTGCTCGAAGCCGGAATCGATTTCGCCGAGGACGACATCGACGTGGCTCCCGCCGCGGAGATTCTCCGGCGCATCGAGCCCGTGCATGCGGCGATCTCCGCGCTGATCGCCAGCTTCGCTTACGGCAAATTAGTGCATGACGGGTTTACTCTGGCGATCGTCGGCCGTCCCAATGCGGGCAAGAGCAGTCTGTTCAACCGTCTGCTTGAGCAGGATCGGGCTATCGTAACGGAGATCCCCGGGACCACACGCGATCTGGTATCCGAGACTGCGGCGATTGAGGGGATTCCCGTGAGATTCGTGGATACCGCCGGAATCCGGCCCAGCCAGGATTTGGTCGAGACCCTGGGAATCGAGCGCAGCTATCAGGCCATGGCGGACGCGGATCTGACTCTGGTGGTGGTGGATATCTCGGCGGTGCTGGCGCCGCAGGACCTTGAACTGATCCAGCGGGCGCTTAGACAAGGCAAGGTTCTCGTGATTGGAAACAAGTGCGACCTGCCGCGCGCCGTTGAATTTGAAGAAATCGAAAACGCCTTGCGCGTCTCGGCGCTGACCGGCGAAGGCATTGGTGAACTGCGCGCGGCGATCGTCGAGGCTTTGGCGCCGCGCGGCCGTCTGGAACAGGAAGGCGGCTTCATCACCAGCCTGCGGCATGAACAACTGCTGCGGGAATCGCGCGAGGCGCTGCAACAAGCGCGCCAGGCGGTCGGACTCGGTATCCCGCATGAAATGCTGCTGCTGGATCTTTACGCGGCGCTCCGGCCGATCGACGCGATCACCGGAGCTACCACCGCCGACGACATCTTGAATCGCATCTTTGCAACATTCTGTATCGGGAAATAGCTCTCAGGGCCCGACCCACACGGTCACCATGTTGGTGGACCCCGCCGCGGTCTGGACTTCGAGAGGCTGCGCTCCGGAACCGATATTCGAGGGGATTTGGAGGTTGAGCTGGTACAGGCTGGCCAGCCCGGGAGAGAGTCCTTGAAACTGAATGTTCGAGACCCGGACTCCGCCAACAAACGCGGTCACGGGCGCGGTTACGTTCGAGAGCGGCTTAGTTGGGGCCGCAGTCCCATCCGGCACTGGAGGATTTACGGCGCCCAAACCGGTCATGAAAACCTGCACGATTTCCCCCGGCTTGGCTGGGCTGGCCTGATTGACTACGGTATCATCCTGGTGCAGGATTGCACCGTCGCCCACTCCATTCGTGCTGAGGCTGAACACACCCGGAGCCGTCGGCGCCAGCGGCACAGTGACCGCGTTAGACGAGTTGGTGTTGTTGATCACCACGAAGGTGGCCGTCGATCCGGTTACGCCGTACGGAACCACGGCATTGATCTGCCCCGGCGAAATCGCGTAGATCGGCGCATGCAACCCGTTCACGGTTACCTGGATATCGTCCAGGATGGCGGGGAAAGGAATTCCGGTCTGATCGGGACCGGGAGCCAAATCAGTGCCGAACAGCGCCACAAAGCCGCCCGGTGAAACCGGAAATCCCGGCGGAGCATAGCTGGCTGCGTTGAAGATCCCCAGAGGATTGAGGAACGGACCGGGGCTCGACTGCGTGAGAACGCTCGCGCCGAAGTAGAGTTCGTAGGCGGCGGAGTTGGTCACGCCGACGCCGGTGGTGGAAAATGCGAGCGCTGTGGAAGCCAGATCCACGTGACCCTGGGTTGAAGTGTATGTGCCCGAGCCGTCCGCAGTTAATGAGTAAGGAAGGAGTAGGGTTGCGTCAGAGACACCGCTTATCTGGTTCGCGCGCCGCTCCCACACGGCGCCCTGGCTGGTGGGGTTCACCGAAGCGGTGACAGCGGTAAGCGCAGCGGAGGACGTATCGTAGCGCAGGCCCGCGGCGAAATACAAACCGCTCCAGCTCGCGTTGGACGCACTGTTGGTGGTGCCGCCGGCCCAGGCCCGCACCCCGACCATCAAACCGTGCCCGCCCGGCGCCGCGGATCCGCCAATGAAGAAGGCCCCGTCCTGCGAAACGTAAACGGTCTTGACGCCCTCGATGAGCTGCGAAGTCGCGTCCAGGCCCGCGGCGGCAGGGAAGGTCATCGTCCCGCTGCCGTCGTTGTTGAGCAGGTTATACGACATCGGACTCACGGTCTGCGTCATGAGCATGTTGCCGAGATTGTTGGCCTGGCCGGTGACGGCGGTTTCAGCAAATCCGCCCAGGCCATTGGCCGTGAGCTTGAAATTGGTATCCCGGATATCGGCTACGCCGCCGTTGGGGAACTCCAAACTGGAGACCCAGTAGGGGCCGGTCAACGCTTGGTTCGTGACCGGATTGACCGCGCCGCGAATCGCGATCAGCAGATCGAATGTGCCTTGGCCCGCTTCCGTGGAAGATCCCACCAGCACGCCGTCGGCTCCCAGCCGCGCGTTGACCGTCACTCCTGGGAGTAGAGGATTCGACAAGGTCACGAATCCGCCCGGGCTGACCGTGTAGGTTCCCGCTGCGGAAAGCGTAGTGGAGGGAGTCGTGCCGCTCAACTGTTGCCCGGAAATGGTAAAAGCGCCGTTGCCGTCGAAGAATAGCGCGCCCCACGCGCTAAGGGTTTGGTTGATGGACGCGGAAGTCCCGGTCAGGAGGGCTACCTGGCGAAAGAAGTACTTCCCGTTGAGCGCCGCGTTGCTGGAAACCTGTGCGCTCGCCGCGGCCGCCAGCAGCGCCAGAGCCATGGCGCATTTGAGGAATTGGACCGCCGAAACGCCCCTGCGCGAGCTGTATGCTGACTTCATGTTCTTAAACCCTCTACCCTGGAAACCTGTGGGGGGTGCGTGGCTGAATCAGAATTGACCGGCACATTGCGGCTTGCCGGCCCCATTGTTCTCGCGGAACTGGGCTGGATGTCCATGGGCAACGTGGACCTCATGATGGTAGGCCGAGTGAGCGGCGATGCGATCGCCGCTGTGAGTTTAGGCACCATGTTATTTTATGGGGTTTCCGTCTGCGCCGCCGGTGTGTTATTGGGGCTGGACACGCTCGTGTCCCAAGCCTTCGGAGCGAACGATTTGGACCGCGGGCGACGCTCCCTGATCCAAGGCATGTGGGTTGTGCTGTTGCTCATCCCTGTCGTGATGGGGATCATTTGGATCCTGGATCTGTTTCTGGCAAAATTAGGCGTCGACCCAGCCGTGCTGCGCGGGGCCCGCCCCTATCTCCACACGCTCAATTGGAGCGCTCCGCCGCTATTGCTTTACTTTTGCCTCCGACGTTATTTGCAGGCAATCGACGTGGTCCGGCCCGTAATGTGGGTTCTGGTCACCGCTAATATGGTGAACCTCGCCGGCAACTGGGCGCTCGTCTTCGGCCATCTCGGCGCTCCGCCCCTAGGAGCGATAGGCTCCGCTTGGGCCACTTGCGGATCGCGGCTGTACATGGCGGGGGCGCTGGGCGTGATTGTATGGCGGCGCGATCCGGGGATTCTGCGTCTGGCCGCGTCGGAAGGTTTGCGCCCCGATTTCAACGGGATCCGTGCGATTTTCCGCATCGGGCTGGCGGCGGCGGGACAAATGGGTGTCGAGATCGGCGTCTTCGCCGTGGCGACGGTGATGGTGGGGCGGCTGAACGCGACATCTCTGGCCGGTCATCAGATCGCCCTCAGTACGGTCAGCACGACGTTTATGATGCCACTGGGGATCAGCTCCGCGGCGGCGGTTCGCGTGGGTCAGCGGCTTGGGCGGGGCGACGCCCTCGGTGCCGCTCGTTCGGGATGGATGGCTCTGGCGCTGGGCGCCACCGTGATGTCAGCGGCGGCGGTGATTTTACTATTCGCACCCCGGTGGATCGCGCGTTTGTTCACGCCGCAAGTGGAGGCGATTGCCGCGGCTGTCACACTTCTCCGAATCGCGGCGTTCTTTCAGCTTTGCGACGGGCTGCAGGTGGTTGCAACCGGAGCGCTGCGAGGAGCCGGGGATACACGCACGCCGATGCTGTGGCACTTTGCCGGGTATTGGCTGATCGGATTGCCGGTCGGCGTGTGGCTGTGTTTTGCGAAGGGATGGGGAGCTGCGGGACTGTGGACCGGCCTTTCGCTGGGACTGATCTTTATCGGAATCGCCCTGACGCTGGCGTGGCGTAGCGCAGCCGCCGGATTCGCAATGCTAAAATAGAGAGGTTTTCCAGCGAGAGATCGCGGCCAGGTAGCTCAGTTGGTAGAGCGCAGCCCTGAAAAGGCTGGCGTCGGCGGTTCGATTCCGTCCCTGGCCACCACGTTTTCAATAACTTACAGACCCTCCGATTGGCAGTTTCATTCCATTTCATTCCAATTGAATGGCGCGGGACGACTCGCCTCGTCTGAAATGCTGACCCGGATCTCTGGCGGTCCGCTCTCGATTCCGCCCATCTCTTCGCCTCCGCGCGTCGGTGCTTCTTGACAAGAATCTGAATCGTTCTTACGTTGCCTGTTATTGCTAGAATGGCTCTTCAGCCGGAACCTCCAGTGCCGGGACGGTTAGCGCATGTCAGATCCTCTTGTAGATACTAAGCCCTCCAGTGGAGTACTCGATGCATGGGACCCCCTTGCCCCGACCGACGACGATGTCGATATGTTCGCCGCCGCGCAGAAGCGCGAGATTCGCAACATTCTCAAGAGCTACACCGGATATTACGACCTATTCTCTGAGATGATCCAGAATGCGCTGGACGCCGTGGAAAAACGTTCCGCCGAGAATGCTAAAGACTACCAGCCGACGATCATAATCAGCATCGACATACAGACCAACTCCGTCTCGGTAAGCGACAACGGCTGCTCAATGAGCTTGCCCCAGTTCAAGCGTTTCCTCAAGCCGAACTTTTCGTTTAAAGACGGCCCGGCGACTAGAGGAAGCAAGGGCGTGGGTGCCACCTATCTCGCGTTTGGCTTCAACCACCTTCAAGTTGCCACGAAGCCAACGCCCGGCGCGACCTACGCGGGCGTGCTCAAGGATGGGCGGACCTGGCTCGATGACACAAAGGGCATCATCCCCAGACCCACCGTTGAACCCCTGACGGTGTCGAACACCGCTCTTGATGGGTTCGACCGAGGCACGTCCATAACCCTCAAGCTGACGGGAGAGAACATTCGGCCCAAGAGCCTGCATTACTTTATCGCCAAGCATGCAGATCAATGGCTTTGCCTTTTGCGCGCGCACACCCCGCTGGGTGGTGTGTATCTCGGCGGAGATAAGCCACCGAGCGTCAAGATTGTTGTCGAGGTCATCTCCGACAAGGGTGAAAAAACGGCCGCTGAGCTCGGGGCACCGCGCTACCTCTACCCGCACGAAGTGTTGGGCAAGACGGCTGATTTGCGTGAGTTTCTGAAGGACCAGGCGACGCGGGCAGCTAAGAATCAGGATCTCGCGAAGATACCAACTCGATTTACAAACCTCAACGGG
>Ga0070733_10000366_pt1 | contig 38012 bp, 24 predicted proteins | sample Coa_R1_9_FD_66450 | JGI IMG/M metagenome (GOLD analysis project Ga0070733, IMG submission 66450) | Surface soil microbial communities from Centralia Pennsylvania, which are recovering from an underground coalmine fire - Coalmine... | ecosystem: Environmental > Terrestrial > Soil > Unclassified ... | reverse complement strand
CTTCCATGAAGATGGATTTAATTCGGCGATCCGGGTCGCGGAGACACTGGGCGCATCGTGGAATGCAGCCAGAAAAGCGGCGGCTTAATGGAATCGGGAATCTATTCAGGAACATTGCGCCATCGCAGGTTCAGTCCTGTGAGCCACGAATTTACTTACCCGCTGTTCATGGTCTTCCTCGATATCAACCGACTGCCCGAGTTGATGAAGGTATCTCGGCTGGCCGGCTACAACCGGCGCAGTTGGGTTTCCTATCAGGAGCGGGATCACTTCGGTGATCCGGCGAGGACACTGCGGGAGCGCGTAGGGCGGGATGCGGCGCGTAACGGCATTGTTCTTCCCGAAGGGGAAATATTCCTGCTCACCCATCTCCGCTACTTGGAATACAACTTCAATCCGGTCTCGTTTTTTTATTGCTACGACCGGGAAGACAAATTGCAGATGATCATGGCCGAGGTCAACAATACTTTCGGTGAGACCGCGAACTATTGGCTTACGCCAAGTGTCGAGCGCGCGGCAGGCGACAACAAACGGTACCGCTTTTCGAAGACATTTCACGTGTCGCCTTTCCTCGAGCTGAGTCAGGAATACGACTGGACGTTCACGCCGCCGGGGAAGGAACTTATCAGTCAGAGCGTCAGTTATGAAGGCGGGCGTGAGATCTTCGATTCCACGTTGAAGCTGGAGCGGCGCGAGTGGTCGCGAGCCGAGTTGCACCGCGCAGTTCTGCGATTTCCCTGGATGACGGCCAAGGTGATAACTGCAATTCATTGGCAGGCGCTGCGGCTGCTGCTGAAGCGAGTCCCGGTGGTGAGTCATCCCGGGGTGGGTCATTTCGAGCGGGCAACAGTGCAGCATTTGGGGGCATCATGGCGAGCGAGATAACCACCAACGTCGCCAAGAAAATATTCTTGAAGAGTCTGGCGGGCCTGCGAGTAGGTACTTTGGAGATCGTTTGTCCAGAAGACACGTACTGCTTTGGGCAGTCCGGCGCCGGCTTGGAAAAAGACTCGGTGCGCGCCGTAATCGCCGTACACAACGAGCGTTTCTTTCAGCGCGCACTGCTAGCGGGAGACGTTGGCGTTGGCGAAGCCTATATGGACGGCGACTGGTCCACTCCGGATCTGGTTGCGGTTGTGCGGCTGGCGGTGCGAAACCTGGACCAAGTGGACGGCAGCAATCGCCTGGTGACTTCCTTCCGCAGGCTCGCTGACTTTCTTGAGCATCGCCGTCACAGCAATACGCAGTCCGGCAGCCGGCGCAATATTGCATATCACTACGACTTGGGTAACGACTTTTACCGCCTTTTCCTGGACCGCAGCCTGGCCTACTCCTGCGCTTATTACAGAAGCTCCGACGATACTCTGGAGCAGGCACAGATTCACAAGTTCGATTGCATTTGCCGCAAACTTCAGTTGGGATCGCGCGATCACGTCCTCGAAATTGGCACTGGCTGGGGTGGCTTTGCAGTGTATGCGGCGGAGACTTACGGATGCCGCATAACCACCACGACCATCAGCCGCCAGCAGCACGACTACGCGCGCGAAGTATTTGCGCGGAGCAGGGTGGGAGAGCGCATTCAGTTGCTGTTCGAAGACTACCGCAACCTGCTCGGACAGTATGACAAGATCGTGAGCATCGAGATGTTTGAAGCCGTGGGCTACGAGCATTACGACGATTACTTCGCCGCCTGTGATCGCCTGCTCAAACCGGGCGGCAGCATGCTCCTCCAAACCATCACCATCCAGGAAAAAAGATTTCACCACTACCGGAAGCAGAGTGACTGGATCAAGAAGCACATCTTCCCCGGAGCCGAACTGGCTTCGGTCATCGAAATTCAACGATCGCTGGCGCGAACCACCCGCATGCAGCTTTTTCACATGGAAGACATCGGGATTCACTATGCTCTGACCCTTCACGAATGGCGCCGAAGGTTTCTCGAACATCTCTCCGAGGTACGGCAACTCGGATTCGACGATCGGTTCGTGCGCATGTGGGATTACTACCTGGCTTACTGCGAAGGAGGATTCCGCGAACGCTACATCAGTGATGTGCAACTGGTGCTCAGCAAAGTGACGAACGCAATTCAATTGATGAATGCTCCCGTAATGGAGCCAGCATGGCAGGAGAATCTGGAATGACGTATCGCATATTGATAACCGCGATTGTTGTTGTAGCCGTCGCAGTCACGCCGTTAATGATGGTTGCCGCTTCCATGCCGTCGGTGGGCAGCCTGGCGCCCGATTTCACGCTCACATCGCAGGAAGGCACGCCGGTCAGCCTGAAGGATTATCGCGGCAAGTGGATCGTCTTGTACTTCTATCCCAGGGACTTCACCAGCGGCTGCACGATCGAGGCGCATAACTTCCAGCGCGACCAGGGGCGATACCAGCAGAGGAATGTAGTCGTGCTGGGCGTCAGTGTCGATGGCGCCGACTCGCATAGACAGTTCTGCACGAAAGAAGGACTCAACTTTAAGCTGCTCGCCGACACCGATCACAAGGTGTCGATTGCTTACGGCTCGTTGACCAACCTCGGTCTGGTGAAATTTGCTTCGCGCCATACCTTCATCATCAATCCCGATGGCAAGGTGGCCAGAGTATTCACCGAGGTGAATCCCAACCGACACAGTGAGGAAGTGTTGGCGGCGCTCGCCGACCTGCAAAAACAGACTGGCGGCTCCCGGTAGGGCCTGGAGGGCAATCTGACGATTGCATCCCACGGAACTGGGCGCTCGAATGTAGAAGAAAAACCTTGTCTCAATATGACAGGAGAACACGTTGCCCGAAATTTCTGTTAACGGAATTCAAACCAAGCTTCAGACGGGGCAGAGCGCGAAAAGGCGTGAGCCGGTCTCTTCCAAAGAGACGGTGGAGGGTTGGCTAAGACCATATTCGATCGGTGAAAAACTGAAAACCTTGCGTCTGAGGAAGAAACTGGGTCTGGTGGAACTGGGGCGGCATGCAGGCCTTTCAGCGGCACTGCTATCCAAGCTCGAGCGCAGCAAGCTCTATCCCACTTTGCCCACCCTGGCACGCATCGCGACCGTGCTCGATGTCGGCCTGGATCACTTCTTCACCGATGAACGGAAGCGACATGTCGTGGCGTTGGCAAAGAAGCGAGATCGCCAGCGGTTTCCAGAGCGCCCTGGGATATCCGAGGTCGCATATTTTTTCGAGACCCTGGACTACGGGGCGGCACCGAGAAAGCTCAATGCTTACTATGCAGACTTCCAGAATATCGCGAAGGAGAAACTGAAGCCGCACACTCACGCGGGAGCCGAACATTTGTACTTGCTCTCCGGAGCACTCGTGATAGCGATTGGAGGACGCGGCTACGAATTGGAAGCCGGCGACGCGATCTACTTCGATTCCAGCGTGCCCCACACTTACTGCAAGTCGGGCGACAGTCCCTGCGCAGCACTGATCGTCACTGTCCCTTAGAGGCCGATCTGTAGAGCTAACGTCAGGACCGAGGTCGAATTCGAGAAAAGCCCACCGTCTGCGCCAAGCTCCTGATTGTGGACGACGACGTGAACTGCTTGACATCACTTCCTATTCATTGGCCCACCGGAGTCACAGCGTGCCTAGACGCTCGCTTCGCTTTCGCGTCCTCTTGAATGCGTCGGATTTTCAGGCGGAGATTACTTATGATCCCCTGCCCACTCTTTGCCAGCTTCGCTACAGTTGCCGTAAACTTCTGAAATCTTTTGCGCCTCGATCGTGAGGTACCCTACGCCGGTGGTTGAGCCTTCGTTGTAGAGCCCGTTCTGGTTCGCCAAAGCGTCGTTCTTGCCGACAATACCTACGACCCTGATGGTGTGACCAATCTTTCCCTTCAGTGAGGACACGTCGCCGGACACGATGCGAAACTGTTTTGGACCAGGCGCGCCGCCGGTGACGACATAGGTACCGGCAGTCTTTGAGAGGCAGCCGACGACAGTTCGCAGCCCGAGAGGCTGAGTCACCGTCTCTGACTGATTAGCGTTTATCGCTTGCTGCGCCAGAGAGCAAGGGCTGAAGGCCAACATGGCAAGGCAAATCAACGTAATATGCTTCATGAAATTCTCCTCATATGCGGGAAGCAAATGTTTCCCATGCTTTATTAGAAGCTTCGAGAAGCAGGAGGGCTTGCCATCGTCAGGGTGACGAGAAAGAATTGTGAACAGAAGGACAAACTTGTCCCGATCTAGTGAGCCAGCGGAAAAACGTCTGGCATGGTTCTGGTGGGGCGATACTCGCTCATTGAGAGCGCCAAGTCTGGGGAAGGAATCTGCGAGGTCTAACTGGATCTGAACGAGAGGTGCGGCACAGCAACGGAACACTGCCAAATGCCCGCCGGTGGAATAAAGCCACCGCGCCAGTCCCGCGCCGTTTGCGGCCTCTTTCCTTCGAGTTCTCGTTACTTCTTTTCTATTAAATGAGGTGAGACTTCGGCCCCATTTCGCAGTTGGTCGGTGCCGCGCACCGCGATGACATCCCCTTCATGCAGATTTCCAAAAACTTCAATTAAATTGTTCGCTCTGCTGCCCGTCGCCACGTCAACCCATTCGGCATGATTCTCGCTGAGGCGAATTACGAAACTGCGTTGCAGATCGCTAGCGACCGCAGAAGCGGGAACAAGCAGCGTGGCGTACGTTCTTTGAATCGGCCATTCAACTTGCGAAAAAGTACCAGGCACGAGTTCGGCATGTGGATCGGCTACATCGAGTTCGACCGGCATCGTCCGAGTTTTGAGGTCGACCTCGTGCGAGATTCGTGCGATCGGCGCATGAAACGCTCTTCCAGGAAACGATGGGACTGTAAAACTGACCACCGTGCCTTCGGGAACGCCCGCCGCATCGTTTTCGGGTACTGGGACGACGAGCCGATGCCGGGTGGTGGTTTCGATCCGGACGATCGGTTTCATTGCCGCCGGCCCGCCGGCTGGCCCCACCAAAGTTCCGGGATGCACATATCGAGTGGTAACCTCACCGTCGAAAGGCGCAGTGATGTTCAAATAGGATTCCAGTTGCGCGACGGCTTTGAGGTTTTCCTGAGCGGCGTCGGCTGAGTTTTGCAAGGCCGTCACATTCGCATGATCCGCTTCAGTTGTCTTCTCTGCGATTGCCAGGTCGTTGGCCGCAACCACGCCGGGCACCTTGGCAGCGGATCGCATGTGCTCATACGTGGATTGATCAGCGGAGAGCTTAGCCTGCGCGGCCGCAAGCTGGGACTCGGCACTCTGATAGGAAGCGTTTGCTTGCGCCCGCTGCGCGACCAATTCCGGCGCCTCTATCACGGCGATAAGCTCACCTTGCGTCACTTTCGAACCGCGATCCACTCGGATGGATTTCACAAATCCGGTCTCTTTGGCGTACATGTCTACCGCTTCATAAGCCAACAGTTCGGCGGGCAGGCGCTCGGTAGATGTGAGTTTCTCCGATTTCACCGCGACCGCATCGACCTGTGGAATCGATGGAGCTGCAGAAGCGCTCGTGCTCAGATCATGAGTGCAGGCCGTCGAAACCGCACAGGCCAGCAGAACCCCAGCCATCCACTGCAAGTGAGGAATCGTCATCTTTGTCCTCCCGCTGGCGCAACGAACGTTGTTACCTTGCATAGCGACTCTCCGGATCATCGGGATCGAGCGATACGGAAGCCGTTCCCGCACGCCGCTGGACGACCTCAAACAGAAATGGCAAGACAGTCAGATTTGCGGCAGTTGCAGCGATCAGACCGCCGATTACAGCTCGGCCGAGAGGCGCCGTGACTTGAGCGGCTAGCGCCATCGGGATCATGCCCGCAATCATGGCGACACTGGTCATCAGAATAGGACGCATTCTCTGCTTCACCCCCTGAATAGCCGAATCGAAGGCCGAGGCGCCGGTCCGTCTGTGTTGATCGGCAAATGTGACGAGGAGAATCGCATTTGCAGTCCCTACTCCGATGGCCATGATCGCTCCCATATAGGACTCGATATTCAACGTCGTACCCGTCAGAAGAAGGATCAAAATCACGCCGCAGATGGTCGCCGGGGCTGTGGTCAGAACTACAAAGCTAAGACGCAGAGATTGGTAGTTCGCCGCAAGCAGCAAGAAGATGACCAGCACCGCAAGGCCCAGTCCCACGCCAAGGTTGGTGAGCGTTTGGCGCATCGGAGTAATCTGCCCGCGGACTTGTACCGTGGTGCCTCGCGGCGGATTGCCCGCATCATGAATCGCCTTATCAATTCTCTTCGATACGCTTCCGAGATCCTGACCGGTGACGTTCGCCGAAAGTGTCAGCATACGGAATCCGTTACGACGATCGTATTCTCCAAGCGTAGTGCCGGCATCGACCTTCGCCAGATCGCCGATGAGAGGGTGTTGAGTCTGCCCCGGCGTTACAGGAATGTTTTGTACATCCTCAATGGATGTGATTCTAGGCTGCGGATACTGGACCTGCACTTGATAAGCGATTCCAGTTTTTGGGTCGGCCCAATAGTTTGGCGTAGTGAATCGGCTCGAATACGTAGCCTCCGACAGGGATCGCGCAACCTGCATGGTGGTCACGCCCATTTGCCCGGCAAGCTCGCGATCCACCTTTACATCAACCGTCGGATAATCGAGAGGCGATTCGTACTTGAGATCGCGAAGTTCCAGGATTTTTCCCAACTCGTTCTTGATGCGATCGGCGAATGCGCGACTAGCCGATAGGTCCGGTCCGAGCACCGCCACTTCCACCGGAGTAGGCGCGCCAAAGTTCATAATCTGACTGACCAGGTCTCCGGGCTCAAACGAAAACGACGAACCGGGATACCGTGGCGGCAGACCCTGCCTCAACTTCTCCTCGAAAGCCGCTACGTCGAGGTGGGCTTCAGGACGAAGTGCCACGTTGATGACCGCCTCATGCGGACCGCTGGTCCAAAGGAAAACTGAGTTGATGGGATAGCTGGCACCCTGCGTTCCAACGTAGCCCAGAGTGATCGCCACATTTTCTGGTCCGGCGGTTTTGCGAATGTCATCGAGGACGCCCTTCACCAGTTGTTCGGTATCTTCTGCCCGGGTCCCTGTAGGTGCGTCGAAGCGGAGCCGGAATTGAGTTACGCCGACCGTTGGAAAGAGTTCCTGGCCAAGGCGTGGTCCGAGCAAAACAAAAATGACCGCCACCACCACGCCATAAATAACGATGACCAATCCGCTCCTTGATCCCAGACGCTGCAGCACTCCTTCCCAACCATCGCGGAGCTTATCGAAATCCCATCGGCCGGCGATGAGCGCTTTGTGCGCCCGGTCGATTTCGCGATGCGTCCACAAAAACATCACCGGCAGGAACGAACTCGACAGCAGGAACGAGGCTGCCATGGCGAACGCCACTGCCAGCGACAACGGCACGAACAGGCTTTGCGCTACGCCGGTCATTAAGAAGGAAGGAACGAATACTGCCACGATGGAGAGCAGGGCGAGGAATCGCGGCAAAATAGTAATCTGCGTGGCATTAAGTACTCCCCTTGCGGCGGGCAACCGGGGTTCATTCTGAAGCGTACTGTCGATGTTCTCAATCAGGACGACGCCTTCATCCACCAGAATGCCGATCGCCAGGGCCAAACCGCCAAGCGTCATGATGTTGATGGTTTGCCCGCTCAGCCACAGCGCAACCACGGAACTCAGCAAGGAGAATGGAATTGTGGTGACGACGATTAGCGAACTTCGCCAATCCCCGAGAAACAACAACACCATCAGGCCGGTCAAAACAGCTCCGAGCAGTCCTTCCCGGACCACTGCACTCAACGCGCTGGTGACGTAGGGAGATTGGTCCAGTTCATATGTGACCCTAATGTCGTCGGGCACCAACGTTCGGAAATACGGCAGGCTCTTCTTCACCTCGTTCACGACAGATACGGTCGAGGCGTCGGGCCGCTTCGTGACCGGAATGTAAACTGCTCGGCGCCCATTTACGAGGGCGTATCCCGTGGGAATATCGCTCGAATCCTGGATCGCGCCCACATCATGCAGATAGACGGTTGGGCCCGAGCCGGTTCTGATTGGCAGGTCTGCGAGGCTCTGGATATTCGGTGTAACGGAGTCGCTCTGTGCAATGCGGAGAAGACTACCGGTACGCACGTTACCGGCGGGCTGCAGCGCATTGCCGCTATTAAGGGCCTGAACCACTTCATCGGGCGACATGTTGTACGCCCGCAACCTATCCGGGTTGACCGTCACGACCATGGTGCGCTGGTTCCCGCCGAAGGGCGGAGGCGATGTAAGCCCGGGCAGAGTGGCAAACACCGGACGGACACGATTGAGAGCGAGATCCTGAATTTCGCCCACGGTTCGGGTATCACTCGAGAACACGACGTAGCCAACGGGTACGGTGCCTGCATCGAAGCGAATTACGAACGGAGATACGGTTCCCGGCGGCATAAAAGCGCGCGCCCGATTGACGTAGGAGATGGTCTGGGCCAGCGCCTGACTCATGTCTGTGTCGGGATAAAACGTCAACTTAAGCAGGCCGTTGCCCTGAATGGATTTGTCTTCGACGCTCTCAATCCCGTTGATGTACAGGAAGTGGTACTCGTAGTAGTAGACGAGGTAGCCTTCCATTTGTGCCGGGCTCATTCCTCCATACGGCTGAGCGACGTAGATCACGGGCAGATTGAGATTCGGGAAGATATCCACCCGCATTCGACTGACGGCCAAAACGGAACAGAGCGCGACCGCGATTACCCCCACCAGGATAGTGATCGGTCTCCTCAACGCCGTTCGAATGAGCCACATGAAAACTTCCTCCCGTTACGGATGCGATGTCTTTAGAACTTCTAAGAACGGCTGCAGATTACCTTGGGCGGACGCCAGATTGAACAGGCTGCGCCAGAGTCCCAGCCGGGCCACGGCGTCATCCATTTCGGCTTGCGCAAGCAGGGCTTCGGCGTCCGATACCTCGACGAGCGTGGCTAGACTCGCTTCGTAGCGGACCCGTGACTGAGTCTCCGCCGCGCGGGCCGCCTCCAACTCGATGGGAGTCTGTTGCGCCACGAGTTGAGCGCCTTTCACCTGGGCGATAGCCGCTTGTACCTGCCCGGTCAGATCCTGAACCGTTCTGTCATACAACGCTTTTTGCGCATTCTCATGCGCCTTCGCGATCTGTTTTTGTGAATCCAGAGCCTTGAAATCGAAGACATTGGGAAACGCAATTGTGATCCCGGCAACCCAATTTCCACCTCCGGGGGCGAGCCCATTCCAGTGGCCAATGATCGACCCGTTGCTGGATATTTCGCTTCCTCGCGCAAAGCCTTCGCCCTGCAAAAAGATCCGAGGATAGTCGGTACGGCTGATGACTTTTTCCTGTGCCTGCATCTGGCGCACGGCAGCCATTTGATCCTGGGCGATCGGATTCGCCGCGGGCGCGACGCTGGGCAGTGAATCGGCTGGTGGCAAGCTCAGTAGCGAACCGTTGTCTAATTGAAGCTCGCTGCCCGCGGCTCCCAGAAGCGAGGAAAGCGTTGCCAGCGTGACTTGCTCCCCCTGTTGGGCGCGATACAGCTGAGTCCGGGCCAGGGCCAGTTGAGCGTCAGCTCGCGAAGCGTCGGCGCCGGGCCGAAGGGTGTTGTCCACGAGCGTATGAACGGATTTGTTGAATACTTCCCACCGGCTAACATTAGCCTGCGCGGCCTGGACTGCCTGATGAGATGCCAAAGCCATCAGGTAGTAATTTCCTACCGCTGTTGCCACTTGAAGCCGGATCACCGCAAGGTCCGCGCTCGATTTATCTGCAGCAGACTTCGCTTGTCCCACAAGCGACGGCCTCAGGCCAAAGTCTATCGGTTCCCACGAAAATAGAGCTGCGGATTGACTGTTCCAGTAGCTCTTGCCGCTGACCGCGCTCACAGGTCCTTCGACAGCTGCGTTGAATGGCGACGGCAACCAGATACCGTCCACCTGGTTTTGAGTGGCACGGCCATCCTGGTAGATGCCGCTGAGTTGGGGGAGATATTGACTTCGAGCCAGAGAAATACCCGCTTTCGCCGCGGCTATCTGTTCCATTGATGCGCGCACCGAGGGGTAGTGAGCTACGGCATAGGTGAGAGCTTCCTCAAATGTCAGCTTCCTGGACGAAGGGTCGGTCGTTTGGCTACTGGAGATCGTTGAAATGAGCGCTAGCAGCAACAATAGACATCTTCCTGCCTGGTAGCTGTGACGGTTGGATCGCACTATCGTCGCCTCCCCTTCTGGGCGCCCGGCCGACCTTGAGTTCTGAACGGCACTCGCTATCCCAGAATTTCTTGAAACAGAACTTTCACTCTGCTGCGCGTCCTTGTCATCGCTCTCCGTCCCGCCGGAGTCGCACGGTAAACTTTTCGCGTTCTGCCATTTAGCCGAATCGCTCGCGACGTAAGCAACCCGGTTTGTTCGAGGCGATGCAACATCGGATACAGGGTCCCCGCGCTCAGGTTGTAGCCGTGCTGGCGCAGCTCTTCGATCATGCCAAGGCCGAAGATCGGGCCTTCGCACGCGTGATGGAGCAGATGAATCCGTACCAGTCCAGACAAGAGGTGCTGATCACGGGCTGCCCGCTTGTTGACTATTTCCAGCATGAATGTATATCGAAAGCAGATATCGAAGTTCGATATGAGAATCCCACGAAGCTCGGATTGTGTCAATTGCAGTTGTCCACCAGACCGGCCGCCAACCCTTATTCTGGCGCACCAGCGCGGCTCTCTGAAAACTCTTAACTGCTTTTAGATTGACTTCTGCTTCGGGTGTTTTGTTTGTGCTCGTGCTCGAATAGCTCGCCGAAGAGTTCGCTCACTCTTTTCTTGGCGGCGAAGAGGGCTTTGCGTCCGGCGGGCGTGATCCGGTATAGCCTTCGATAGCGTTTGCCTTCGCGCTTTTCTGTGGATTTTAGAAGGCCGCGTTCTTCGAGTGAGTGGAGCAGAGGGTACATCGTGCCGGGACTGAGCTTGTAGCCGTGCCGCCCTAACTCTTCGATCATCCAGAGCCCAAAAACCTCACCCTCGGAGGCGTGGTGCAGGATGTGAAGCCGGATAAGCCCCGAATAGAGGTCTTGAGGGGTCGTGTTTTTGTTGTCCATCGGCCCGGATATCATATCGTCCTGGCGCGGCGGCCACACGATTTCTGCTCGAATCCAGGAATCTAGCTGGTACGCAGGCTCCGATCACCACGATCGGCCAACGTACACGTTGAAGGTACGAAGGTCGCCTTTCAAATTCGGATTCCAGTAGACACGATAGCTTCAGGAAATCCATTCTGCACGATCACATTGAGGTCGTTCGGCAAATACCAGGTACGAAGATAGAGTCAATGTTACGTTCGCCAAGATGCGCTTACCCGGCAGCCGACACCGGCAACTGAAATAAGGTGCGGGCCCGGCTCAGTTCGGGAAATGAAGCTTCTGTTGGAGAGCAAGGAAGCGGGGATTGGAGCGCAGATCATCGAGCGCCGGTTCCACTTTCAGAAAAACCAGGCCATTCGACCGGTCGGCATAGGCCTTTTCCAGCCAATCCATCGCGGTGTCGGGCTTACGAAGGCCCACGTACACGAGAGCGAGGTAGTACGGCGACACATACTGCTTTTGCGACTCCGCGGTCAGGTCCGCCAGAAGCTTCTCGGCCTCGGCCTTGTTCCCCGCGCGCGCGTAGACGTTTGCCAGCGCCGATACCATCAATGGTGTTCCATGGGACAGTTCGACCGCCCGGCGCAATTCCGGCAGGGCAAGATTGAAGTTGCCGGTTTCGGCGTAGGACAACCCGAGCACCAGGTGCGGCAGTTCGTACGATGGATCCATGTCGAGAGTATTGCGCAACTGCTGGATGGCGCGATCGTATTGCCGCGACATGTAGAAGCGCCATCCCAAACTGAAGTTGATGCTGATAGAAAGAGGATCCAGTTCCCGTGCTTTGTTGATCTGTTCGACGCTATCTTCCGTCCGGCCCATGGCCATCAAATAAAGAGAATATCTTTGGTAGGCGGTGGCGTAGCTCGGATTATCTCTAATTGCCTTGGCAAAGCCGGCCGCGGAAGCGTCCCAATCCCAATCGTAGTTGAACCTTACGGTAGCGAGGGAAATCTCCGCTTCAGCCAGGGTAGGATCAAGCTCAAGGGCCCGCAGAGCGGCGGTCTTGGCCTTTGGAGCCGCTTGCGCTGCGGACATGGTCCCGAAGATCTCGGCGCCGATGATCGCGTAGCAATCCGCCAGCCCGGCGTAAGCGAGTGAATAGTCAGGAGCTTGATGCGTGGCCTCTTCGAAGTATCCGATGGCCCGGGTCAGGTTCTCGTCCGACCTCTTGTTCCAGTAGAAACGCCCCTTGAGATAATTCTCGTATGCCTCAGGCGCAACCGCGGGATTCCGAGCCAGCCGAGCCTGATCCTCCGGCGTCAAATTGATTCGGATTTCATTCACAATGGCGGACGAAACCCGATTCTGCAGCGCCAGAATGTCCCCCATCTGACTCTCATAGGTGTCCGCCCAGAGATGCCGATCGGTAGAAACCTGTACCAGTTCGGCGGTGATACGGACTCGATCTCCGACGCGCAGAACGGTGCCCTCGACCACGGCGTCCACGTTGAGTTCGCGGGCGATCTGCGATAAGGGCTTGTGAGTGCCCCGGTAGGTCATCGCGGTCGAGCGTGAAATCACACGTAAGGAATGGATCTTTGCCAGGTTCGCGATCAGGTCATCGGTCATTCCGTCGGCGAAATATTCCTGGTCCTTATCCCCGGAGAGATTTTCCAACGGCAACACCACCAGCGACTTTCCGTGCGCCGCAATTCCGGCAGCGCCGTCCCGGAAACGGTAGTACGCGGCTGCGAGAATGCCCAGCAGCAAAATCGCCACACCGCCAGCCCACCATGCTGTGGCCGACCGTGGCCGGGCGGGATCGGGCTGAATCGCAGCGTGCGGTGGTTCCGGCGCCAGGGTCGGGCCGGGAAGCTCAAAATCCTGATCAGGTTCTGTCGCCGTTGCGGATATGGCACTGGCGCCCGCAACCGGCGCAATAAAACGATATCCCCGTCGCGGCATGGTTTCGACGAAGCGGGGGTTATCCGACGAATCGCCCAGAACCTCCCGCAGCCGCATGACCGCGTTATTCAATCCGTGGTCAAAATCGACGAAAGTATCGCGAGGCCAGAGCCGGCTGCGCAGTTCGTCGCGCGTCACGATCTCACCAGGTCTTTCGAGCAAAACTGAAAGGACTTGAAAGGGTTGTTCCGCGAGCTTGAGCCGAATCCCCTGCTTGCGCAGTTCACAAGCCTTGAGGTCCACCTCAAACCTGCCGAAATGGAGAGTCCTGGTGACGCTTGCCGGAGTACCCATGGATGCTTGGCGCCGCCAGCGAGTATAGACCGCTTCAAGTTGCATCGTCAAAATCAGAGAGGAGCGGTTGCATCTCTTTTCTTTTCATAAAGAAGCTAAGAGAGACGAAAAGGTGCCGCATAGGACCACCAAAGCATTGCGTCAATTGCCGCTTCCTGTAAAAGTGCCCAAACGTAGCCGCAGGTGTTCTTGTGCTGCCCGGATTACTGTGGAAATTCCGGGCGAGAATCCAAGATGAAACACAGGCAAGCCCCGGCACGGATCACTCCTAGCCACGAAGCGAGGACAAGATGACAATCCAAAAGAGGTTGCGCGCGGCAGTTGGTTTCGAGACGGTTCTGTTTCTGACGATTCTCCTGACCTTGCTCTGGTCGATGCCCTCCAGCGGGCAGGTATCGGGCGCGACCCTCTCTGGATCGGTCACGGATCCTTCCGGTGCAGCCATTCCAGGTGCCACGGTTTCGATCAAGAATGTGGGCACTGGGGAGGTTCGCGACGTAACCAGCAACGGAGACGGACTCTATTCCGCACCCAACCTCATACCGGGATCTTATGAGGCCTCCGCTGCGAGCAAGGGATTCTCAAAGGCGGTGCAGAAAGGCGTCACGCTGACCGTCGGCGCCCAGCAGACACTCAACTTTGCTCTGAAGCCGGGACAGGTGACGCAGACTGTCGAAGTTACAAGCCTTCCTCCCGACGTGCAAACCTCGTCGTCGGCGATCAGTTCGACGGTAGATTCGAGGACTGTCCGCGAACTGCCACTGAACGGTCGGGACTGGACGAGTCTGGCGACCCTTGAGCCCGGCATCGTCAATATTCCGAATCAGGCCACAACTTCATTTAGCGCCAACAAGGGAAATCGGGGTTTCGGAAATCAATTGAGCGATTCCGGCCACCGGCCGAATGAGAATGCATACCGTCTTAACGGAATTTCGATCAACGACTACACCAACGCTGCACCGGGCGGTGCTACCGGGTTGAATCTTGGTGTAGATGCTGTGCAGGAATTTTCGGTGATCACCACCGGCTACACGGCGGAATATGGACGAACCTCCGGAGCCGTGATCAACGCGATTACGAAGTCCGGTACCAATCAGGTGCACGGTACCGGATTCTTCTTCGACCGCGACAGCATCTTTGATGCGCGAAATTACTTTGATGGGCCGACCATCGCACCCTTCCGCCGCATTCAGTTCGGCGGTGACGCGGGAGCGCCTATCGTCAAAGACCGCACTTTCATCTTCGCCTCATTTGAAGGATTCCGGCAGAGTCAGGAAGCTTCGGGCTCGATCAACGTACCCGACGCAGCCTCAAGAGCCTTTGCCGTTTCCGCGATTCAGCCCTACCTGGCCCTGTGGCCTGTGGCGCCGGCGGGTGCGACCGACAAGATCGTTGACACCGTCAACGGCCTCGGAATTCAGACCTTCAATGTGAATGTCGCCACTATCGCCAACGAGAACAACTTCATCACCCGTTTCGATCATCGCATTTCCAACTCCGACAGCTTGAGCGCGAGCTACTTCTTTGACTCCGGTCCGCAGTCGCAGGCTGACCCTCTGGACAACACCGTGCATCAGGTATTCTCGCGGCGGCAGATGGGCAGTTTTGAAGAAACACATATCTTCAGCGCATCGTTGGTGAACACGGTCCGACTCGGCCTCAGCCGGGCCTTGGGAAAGATCAATAACCCGGTGTCCGGCGATGCCGTATCCACAAATGCGGCGCTGGCCATTGCTCCCGGAGCCAGCGCTCCTCCGGAGATTCCGGTGCCGGGCTTAACCACCGCTTATGGCTTGGGGGGATTCAATCGCTTTACGCACGCCTGGAACTCGCTGCAGGCTGCCGACGACGCTTTTCTTACTCACGGCAAGCACTCGATCAAATACGGTTTCGCCTTCGAGTACATGCAATACAACGTGCTCGAGCAACTGAGCCCCAATGGCAGGATGAACACTTACAGCAGTTTGACCGCGTTCCTACAGAATGCGGGCGATCAGTTGAATGCGCTCGCTCCGGGCGGATCTCACGAAGTTGGATTGCGCGAGAAACTGTTTGCCGGATACCTGCAGGACGACTGGCATGCCCGGCCCAACCTGACTCTCAACATGGGCCTGCGCTACGAGGCGACCACCCGGCCGACCGACGCCAATACCGTACCCGGATATACGGTGAATGGCTACACTGTGGCTGCCGCCGGATTCCAGCAGATCATCAGTCTGGCCAATTGCACTTCCAGCCCAACCGCCTGCGGACCCGTCGGTGTAAGCAGCCCGTTGCTGCAAAATCCCACGACCAAGGATTTTGAACCTCGTCTGGGTCTGGAATGGGATCCGTTCAAGGACGGGAAGACTTCGGTGCGCGCGGGATTCGGGATGTTCGACGTGCTGCCGCTTCCCTACGAATTTGGTCTCAACACGGCAGCCACCGCTCCGTTCCAGATTATCGGCGCCGCGGCCGGGGCGACCCTGGGCAGTGGAATCAATAACACTGTCAACTTCAACGAACAGAAGATTCGTAACCGCTTTATTGATGCCTACCCCAAGCGTCCGTACGTAATGAACTGGAACGCCAACGTGCAGCGGCAACTGGGTTCGGGTTACTTGCTGTTGGTCGGCTACGTCGGGTCGCGATCCCTGCACACGTCCGCGGCAGCCGACGACATCAATCTGGTTCAGCCCGCGGCTGTGAGTGGCGTGGGATTGGTGTTCCCCTGCGATCCTTCGCAACTGACTGCCGGCAACACTTGCGCGAACCAGCAAACCGGTACCCGTATCGATCCTAACTGGGGCGGCGGAGCCGGAATCCGCCCCGTGCTCTACGATGGCGCAGCGTCCTATAACGCTTTCCAGACCCAACTGAAGAAGAACTTCAATCAGGGGGTGCAGGGGCAGATTTCCTATACCTATGGCAACTGCAAAGACCTGAGCTCCGCCCCGGTGACGGGGGATACATTCCTGAATTCGATCGCCGTCCCGTTGTTGCTGATCAAGTCCGCGAGGTTGGGAGCCTGCGACTTTGATATCCGGCAGACCCTGGCCGCGACCCTGATGTGGGATCTCCCGGGAATTAAGAACGGCTCGGGCGTAGTCTCCACCCTGACTGGCGGATGGGAACTCGGGACCATCATCTCCGCCTATAGCGGGGCGCCCTTTACGGTGACGACCGGCGACGGGAACGATCCTTTAGGCACCGGCTTTAACGGCGATTTCTCCATGGACTTCGCCAGCCTCACCCCTGGCTGCAGTCCGATTCACGGCGGCCTGAATTACCTGAACACGAGTTGCTTTACACCCCCGACCGCTCCAACTTCGTTGGCCGTAGCGACGCCGACGAACCTTTACGGTTGTGCTCCCAACTCGTTCCCGGCATCGCCGGTCAGTCCTCCCGGAGGTCAGCAATTCTGCTCCAACGTGCTGGGCAACACCCACCGCAACCAGTTCTATGGGCCGGGACTCACCACCGTGGACTTCTCAATTTTCAAGAACACGCGCATCCCCCGAATTTCCGACACCTTCAATGTGCAATTCCGGGCCGAGTTCTTCAACGTTCTCAACCACACCAACTTCCTCTCGCCCGGCTTCCTGAACACGTTCGGCCAGAACAATTCGGTCTATGACTTTAACGGCAGTACACTACCGACGGCTCTGAATCAGACTTCTACCACATCGCGCCAAATTCAGCTGGGATTGAAACTGATTTTCTAGCAACATGAACATCGGGAGGTCCAGAGAGCGAAGAACCTCCCGATGTTCTCCTCATTTCTCCTCGACTCAAGTACAAAGATGCCATCGGATATGAGCAACCCTGTGGGTCAGTCAAGTCAAACCGATGGCGCTTTCGAATCGGGGCACCCTTCCCACGTCCGCTGGATGGTGATGAGCATCGTCATGGCAATCATGGCCGTGACGGCGCTCAATCGCCTGAATCTGAGCATTGCGGGCAAATACATTGAAGAAGAATTTTCCTTCAGCACGATTTCGATGGGGCTGGTATTCAGCGCATTCCTGTGGGGATATGGATTGTTTCAGATCCCCTGGGGTTATGTCTGCGACCGCATTGGCCCGCGCCGGACGTTAACTGCATCCATTTTCTGCTTTGCGGTCGGCTCCAGCGCCATGGTCTTTGCCCCCAGATTCGCGGCCGCCACCGGAGTCAGCGCGTTAGCCATTTTTCGTGTCGTGCGTTTTCTCACGGGCATCGGCGAAGCCGCTGTTTCTTCGAACGTAACCCGCGTCATCGCTTCGTGGACCGCCCTGCGCGAGCGCGGTTTCGCCAGCGGACTGCAGGTCTGCGGCCTTGGCCTGGGAGGAACACTCACTCCGGTCGCAATCGCCTGGACGATGATCCACTGGGGTTGGCGAGTCTCGTTCGCGATCTCCGCGGCTTTGGCCTTCCTGGTTGTCGCTCTCTGGCACTGGTACGCCACCGACTGGCCCGAACAGAATCCACGCGTCAGCGAATCGGAGTTGCGCATCATCCATCCCGCGTTGGAGAAGGCAGTTCCGCGGCCGCAGCAAAAGTTCGAGAGGGTTCCGTGGCTGAAAATGTTAAGCAGCCTGTCGGTCTGGGCCCTGATCCTCTCCTACGGTTTTCAGGGTTACGCGTTTTACGTTTACTACAACTGGTTCTACTTCTACGCGGTGAAGATGCGCGGTCTGGATCTTCTCCACGCGGCCGCCTGGACTTCTGCTCCGTTTCTCGCCATGGCGGTGTTATCCCCGATCGGGGGATGGTTTTCAGATCAGGTGGCGCGCGTTTCGGATCGCCGAAAGGGACGTGTGGCCGCGGTTTGGGTCGGAATGGGTGTGGCGGCGTTGCTGCTGTATACCGGCAATCACTTGAGCATTACGGTTCTTGCATTGCCCATGATTGCCCTGGCGGCAGGCTTCACTATGTTTGGAGCAGCCAATTTCTGGGCAGCCTGTATAGATCTGGCTCCAGGATATTCGGCATCACTGTCGGCGCTGATGAACACGATGGGAAGCGTCGGCGGCGTTGTCTCTTCGACTGTGACGGCCTCTATCGCGGTCCATCAAGGCTGGGTACCCGCTCTGGACATGGCGGTTTGGGTAACCATCGGATCCGGACTGCTTTTTACCCTGGTCGACGCCAACCGGGCGATTGGTTAGCAGATCCACGACAAGCTCGCGCAAGGCGCGTAGAGCAATTCACGGAAGACTTAGCCAAGGCTTGATCAGGCTGAAACGTTGGACAGTCTGCTAAGGGTGCGCGGGCTTGCTTCGGTGAAGGTCATACGGATGCCGTGTTCCGGCCGCAGAATCACCATTGGGCGCGCCTGGATGGACTGGCCCGGGACCAACGAGAAATCGTATTTGCGGAGCAGGACACTGAGAATCATCAGAATCTGCAGCATGGCGTAGTTGCCGCCGATACAGCCTCGCGGCCCGGCTCCGAAGGGCAGGTGGGCGAAGGGCGTGTGCAGCTTTTCATTTACCTTGGCGAAGCGTTCCGGATCGAAAGTCTCCGGGTCCGGCCAGTACCTCGGCGAATGATGCGCGCCGTAAACGAACACCACTACCGTCGAACCCCGGGGTATGTTGACATCGCCGGCGCGGTCGTCGGCCAGCGCCATGCGGTCCACCATCCAGAACGGCGGATAAAGGCGGAGCGCTTCCATAATCACCTGGGTCGTAAACTCGAACTTCGGAACGTCCGAGAAACTCATGGGCTTATCGCCCATCACCGCGTCGAACTCTTGCCGTGCCCTCTCGACGCAGTCCGGACGCGAACTCAGCAGGTAGAGAAGCCACGATAAGGCATTGGACGAGGTTTCATGGCCGGCGACCAGCAGCTGCATGCTCTCGCTGAGGACCAGGTCGTCGCTCATGCCGTGACCGTCGCTGTAGCGGGCGTCCATCAGTATCTGCAGCAGATCGTGGCCGGGAGCCTCTTTGCGCCGCCGCTGGATGTAGTCGAGCAGCACCCCGAAAGCCCGGGAGCGCATTTCCTCGTGCTTACGCAGCTCTCCCGAGACGGCAAACCAGGGATTCAGATAAGGCTGAATGGTCTGCCGAACCATGAATTCCTGGACCGTCGAGATGGCCAGGCTGATGAGTTCGATGTCTTCCTCTTTCAGGCGCGCGCCAAACAGAGACTTGCCCACCATCGCGAACGTAATTCTCATCATGAGCGGATAGATATCAACCGGGCCCACGCGGGCCCGCTGGTCAAAATCCCGCAGCGATTCGGACAGGGAATCCTGCATGATCGACGACAGTACTTCGAGCTGCTTGCGCTCAAAACCCGACTGGATGAGGCGCCGTTGGGTCTTCCAGGGCTCTCCCTCAGTGGTGAGAAGGCCCTTGCCCAGGAAATGGCCCATCCGCTTTTTCTGGATCTCGGACTTGTGGTAGTTGTCAGAATTCGTCTTCAGCACATGCTGGATGACGACGGGGTCGGTGGTGACAATGGCTTCCTTGACGCCGCCAAAATAGAACCGGAAGGTCTCGCCATGGATTGCGTTGTACTTCGAGAGAACCTGGACCGGATTGTGCGCCATGGCGCTCGAATCCAGGAAGGACTGGAACCTGGGGACGGCAGGCACGCTTGGCGACATGCTCACGCCTACGCCTCGCTATCCAGCCGATTCAGCACGGCAACCTGATCTTCGCTTCCCAGCTGTTTTAAGAGAATCAGATGATGCTTGACCGCCTGGGTCATGGTAGGGTGTTGCCGGTAGGGTATGCCAAATTCCTCGGCGGTCTGCTTCACAATCCGGGTCAGCGGCGCATAGTGAGTGTGGCAAACAAAAGGGCACAGGTGATGCACGATATGGTGATTCAGTCCGCCCACGAGCCAACCAACGAGCGGGTTCGTGGTCGCGTAGTCGGCCGTGGTTGCGAAAATGTGATAGATCCAGTTGTCGAACTCGTTGCGGCCGGCAGGGAAGTAAGTGCCGTCGACGCAGTGTGTGGTCTGGAATACGAGCGCGACGCTTAAACCGATGATCAAGTGGGAAAGCACGAAAGCCAAGCCGACGAGCAGAAACGATTTCCCCAGCACGGCGACCGGCAAGATGAGCATGTAAGTGAGGTAGAAGGCCTTTCCGGCAAAGAGGGTGACGTATTCCCGCGCCGGATGCTTTGCTTGTTTCAGATAATCGTGCGACGGGAAGAAGAAGCATTCAAAGTCCCTCAGGAAAACATAGTCGAGGGAAAACAGCGCATACATGAGCAACGCGTAGATATGCTGGAAGCGCTGCAGAGGTATGCGGGGCTCGTGGGGCGTAAACCGCAGGACGCCGCGTCCGGTCAGCGCGTCGTCTTCTCCGTGGAGATTGATGCAGGAGTGGTGGCCCCGGTGATGGAGGATCCGCCACATGTAGGAACTGATTCCACAGAGATCGAAGACATAATTCAGTGCCTTGTTTACCGACCGCCGCGACGAAATGGCGTTGTGGTTGCTGTCGTGGGCGATATTCAGCAAAAGGAAGGTTTGTGCAACCGCATTTAAGAGGTAGAGGCCGACAAACTTCCAAGAATCGGGCCGGAGAGCGTAAAGAGCAATCCAGCTGCCCGCCAGCACCGCCAGACCCGCAGCAATCTTGACCCACATGGCGAGGTCGGCCTTCGGGGAAATGTTGCTTTCCGAAAAAAAACCCTCAAGGCGACGGCGCAAGACTTTGGGGAACGAAGACTCGGGGGTCGAGTCGAAAACGGAGTCCCGCAGCGAGGCCTCCGACGGTACCAGATCATCAATCTCCGGGTTCAGATTAATAACCGCCTCGTCTCGGACTCACTTGCACAAGGATGATGTCAGGCCGGTTCAGTGCATTCCGGCCCGGTTTACGGTGGGTCGCGACTTGGCCAGCCGCGGATTTTGCCGCTCCGGAACCGCCTTTGGCGCAACGTGGAAAAATTGATGTTAGCTCGAAAACTTGAGCCAGATCAAGGGAATTTCCGTGCGCCGGGGTGCTACAGTAACGGAGCATGTTCTCGAAAGAGGCCAGAGGCGATCATTCCTAGTTCCCACCTTCGCAAATCTCTGTTAACATCGTCGGCTCAGTGATATGCAACGAAGACGCGCTCAGTCGGAGCGATCCGGCGCGGGGCGGGGCTGTCTTTACCGAAGTGACAGACGCATGGTCTTAGGCATGGGTGCTTCTGTTCTGGAAGTCGCGCTGCCCCCTGGGCACAGGGAGCAGTCAGACTTTTTGCTTTTCTTACGACAAAGTCTCATTCGACGCAGGAGGTTAGCGGATGGCGGTGCCGCCGCCATGGAGTACCGATCCGATCTATGATGGCTTCGATTTTGGACAAGCTGGATAGCTTAGGGGAGCAGCACCCGCACAGAGTTCTCTATTCGTACATTGACGTCAACGGCACTCCGATTGGAGCCTACTCGTACGAGTCTTTTCTCCGCCGGACGAAGGTGATCGCCGCTCATTTGCGGAAGGAGCACGGTTTCAGGTCGCAGGACCGCCTTCTGCTTGCCTACCCGCCCGGGCTGGAAATGATTTGCGCTTTTTTTGGCTGCGTGCGGGCGGGCTTGATCCCGGTGCCCGTCTATCCTCCGAGTTCCCGCGGTTTCCAGGGCGCACTTTATAAAATGGTGCACATCGCCAAGGACTGCCAGGCGGCCGGCATTCTGACCAGCAAAGACTACCTCGGATCTCTGAAGACAAATCTGGCCAGAAGCGGGGTGTCGTCGTGCGGAGTGGACGCGGACTACATTTCCGGGCTGCGCTGGGTAGTCACCGAAGACTTCGTGGATACGATCTCGAACGGAAGTTTCAACGGAGCGTCCGACATTCTGTTTCTGCAGTACACGTCGGGGTCAACGCGAGATCCCAAGGGCGTGATGGTCACGCACGAAAACATCCTGCACAACTGCCCGCTGGTGATCGACCATGACGCGCCGGTGGTCGTATCGTGGCTTCCGCAGTATCACGATATGGGACTGATCGGGTGCTACCTTTATCCGGCACTCACCGGCGGGACGACCTACGGATTCGCGCCCAACGACTTTATTCAGCGCCCGACCCTGTGGTTCGACGCGATCAAAACCTATGGCGCCAGCGCCTCCGCCGCGCCCAACTTTGCCTACGACTATTGCCTGCGCGCCGGGCGCGTTTCCAAGGAGAGCCTGGAAAGCTGCGATCTCAGCTCGCTCCGCTTGCTGATGGTGGCCGCGGAGCCGGTTAAGCCCGACACCTACACCCGGTTTCTGCAGGCCTTTCAACCCTATGGACTCCGGTCGGAAAGCTTTTTCGTCGCCTACGGCCTGGCGGAGAACACTTTGGCGGTCTCGCTCCGCGGCCGCAACATTATTTCCGTGAACAAGAATGCGGTTGCGCTAGGCAAGGCCCGCATGACCACGGAGGTCTCCGAAATCGGCTCGGCCACGCAGATTGTCAGTTGCGGAACTCCACTGCCCGGCCTCACGGTAAAAATCGTTGATCCGGAAAAGCACGTCGCTCTGGAACCGGGTCGAATCGGTGAGATTTGGATCGCCGGGGGGAGCAAGTGCCCCGGTTTCTGGAACAACCCGGAACTGACGCTGAAACTGTTTCATGCCCGGCTAGTGGACGACAGCCCCTATGACGATGGCTACTTGCGCACCGGCGATATGGGTTTCCTCCACGACGGGGAACTTTTCGTCTGCGGCCGAATCAAGGACATGATTATCATCCGCGGGCAGAACTACTACCCGCAGGATATCGAGGCCGTGGTGGAAAAGGCGTCCGGTATGGTGCGGGCGAATTGCGTGGCCGCGTTCCAGATTAATGAAGACACCGAACCGGCGCTGGCGATTGTCGCCGAAGTAAAAAATCCCAAAGCTTTGCCCGACGCGCTGAAGATCGCCGCCGCCGTCCGGAATTACCTCAACGTGGAAGTGGCGCTGATTTCCTTTATTGCACCGCGCGCGATCCCGAGAACCAGCTCAGGCAAGATCATGCGCCACAAAACCAAGCATATGTGGTTGCAGGGGCAATTCACGGTTCTCTCGGAATTTTCGCGAGAGAAAGACGCCGAACCCTCCGGCGCTGATTCGGCGGGCCAGTCGCCCTTCGACGTGTTGAAGGCCCGGTACAACCTGACCGGAACGGAGTCTTACAACCTGGTCGAAGCCGGCCTCGATTCCCTGGATCTGGTTGTGTTCATGCATGAGATCAAGGAGTTGCTGAAGAATAAAGACGCCGAGATGCTGGCGAGGCAGGTGGATATCGGCCTCATTCAGCGGGTGAGCGTGGCCGAATTGTTTCAACTCGCCGAACAGTTGGAGCATACTCCGGAAGAAGCGTTGGCTCCGCTGCGGCAGTCGCTCGCGGCCTTCCGGGAAGAGCAGCGCGCGGCGGAACAGCGGATGATGAAGAACGACCGAAAGCTCATCTTCGAGCCTTCTGCGCCCGTGTCTTTGCCCGAAACCCCGGTCCCCCATAATGTTCTGCTCACCGGCGGCACCGGCTTCATCGGGCCTTTCCTGGTGAAGAGCCTGCTGGAGCAGACGCGCGCGAAGATTCATATTCTCGTCCGGTCTACCGACGAACAGCAGGGCAAACAAAGACTGCGGGCGGCGATGGAATCGATGGGATCTTTTCCGGCGGAACTGATGCAGATGTTCGAGGATCGAGTCGTTCCCGTTTGCGGTGACCTTGGCCAGAAAGATCTGGCGCTGACGCGGGAGTCGTGGGATTCGCTCGCCAATGAAATTGACACGGTGTTCCATAACGGCGCAACTGTCAATTACCTGCTCAACTACGACCGGATGCGGGACGCCAACGTGCTGGGCACAAATGAGATTTTGCGACTGTCCTTCGAAGGACGGCGCAAGAGCTTCAACTACGTCTCAACCACTTTTATCTTTGGCTGGGCCGTGAAGAAGGTTCTCTACGAGACCGACTTCAACGAGAATATGGAACTTCTCGATTTCGGCTATAGCCAGTCCAAGTGGGTGTCAGAGCAGGTGGTGATGGACGCGCGCCGCCACGGTCTGAACGCGCGAATCTTCCGGCCCGCCCTGGTGAGCCCTTCGGTCACCGGCGGAGGCAACAATTTCGACATCGCCGTGCGGTTGGTGGCGTTCATGGTGAATCACGGCATTGGCGTGGATGCCCTGAACCAGGTCAGCTTCGTTCCCGCCGACATCACAGCGAACAATATCGTCGCAATCTCCACGACTCCCGGCACCGAGAATAAGAACTATCACGTAGTGCGCGACGACTATGCGAACATGCTGGATATTACCAACCTGATCACCAAAGCGACCGGCCGGCAATTCGAAGTATTCAGTCTTCCCGAGTTCGTTCCCGAACTGATCCGGAGATGCCGGAAAGAAGACCTGCTCTTTCCGCTTCTGGACTTTCTGGTGAACTCCGTGGACAACATATCGGCGATGGAGTTCAAACGCTACGACAGTTCCGACTATCAGGTGGCCCGGGACGCGTCGGCCTGGGGCAAGCCGGATCCGTCCCTGGAAGATACGGTCAATGGCATCCTGAAATTCATGTACCGCAAAGGGATCATCTCAGTCGCGCCGCGCGAGTTCAGCGCCGTCGGCAATTTGCCGGTCGGCGAGACACCTGCGACAACGGCGGACGCAGCGCGGCGATAATTACCGCCTTCGGAATACCAGCATCTCTTTTACCTGCTGCCCGGTTTCGAGCGTGCCGCTTGTGGTGAGCGTCATCTCCGCTCCATCGGCGGACACCACCCACCGATCTCTCTGAGTGATCTGATCATCACGCCGGTAGATCGAATCAACCGTGTGCGGGTCAACCAGTTGAAGACTCACGGTATCGTTGGTGGCGTTTTTCAGATCGTATTCTTTTCCGTCAAAACGGGCGGTGTAGCTGAAATCCCCCGAGAAGCGGACCCCGTCGTTTCCGTCGGCTTCTATGGTGAGCGCCATCCCTTGCCGCAATCGAGTCTTGTCGAGATCTTCCGTCCACTCGCCGGCAAACAAATCGGTCGCAGACTTCTTCCCTCCGGTGCGCGTCCACACCGTAATCTTGTCGGGGCGTCCGTTCTGCGAAGTCGTGCTGGTTAGCGTATTGCCATCACTCGACAGCTTGTCGTGAATCGTCGTTACCAGGGTTCCGTCTTTTTTCTGTTTTACCTCGACCTGATGCTTGTCGATTCTCCGCAGTTCGACTTGATTGAATCCCAGGTTGCCCTGCACGTCCGCTTCCTGGCCGCCTACCTTCGCCGTAAAATCGAGGTGGGTGCTGCCGGAAAGCGTAACGTGCACGGATCCGTGCACAGACGTAATGGTGAGCTTGTTGGGGGGATTCAGGGAAGATTCCGCCGAGACCAGCGTCCAGGAGCCGATGCGGGGGTCCGCGGCACTCAGCTGAACGGCGGCAAGCAACCCGAGCAACGCGAGTTTGTGCAATAGTCCTCCTGAAAGCCGAGCGTGATTACCAGACAATAAAATAATACGAACCGGCGCGGAATGCGAACTCTCACGCTCGGGGCTCTTCAAGCGCGCTGGAGTTGAAGCTGCGAACGGTAACGATTTTGAGTAGTGGGTTAATTGGCGGTTGCTGATCTTTCGGCCGATCTTCTAGGATTGCGGACTAGACCAGGGAACGAAAGAAGAAAATGCGCCTGCTGCCCGATTTCGCCTGACACTATGAACTTCATGCGTGTGCGCCGTTTCTGGCTGGCCGGATTAGTCCTTGTCGCTGTTCTGGCGCTCATTCCATTTTCTTTTCACGCGGAGCGCCATCTGGAGACCGCCACTCGCATCGAGGGCAGCGAAGCGAGCCAGGTCCCGGAGGAGTTGGCGGCGCGCTTTCGTTCGCCATTCGTAGATCGGGTGGTTCTGGTGATTCAGGGACTTCCCCCGGCCGATTCGGAAGAGGGCGAGCAGGCGCTGGCCATCATCGAAAAAGCGCTGCAGGCGGAGCCTGGGGTGTCCGGAGTCGTTTCCCACCTTGATTTCCGCGATCCGATTTTCCTCGGCAAGGGCGGAGGGACTTTTATTCTTGTCGGGCTCAGCTCGACCGAGGGCCCTGTGGAGTCGCTCGTCCCCCGGCTTCACGATCTGGACGACTCCCTGCAGAATCAGTTACGCAGCCGCTATCCTGGCGTGAAGCTGGAACTCACGGGCGAGACGCCGCTGAACTTCGACATTCGCAAAGCCAGCGCTGACGATGTGCACCACGCCGAGAGTCTCGTGATTCCCGGCACGCTCGCGCTTCTGCTGGTGGCTTTCGGAAGCGTTATGGCGGCGATGATTCCGGTAGCAGTCGGCCAGCTTGCCATCGCGAGCGCTATGGCGATCGCCGGCTTCCTGGCCCGGCGCTGGCACTTGTCTATTCTGGTGCAGAATCTGTCCACTATGCTGGGGCTCGGCCTCGGAATCGACTATGCACTCCTCATGGTCAGCCGCTTCCGGGAAGCGATTATTTCCGAGCCCGATGGAGTGAAGGCCTCGTTGGTTGCAGCGCGCCAGGCCGGCCGCACGCTTCTGATTTCAGCCTCGACCGTGGCCATCGGATTTCTGGCGCTCCTGACTGTGCCCATCAGCGAAGTCCGTTCGATCGGCATCGCTGGATTTCTGGTCGCGGGGACGAGCGTGCTGCTGTCCAGTACGCTGGTCCCGGCGCTGCTGGGCCTTCTTGGTCCGCGCATCAATGCTGGCCGTGTGCCCGTCATTGCAAGTTGGGATGAGCATCGGGCGGCGCGCACGGCAGAACGCTGGAGACGATGGGGTAAGCTGATTGTCGCGCATCCCTGGCTTGCCATTTTTCTGGCCGGCGTCCCGTTGCTGCTGCTCGCGTCGCAGGCGGCGCGGCTGAATACCGATGTCCCCAGGGGGGACTGGCTGCCGTCACAGGCAGAATCAGTTCGCGCGCTTCATACCCTCGAAAAAATGGATCGGGTCGGAATCGTGTACTCGCTGCGCGTTATTCTTGAACTTCCAACCGATTCCATTGCGCAATCGGACGCAGCCTGGAACGCGCTCGATCGTTTCAGCAAGCGGATCGCGAGCGACCCGCGTTCCGACCACGTGATTTCCCTGACCACGATCGCCGAGAGCAACCGCTCCAGCCTCGGCAACCTCTCCCGCGAGACGCGTCGATCCTTCCTGAGTCGCGACGGGCGTGCGGCATTAGTTGAAATTCTGCCCGCGACTTCTGTGTCCCTGAACGATCAGGTCAACTGGGTACGCGAGTTGCGCAAGGCAGGCGCTCCCCTGCTCACCGGAGTCCCGGGCTCCGCGCTGCGCATCGGCGGCATACCGGCGCTGACCGCCGACTATCAGACAATCGTTCGCGACCGGTTCCTTTCGGTCATTGCGCTGGTGGTGGGAGGAACGCTGGTGGCGCTTCTCGGCGGCTTCCGGTCCCTTTTCGCCGCCGTGAAGGCCATCGCTCTGAATCTGCTTTCCGTAGCCGCTTCCTTCGGAGCATTGGTTGTCGTGTTTCAGCACGGACACGGATGCCGCCTGTTCGGAGTTCCGGAGGGAACGGCCAGCATATTTCCCATTGTGCCCATCGTCGCCTTCGCCATCGTTTTCGGCCTGAGTATGGACTACGAAGTATTCCTGGTGGCGCGCGTCCTCGAATCGAGAAGAAGCGGGATGAGCGAATTGGAAGCCATCCCGGAGGGCTTGGCCCGGACCGCAGGGTTGATTACGAGCGCCGCTGCGATCATGATTGTCGTCTTCGCGGCATTTACCTTCGGCAACTTCCTGGTCATCAAGATGCTCGGATTTACTCTCGCCGTCGCCGTATTCATTGACGCAACCCTGGTTCGCATCGTGATTGGACCGGCGCTGCTTCGCGTCGCCGGCGATTGGAACTGGTGGCCGGGAGGGCTCTCCACCGCACGCAATGCGCCGGCGATGGCCAGCGGCGAATAATGCAGGCCGGAACGCGGAACGCTCGAAACTTGCCCGCCAGGTTGGGAGAGCGATGCAATTCGAAAGGCCAACCAGCGCCCTAACCAGCGTCGCAACCATAGTGCTGCTGGCCGCTGGCCTGACCGCTCAGACGTCGGCCCCGGCTCCTTCTTTTGAATTTTCCGCACCCGGCGAGGCCCTCGGCATCCCCATCGAAATCGTCGCCAATGGACTGGTGCTGGTGCAGGCGAAGGTGAATGACCACCCCGGTTGGTTCATCTTAGACAATGCGGTTCAGGGGTTTGTAGCCGATCGCGATTACGCTGTCCGCTCTGCCCTCAAGCAGAGTGGTAGAGCTTTGACTCAAGGGGAGTCTCCGAGCCCCACCGAAGCGGGAATAGTGCGTGACGTCCGCATCGCTCTACCAGGATTGGAACTCACCCACCGCGTCCTGGTGATGATTGATTTAAAGTCTCTCGAGCCGGCCATCGGCCATGAAATTGATGGCATCATCGGTTCGCGATTGTTCGATGACTTCGTGGTGCGGGTTGACTACGAGCGCGCTTCCATGTCCATCTACGCACCCGAGCGCTATCAGCCCTCCGGCAACGAAAGGCCGCTGCCGGTCCGCGTGGATCAGCACGGCTTTCAATTCATCCAAGTCACGGTGGTGCTGCCCGGTGTCGCTCCCATCGCCGGCGAATTTTTGATGGACAGCGGCGCGAACAGCTATATGGACATCTACAAACCATTCTGTGATGAGCACCATCTCCCGCCACCGGGGATGAAGCTGTTGGACGCACCCGGAACCAGCGCGGGCGCCACTACCCAATCTCAGGACGGCCGGGCGGAGCGGATAGCGGTTGGTTCCTTTTCGGTCAGCAACCCGCCGATTAGCTTCGGGGAAGATGTGGCGGGGCTCATGGCAGCGAGAGATCATGCTGGACTGATCGGCGCGGAGTTCCTGCAACGCTTCACTGTGGTGTATGACAGCCGTGGCAAGCGCATTTTGCTCGCTCCCAATCGCAACTATAGGAATCCGCCAGCCTACGATCAAAGCGGGCTGAGGATCCGCGCCGAGGGCTCGAGCTTTCACAGGTTCGTGGTGGGGCGCATTCTGCCCGCGTCGCCGGCGGCCGAGGCAGGAATCGAACCGGGCGATATCATCGAATCTCTTGACCGGAAATCGGCGAACGATATGACCCTGACGGACCTGCGGAATCTCCTGACCCAACCGAACGCGCGCTATTCTGTTGGTATCCTGCGGGGGAAAAGCCAGCTTCGGGTCAACTTGCAGCTGCGCCGTCTGCTGTAAGGACTCTGTAAACTACGCTTTTCTGCACCGGGATGAAGCGAGCGGTTACGCTACATTGACGCTCTGCTCGACTTACTCACGGCAGGATGAACGCCTTATGGATGAAAGAATCCTCCTGGTCGAAGACGACGAAGTTATTCGGATGACGGTGTCAGACCGCTTGAAGAGCGAGCGCTATGCGGTAGATTTCGCCACGGACGGCGAGGAGGGATTGCGCAAGGCCAAGCAGGGTTCCTGGGACCTGATCATCCTCGACATCATGTTGCCGCGGAAGAACGGCTTCGACGTGTGCCGCGACCTGCGAATGGCCGGCGTGGTGTCTCCGGTGCTGATGCTGACGGCCCGAGGGCAGGTCATCGATAAAATAATCGGTCTGAAGATCGGAGCCGATGACTATCTGACCAAACCGTTCGATGCCGCCGAACTGCTGGCCCGCATCGAGGCTCTGCTTCGGCGAGTCAAGCTTTCCGCGGTTCCGGGGATTCAGCAGTTCGGGTCGGTCAAGGTGGACCTCAAGGGAACGTCGGTGTCGCGCGACGGCAAGGTCGTTCCCCTCTCGGCCAGGGAGTTCCAGCTGCTGCGCTACTTTGTAGAACATCCGAATACAACTTTGTCGCGTGATGTGCTGCTGAAGGAAGTCTGGTACTACAACGCCGACGCTTTTACTCGGACCGTGGACGTGCACGTCGCCAGCTTGCGGCAGAAACTGGAAGACGATCCCAAGCACCCATCGCTGATCGTCACTGTTGCCGGGCTAGGCTACAAGTTCACCCCTTGAGCGTGACTCGTCGCGGCAGGACTGGAGATTGCGGGCAGATGCAGGGTGAAAGTGCTGCCTTTGCCAGGAGCGCTCTCAACCGTGATCCTGCCGCCCATCGCCTCGGCCATTCTTCGGGCGATCGGCAGGCCGAGGCCGCTGCCGTGAATCTGAGCCGCGCTTACTTCCGGCGTCCGGTAGAACGGTTCAAAAATGTGTTCGAGATCCTGGGGTTCAATTCCGATCCCTCTGTCGGCGACCGAGATGCAGACTTCGGTTTTTCCACCGGAGCCGTTTTCCGTCCCGGCGCGAATGCCCAGCCAGCGCTGATCTCCGCCGTATTTGATCGCATTGCCAATCAGATTTTGCAGACAGCGCGAGAGCGCCTTGAAATCGGCCGATACCGCGGGCAGGCCGGGCTCCAGATTCTGCTCGACGGTGGTGCCTGCCGACTGGATGAGACTGGACGAGTTGCGAAGACTGGCTTGGATGACCTCCGCAATATCTATTTTCTGAAATTGGTAGCGATCGCCGTTCTTCTCGACTGCGGCGAACTGGAGTATCTGCTCGACCAGGTCAGACAATTGATGAGCTTCGTGAACAATCGCCTTTCCATAGAGCGCAAGGCGTTCCCGATCCGAGATGACGCCGTCGGCAATGTTTTCCGCAGCCGAAACAATTCCGGTGAGCGGAGTTCGGAGTTCGTGCGAAACATTGGCCACGAAGTCCATCTGCAGGCGGCCCAGCCGACGCGCCCGCGCACTGGCTCCAATAATCATGGCCATGGTCGCAGCCAGCACCAGGAGCACGGCAAAGTTGAAGATCAGGTTGCGGCGCGACAGGGAAGACACCGCGGCTTCAACCGAACCTTGCCGATGTCTTGCGACGATTACCCATTCCTGGCCGCCCTCGCCCGCAGCGAGAGGCTCGATGGAGAGTCGGCGCCCTCCGCGGCGCTCAAACTCCGGTGTCTCCGGCGAACCTTGCGGCCGCGCGGGATTGGCGCCGGCGTTCGGCAGAATCAGCGTGATTACTCCACCGGCGCTGCCCTGGCTTCTCGCGACCACGGGCGCCGGACGTCCAAATAAGTTGAGAGCCGCATCCGGCTCCGTTGCATTAAGCGCCGTCCACCCGGAAGGCGCATAAAGAGCCGGTGCGTGATTCGCCTTGTCAATTACGGCAACCTGATATACCGAGTGCTCATCGCGGCCGAAGTAGCGTCGAATCAAGTCCGGCAGGATGTGCTGCTCCAGCACTGTCCGGTCCAGCACGATCACCAGCCACCCGGGAGAGCGCAGATTGGCTCCTCGCGGGCCACGTTCCTGAGCTGGCGGAAGCCGATGCAGCAGGGCGGGCACATCTTCGTCAATCATCCAGAAGGCAAATCGCATCGGACGCTCCCTTCGGTCCGCCCGGCGTGGCTGGCGCCGATGCCATTCTCCGCGAGTGCCGCGGCCTTCAGCCTCGCTGCGTGACGGCCGATCGGTTTCGGACTGCTCACGATCGTCGGAGGGTAGTGCGCCTGCGGGTAAGTCGGGAGAGCGGGGGATGTCGGCAATATCGCCAGAACGTCCGCCATTGGGCGGAATTGGCGCCGGATTCATTGCGAGCAAGCGCTGCCGGAGCGGCTGCAGGTTTTCGGGCCAGCTCTCCTCCTCGAAGCCGGCAGGCGTGGAATTGATTTGCAGCAGTTTCGAGTGGCCGTCACCATCCTGCGGCCAGACGTAGACGCCCGCAACGAGCGTGGAATACGCCGACGCTTGGCGCCAGTGGTCGAGACGGGCGGCTAATTCCACGAATTGCCGGTCGCGGCCCCGGTCGGTTCCGGACATTTCACCGCAGATCTGAGATAGTTCCGCGTCCAGCGACTGGCGCACATCCATCAAAGAGCCTTGCAGACTGGTCAGCATCTGCTCTTTCGTGGCCACGCTGACCGCCATTACCGAGCGGTATTGCAACCTCGCCAGCAAAAGCAGCACGGCAGCCAGCCCGACGACCAGGGCATACCAGCGCAAGGTTTCCGATTGACGAAGTTTCATTTTCCGACTGGAATGCACGCGCATTCCGCAATCTACGTGATCCTAGCTGAGATTAGAGTTTGAGAAAATCTCTCTCTGCGCCGTAAGAGTTACGGTCACTTTGGGGAAGATAGACGGATCATTCTGCGGTGTGAACAAGTGATCGTCGGCGCCAGGTGGTAAGTCTAAGCGCTTTCGCCGCCGCCGTTGTAAATTGCGTGTAAACCCTTCGACCTCGCAATCTCCTCAGGGAGAATCAGGGCAACCGGTTCGCCAAAGAAACGTGTACCCCCGAGCCAAGCTGCGAGGTCCGAGGCTGTGCCTGGTCCGTTGATCCGGGAATTTTACGCTGGCTCATTTATCCGGAACAATATCCGACGCCGGCCAGTGCGAGGGCTGGGCATTGAGATTCAACCCGACCGATACCGGGCCTTCCACCGGTTTGACATCCACGTTGTATCCATCAATCTCCACCAAGGGCTCGTCCCCTTGGAGGTTTTTGCTGGCGGCCTCGATGGTCACGGTGGAGGACTCGCCGGGCGCCAGAGAAATGTAATTGTCGGAGTAGAAAACCGGCAGCACCCGCCGCCCGCTCTTTTTCTGATGCAGCTGAAGGTGCGTCATCAAAGCGACGTGGTCCGTGTGGTTGTTCAGGGTTACGGTGAGAATCGTCTTATCGCCCTCGGCGCGGGAACTGGCGTCGGCGTCAAGCGTCGCGGTGGGAAGATTCTCCAGCCCGTCGAACTGATCCTGGGAAACGTGCTGCCAGTAGAAATTTCTGGACAGCAGTTTGCCCTGCGCGTCGGTCAGTTCGAGCTTGATGAAATAAAGGGCGCTGATGCGGGCGCTCACGTCGATCTGCGCCGCCTTGACGGTCGTGCTGCCCGGCACCCGCTCGACCGGATACGTCTTCTCCGAGTCGAGCTTGCCGTCAAAGCTGTAAATCAGCACCTTCACCTGGAGGTCCCGCAGCGCGTCGGGACGGTTGTTCACCACCTCGATGCCGCGATTGGCCTCGTTGAACTGCACGTGCACGGTTTCGCTGGCTTTCTTGGCGGCGTACAGCGCCGCGTTCGGCTCGAGGTCATAGTGATAGAGCTGCCATACGAAGCTCGGCTGGGCCGGGTGGCTCATCCAGGTGATTACGCCCGTCGTCGCGGTGAACATCTGCGCGTTCCGGCCTTCATACATGGCGCGAAAGGCCTCGTACGTAGCCAATTGACCCTTACGCACGAAGTCGGCGAGATTCCGAATATGTCCGTAGCGCTTCGCCAGGGAAGTCGGAAATTCGTTGCCGCGCTGCGCGCCTGCCGCCATGTCATGCTGCGCCCAGTCGTTGTTGATGGTCTCCCAGTCTTTTTGCGGCATCATGCCCTGAATGGATTCGAGCGTCGGAATCGAAACCGAACCAGTCTCAGTTTTGAAGCTCTCGTTCAGGGCGTAGAAAAACCGCGGCGAGCGCCAGTAGTAAGGGCCATGCGACGAAACTCCGCGCCCGTCGGCCGAATTTGATTGATAGAGCCGCGAAGGATCGAGCCGGCCCATCAACCCTTTCAGCATGTCGTCCAGTTCCTTCGGAGGGTAGCCTTCATTTCTCGCGCACCATACGGCGATCGAAGGATGATTCCGGTAGCGCACTACTTTGTCGGTAACGTTCGCGATGTAGGTTGGGATATCAGTGACATTCGGGCCATCGGCCGGGTTGGGCTGAAAGAATTCGTCCCATAAAAGAATCCCGTACTTGTCCGCCATGTCGTAAAAATCCGGACTCGTGCTCTGGCCTACCCAATTGCGGATGATGTTCAGATTAGCCAGCGCGTGCATGTGAAACTGCGCGTCCAGGCGTTCGCGCGGGATGCGCTTCAACGCTTCGTCGAGGCCCCAGTTGCCGCCGCGCGCCATCACGCGCACTCCATTGACCGACAGCGTGAGATTTTCAGAATCGGCAACCTGATATTCGATTTTGCGAATGCCGAACTGCCGGGAAGCGGAATCGGAGTTTCTGCCGCCAACGTCGAAGCGCAGCGTGAGCGTGTAAAGATTCTGTGGGCCGTATCCATTCGGCCACCACAGCTTCGGACTCGACAGATGCATTTCCGGCATTGAATTCTTGTCGAGCGAGACCTCCGTCTTGCCGTTGGCCTCAACCGTCAGAGATTTTCTGAAAGTGATGGGCGAGTCCGTTGAATTCTGCAGCTGAATGGTTCCGGTCAGAGTGCCCGAGACCGGCTTCGGGGACTTATTCTCGAGGGTCGCAGCCACATGCAGGTCGGCGGAGTCGTGCGCGGGCGACAGATCCGTCGTGACGAACGGGTCTTTCACCACGACCGGCCCGGTTGAATCGAGAGTCACCGGAAGCCAGATTCCAGTATCACGATCGCGCACCGCCGGCAGCCAATCCCAGCCAATGGTCGAGAGAAAAGTCGGTCCATCGATCGCTGTCTCCCCGCCATTCTGCCCTACGCCAAGAGCCACGGTATGCTCGTGCGGGACGCCGGGATGCGGCTGCGGCGCAACCAGCACTGCGAGAACCGCGCTGCGGCCCGGCTTCACAAATTCCGTGATGTCGAAGTCGCCGCGAATAAATGCTCCCCGGATCGCGCCCGCTTCGTGACCATTTACCCAGACATCGGCCGTGTAGTTGATGCCGGCAAAGTGCAGCCACGTGTGCCGGCCCTTGTGGGAAGCGGGAATCAGGAAGGTTGTGCGATACCAGTAGGTTGTCTTGTTCAGGCTCTCGGGAATCGCGCGCATGTTCTCGCCGTACAGCGGTTCCGGGTAGACCCTGTTGTTCACCAGCGTGGTCAGCACCGTTCCGGGCACCGTAGCCGGATACCAGCTCTCGGGATGAAAGCCGGCGGTGGAAACCACCGCTCCTGCCCCGGACACCTTGGCGGAATCCTGCATCTGCCAGCCGTTAATGGTTTCAACGGACGACTGCGCCGAAAGACTCGACTCAGCAGAAAGGAATGAAAGTACGACGATAGCGAACACTACAATTTGAAAGCGCGTCATGGCGCGATACCTCCCGAAACATTGCGAAAAAATTCCGATCTCAGCCTGCGCTGGCTCGTCCTTCGTGAGTCCACAGTTGAGTAATTTCCTCGAGCGAGCGTCCTTTGGTTTCCGGGACCAGCCACGCCACCAGGATGATAGTCAGCAGCGCTCCCGCGCTGAAGCACCAGAAAGTTCCATCCGATCCAAGCTGCTTCTGCATGATCGGAAACGATTGATTCCCGAGGTATCCCACCAGCCAGAGCGCGGTCGTCGCGATGGACATGCCGCGGCCACGCACCTTGGTCGGATAGATCTCAGAAATTATGACCCAGCAGGCCACTCCATTGCCAAAGGCATGGCCGGCGACGAAGCTCATCACCAGAACCAGAATCGCCAGACCGCTGCCGTGAACATGATAGAGCCAACCCACCAGCGCAAACGAGAGGCATTGCAGCGCCGTGCCGGCGAGAATCAAAGTCTTGCGGCCGGCGCGGTCCACCAGCCAGAGGGCAAATAGCGTAAACAGCAGGTTAATCAGGCTCACCAGCACAGATTGAAAAAACGCATCGCCCGTGCCTGTCCCCGCTGCCCGAAAAATCTGCGGCATGAACGAGAACAGAGGCGTGATGCCGCTGATCTGTTGCAACCCGGCCAGCATGATGCCGAGCAGCAGCGGGCGGCGGAACGTGGTGAAGAGCTCCGAAATGTGTCCTTCTTCTGCGGCGAGAGATTTTTCGATTTCGGCAGCTTCGCTCGCCGCAATCCCGGCCCCGTTGATCCGGCTGAGCACCGCGACCGCGTCTTCGCGGCGGCCCACTTTCATCAACCAGCGCGGGCTCTCGACGGCGGGAATGATCATCAGTCCAAAAAGCACGGCCGGCACGACTCCGGCCAGAAACATCCAGCGCCAGCCGGTCGAGATGTTCCAGGCTTCGTCACCCATGCGCTGAATCAGCATGTTGACGAACACCGCGGCGAGAATTCCCATGACAATCCCGAGCTGATAGAGCGTCACGCAGCGGCCACGCACCCGGGTAGGCGCGATCTCGGCAATGTAGTTGGGAGAAATCACCGAGGCAGCGCCGATCCCGATCCCGCCGATCAGCCGCCAGATCACGAAACGGTGCAGATCCGATGCCCAAAGCATCCCGACCGACGACAGAGCAAAACACAGCGCGCACAGAGCCAGGCCTTTTTTCTTTCCCAGATAGTCGGCCACGGTTCCAGCTGCGGCGCAGCCCACGATGCAGCCGACGAGCGCGCACCCCGCCGCCCAGCCGATGCGGGCCGCATCCAGATGAAACAACTGGCTCAGATATCCGATAGCGCCGCTGATGACAATGTTGTCGTAACCGAAGAGCAGTCCGCCCAGCGTCGAAACACTGGCGGCAATAATCAACGGGGCGACGACGAGGCGCGCGCCAGAATGATTTTGTTCAGCCGGGTTCAGGCTATCTCTCCCCGTGAAGGACCGGCTCTTCGCTTTTTCGACGCGAAGCTTCGAGCGCGGCAATCCCGGCCAGCATGAAGCCGATAGTGTGCGCCATCCCCGCATGCCACGGCGCGGAGCAGGTCATCTGCGGAGCGTGGTCGGGAATGATCACGCCATCAAAATCATTTTTGTGAAGGATGGCCAGAATACCCAGCATGTCCACCTGGCCTTCATCAATGAAGGTTTCGCGGTAGTGCGGCACTTTTCCAACTACGTTGCGGAGATGAATATAGGCAATCTTGCCCCGGCGGCTGTAAGCATCCACCGCCTCGTAAACGCTGCCTTCCGTCATCTCTGCAATCGTTCCCACGCACAGTTCGAGTGAGTTGCTGCGGCTGGGAGCGAGATCAATCAGCCGCTGATACATGTGCGGCTGATAGACCAGCCGCGGCTGCTGCCGCATCGTCGGCATGGGCGGATCATCTGGATGCGCCGCCAGCCGAACGCCTGCCTGCTCGGCCACGGGAACCACATCTTCGAGAAACCGTTGCAACCGCCGCCAGAGTTCCTCGTGAGAAATGGGCGGCAACGTTCCGGCGGGCGCTCGGCGGTCGTAAATCATGTTCCAGACCATGCCATTGGGAATGGGCGCGTCTTCCGCGGGGCCGTCCATGCCCACCGTGAGCGCGTGGCCGCGTCCCTCGGGCGTGGTGATGCGGCCGCAGACGCCGCCTAGGCTGAAGTTGTAGCCGAGCACCGGGATGCCGGCTTCGCCCATCCGCCGGACGATGGTCTTCACGTTTTCGATCTGCTGCGCGCGCCGCGGGCCATCCAGCAAAATATCGTGCCAGTGCGCGGGATCGAGATTCTCAATCGCCGCCAGGACCAGCCCTGCGTTTTCGATTTCACTGCGCAGCGTCTTGAGTTCGTTGACCGTCCACAGCCGTTCGGGATCGCCGGCCACTCCCCAGGCTTCATATTTCGAACCGGTCGGCTGATTGTTGCGGGGATTCGAATCGCCCTGGTTGAAGTAATCCACGAGATGAACCACCACATGCGTGCAACCGGCCTGGCGCGCGAAATCGTAATAATCGCGGGTCAGCATGTGCCGGTAGAGGCCGAGGCCGATTTTCATAGGCGGTTTCCGATGCCTCCACCATAGTCGGGGCTGAGCACCTGCCCGTTGATTTCGGCGGCCAGCGGCGAGCACAGAAAAACGAATGCGTCGGCGATCGATTCCGGGCTGTTCCGCTTGCCCAGTGAAACGCGCAGCACAAATTCCCGGTAAGAAGGATCCTCGTCAAAGACCTTCAGCGAACTACCTGCCGCAACATTTCCCGGAGACACGACATTGACGCGAATGCCCTGCGGCGCATATTCCAGCGCC
>Ga0070733_10000365_pt1 | contig 38016 bp, 38 predicted proteins | sample Coa_R1_9_FD_66450 | JGI IMG/M metagenome (GOLD analysis project Ga0070733, IMG submission 66450) | Surface soil microbial communities from Centralia Pennsylvania, which are recovering from an underground coalmine fire - Coalmine... | ecosystem: Environmental > Terrestrial > Soil > Unclassified ... | reverse complement strand
GAGGATTCATTATGTGAGATCGAGAGTCGCCGACGGCGTCTCAGGCGGCGTGTTGCACGTCGATCATCAGGCGCATATGGAGCGCCCGGAAGGCGGCTTCCAATTGCTCGATCCGTGAGGCATGGTCGAGATCCAGCAGCCGCTCGACCTGCTGCTTGTGGATTCCCATACGCCTCGCCAATTCGGCTTTTCGGACGCCGCAGGACCGAAGGGCCATGTACAGCTCCGCTTTGGCGTCAACGACAGCCGATGGGAGGCCGATCAGCGGAGTGGATCGCCCACGCGGCTTACTCGGGTTCGGTATCTCCATATTCTTCTCCACGAGCATGGATATCGCAGCATGGAGGGCGTCGGCTGCGTTCGCCAGTGCATCCGCCCGGCTGTTTCCGTTGGTGTGTGCATGCGGGATATCGGGGAACAGGACGACAAAGCCGTCGCCGTCGCGCCTGATAGTGGCCGGGTAAAGCAACATTGTCATTTCTCCTTTTCGATACCGAGGTCCTTCAATATCTTGTTGAACAGATACGGGCCGATGTCGGTACCGTGCCGTGGAAGCACTGTCATGCGGCTGCCTCGATACACTTAGTCGTGACCCTTCGCTGTCTTGAAGGTACAGCCTTTGGACTGCAGAAGCTTCCTGAGCTCTTTGGCGGTCAAAAACTATAGTAATCAGTTTTGTTTACTTTTGCAATACGGACAGTTAACATTTATGATTGCTTCGACGACGGCGGAGCTTGCTATACCCCTTGCCGTCGAGTGATTGACCGGGCTGTTGGTAAACCCCCCGCCGTTACAGCGGATCCGGACGTTCGAGGTAAATATCAGCGATGCGCGTTTACTCCCAAGTGGCGTCCGGCCGGCGAACCGTTTCTAAACACTGCCCGGCAAGGATGGAGCTTCCGGACGGAACAGACTTTTTTCGGCGTTGGGGAACTTCCAGGAAATCAAGGATTCATGGATGCGGAGCGTCGCCAACTCTTGCCCGAGCGGTGACAACTATCGGCGGCCTGCTTTTGCCCGCTGTAACTACCCTCCAGCATCTGTGGCTTTGCGACGTCTAGTCTTCGGCCACCATTGTGGCCGTATGAACACGCGCGGGAGATCACTTGGGAACTCGATGTTCATTCGGCTCGAAATCGGAGTTTGGGCTCGTGCGCGACTCTTCTGCTAACTTTCGCCGCCGCCATCCGTATAACTCCAGCGGAGCGCGACTGGAGGTTGCTTTGAAAAAAATCACATTCCGGATTGCTGTTTTTGCCCTGCTGCTGAGCGGGTCGTTATTTGCTCAGAGCTTAACCGGCATCTGGCAGGGTACTTTACTGGCTCCACAGGCGCCCGGAGGCGAGTCGCGAATCGCCATCAAAGTCTCGACGACGAGTTCCAAATCCCTGAGCGTGGTCATGTACGGAATCGACCAGGCCGTGCCGCCGATCACCGCCAATGCAGTTTCTTTGGAGGGTTCGGCCGTGAGGATTTCCATCATCGCGATTGGCGTCACTTTCGAAGGAAAGCTGAGCGACGACGGCAACGCGATGACGGGAAGCTGGCAGGGCACCGTGCCCCAGCAGGTGATTTTCAGGCGCGCGACTCCCGCTACGGCTTGGGCCATTCCGGAGCCCCCACCGCCCCTGAAGACGATGCCAGCGGATGCCAACCCCTCATTTGACGTTGCTACGATCAGGCCCAGCCAGCCCGATGCATCCGGGCGAAATCTCGGTATTGATCGAAGCGGCAGAATGAACGCTCGGAATATGAGTCTGGCTGGTCTTATTTGCTTTGCCTACAGTATCCATCCCCAGCAGCTCCGAGGCATGCCGGAAGGGCTCGCTTCGCAGCGATTCGACATCCAGGCAAAACCCGACACTCCGGGCCAGCCGAACGACGCGCAGATGCGGTCAATGATGCAAAAACTCCTCGTCGATCGCTTCATGCTCGCCAGTCATCGCGAAAAAAAGGAACTGACTGTCTACACCATCACCGTAGCTAAATCGGGGCCGAAACTCGCGAAAACAACGTCCACGGCCACTCTGCCCAATATGTCGATGCGCGCGCCCGGCAGATCGTCGATCAGCAACGCGACGATAGCCGACTTCGCGCGTCACCTGCAATCGACAGTTCCGGACCGGCCAGTCGTCGATCAGTCCGCAATAGAGGGGAGATACGATTTCACACTCAGCTGGACTCCCGACGAGAGTCAGTTCAGCGACCGCCAGGCTTTCCCTGCCCAACCGGCCGACCCAAATGCCGAAACGTTTCCCGATCTGTTCACTGCGATGCAGCAGCAGCTGGGGTTGAAGCTGGAATCTGTCAAAGCGCAGGTCGCCGTCCTGGTGATTGACCACGTGGAAAGACCATCGGAGAATTGACCAGTTCATCTTAGTTAGCGGCTGTTCCTGGGCTCCAGTCTCTGCCTTGCCATCACAGGACGCGGAGTCGGTGCGTACGGCTTGAAGCGTCAGCGGGGAGCCTTTCCGAAGGCGGGCTGCCGCTGGAAATCATACCTCCACTGAGTGACTCCTTGCGCGAGTTAAAACGAGTAGGTCGCGATTAGCGCGTGGCGTTTACCGTCCAACTGACGTATAGTCGGCAAACTGCGGATTGACCACCGCGGAACCCCAGTCCCGCGATGGCCCGCGAGCAGCCGACTGGTGTTTACGTGGCGCCGGTTTTCCGATTCAAGACCGCAACCGACGGAACCGCCGCCGGAGCAACCGGCGCGGGGACCACCCGCACCAACAGCACGAATACACTTGCCATCAACGCGCAATCGGCCAGAAACAGCATCCCGCTGCGATAGGAGCCGGTATTGTTGCTGAGGAATCCGACCATGTAGGGTCCGAGGAAACCGCCGAGGTTCCCGAAGCAATTGATAACGCCGATTCCCGCCGCCGCTCCCACCTCACGCAGGAAGAGCGTGGGCAGAGTCCAGAAGCTGGCGCGTGCAGTCCGGCAGCGGCGATCGAGAACAGCACCATGGCGAAGACGACATTCGCGCCGCAGTTTCGTTCATAGAGATTCAGATTCAGCGTGGACGCTGAGGATTCATAAGGTGGGACCGGGAGTTGCCGGCAATGGCGTTTTACGCAGCGTGCCGTTCGTCGATCATGAGTCGCATGTGGAGCGCACGGAAGGGCTTCCAATTGTTCGATGCGAGGCGTGGTCGAGATCCAGCAGCCGCTCCATCTGTTGCTTATGAATTCCCATCCGCCGCGCCTGGTCGGCTTTTCGGACGCCGCGGGATCGGAGGGCCATGTACAGCTCCGCTTTGGCATCGGCTGCGTGTTCCGTTGCGCTTGTAATCGTGCGTCATTGTGCCGCAGCGTCCTTTTTTGATGGGCAATCCCGGCTGCGTCCGATCCAGCGCCTGAATCTGGCTCTTTTCGTCGACGCAAGGGCACCATTGCCTGTTGCGGTGGATTCAGATACAGACCTACCACGTCGGTCATCTTCTCCAGAAACCCGGGATCGCGCGACAGCGTCGTCCCCGCCGGCTTGCTCTGCAACGTCGCATTCACGATGGCGGCGATCTTATCTATTTCATAGCGGGGTTTTCGTCCCCGGCCTTACGCAATATCCCAAAGACCGTCCAACCCTTCCTCGCCAAATCGCCTTCGCCACAGAAACGCCGTTCTTGCGGTACCGAAAGCTGCTCGGCAATCGCAACGTCAGACTCCCCGGCAGCGGCTGCCGGAACGATCCGACAGCGCAGCGCCACCTGTTGGGGAGTTCCATGCGCCGCGACCCAACTGCTGGAGCTTCTCCAGTTCCACAGCAGAAGGCTGATATGATTTGCCCATGCCCCAACTAAACCGGCATCGTTCAATTTGTCTGGTTATTTGTTGGACACCACACTAGCCTGAATCGTTCCTATGCCACTCTCGCCCGGAGATCGCCTCGGACCTTACGAAATCGTCGCGGACCTCGGCAAAGGCGGCATGGGCGAAGTGTGGAGGGCGCGCGATCCACGGTTGGGGCGGGATGTCGCCATCAAGGTTTCCGCGCAGCAGTTCACCGACCGCTTCGAGCGCGAAGCCCGTTCTATTGCGGCGCTGAACCATCCCAATATCTGCACGCTCTACGATGTCGGACCCAATTACCTCGTGATGGAGTTGATCGAAGGACCGACCCTGGCCGAGCGCATCAAAGAAGGTCCGATTCCGCTTGAAGAAGCTCTCGGCTACGCGAAGCAAATCGGCGACGCTCTCGAAGCCGCGCACGAGAAAGGCATCGTCCATCGCGATCTGAAGCCCGCAAACATCAAGATCCGCCCCGACGGCTCGGTCAAGGTGCTGGACTTCGGGCTCGCAAAGTCTCCTGAACGCGCGGAGGTGACCGAGGATTCGCCGACCATGATGTCGGTCCCGGGGATGATTCTGGGCACGGCCGGATACATGTCGCCGGAACAAGCGCGGGGGAAAGAGGTCGACAAACGCGCCGATATCTGGGCTTATGGCGTGGTGGTTTATGAGATGCTCACCGGCGAGAAAGTGTTCGACGGCGCGACTCTGTCCGACACAGTGGCCTCGGTGCTCACCAAAGAGCCCAACCTGGATCGCGTGCCGCTGAAGGCCCGGCATCTTGTGAGGAGTTGTCTTCAAAAGGATCCCCGGAAGCGTTTGCAGGACATCGGCGATGCACAGCTTCTGCTTGAAGATCTGCCCGCCGCCCCGGCGCCCGAGCCTCCCGCCAGGCTACAGCGCCGAACCAACCAGCTTTGGCCCGCCGCTGTTGCCTTTTTGGCCCTCGCGCTGCTGGCGCTCATCATTTATGGCCGCCGGACCCCATCCCCCGCCCCGACATCGCGCCTCCAGATTTCCATACCCGAAAACATGACATTTTCGGACTACGGCTTCTTCGCGCTCTCTCCGGACGGACGCAAGCTCGCATTCCTGGCTGTCCAAAATCACGAACGGCAAATATGGATTCGCACCATGGATGCGCTGGAAGCCCGCCCGCTGCCCGGTACGAACAGCGCCTTTTCCTCGCCGTTCTTCTGGTCTCCGGACAGCCGCTTTATAGCCTTTTTAGCGGCGAAGAAACTCAGGAAGATCGACGTCAACGGTGGGCCGCCGCAGGACATTTGCGACGTGCCGTCGAACGGCGGGATGCTCGGTGGATCGTGGAACCGCGACAATGTAATCATTTTTGGCGCAGGCGGCGGAAGTATTTTCCGCGTCTCCGCCGCGGGAGGCACGGCCACACCCGAGACCGCGCTCGACCGTTCAATGCCAGACCATTCAGTGAAAGATACCGGCCACTATTATCCGACCTTCCTCCCGGATGGAAAGCACTTCCTCTACATGCGTTTCCCGCCGGGGAACGTCGATGCGGGCGTCTATGTCGGTTCATTGGATTCCAAACCGGAGCAACAGAGCAAGACCCCTTTGTTTACCACCGCGCGCGCGAGCGTCTCCTTCGCGCCGTCTGCGAATTCAGGGAAGGGCAGCGTGTTGTACTGGCGCGATAACGTTTTGTATGCCCGAACGTTCAACAACAGCCGATTGACGCTGGAGGGAGAGCCGCGCGCCATTGCGGATCAGGTCGGGTACAACCTCAATCCCGCCTTTGCGATGTTCTCGGCTACCGCCAACACCCTCGTCTATCGGCGCGGCGCGAGCGAGGATCTCGAACTTACCTGGCTGGATCGCAGCGGGAAGGCGCTGGGAACTATTGGCGAAGCCGGCCGCTACCAGGCTCTGCGCCTGTCGCAGGATGGAACCCGGGCTGCCACGGCCAAACTCGATCCCGTCACCTACAATGTGGACGTCTGGCTGGTAGATCTGCGTTCGGGCGCCAGCACTCGTTTCACCTTCGACCCGGCGTACGACTCGAATCCGGAATGGTCGCCGGACGGCAAGCGCGTGATCTTCGCCTCCAACCGGGGGGGAGCGGTGGGGCTCTATGAAAAATCGACGGAGGGTGCCGGGACTGAGACGGTGTTGCTGCAGCCCACCCCGGCCGGCAACCTCACCGACTGGTCGCACGACGGCCGCTACTTGATTTCCTTCGTCGCCGGTGCCGGCGCCAGCGCCATCTGGGTGATGCCGCTCGATGGCGATCGCAAGCCATTTCCGTTCCTGCGCAGCAATTTCAGTTTGGTGGGACCGCGCCTTTCTCCGGACGGGCGCTGGATCGCATTCCGCTCAAACGAATCAGGCCACGATGAAATCTACGTCGAATCGTTCACGCCTGTGGTGGATGCCGGATCGGCGGCATCCACCGGGAAATGGATGGTGTCGCGGGGAAACAGCGCGGGCATGATCCATTGGCGCCAGGACGGCAGGGAACTGTACTTCCTGAGCCTGGACGGCACTGTAATGGCGGTGCCTGTGACCGCCAACCCGGGGTTTCACGCCGGTCCGCCGGAGCCGCTCTTCAAGGTGCCTGCCGGTTTCAATCGCGCCGGGCCGCTGGGCGAGGTGTCTCCGGACGGCCAGAAGTTCCTTCTCGCTCTTCCGAAAGGCGGCGATGTACGCCAGGAATTCACCGTAGTGACCAACTGGGATCCCACTTCCAGCCGGTGATCTGCCGCCAAGCGCTATAAGACCGCGACTAACCGCACTTCCGGATCGATTCGTCTGATGTCGCCCGGATCACTCGTAACAACGGCCTGCCCTGCCCTTTGAGCGCAAATCACGACATGAGCATCGGCGAGATCGGCGGTCGCGGTTCTCGCCAGCAAGAGCCCGACCGCGGTGGCGTCCGGTCCATCGAGTGCAACCAGGTCCGTGGCGGCTTGCCGGATCAGCCTGGAAAGCCGCGCTTGCCTGGCAGGGTTGCGCATAGCTTGAGCCAGCGCCGTGGCCGGGACCGTAACGCGCATCCCCAACTCGGTCGCGCGCGCCAGCAGAACGATCGCGCGGCGATCGTTCCGATCCAGCGCAATCAGCCCGCCCGCGTCGAACGTGATGCCGCTCATGCGGCTCTGTTCTTACCTGCACTACGGCTGCCGGCGCCCTTTTTTCCTGCCGGATCGTGAAGGAGCGAATCGGCCCATGCACGCTCCTCCTTCGTGAGACGCCCACCGGTTTGCCGCAGCGCGTCGTCCAGCATCGTCCGCCACCCCTCTGCGTCGAAAAGAGCGACGCCAACCGCGTGCTTGACGAACGCGGATACGCTGGACGACTTCCCGGCGCCGACATATTCGCGAATCGCGCGAACCTGATCGTCTTCCAGCGTGATCGTGATTTTGGTGGTCGCCATACCGAAAACCATACCATGAAAATGGAATGTTTCCGGACCGCGACCGTGAAGGAGCGGAGTCCTCTATGCCGCGGGCCGGATATTTTGGTTCACGCGGAAGAAGTTCCCTGGATCGTACTTTGCTTTGAGGGCCGAAAGCCGCTCGTAATTCCCCCGGGTACGCGGCCCGAATGCGGTCCTCGCCTTCTTCCATCATGAAATTCAAGTAAGCGCCGCCGGGGCCGAAAGGATGTAGGCATCATAATACGCCCTGGCCCACTCGGTAATTTTCCCGCGGTTCGCCGGATCGAGGTCTACTCCCACAATCACCTCGCTCCAGACGGCATCGCGATGGCTGAATGCGGTCTCGGTTTCGCCCACTCGATTCACTCTTCCATTCACCGGATACAAGTGCATGGCCGACTGCCAGGTCGGCGGACGGAACGCGTGTACTAAATGCTTCTCAAATCGCCTCGTCGCTCAGTTCTCTAAAGAAATCTGCCTTCCAGTGCCATTGCAGACCGGCAGGACAAATCCCATCGAACATTCCCTGGAGCATCGGAAAACGGCATCGGCACAAAGAACTCATAAGCCGGCCGGCGGTAGCCGCGAATCGGTTCCAGAATCGAATTCGCCTGCTCCATGGAACCCTGACAGCACCACACGATGCCGCACATCTTACGGAGGGGCAGGTCCTCCGGGAAGGGCGGACCCGGCGGTACGGTCAGCATCGCGAAGAAGCCGTTCATTTCTTCCGGCGCCTGCGTTATGAACTCGCGGTACCACTTCATCACGTCCGCGGCATCTTCCAAATTCCAGAGCATCGGACCGGCGCAAACGGTGCCGACGGGGTGCGCCTCGAACAAAAACGAGGTCACAATCGCGAAGTTCCCGCCTCCGCCCCGGACCGCCCGGAACAGGTCGGCATTCTCATCGGCGATTGCCACTACGAAGCCGCCGTCCGGGCGCTGCCGGCTTGGAAACAACAGGAAATTCTGCACCATGCAACTCGCCTTCGCCGGCAAACGGCTGACTGGCGACCCTGCGGAGTGTAAAGGGGATTTGGGCTGACCTTGGCATCTCGCTTTCGGTGGAGGAGCTCACGGAAAATTAGCGAGAAATGTGGAAAAACTTCCCACGGGACGATATTTGATGGCAGCCGTCGCCGTGGATATCCGTGACTCATCATAATTCTTGCACCGCACTGGCGCAGTCCATCAGATTGATCTCACCCGCCATATTCGGGAGCTGGGCGATTCGCCGCGTGGTTCCCCGGCGGCTTCTCCCAGGACGCCACAAATACTTCGGGAGACTCCGTCTGGCGGCGCCTCCGTGGGCTGCCGGCAAGCCGGCGACGTGGGTCGCCAAAGACAACGGCGTTTCTCGTTTCCGACTGGCCGAGCCCGAACGTGTCACTGACCTGCGCCATACGCTTGTCCGGAGACGAGAAAGCGGCTCATCTGAATGGTATGATTCCGTCTGTCGGATGCCAAAAATAAGCGGGTTCGATGGAATTCTAATCCGCATGTTCTACAACGATCATCCGCCGCCGCACTTCCACGCGCGGTCGGGTGAGTTCGAGGCGACGATCAATATTGAGACAGGCGAGGTAAAGGAGGGGCAACTCCCGACCGTTGACTTGAGGCGCGTGAGGGAGTGGGCGAAAATAAATAAGGCGGAATTGACCGAGAACTGGCGGCTCTGTCGCGAGAAGGCTCAGCCGAAACCGATCGAGCCGCTGGCATGAAGGGAGGACTTTGAGATGTATTGGGATGTTGTTGAAGTGAAGCCTGAGCCGGGTCATCGTCTCTTCATTCGCTTCAAAGACGGTCTCAGCGGACTTGTTCGGCTTGCGGAAGAAGAGCTGATCGGTGCCCTTGCGCCCTTACGCGACGAGGATTTTTTCAGGCAGGTCTTCATTGATCAAGGAGCCGTTGCGTGGCCGGGCGAGATAGATCTGGCGCCGGACGCGATGCATGCGGATCTCGCGGCCCAACGTCAAGCGGCCTTGAATACAAGCGGCCCCGCAATCATCGACACCGCCATCCGGCACCTTGAGAAGGAACGCGATGAGATAAAGGCGAAAATAACAAGAATTCGCGCGAAGCAAACCATGGTCAACAGAGTTCCGGCATTGAAAAAAGCGGCCACAGCGGCGAAGGCCGCCATTCGAAAGAGTCATCCAACTGCTGCTGCAGCCGCCGGGAAAGAAACTACTGCACAAAAGCGTCCTCGAAGCCTATCGCGTCCTCGGAGTAGCCGTAGACGAACCCAAAATCTCTAAAACCGTACAGCTTGACCCACTATAGTCTTGCCACCCACGCGCATCGCAGTGATACTGGTCGCGGCTGCGGAACAGCGCAGCCCAAAATGCGGTGTGGCGAAAAAACGAGGAGGCAGGGTTGGCCCGTGAGTCAGCCCCGCTTTGGCGTACCGTAGAAATAGTGATCGTGCTGTGCGGAGAGGTCGCTGGGTAGTTCGTCGTGAACGGCATTGTCGGCCAGCCATTGCAAGGCGGACTGAGGATAGCTTTCCGCCGCCGAGTCTGCGCCGCCGAAGGTTTCGACGTGCACCACAAAGGACCGATCCCGCGGAAGATCCACGGCCTGTTCCGGCACGATTACCTTGCCGTCGAAGTGGGCGCTGAAATCAATCATCGGGACAAATTACCTGGCACGATTATGCCAGACATAGCCGGTAAGGCCGCCCAGACCGTTCACCGAGACTCGCGTCAGCATAAGCAACTACATTCAAACCCGCCGCCGCTCGACACTAACGTGAGTTTGCATCACCCTCATCCCACGGACTTGCCCCCCGAAGCCTCCCGCAGCTTCCTCCGAACCACCCGATTCCACCACATCACAGCCCCCGTAACAAACATCCCCGCCGGCGCCAGCCCAATCACAGCCCAGGTAAATTTCGTAGCCGCATCGCACACCCCAGGCCCGCGGCACGGAATCCCAATACCATTGATGCGCCCGAAATGCAGATACGCAAGCCAATAAACCACCTGATCGACGGTGCGCGACCGCGAGTTAGCCTCCGTCAAAGGTTGAATCCCATCGGCAACGCTCTGCACCCACTCCGGGAAGCCAAGATAAATCCCGCTCACGCCGAACATCAAAATGAACGCAAGCCCCCAAAAACCGATCACACTGTGCAGGCTCCAGATCACGCGCTGCCACCCAACGTCCCTCGGGACCGTCAGGCTTCGCCGCCATGTCCTGATCCCCGGCCACCAAACCACCATCCCCGTGAACGCGAGCGCCACGATCAGGACCGCCCCGATCCCATTGATCTTGCGCCCCGTCGGGCCGCCCAGCAGATCGTCGTGCAGCGAGAGCAGTTTCGAAACCGCCCAAATGCCAAGCGGAATCGCATCCCCCAGATCCGCCCCCGTATAAGGATTGAAGAGGCGATTCCTCGTGCCTCCGCTCCCTTGAAGCGCAACACTGACGGCTTCCCTGGGATCCGGCGGCTGGCTGATATTGAGCACCCGGTATCCCGGATACATCCGCCTCGCCGCGTTCCTTAGTTGTTCATCGGTGAATCGCGGGCCCGACACAGTCACGATAACCGGGTCGGGCGTCGCCACCCGGTAAAGCTCGTTGCGGTAAACCAGCACGCTGCCCGTCAAGCTGATCAGCAGCACATAGAGGCCGATCGCGATCCCGGACCACAGATGAATCTGAAAAATCGCCTTGCGCAGCCAGACGGTCTGCGGTTGCCGGATCCACCGCTGCCAATAGGTCATGCGTATTCCTTAATGTAGGCGGCAAAGCCGTTCACAATCGAAGCGGATATATTTTGCCTCCGGCCAACTCCCACGCCTGCCATGCGTTGAACCGATTTCCCGACGCCATCCAATCCACCAGACACCACGATATCCGCCGCCACTATGCAATAGTAAATCGCGCACTCAGGTGCATCCATAAAAAAACGGCGGACCGGCGGAAATGAAAAAAAGTAAAAACGCGAAACGAAGTGAACCTAACATCGGAAAACTACCTGGCCGGTCCGCCTTCGTCACCTTCGAATCATGTCACGAAATCCGCTGTACAATAATCCAGCGGACATTCAACCGGAAGCCCTGAAAACACATGCCGAACACAACCAGATTGTCCCGGCGTACCTTCGCCGCTGCCATCACAACACCGTGGTTTGCCCAACGTGCCGCACGCGCGCAGCAAGCCCCTCTCCACGCCCGCGTCAAAGTCGACACAGAACGCGTGATCGGCGATATCGATCCCAAAATCTACGGCAACTTCATCGAGCACCTCGGCCGCTGTATCGAAGGCGGCGTCTTCGACGAAAAATCCGCGCTCTCCGATTCCAACGGATTCCGCAAAGACGTTCTCGCCGCCGTCAAAGACCTCAACGTATCCATCCTGCGCTGGCCCGGCGGCAACTTCTCCTCCAATTACCACTGGATGGACGGCATCGGCCCGCGCGATAACCGCCCGCCGCGTCTCGAAATGGCGTGGGGCACCGTCGAGAGCAATCGCTTCGGCACGCACGAATTCATGAAGTACGTCGAAATGACGGGCGCGGAGCCCTATTTCTGCGTCAACCTCGGCACCGGAACCTGGACCGAAGCGCAGCAATGGGTCGAATACTGCAACGGATCGCAGGACACCGCCATGACCCGCCTGCGCAAACAAAACGGCCGCGCGGACCCCTGGAAAGTCACCTATTGGGGACTCGGCAACGAGATCGACGGCCCCTGGCAAATGGGTCATCGCACCGCGGACGACTACGGCAAATTCGCCCTCGAAGCCGCCAAGCTGATGAAGCTCACCGACCCCTCGATCAAGCTCATCGCCGCCGGTTCTTCGAACTTCAACAACGGCATCGACTGGATCGGCTGGAACCGCACCATCCTCGAATACCTCAAACCGCAGGTCGATTACCTCTCGCTCCACCTCTACGTCGGCAACCCGGCCAACGACTACGGCGATTTCCTCGCCAGCTCGATGACCCTCGATCAGCGCATCAAAACCACCGAAGGCGTCATCGACGCGGCCCTCGCCACTCTCGCCCCCAAGCGCAAAATCCACATCGCCTGGGACGAGTGGAACGTCTGGTATCGCGCCCGCGGCGAAGGGCAGCGCGGCCGCAACATTCTCGAAGAGCATTACAACCTGGAAGACGCACTCGTCGTGGCCACGTTCCTTAACGCTTTTGTAAACCACGCGCACATAATCAAAATGGCCAACATGGCCCAGCTCGTGAACGTGATTGCGCCCATCTTCGCCACCGAAAAGGGTATTTTCCTGCAGACCATTTACTATCCCCTGCAGCTCTTCGCAAGCAATTCGAAAGGCAAAGCCCTCGATCTCTTCGTGGACTCTCCCAAATATCCCAACCGCCGCTTCGATCAGGTTTCGTATCTCGATACGTCCGCGGCGTGGGACCAAAACAGCGGCACGCTGGTGCTGAACGCAGTGAATCGCCACCAGACCGAATCCCTGCCGACGGATTTCGAACTCGAAGACAAGCAATTCACGGGACCCGTCGAAATCGCGGAGGTGAACGGACCGGACATCAAATCACAGAACGATTTCGGCGTCACGACAGTCAAAACCGTAAAGCGCAACGGAAAAGCGGATGGCCGTAAGTTCACGTACAGCTTCCCGCCGCATTCCTATACTATGCTGAAAGCGAAATTGCTTTGAGCGGGATTTCCCAACGCCTCATCCATCTCACCCCTGTAGACGTGGCGATCGTCGCCATCTACTTTGTCGCGGTGCTCGGCATTGGCTTTTATCTGAAGCGCCAGTCCGGCACGGGGAATGATTTTTTCCTCGCCGGCCGCGAAATGACGGCCTGGATCGCCGGTCTGAGTTTCCTCTCGGCCAATCTCGGCGCGCTCGAACTGATGGGCTGGGCCGCGGCTTCCTATCAGTACGGCATCCTGGCCGTGCATTGGTATTGGATCGGCGCGATCCCGGCGATGCTCTTCCTCGGCCTCGTCATGATGCCGTTCTACTACATCAGCAAGACACACTCCGTCCCCGGCTATCTGAAACTGCGTTTCGGCGAACCCAGCCGCGCCTTGTCCGCCGTCACCTTCGCGTTCATGACGGTGCTGATGAGCGGCATCAATATGTATTCCATGGCACTGGTCATGAAGGTGGTGCTGGGCTGGGACATCAACTTCAGCATCTGGGTTTCCTCGATCACCGTGGCCTTATATGTCGCGCTCGGCGGACTGCGCTCGGCGATCTTCAACGAAGTGCTCCAGTTCGTGCTGATCTGGCTGGGCGCGCTGCTGATCCCCATCCTCGGCCTGATCGAAGCCGGCGGCTGGGGGCCCTTAAAACAGCAGATCGCCGTCAGAATGGGCACCGGCACATACACCCATCTGTGGAGCACGCTCGGCTCCTTCAGCGACAACCCCATGGGCATCCACTGGACCGGCATCGTATTCGGCCTGAGCTTCGTCACATCCTTTGGCTACTGGACCACGGACTTCCTCGTAGTGCAGCGCATCCTCACCGCAAAGGACCTGCGCGCCGCGAAGATGGCGCCGGTAATCGGCGCGGCCTTCAAAATCATGGTCCCGTTCATCGTGATTCTGCCGGGACTCCTGGCCCTCGCGGTCCTGCCCATGAAGCTCACCGGCGAAGCCGCCGCCGTCGCCTCCAACGGCTACAGCTACAACGAAGTGCTGCCGCTGATGCTGGCGCGATATTGCGGACCAGGCCTGCTCGGACTCGGCGTCACCGCTTTGATCGCGGGATTCATGTCCGGCATGGCGGGCAACGTCACCGCCTTTTCCACCGTCTGGACCTATGACATCTATCGGGCTCTTATAAAGAAGAACGCCCCCGATTCGCATTACGTCGGCATGGGCCGCTGGTCGACCGTAGTCGGGGTGCTGGTAAGTATCGGTACCGCGTATCTCGTCATGGGTTTCCTCAGCATCATGGATTACGTCCAGGCCCTGTTCAGCTTCTTCATAGCGCCGTTGTTCGGCACGGTAATCCTCGGCATGCTCTGGAAAAGGGCCACGCCGATGGGAGGCTTCTGGGGTTTGTTATGCGGAACCCTGTCCTCGGTTGGCATGTGGGCGTGGGTAAAGATCGATCCCAGTGCGCTCTCCATCATCGCGCTGTCTCCGAACGCAAAGGACATGGCGGAGAACATGTACCGGGCCCTGTGGTCCTGGCTGGTATGCGTAATCGTAACGGTAGTAGTAAGCCTGATAACAAAACCGCTCCCCGAAAATCAGCTTGTGGGCTTGGTTTACGGAGCCACCGAGCTGCCATCGGAAGGCCACCTGCGCCTACACCAAAGGCCAATTTTCTGGGCGGCGATAGTAGCCCTTGTGCTGGCGATTCTGAACATCTGGCTCTGGTGACCCATGCGCTATTCCATCTGGTATCTGATAGGCCTGCTCATCCTGGTGTACGGGGTTCTGATCCTGGGCGCAGGCATAGCGGACCTGATCAACCCGCCGGCCCACCCCCTGGTCTTAGCCCAGCTGCACATGGGCATATGGTGGGGAGCAATGATGATCCTGCTCGGAGCCATCTACGCGAGAGTCTTCCGTATGTAGGGTAGGCAATATTGCCTGCAGCCGCCTTTCAGGCGGCTCTCCAAAATTTATGCCAAAACAACTAACCTTCGGCCTTATCGTAGGCAACCGCGGCTTCTTCCCTGACCATTTAGCAAAAGAGGGCCGCGAGGAACTCCTGACGGTCCTCCAAACCCAAGGCTATAACGTGATAGCCCCCACCCCCGAAGACACAAAACACGGAGCTGTCGAAACACGCGCCGAAGCCAAAAAATGCGCCGACCTCTTCCGCGCCAACCAAAACAAAATCGACGGCATCATCGTAACCCTGCCCAACTTCGGAGACGAAAAAGCCATAGCCGAAACCCTGCGCTTAGCCAACCTCAACGTCCCGGTGCTGATCCACGCCTTCCCCGACACACGCGAACGCATGACCATAACCCACCGCCGCGACAGCTTCTGCGGCAAGATGTCGGCCTGCAACAACCTCCAGCAATTCCGCATCCCATATTCCCTCACATCGCTCCACACCGAATCGCCCGACTCCGAAACCTTCCAAAAGGACCTCGCCTGGTTCGCCGCCGTCTGCCGCGTAGTCAACGGAATGCGCAAACTCCGCATCGGGGCCATCGGCGCGCGTCCCACCGCCTTCAACACGGTCCGCTACAGCGAAAAAATTCTGGAAGCCAACGGAATCACCGTCGACCCCATCGACCTCTCCGAAATCTTCGGCCGCATCGAAAAAATGAAAGACGCCGACCCCGCCGCGCAGGCGAAGCTGAGCGCCATCCAGGGTTACGTCTCAACCGACGGCATCCCAGCCCCCGCGCTCATGAAAATGGCGAAACTGGGCGCCGTGATCGAGCAATGGATGCGTTCGAACGAACTCGCGATCAGCGCCGTACAGTGCTGGACCTCGATGGAAGAATACTTCGGCGTAGTCCCCTGCACCGTGATGAGCATGATGAGCAACGATCTGCTCTCGAGCGCCTGCGAAGTGGATATCGCCGGCGTGCTCGGCATGCACGCGCTGCGTCTGGCATCCGAAACTCCGAGCGCCCTGCTCGACTGGAACAACAACTACGGCGACAATCCCGACAAAGCCGTCTGCTTCCACTGCAGCAATCTCCCCAAACATTTCTTCGAAAGCGTGCGTATGGACTTTCAGGAAATCATCGCCGGCACGGTGGGCAAAGCCAACACTTTCGGGACTGTCGTGGGACGCGTGAAAGCCGGCCCCATGAGCTACGCGCGTTTTTCGACCGACGATCTCACCGGCCGCATCCGAGGCTACGTCGGCGAAGGCGAATTCACGTCGGACCCGCTCGAAACCTTCGGCGGCGCGGGCGTCGTCGAAATCCCCAAACTGCAAACATTGCTGCGTTACATCTGCGAAAACGGATTTGAGCATCACGTATCGGCGAATTTCTCGCGCAGCGCGAGTGCGGTGCATGAGGCTGCCACCAGGTATCTGGGCTGGCAGGTCTACTGGCACCAATGACCATTCAAGACCTGCTCCAGCTGTACCAAACCAGACTGAGCGAACTGCAGGCAGCCCCCCGGTCGAGATATCGGACGTCGCGCCTGGAGCGCTTCTATCGCCGGGCAATCGAGCGCGTACAGGGCAACTGGGCGGGAAACGGCGCAACCGGCGAAGAATTCATCGATCCGGCTCATATCTACGCGAACGACTTGAACGTATTCGGCGAAGGCTCCCTATTTGAATTGCTCTGTACCGCCCGCACCGCAAACGGCCGCCGCGGACTGGCGGAATATCTGCTGCAGATTCCGGCGCTCGACGAAACGCTCGCGCGGCAGGAAGCCGTCCGCGAATTACAGGCGCGAACGGACCTTCGGGAGCGAATCGCTGTCCTCGGTGAATTCGAGTTTCAGGAATCGAAGTGGGAGACCTTCGCGGAGTGGCTCGATTCACCCCCATTTCACTTCAGCCCGACGCTGCGAATCGCAGCCTTCATCACCTCGTCGCTTCTCGCCGCAATCGCCGTGGGCGCGCTGGCAGGCCTGATTCCCTGGCGCACAGCCGGAGACTGGATGGTTCCGCTGGTGGGATTTCACTCGGTGGTCGGCCTGATTTTCCGCGAGAGAGCCAATCGGATGGCAGGTTTGGTTCGCCCGGTATCTATCGAGACGCAGGTATTGAAAGAAGGGCTGCGCCTCCTGGAAGAGACAGAGTTTCAATCCGTCAAATTGCGCCGGCTCGCGGATCGCGTGCGAAACAGCTCGAAGTCGGTCCGAAAGCTGGAGCGGCTCGTGAATGCCCTCAACGAGCGCAACAAAGAATGGTTCTACGGCCCGTCGCTTTATCTGCTCATCGGCACGCAATTGTGCATGGCGATCGAGGCCTGGCGAATCAAGAACGGCGCGGCCCTGCGAGTCTGGCTGGACGCGTGGGCGGAGTTCGAGGCATTGAACGCGCTCGCAAACTACGCGTACGAAAACCCCGAAAACACCTTTCCGGAATTCTCGATTGAAGAAGCCGTGTTCGAAGCGGATGCGCTCGGGCACCCGTTGCTCGCACGCGAATCCTGCATTCCCAACGATGTCCGGCTGAATCGGAATTGCCGCTTCTACGTGGTCAGTGGCTCCAATATGTCCGGCAAGAGTACACTTTTGCGCGCCATTGGATTGAACGCGCTGCTCGCGTTTGCGGGCGCTCCCGTAAGAGCGCGGGCGCTTCGGCTGTCACGGCTTTCGGTTTGCGCGTCGCTCTCCGTGGTCGACTCCCTGCTGAACGGCAAATCGAAGTTCCTCGCCGAAATGGACCGCCTGCGGCAAACTCTCGAAACGGCCAATGACACACCGGTCCTGTTTCTCATCGACGAGATCCTGAGCGGAACCAATTCGCACGACCGCCGGGTTGCCTCGGAAGCGGTGGTGAGGACGCTCGTCGATCGCGGGGCCGTCGGCGTTTTATCGACGCACGACCTCGCGCTCAGCGAGATTGCGGACATCGAGGAGCTCCGCGGAATGAATGTCCACACCGGCTCCCGCGAAGGAGGCGGACCGTTGGACTTCGATTACCTCCTGAAGCCCGGCGTCACGACCGAGACCAACGCGCTCGAAATCGCCAGAATGGCGGGTGTTCCGATACCGATTGACACACGCGCAGCGAAAGAGCTAATATATCCGTAACGGATGCATACGCCCCTGACGCCACCGGTCTTTCATATACTGTTGGCCCTGGCCGATGAAGAGCGCCACGGCTACGGAATCATGCAGGACGTGGCTTGGCAGACGAACGATGCGCTGCAATTGGGTCCGGGCACATTGTATGGCTGTCTGAAACGGATGCTGGCCGCGGGCCTGGTGGAAGAATCGGCCGAGCGCCCCGATCCGAAAATGGATGACGGGCGTCGGCGCTATTACCGCATGACGACGCTCGGTCGTCGCGTGGTTCGGGCAGAAGCGGAACGGCTTGCGGGCGCGGTCACCGCGGCCAGAGCAAGACGCCTGCTGGCGGGAGGAAAAGCCTGATGGTCGAACGTTTCTCGAGGATTTACCGGGCGCTTCTCTATACGTATCCTCGTCAATTCCGGTTGGAATTCGGCGGCGAGATGGAGCAGTTGTTTCGCGACCGCTGCAAAGACGTTGCGCGAACCAACGATCGGATGATGATGCTCAATTTCATTGTCAACAGCGTTCTGGATTGGATCAAGACCAGCGTGCGTGAACGAGCCGTCGCAGCGCCGCGCGGATTTGTGAACGAGTGGATCGTGACCATCCTGCTGTACTTGTTTGCATCCACCACCTTGGTGCAGGCTTACGTGATTCCCACCGGCTCGATGGAAAGCAACCTGAAGGTTGGCGATCACATGCTGGTGGATCGTACCACTTATGCCAAGCCCGGCCCGCTGGGACGCTATGTGATGCCTTACGAGGATGTGAAACACGGCGATATCGTGGCGTTCCTCTATCCCAAGGACACTCACCAAACGTTCGTCAAGCGCGTCATCGGTTTACCCGGGGATCGCATCGGCATGGTCGACAAGCAGGTGATCCGTAACGGGAGCGCCCTGATCGAGCCGTACACGCAGCACATCGATCCGGAGATCGATCCTTCCCGCGACGACTTCCCGGAATTGACGGTGCCCCAGGACAAATTGTTTGTCCTGGGAGACAACCGGGACAACTCGTTGGACAGCCGCTATTGGGGATTTGTGCCGCGCGAAAACGTGGTGGGCAAGCCGCTGTTCGTCTACTGGTCCTACGATGCGCCGACCTCGGATCTCGAACACTGGAACGTCGCGCATCTGGTAGATGTCATGGAACACTTCTTCACGAAGACCCGCTGGGACCGGACATTTTTGGTTCCCCGATGACGAAAACAATTTTGCTGGCGCTGGCGGTCTCGGCGGTGGTCGCAACCCTGGGCCGCCGTAACCTACGCGAGAGGTTATCCCACTCCGTTTGGCTTTTCGTCAGCTGCATGGCCAGCGTGGTCGCCGGCAGTTGGATCATGTATCTGATCCACGGCTGAGAACCCGGTACACGCGGCTTCAGCCGCGTTTCTTTTTCGCACCGAACAAACGCGACTGAAGCCGCGTGTACCTGTCAGTGTTTCGCGCCGGCGATCGAAGTGACGGCTTCCCAGAAAAACTGTACGTGTTTGTAAACCGCTTCTTCGAGAATTCGCTCCTGGTCGCTATGCGGTCCGAAACCCTTGGCGCCGTCCTCTTCATCCGTCATGGCGCCGATGCCATAACACTGCACTCCCTTCGCGCGCAGGAAGGCCATATCGGTTGCGCCCGTCCCCATGTAGGGCAGGGTTGGGACGCCGTAGATTTTCTGATACGCAGCTTCAAGCGAATGGAACGCGTCTGAATCGATCCGCGATGGCGCGGCCGGCGGACGCTGGTTAGCAGTCTCGGGCACGATCTCGACCGCAGGGTCGTTGATCACCTTACGCATTGTCTCGTAAAACGCGGTCATGTCCTCGCCCGGCAGCGCGCGAATATCCAGCGTTGCCTCGGCTTCCGACGGAATCACGTTCACCTGGTAGCCCGCCCGCATGATGTTGGGCGAAATCGAAGTGTGCAGCATCGAATAGGTCGTTGGCTCATTCTCGGCGAAATATTCGCGGATGGCCGGAGCTTTCTGCGCATCGAAAAGTCCTTTGTAGCGGGCGGCGTCCTCGGGAGAGCTCACGTTAGCGAGCTTTTCGAAATAGTTCCTCGTGGTGTCGTTGAAGCGCGTAGGAGGTTCCCACCGGGCGATCGTGTCGACGGCGCGGGCCAGGTGCACCACGGCATTCGATCGTAACGGGCGCGAACCGTGCCCGGCCGGTCCTTTCACGACGAGGCGCGCTCCCCGAGGCAGCTTCTCGGTAGTCTCCACAGTGGCGTATATCGCTTGACCGTTGCGGCGATGCACCCCCCCGGTTTCGGCCAGACAGATCTCGGGCTCGATTTGATTCCAATGTTCATTGACCAGATACTCAATGCCAGGCCCGGTGGCGGCTTCCTCGCCCACTTCCGATACAAAAATCACGTCCCGGTCGAGCGGAACTCCGGATCGCTTCAGCATCAGCACGGTCATCATGGCGGCCATGAGATCGCTCTTGTCATCGAGCGTGCCGCGACCGTAGACGTAACCGCCTTGTCTCGTGGCGCTGAAAGGCGGGAACGTCCATTTGGCGGGATCGACGCGGACGGTGTCGCTGTGGCCCATGATGAGAAGCGGCTCTCGGGATCCGTTGCCCTTCAGGCGGGCAATCAGGTTGGCCCGCGCCGGATCCTGAGCGACCAGGGTCGCGGGGACGCCTTCCGCGTCGAGAACTTTCTTGACGTATTCGGCGACCCTGGTTTCATTGCCCGGTGGATCGGTGCTGTCGATCCGGACCAGAGCCTGAAAATGACGCATAGCCTCGTCGTCGATCTTTGTCCAGTCGGGAGTTTGGGCGAGCGCGAGGGCCGGGAGCAAAGCTCCGGCTACGAAGAAGATCGTGCGGTTCCGCATTGGATTAGTTTAGCGGCTCGATTTCGAGATTCGTATACGCGCGGGCCACATGTCCGGCAGTATCACCGGCTTCAAGCTCGAGCCGGTAGGAGCCCGGAGCCAGCGAACCGATCGGCACTCGCTGGACGACCGGAATCGCCGCGCTGGCGCCGGCCTCCGGAAGTTGTATCCGCAGCACGCCCGTGTCCAGCATTTGCGCCCCGGTTTTGCGGCTGAGTATCCGAATCCCGATACCAACTCCGAGCGCGGCTTTCGGATCGGGCGCTGGCAACAGCGGTTCGTGGATTTCCGCGTAGACCACCGGCGTATCGGTTTTCCGGAATCGATTGGAACCCGACGGCACAATCCGCAGGCCCCCGGCGATAAGCGGCGTGCGGTCGGCCGTCCACAGCGCGCTCGTGTTCAGCCGCAGATCGGAGGCAGGGCCGTAATCCCGGCTCAGCACCAGTCCGCCGACGGCGAATTGCGCGGGCTGGTAAGGGTTCACCACCAGCGGCGTCTCCACTTTGCCGCGGCTCTCGTCGCCCGCGTCCCAGGCGACATCGAGCGTATAGGAGCCGGGGACGATCTCGAACTGATTCTCATAGTGAAACGGCGCGGCGAGAAATACCGCGAGCCGCTTGGCGTCGCCGAACTCCAGCCCGACGCTCTCACTGAACCGCGCGGCAACGCTGCCGTCGGGGCGGTGCGCGATGCCCAGCAGATGCACGGTTCCACGCAGTTTGCCATCCTGCTTCGCGGTCTTAACCTTCCTGAGCGGAATCTCCATCGCGAGATCGACGCGTGCGAGGCCGCCGGACGCGTAGAAGGACGGGACCTCGATCAAAGCGTTCGAGCCGCCAGGAGGCGCGGCAGGCAGGCTTTCCAGTTCCGTCTCGATCGAACTGCCGGCGAGCGCGTTGTTGGATCGCGCGTTGCAATAAGCGGCGCGCGCGCGGACTGCCACACCGCCGCGATCCACTTTCACCCGCAGTTTGTGGCAGCTCCCCTCGGGCGTATCCGGCGGCGTGTAGCCAAGCACGTAAAATTCGCTCTGCTCCCTGGCGATCCTCCCCAATCCGCCAGCCAGATCGTTGGTGCTGTTGACGACGAGTCCGCCGCTGCCGGCGGCAAGCATGAGGAGAGCGGTCTTCTGGTTGCCGAAGCCATCCTCCACCGGCTTGTCGTCGAATCCCGCGTGACACCCGATGATGGGCGAATCGGGCGTACAACCTCCGATCGTCACGCCCATGGGCGGCCCCACGCGCACACGGCCGCCGGAGCCGGTGGGGGAGGCGGCGATGCTGCGCGTGTCGATGCCGTAGACGGCGACATCCGCGCGGTTGCAGGCGTCGATGGCGGCACTGGCCGCGCCGCTGTTATCGACGGTCCCGAGCTCGAAATCGGCGGTCAACACGATGAGAGTTTTTCGCCCCGGCGTGGAAGCGAGATTTTGCGCGAGGCTCCGCACGGCGGAGAACAAGTCCGCGGTCCGAACGGGCGGCGTGCGGTTGAGACTCGTGGCGGAGCGCTCGCTCGCGCCCAGCACAGCTTTGAGGCGGGCGGCATCGCCGGTGAAGTTCTGCGCCAACTCGAGTCCGTCGCGGACGTTGACGATGGCAATCATTTGCCCTGCTCCGGCGTTGGTCTCGACGAACCGGATCGCGGCTTCGCGCGCACTCCGCCGTCCCGCGTTGTCCATCCCGGAGTCGTCGAAAAGAAGGATCGTGTAGCGCGCCCGGCTTTTCGAATCCGCCGCCGGATCGGCTGGAGAGGAAAAGCTGGTGACGGTTTGCTTTTTACCGTCCTCGAAAACCTCAAAGTCCTTTGCGGCCAGATCGGGGACGAGACCTTTCTTATCCGTTACCACGGCGTCGACCAGAACAACTCTGGCTTCGCCGCGGATGGTATTGGTCCCCTGGGCGAGGACGTACGAAGGGGCCGCCGTCGCCAGCGCCAACCCGAGTGTGGCGGCGGCCTTTTTCATGGAATCTCAAACGCCCCGTTGCGGGCCGCCATGGTCTGGCCTTCGGAATCCCGCACCACCAGCCGCACCACGTAGCTTCCCGGCGCGACATCGAAGTCGGTGCGAACGTTGATGCCGGAGGCCTGCACGCGATCGAGCGTCTTGTCGAGCAGCCGCATCTCAACCGTTTTCTGAATCGCGCCGATGTAGTTTCCATCGTTGTCGAACAGGCCCGAGGTGATCGTGAGGGTGTTATCGTTTCGTCCGTCCGTTCTTCCGAATCGGAGCCCTTTCACATTCAGGTGAGCGAGAACGGCGAGGCGCGCACTGGTATCGCCGAGCGACACGAATTGCAACTGCAGATCGATCGGGATTCCTGTCAGTTCTTCGCGAGAGAAGAGCGCGTCCCCGATCTCCCGCTTCGCTTCCTCCTGGCTATCCGCCGCGCGCGACGGAGCGTAGTAGCCTTGGCGCGCCTGCAAAGTCAGGTCCCTGGAATTCGTTACCGTAACCCGCAGGGCATGGAAACTGCCGTCCATTTTTTCGTTTCGAGGCGAGAATCCCAGAACATAAACGAACTCCGGCGGGCTTGCCAGACGCCGGAAGCCCAGGCTCAGGTCGTTGTTGTTGTGGAAGTAAGTCCCGCCAGTGCCGTCGGCCAGTTCGGCCAGGACATCCTGGTCCCGCAGCTGGCTTTCGCGAACGTATTCCGATTTGGTGAACATGAACTCACTGCTCCCTCTCAACTTCGCGCTGGCGTCGGGGTCAACGGTAAACAGACCACGCGCGTTGAGTGAATTGATAGCGATGTTCGCCCGGAGGGCGCTATCCATGACCTCGGATTCCTCAAGGCGATGGTCCGGCAAAAGTAGAAATCCCTGTGAAACGAGAACGATGCTCTTCGCTCCTGGCAGCGGGGACATGCGGCGGACCATGTTGCTTAGGATCTGAAGCGCCAGGCGCGAGTCGCGGTCGCCAAGTTGCAGCACACCGAAGGCTGTGGCACGCACCGAGGCCTCCTCGGGTAGGGGAAAGCGGGTCTGATCTCGCAGCTTTTCTTCCAGGTCGGGTGGCGCCCTGCCACCGGTGCAGGCGTCAAATTCCTGAATCGCGGTGGCGAGCGCCCGCGGGTCGTGCTTGTTCAGCATAAGATCCGCCTGGTAGTAGCCGATGTCAGGACACACGATGTGAGTGTCGCCGCTCGGCCGCGGCTGAAGCGCGGACAACGCCGCATTCAGCGCGGCGCCGTCGTTGGTGAAATCAGCCGTAGTCAAACCCGATGTCGTGTAGACGGCCGCGCGGGTGTTGCCGGCGAGAGACTCGGCGATCTGGAGGCGGGCGGCATCGCGGGCGCGCACCAGGTCTCCAAAGCTCAGATGAACATCGTCGAAGAGGTACGCGACGAATCGCGTGGGCGTGGGCGCAGGCGTGCTTCCGGAGACTGCGGGGTTTCGGCTCCCGCCCTGCGTAATGGCGGCAACCGTGGCTGGCGTATCGGCCTTTTCGATCGAGAACCTGCTGATCGTTTGCGGTTTGCCTTGATCGAAAAGCTGGAAATCTTCCTTGCGGAGCGTGCCGACAGCGTGTCCTTGCGGATCGCGTACTATCACCGGCACGCTGACCAGATTCACGCCTGTGCTGAAAGTGGGCGTTTCTTTTACGTTCAACTCGGGCTCTTGCGCGCTGGAGAACGGGCACCAACTCAGGGAGACGAGAACGCAGCAGGCGAAGGATGCAGGGCGTGTCGGCGTATTACCCCCCGATCCACAATTTTACTTCTCCCGTGGGGAATCAGGCTTGGCCCGCGGACGTCTGAACGTTAAGGACTTCCTGCAGCAGGCCTTTTTTCTGCGGCAGCGGTATCCTGCGGACGCACAGCGACATCATGGCGGAGACCACGGCGAGCGCGGCGCTGCCGAAGAAGGCATAGTTCCAGCTATGGGTTTTCTCGAACAGAGTTGCCGCGATGCCGCCGCCCACAAGCGCCGCGACGCCCTTGGCGGCATACAGGAAGCTGTAGTTGAGCGCCGAGTTTTTGCTGCCGTATAAATCGGCGCACACGGCGGGGAACAACACATAGAGCTCGCCCCAGGTAAGGAACACGAGTACCATCAACACCACGAACATGGCGTCACCGGTCCGCCCGAGCGTCGTGGCGGCAACCAGGAAGATTGCCTGAAGCAGGAAGGCGGTGAACATCGTCCACTCGCGGCCAAGATAATCCGAGACCCAGCCCCACAGGATACGGCTGGAGCCGTTGGCAAGCGGCGTCAGGACCAGCGCCACTGTTAATGCGGCCTCTCCGACCTTGAAATTGGTCGCCACCGGTTTGAGTTGCGCGGTGACCATCAATCCGCCGATCCCCACCGACAGCATCGCGATAAACAGGAAATAGAACTGCGGCGTGCGCAGCATTTCCGCGTAATTGAAGTCCAGACCGTGACTCCGGACCTTCGGTTTCACAGCCGCCGCCGCGACCTTGTAATCGGCAGGTGGGTTGATCAGGATCAGACCGGACAGCAAAATCAGTGCGCCGTGCGAGATGCCGGTCCAGAGAAACGTATCGGCGTATCCGATGGTGCGAATCAGGTGGTTAAACAGCGGATTGAAGGCGGCCGCGCCCATTCCATAACCCGCCGTGATGATTCCCGAAGCGATTCCCCGGCGGTCGGGGAACCATTTCACCGCGACCGCGACTCCGCATGCGTATACGCACGCAACGCCAACACCCGCCATGGCGTAGAGGAGGTAAAACGACGGCAGGCTCCCAACGTGCCCCAGCGATCCCCAGCCGACAGCGCAAAGCAGCCCCGACAGGGCCATCAGGATTCGCGGACCGGCCGTGTCGATGAACCTGGCCAGAAACGGCATGCTCCACGTGCCTGCCGCGATGAATAAGCCAAAGCCCCACTGCACATCGGAAAGTTGCCAGTGCTGTTGCGCATGCGCCTTCACCATGGGTTGCGCAAACAGCGTCCAGGCGTACTGAAGGTTGCCGATCATCACCATGCCGACGAAGGCGGACCATAGCCGGACCCATCGATTCATCCTGCACTCCCGGCGCCCTGCATGTCCGGCTCCAGGCCGGATGGCGCAAGGGAGATCATATCGCAACGCCAGCGGGCGTTCCAGGGCGCGCCCCCGCAATCATTGGGTGAACAGGACGACCCGCGCCAGGTGGCCTTTAGACAATTTCTCGTCGCTGGTGTAGAGGACGGCGTTGGTTGCTTCGGCCAAAGCGATATACGCGGCATCGTAGGCCGTGAAGTTGTGCCGTCTGCCGGAAGAGCCGCGAGTCCGGCGAGAAATCGACCGGTGCGATCCGCGCCTTGCTGCTGCCCGGCCACCAGCCTTCGAAGAGAACTCATCACCTCAACGCCGATCAGGCGCGGAACGATGAACGAGTCGTCTCTGCTTGACAGATCGCTTCGGATGGAATCAGCCAGGGCGCCGTTTGTCAGGAGTTCGACAACGACAGAGGCATCCAGGACGATCATCGCGCGTCCCGCAGTTCGCGTATTGCCTGTGCCGGCGTCCATCTGGCCCGGATGGGCTTCGTCTGTTGAGTGCTTTCGAGCCACTCCCGCATGGTCGGCCGCTCCGCCGCGCGCGCCACTTCCTTCTTGAGGACATCGGAAAGGCTCATGCCCTCGCGGGCGGCTCGCGACTTCAACGTGCGGTGCACATTTTCGGGAACGTTCCTCACCTGGATCATCCTGGACATGTCTCAAGCGTACAAACATGTGCTGCACATGTACAATTCGGGTACAATAATGTCCAGCAGTGAGGACAACATCGACATCGCGCGCACTGGTCATCCTCCTGTGCGTTGCGTTGGTGCTGGCCCTCGCCCTGAATACTTCGGGATCGCAAACGTCATGGGCAATAGTCGCCCTGTTCGTGTGCCTCTTTGAAGTTCCCGCTTCAGGAGCGCGCCTCTCCCGCACTTACCGAGTGCGGTGCCAACCGGCTCCGTACCTCTCATTTGACGGTTCCAGAGCACCGCCGTCCGTCTGATTTCACTCTGATTTCCCAGCGGATGCCGGTCTCGCCCCGGCTTTTCATTCCCCACAACCTTTATTGAATCTGTTGCCGGAGGTGCATGTTGTTGCGCTGCATTCGCAATTTAACGATCTGTATTATATTGGCCGCAAATTCGTTGCATGGAGTCTATATGCGCCACGACCAGGTTCAGGAATTGATGGACGCCCTGAATGCACCAAAGGTCGCACATGTTCTCCGCGAGGAGCATGACAATGGGGATGACGACTAATACCGCGACGCCGCCTACGCTATCCCAGCCGCCCCAGCAACACAATCCACCCGGCTAACGTGGCAATTCCAAAAACGTAGCTGAATATCAGGCTGGAACTGGCGGTAAGCGGAGAGGAATTGAACCCCTTACCGAATACCAGGCCGAAGAAGCCGCAGGGGATCGCCGCAATCAGAACGGCATAGCGAGTCTCGGCGACGGATAGTCCGATTATCCACGCGATCCCCAGGCAGAGCGCCGGCTGCAGGAGGTTTTTCGCCGCAATCGCCGCGATAACCCGGCCATCCAGTTGGAATCGCTGCGCCGAGACGATCAATCCCGTCAGAAACAGCGCCGCCCCCGCCGTGGCATTCCCCATGACGTTCAAACTCCGATTCACGTAATCCGGCAGATGGAGCCTGACCAGCGCGGCCAGGACACCGAGGACGGGAGCCCAGACCACCGGCCGTCTCACCGCCTTCCACATCGAGCTTCCGATCTGGCGCGCCGGAGAATGAGTATGGCCCTTCAACGTGCTGCGCTCCAGAATGGCCAGGGTAATAGGCGAGATAGTGACAGCGCCGATCGCGATCCCCATGGCGGTCGCGGCTGCCGCCGACGGTCCATATAACGCGTCGAGCAGAGGAATGCCAACCGCGGTGGCGTTCGGGAAGCCGAGTGTCAGCGCCAGGACGGCGCTATCCGCCGCGTTTGAACGGAACATCCTTCGCTCCACAAACCAGGCGAGGAAGAACAGGGCCAGATAGACCAGCCCAAGCACCGCGACCAGCCCGCCCTGGCTTTTCAACATCGCCGGATCCGTATGCGCTATCGCCGTAAACAGCGAACAGGGCAGGGCAAAATTCATCACAAATCGAACCAGGCTGTGGACGTCGCGATTGTCCACGAACTTGCGTATGCCGGCGAAGTAGCCCAGCAGCAATCCGAAAAAGATGGGTATCAGGGCAAACGCGAGAATGGGGACCACGGCGATGCCAAGTTTATCCCACGATTCATGCGGCCGGGCAAATTATGAGCAGAAAGCCTCACGGCTGGGGAATTGAGGCGTAAGCTATAGTGGCTCTGATCGATGTGGTTCACCCGGAAACAACGCGCAAGCAGAAAGCCGGCCGCGGCCGCCTAAGCGATGCTTGTCGAATTCGATCTGATCCAGAAGGCCCAGCGGGGGGACGCGAGCGCGTTCAATCAGATTGTCTCCGCCTACCGCCGCAGGATCATGGGAACCATTTCCCACGTGATCGGCAGGCCGGAGGACGTGGAGGATGTGGCGCAGGAGGTTTTCATCCGCCTCTACTTCTCCCTGGGACAACTGCGCACCGCTGAGGTCTTCGAGCCGTGGCTGTACCGGCTCACGGTGAACGCTTCTTACGATTATCTGCGCAAGAGCCGGCGCCGGATCGAGTCCCGAATGGCCGACTTGTCGGAGCAGCAAGTCATGATGGCAGACGCAGTTGCGGGCTCCCGGGCGCAGCATGAGGACAACGAAAAACGGCGCGTCAGGGACACGGTGCAGGAACTGCTGAGCACCGTTTCGGAGGATGACCGTATCTTATTGACTTTAAAGGAAGTAGAGGGCCTTTCGCTGAAGGAGCTCGAAAAAATATACAATGTCAACGAGAACGCGTTGAAAGTACGGCTGTTCCGCGCCCGACAGCGGGTATTAAAAAAGATGAAGGAAGTAACCGGACCTTCATCTTTTAACGCCAAAGATGATGAAGCGAGCTGAAAAAGCGGTATTATGATTTCCAACAGGCCTATGCAACAGGAAAACTCCGGCGAACGAGAAGTACGTTTGGATGAGTTGTTTCGGGCATACCGCGGGGCGTGTCCGGAACCCGAAGCAAGCGCCAATTTCATGCCCTCGATCTGGGCGGGAATTGAAGCGCGTGAAGTTTCCACACACTGGTTCGGGAGTGTCGCCAAAGCGCTGGTGACCGCCGCGTTGGCGGCGTCGGTCATTATCGGGATGATTATGTCGTCGATGAACCACCCGAGCGCGTTTCTTAACGGAACTTTCGTGGAAGCGCTGCGGGCGGATCAGGCTTCGTCTCTCGAGCCACTTCATCTCGACCGGATCTCCCAGTTGGAGCCCGAGTAGAATCTCATGCCGCGCACACGCATCAGTATCGCTCTTTACCTGTTCCTGGTATTCGCCAGCGGGATTCTGGTGGGCATTGTTTCTTTCCGGCTCTACTCCACGAATACGGCCAGCGCCAACAATTCACCGCAAAGCATGAGGGAATTCCGCAAGCGATACCTCGACGGCATGCGAACGAAAGTTGGGGTCAGCGAGGCGCAGATCGTCGCAATCACCAAGACACTGGATGAAACGAAGCAGAAGTATGACGAGCTGGCCGCTCAGGAACAGCCTCTGCACGACAAGATTCAGCAGGACCACATCGACCAGATCAAGGCACTGTTGAACGACCAGCAGAGGATCGCTTACGACAACTGGCGTGCGGAGCGCGAACGCGCCAAGCAGCAGGCGAAGCAAAACAAAAAGTAGCGATCGGGGCAGCACAGGCTTTAGCCTGTGTCCTCTCGTTAGTGCGCGAGTTTGGCGGCTTTTTCCAAGCGCGATTTCTGATACTTCCGCTCGAACTTGTCGACGCGCCCGGCGGTATCGACCAATTTCTGCTTGCCCGTGAAGAAGGGATGGCAGTACGAGCAGATTTCGACGCGGATGTCGCCTTTATGAGTGGACCGCGTCTTGAACGTGTGTTGGCACGCGCAAATCACGTTGACCTCATTGTAGGCAGGGTGGATTCCAGCTTTCATTCTGTACCTTTCAGGGGAAATTTCATCGTAACACAGGCGTCAACTCGCATAGGTCACCGGGCACCAGGTCACCGGACCACGCCGACATCCCGCAACCCGTCGAGAATAAACTGCACCGCGACAGCCGTAAGCAACAGCCCCATCATGCGGGTCAGTATCCGGATGCCGGTCTCGTGCAGATAGGAACCAACCCGATCGGCGGCGGCCAGCACAAGGAACGAAACGATCGAGGCGGTCGCGACGGCCCCCAGCACGATCCCCCGGTGCGTCCAATCGGTGTTCTGCGACATCAGCACCGTCACCGAGGACATGGCTCCCGGACCCGCCAACATCGGAACGCCCAGAGGAGTGATACCGGGGTCCTCTTTCTCCGCTCCCTCCTCGGTGTCGCCGGGTGCCTCTTTGGTGGCCGAACGCCGCGCGCGCAGCATGTCGAGGCCGATGAGCCCCAGCACCACCCCGCCGGCAATCTTGAAAGCCGGCAGCGTAATGCCGAACATTTCGAAAATGACAGGGCCAGCCAAGGCAAAAATCGCAAGCACGAGCAGGCATGTCCACGCGGCGCGATGCGCCGTGTGACGCCGCCGGTTCGGATCGATATGCTCCGTCATCACAAGAAATGTGGGCACCGCCGCGAACGGGTCCACCAGCGCGAAGATCGAGGTGAATGAAACAAGCGAAAACTGGAGAAGCGGCGAGCCCACTCGTCCATATTAACGGGATGATCTAATCGAGAAAGTGCCTGACGACCGACAGCGCCCCGTCCTGGTGTTCGATGGCGATTGCTCGTTTTGCCGGATTTGGGTCGGTTACTGGCAGGCGCTCACGGGCGACAAAGTCGAATACGCCCCGTACCAGACCGCCGCAGGCCGTTTTCCGCAGGTTCCCGTCGCGGAGTTTCAAAAGGCCGTCCAGTTCTTCGATGGCGACGCGCACTACAGCGGGGCCGAAGCTGTCTTCCACCTCATTTCGATCCGCCCCGGCTACACTTGGGCGCTTCGGATGTACGAACTGGTGCCCGGTTTTGGACCGATCACGGAAGCCCTCTACCGATTCATCGCCGCGCATCGCAACCTGGGTTACCGCGTAACGCTCGGCCTCTGGGGCGCGCAGGTCGAACCCGCGCAGTACACGATCGCGTCTTCACTGTTCGCCCGCGCAATCGCCCTCATCTATCTGTTGGCCTTCGTATCCTTCGGCCGCCAGGTGCGCGGGCTCATCGGCGAGCAGGGAATTCAGCCGGTAACCGAGTTTTTCAACCAGGTGGTACGCCAACTCGGGCCCAACAGTTTCTGGCAGGTGCCCACGATTTTCTGGTGGATCCGCAGTGAATTCGGTCTGGAATCCATCGTCTGGGGCGGCGCCGTGATCGCCGGCGTTGCGGCAATCGGACGCCCCCACACTTCCGGACAAAAAGCGGCGTTCGTTCTGCTTTTCATCTACTATCTTTCCATCGTGAACGCGGGACAAATCTTCATGTCCTATCAGTGGGACTTCCTGCTGCTCGAAGCCGGCTTCCTGGCCATCTTTCTGAAGCCGTCCTTCGTGCGCGTGTGGTTATTCCGCTGGCTGCTTTTCCGGCTCATGTTCGAATCGGGCGCCGTGAAGCTGCTCAGCCATGATCCGCTGTGGCGCAACCTCACGGCGCTGGCGGTTCACTATCAAACGCAGCCCCTGCCCACGCCGATCGCGTGGTACATGTTCCAGGCGCCACTGTGGTTCCAGAAGTCGTCTACCGTGTTCCTGTTCGTCGTAGAACTGGGCTTGCCGTTTCTGATGTTCGGACCGAGGCGTCTGAGGCACATCGCGGCGTTCGGCACCATCGGACTCCAGACCCTGATCTTTCTGACGGGCAATTACACGTTCTTCAACCTGCTCGCTGTCGCGCATTGTCTCTTCCTTTTGGACGATGCGTTTTTGCGAAGGATTCGCATGCCGGCCGCGTCCGCGAAAGTGCAGACGTATTCGAATCGCCACGTATCGCAAGCCCTGTTCGTGTTTGTCATGATTCTGTCAGTCACGGGGCTCGCCGGTATGTTTGGATTCCCGGTTCCTGCCATCGTGAGCGCCGCGGTCGCTCCCGCCGCGCCGTTCGGCGTCGTCAATCAATACGGCTTGTTTGCCACGATGACGCCCAGCCGGCCCGAGATCTCCATCGAGGGTTCGAACGATTCCGTCGATTGGCAACCGTACGTTTTCCCCGACAAACCGGGTCCGCTCAATCGCGCGCCTACCTGGGTTGCGCCCATGCAGCCGCGAGTCGACTGGCAGATGTGGTTTGCCGCTCTCGGGAGCTACCGTGAGAACCCCTGGCTCCTGCGATTCATGATGCGCCTTCTGCAGGGATCGCCACCGGTGCTCGAGCTGATCGAGCACAACCCGTTTGCCGGAAAGCCGCCGAAGTATATCCGGGCTATGATCTACGACTATCGCTTCACCACTTTTGAGGAACGCCGCCAAACCGGAAACTGGTGGAAGCGTGAGCTCAAGGGCGCTTACTTCCCGCCGATCAGCTTACGATAAAAACATGCCCATCGACCCTCTGGCAGGCAAGGCGGCGCCCGCAGGTATACTGATCGACGTCAGCAAGCTCGAACGCGACTATTTCGAGCGCAAGCCCGACACAGCCGATCCGGCGCAATTGGTCAGCTTCGGAACCAGTGGACATCGCGGCACCAGTTCGAACGGTACGTTCAACGAAGCGCACATCCTCGCGATAACGCAGGCCATTTGCGAATACCGCCGCGGGAAACACATCGACGGGCCGCTGTTCATGGGCAAAGACACGCATGCGCTTTCGGATGTCGCGCACAGCACCGCACTCGAAGTACTTGCCGGCAACGAGGTCAATACGATCATTCAAGGGCGTGGCGGCTTCACTCCCACTCCGGTCATTTCCCACGCTATTCTGACATCCCCTACTACCTCGGATGGAATCGTCGTCACGCCTTCACATAATCCGCCGGAGGACGGCGGCTTCAAGTACAACCCGCCCGATGGGGGCCCGGCCGACACCGATGTCACCAACCGGATTCAGGATCGCGCCAATGAACTACTGCGCAACGGCAATCGCGATGTCAGGCGCGTTGCATCCCAAAATGCACAACAGCGGGATTTGATCGGCCCTTATGTCAACGACCTGAGGAACGTCATCGACATGGAGGCCATCCGCTCGGCTGGTTTGAAGATTGGCGTCGATCCGCTCGGCGGCGCTTCCCTCCCCTATTGGGAGCCGATCGCGGAGCTATACAAACTCAACCTCACCGTCGTCAACCGCCAGATCGATCCGCGCTTCGCTTTCATGACTGTCGATCACGACGGCAAAATCCGCATGGATTGCTCCAGCCCTTACGCTATGGCGAGTCTCGTTAAACTCAAGGACCAATTTGACATCGCCTGGGGTAACGATCCCGACTCCGACAGGCACGGTATCGTAACCCGATCGGCTGGATTGCTGAATCCCAACCACTACCTCGCCGTGGCCATTCGATATCTGCTGGGACATCGGCCCGCGTGGCCGCAAGCCGCGACGATCGGTAAGACCGTCGTCAGCAGCGGCATCATCGACCGCGTCGTCAACGACCTGCATCGCAAGCTGTGGGAAGTTCCCGTCGGCTTCAAATGGTTTGCGCCGGGACTATTCGACGGCTCGTGCTGTTTCGGCGGCGAGGAGAGCGCCGGCGCCAGTTTTGTTCGCACCAACGGCAGCGTATGGACGACCGATAAAGACGGGCTCATTCTCGGTTTGCTGTCCGCCGAACTGACTGCACGTACCGGCAAAGACCCGGGCGAGCACTATCGCGAAATCACTTCGCGGTTCGGCGAATCGTTCTATACCCGCATCGACGCGCCTGCAACGGCGGAACAGAAGAATGCGCTCAAGAAGCTTTCGCCTCAGGCGGTCTCGGCGACCACTCTTGCGGGCGATCCGATCACGGCGCGGTTGACCAGCGCCCCCGGCAACCACGCTTCCATCGGCGGCCTGAAAGTCGCGTCGGAGAGCGGATGGTTCGCGGCGCGTCCGTCAGGCACCGAGGACATCTACAAGCTCTACGCGGAGAGCTTCCGCAGCCATGCGCATCTGAACGAGATCGTTTCCGCAGCGCAGGAGATCGTGAAGAAGGCGCTACTGTAGGACCGGCAGTTCAAGATAGTTCGGCGCCACGAACAGGCTTCCTTGGGTTGTCCCTTCCGGGGCGATCGCTTTGAGCTCTCTGTTCAATTGCGCGGAATTCAGACTCCCCCTGAGCGCTTGATAGAACAGCCGCGCTACTTCTTTGACCTGGGTTCCCGATTCGTGGACGAACTCCAGGCGGAAATGGCGGATGCCGGCAGCCTGCCACAGATCGAGGTGCGCGCTGGCTTCCTGTGCCTCCGCTCCGAAGACGGTGTTACGGCAGCCGACATCCGCCATCACGGGGTGCTGCCGGCCGGTTTGATCCCGCAACGCCACGCGATGCTTTTCGCATGGTCGGCCGCAGTCTTTGTAGCTTGTTCCCTCGGATAAGAACCGGCAGAACACGCAGTGCTCGGTGTGGAAGACCGGTAGATGTTGGTATGCGATTGCTTCGATGTTCCGGGCGCCGGCGTCTCTGGCGAGGTCGGCTACCTGCGCTGCGTTGAGGTCGTGGGTCGGCGTCAGTCTCGCCACCAGCTTGAGATACTCGGCCGCCGACAAGGAGTTCGCGGCGTTCAGGCTGAAATCTCCGATCAGGAAGGGGTGGTCCCGGTCTTTCAGTTCGTTCAGGATTCCGGTTGAACGGACGAGGAGTTGGCAGTCGAGACTCAGGAGGAAATTCAGGATTCTGGATTCGCCTGGTTTCAGGATTCTGGGACTTGCTACTCTGGCGGTAATGCCGGTTGATTTTAATCGTTCGACTGAGGGCCTTAGGCCGTAGAGATCCAGGTAGTCCAGTGTGATGCTTTGGGGCCGGACTTCTATGGCCGCTTCCAGTTGTTCCGGCGTTCGTACGAGGAGATGCAGTTCGGCTTCGGTTGTGGCGAAGACAGCGTCGGCACGAGTGCCGACGCGGCACGCATGAGTGCGCGCGCCACGGACTTCCCCCTGCAATTGCTGCAAGCGGTTTACTGCTTCGCGACGCATTTGATTCAGGACTGATACTGGGGCGAACGGGTTGCCTTCTATTTCGAGCTGGAATTCGCCTGGTTGATAGGGCGTCCCTCCCAATCTTCCGAATTGTTCCCGGAGCAACTCGATCGAGAGCGGCCTGTTCTGCGCTGCGCCCAGGGCTGCGGCTGAGTGCACTACTACGCTCAGCCCGCCCACCGACCACTCCGCTTTCAACGGCTGCCCTTCTCTCGCCGTTACATGAACACCTACCGTTTGCCTGTGGACCGGCGCCGTCGCCTCAGTGAACGGCCTTGCCGCCTGCGAGACATTGGGATCGCTTGTTCTCCAGACCAAGTCGCCGATACGCACGCGATCGAATTTGATCGCCCGGTTAGCGAAGCGGAGTTCCACGCGCCCGTCCAGTTGCCGGACCACTTCGTAGACGCGGCCGCCTTCTTCCGGTTCTCCAGGACTGCGCCAGTCTGCCGCATCGAACACTACTCCATCGCCCTGCTTCAGCGGCGCGATCTCGTCGGCTTCCGCCATATCGAGCACAACAGCGTCGTTGGCTACATCGACGACTCTTCCAATCAACACGCCGCGATGCCTCGGCGCTCGGCCCTTCACCACGGTCTGATGATTCGTTCCCGTGACGAAATAGGGACCCAGTCCACGCGAATACACCTGTTCCAACTGCAGCTCTTCCGCACGGCTGACCAGAAACCCGTCGACAGCCTTGCGGTATGCCTGCGTGGTCAGCGCAACATACTCCGCGTCCTTATAGCGTCCTTCGATCTTCAGCGCGGAAACTCCGGCCGCTACGATCTCCGGGATCTGCCGGAGCGTGTAGAGATCGCCTGGCGACAGCAGGTATCTCGCGTCCGCAAGCGGCTCCTGTTCACCATCGACCATCAGGTCATACGGCAATCGGCATGCCTGCGCGCACTGGCCGCGATTGGCGCTGCGCCCGCCCCAGGCTTCGGACGAAAAGCACTGTCCCGAATACGCCACGCACAGCGCGCCGTGTACGAACATCTCCACAGGGCAGCCAGTCTGTTCGCGGATGGTTCGGACTTCCGCCAGCGACAGCTCCCTCGCCAGCGTTACACGATCCGCGCCGAAGCTCTGTGCGAAGCGCACACCCTCGGCATCCGTGATGCTCATCTGCGTGCTGGCGTGCAGTTCCACGTCCGGGGCGATCTGCCGCAGTAATCTCAGAATTCCCAGGTCCTGGACAATGAGCGCATCGGCGCCGGCTTCCACGATCGCCGCTCCGGTGCGCGCGGCTTCGTTCAGCTCATGCTCGAAGATCAGCGTGTTGAAAGTGACGTAGCCACGCACACCACGCCGGTGCAAAGTGCGCATCGCTTCGGGCAACTCCTCCAGCGTGAAGCCTACCTTGGCCCGCGCCGTAAAATGCTTGAGCCCGAAGTAGACCGCGTCCGCACCCGCCTCGATGGCAGCATGCAGCTGCGGCCAGTAGCCGGCCGGGCTCATGATTTCAGGTTTCGTCAGAGGTCCACGTCTGGTCAGATCTCAAGTCTCGCGGTGCTGTCGCCGAGGTGGTCCTGTGGGACTCCGAGTTTGTCCATCAGGGCCAGCATCAGATTCGACATTGGCGTGTGCGGCGCGAACTTCAGGTGACGACCGCCCTTCAACTGGCCGGCAGCGCCGCCCGCCACGATGATGGGCAACGGGTCGTGATCGTGCTGATTGCCGTTGCTCATGCTGCTGCCGTAGAGGACTACCGAACGGTCCAGCAGAGTGCCGTCGCCGTCGGGCGTCTTCTGCAGTTTTTCCAGGAAATAGCCGAGCGTCTGCACGTGATATTTGTTGATGAGCGCGAATTTATCCATGTTGGCGCGGACGTTGGAGTGGTGCGACGCGCCGTGGAATCCGTCGCGTACGCCGCTCAGGGGATACGTGGCGCCGCTGGTATCGCGCGCGTACATCAGAGTCGAAATGCGCGTGATTTCGGCGCGCCAGGCCAGCACCATCAGATCGTACATGAGCTTGACGTGATCGTCGAAGGCCTCGGGAATACCGACGGGCGCTTCGGGAACGTTCAACTCATTGGCGGACTGCTCGGTGGCCTTCTGAATGCGCCGCTCGATCTCGCGGATGTCATCGAGATATTCGCTGAGGCGGGCGCGGTCGCTGGGATCGAGCTTGCCCTGGAGGCGGGCCGCCTTGTCGGTTACGGAGTCGAGAATACTGCTGTCCTGCTTCTTCCGCGAAAGGCGCTGCGCGGAGTTGCTGCCGTCGCCGAACAGCCGCTCGAAGATAACCTGCGGACTGTTTTCCATGGGCAGCGGGAGCGTCGGGGTTCGCCAGGAGATGGTGTTGAAGTAAGCGCAGCCGTAGCCCGAGCCGCAATTCAATCCGACTTCCTCGATGGCCATTTCGACGGAGGGCAGCGGGGTATCCTGACCGATGTGCGCGGCCAGCACCTGGTCGAGTGTCATGCCGGCGTGCACTGAGCCTTTCTCCGGATGCGCGCCGCTCAGGAAGACGGCGGCGGAACGGGCGTGATCCGCGCCGGCGTCCGAGCCGACTCCGCTGGCTGACGGATGGGCGAGATTGCTGACTACACAAACACGGTCGCGCAGTTTTTCCAGAGGCTTGAGGGTTTCGGTGAATTCGAAGCCGGAGCCTTCCTGCGCGGGCGTCCATTTGTCCATCGTCGCCCCGTGCGGGATGTAGATGCCGCAGAAGCGGGGCTTGGAGACGGCTGCGGTCTTCGCCAGCGGCGTTTGGGCGGGGACCATCGAATCCAACAACGGCAGGGCGACCGACACGCCTAATCCACGAAGCATGGTCCGGCGCGAGACGTGTTTTTTCGTTATGAAATTCATGGTTTAATCTCCTGCCTTTTTGGATTCTTTGGCGTCTTCCTGTTTTACCCGCATTTGAAAGGGGGCACTCTTAACGATACCTAATACCAGTTCGGAAAACCTATAATGATCGGGCGCGGCTTCGTGCATGACAGCACGAACCACCGGCATATCGTAATATTTCGTTTCGCGGCCCACTCCGTACATCAGCAATTTTTCGGTAATGGTGGCGACGAACGCATCCTGACGAGTGAGCAGTGCTTTGCGCAGAGTGGACGGACCGTCAACCGGCGTGCCATCGACCAGTTGGCCGGAGGAATCTATTTTGATCCCCGAATCCACGGTACGCCAATGGCCGACGCCGTCGAAATTCTCGAGCGAGAGCCCGATGGGGTCCATGATTTTGTGGCATGCGGCGCAGACCGGATTGGAGCGGTG